>ERZ773225.4542-NODE-4542-length-11088-cov-2.985498_pt1 | contig 11088 bp, 20 predicted proteins | sample MGYA00580993_ERZ773225 | MGnify/ENA primary metagenome ERZ773225 (study PRJEB29015, sample SAMEA2737748) | human gut metagenome | biome: human gut; feature: human-associated habitat; material: faeces | place: China | collected 2012 ... | reverse complement strand
TTTGATTGAAGCCATTCTAACATACATTTTTTACATCCATCTTTACCATTCGGATTTACACATGTATCATAGTTTCCTTTTCTCCAATTAACCATATGTGGACAAGGGATGGTCTCTGCTAATTCTTCGTCCGTCATGTTTCTTATCCTGTCTGCGTTAGTCATTGTTATCACCTCCAATTTCTATAGTCAGCAACTTTTCAGCCTTTGGATTGCCTAGTTTCAATTCTTTGATTTGAAATCTATACTTATAGGCATCCTTTCCAATCTTTTCAAATAATTTCTTTCTTGCTTTTGTTTTGCTTGGTTCGCAAATACCAAATTGAAATTCTTTCTTTTTGGTGTTCCAGACACCATAGCGTTTCTTACGATTCATTCAGCACCTCTCAACTCTTTCAGTTTATGCAATTCTTTCAAAATACTCATTCAGTCTTTTATATGTAATATCAAGATAACCACAGTCATCATCCCCATCTTCTAAATACAACCGTATATCTGATTCACCTATATAGCCCTCTGTGTACTCGTATATACTCCCTTTGTGAATTGTTATATATTCGTCAGTAGGACTATCGTTCTCGTCATATTTTGGAACATAAAATTCTTTAATACATTTATACTTTTCCATTCTGATTACCTCTCAATTCTTCCAACTTCTTAAATTAAGTCCGCCGCACCTAATACAATAAAACTTTTTATATCCTCTTGCGTAGTCACACAAATAACCACAATGTCCGCAATATTCATTTCCATTACTAACTGATATTTTTTTAGGTTCTGACACATTTTTTCTCTCAAACAACTCACCGTGTTTGCACCCTATACAATAATCTTCTTTATGCTTGCAAATATTACAATCAATCATTGTTACACCTCAATTCTTCCAGTTTTGTTTCTGCTTTGGATTCTCCTAATTCAATGCCAGCAAAACATCTACTTGCATAAGCCTCTTCGTAACACCAAAAATAACTCCGTCAATGGACATTCAGAACACTTACACTCTTCGTGGTGACAAGTTGCTTTAGTATGAACACATTCTCTGCGTTCTACTTTATCATCAGCAAGTGGCAATTTAAGAAGTCTGCTCTGTTCCTCTAAATCCTCATACTCTTTTAATTTAAAGTACGCTTTCCGCCAATATTCAGCATTATCAATCAACGTAGGTATTTCTTTCCCGCTATTAGTTAATCTTTTCATTATAATCTCCTTTCACATATCAAACATAACCTCTCTTGCTTAATTCCATTGCCCTTTTTTCTGCTGCTATTTTGATTGCACTTTCTTTATCGAAAGCAAAAACATAAACTGCCACCATGCCCGATTTTAACATTCGAACTGGATTATCTTTCGGGGCAAAATAAACCATATCCTCTTCAAAAACTTCTCTCACATTTCCATTGGAGCCAAACCAAACGTCGTACAGATTCTTTTTCACAAAAATATCATTAAAGTCTTCTGTGTCAAATTCCTCTATTTCAGCCGGGTCACATTTAGTAGAAAACCTTTTTTGGAGAATACAAGCTTTTTCGTAATCTATTGCCACCGCATAAATATGGTAATCTGAATAATGCCCTTTTGTTATCACGTAAATCTTCATCCAATCACTTCCTTTCTCAAATAATCCATATATCCCTTTGATACGCTTAACACATAGATAGAAATTGCATTTGTCATTCTTTGCAAGAAATCATCATCTTCCTTGTAATCTTCGTATGACTTGAAAACAACTTCTTGAATTTGTGCGTATTGTGCTTTGCCTTTGCTGTTAATATAAGAAGTTAAATCCATGACCTTTCCAGTTTTTATTTTTGATTCTAGGTACTGCGTCAATTCAATTTGACCGTTAATCTGTTCCAATATCATCACCTGCTATCTATGTTTGATTTAAACAACTTTTCCACATATAAGTCCATTGAATGGCACAACTTAACGCAATTTCCATGTGACGCATGATTTTTCCATGCATTGTATTTCTCATAAAATTTTGTTTCAGTCATTCTTTTGGACTTAACGAGTTTTACCCACTTTCTTATCTTTTTACGGATTTTTCGCTTGTTTTCTCCTTTTAACCTGCGTATATACTTTCCATCCTTAGTTATGTAGTGGTGAAACCCCAGAAAAGGTATTCCGCACTTAAACGGAACAATTTGCGTTTTACCGTTTAGCGTCAAACCAAGGCTTTCTACGAACTGTTTTATGCAATCAAGACACCATTTCAAATATTCCTTGTCGTGGTGTATCAAATAGAAATCATCCATATATCTTACATAAAGATTGATTCCAAACTCGCCAGTAATCATATGGTCTAATCCGTCAAGCATAAGCAGAGCATATATTTGAGCCACTTGATTTCCTAATGGCAAACCAATACCATCTGTGCTATCAATAAGCAAATGGTTAAGCCACATTGTATAACTGTCTGGAAAGTAATAGTCAACTATATCTTTTAATATCTCGTGGTCGATACTATAAAAGAATTTAGTTACATCACATCTCAAAATCCATCCATCTAACTTGTGTTTTTGGTAAAACTCTAACATCTGTTTTTTTAGACAATCCATGCCGAACAATGTTCCTTTGTTTTTCTGCCCGGCATAGTTTGTCTTGATAAACTGGCTTTCCAGTCTTGGATGTAAAATCGTATCAGATAAGCAATGCTGAACAACCTTATCCTTAAACGAACAAGAACGTATCAATCGTTCTTTAGGCTCGTAGACCTTAAATTCGTTATACGGATTCATCTTGTAGGTTTTGTTTTTCAACTGCTCTAGCAAGATATGAACGCCATCTAGGCTCATTGTTTGGAATCTAGCACAACTTTCATTGCGCCTTTTACCTGCCTTAGCACGTTTATAAGCGTTATAAAGGTTCTCAAAATTGCATATAATACTTTTATCATCCATAATAAAAACTCCTTTGTATTTATCCTTTTAGGAAAGGTCATGTGCTTTTCTGTATCTTTCTCTGATTTCGGCTTAATGCCTACTCTAACTGTCTGTTTGTCACAGAATGGGCGCACGCCGTTGTTGTTGTTGCAATTGTTGTTGTTGATGTTGCCGGACGGCGAAACAACCGATTAAGCAGCACATAACCTATGATTTTATCTTTCTTTGTCTTTTGTTCTCCATGCGATTGCCATATGTTTTACATCGCAAACCATTTTCGACCAATGACCGACACATTTTATGTTGATTAGTCCTAAACTGTTTGATAACTCTATGTAATACAAGAGTTCATCACAATGTGTTATTGCTCTTGTCTGCAACTCTAATCGTTCTCTCTTGTATGCTTTTATATCCGTCCTATTTGCTTCAAGCAAACATTCGTAGATTTCAAGCGACTTGTTCTGCATCTTGTCCACAAGAGAAAATCTAAATTTCTTTGGATAGTGGTTACAATCCGCTGTCTTTTGCAAAGTGTGCTTTGCTAAGTCTTTTGCTTTTAGAATTACAGTAAGTTCTTTACTTGCCATAATCATCACTCCGATTCAAAGAGGTTAGGTGAAAAGATACAAAGCGGGCGCAAGCCGCAGTTGACGTTGCAATTGTCGTAGCTGATGTTGCCGGACGGCGAAACAACCGAAACTTGAATTTCATATCCGTTGCAAGGTGTACTCCAAGGAGTAAGCAACCACCACCACCTCTCAATGTTAGGAATCAGCTTTCTGTATAGTCTGTAATCGTCAACGGAAAGAAGAGATACATAATCCGTGCAATTTCCATATTCCGTCTGTCCATCAAGAGATAATAAATCGTTTCCAAACGGAAGAATATTTTTTTCTCCAATCTCATCGACAATTTTCTTATAGAAATCGTTATTGAGATATTTACGCAAACTACTTGATTTCCAATTATTTGTTTCCGAATCAAAAGCTCTGCTTTCCTCTAATACATCTGAAAGACAAACATATCCGCAAGGTTTGATGTCGAGGATTCTCCATTTTGTTCCTGCAACCTCAAAATAATCTCCGACTTTCAATCCATTGAGATTTTCTTTCATCTTTTCACTTTCCAATTTGTCAATCCTATTTTCAAGGATTTCAATTCTTTTTTCTAAGTCCATATTATTTCTTTCCATATTATTTCTTTCCTTTCAATACAAAGATATTAGATTTTAAGATACAGAATGGGCGCACGCCGTAGTCGTAGTTGCAAAAGCCGCCGCCGATGCTGCCGTCCGGCGAAACAACAACAATGAAATATTTACATCCTCTTTCAGCAGTAGACCACGGTGCAATTGTCCAATAGTGTTTTGGCAAATCTTTATTCACGAGAAAATCATTGTATTTTCTTGCTTCATCAAATGTAAGCGGACGAACATCGCAAGTTAGACTTCCAAATTCATTCTGATTATCAACACTTGTCAAATAAACTGTATGCTCAACAAGGTTCCCATCGCCTACGTTCTCCAAGATAACCGGTCTGATTTTACCTTCAATCAGTTTTTTGAGTGATGACTTGTTGTAATCACGTGATTTTTCATAAAACACTGCATTTTCAGCCATTAAGTTTTTAGAAATCACACTTGTTGTCCCATCCTTGTTTTGTTCCAAAACGATAAATTCATGTTCACCGATTAAAAATGTTTCGCCCGGTTTCAATGAACCCAAAATAACCTTTTCCTTTTTCTCTTCGCTCTTCAAAATTTCAAGAGCCTTTTCAACTAATTTAATTGCTTCATTCATTCCAATACCTCCGTTGATTTCGATTTTTTACTGCGACTTTGCACATCATTAAAAATTGCAAAAATAATCTCATGCGATAATTTAGTTGCGTATTTTTCTCCGATTGCAATGCCAGTTTCCGTAAACTCTTTCCACCAAGAATCATCATCTTCCGGGTAGTAATATTTCTTACGCCAATTCCAAATATCAGTCCACATATGCTGTTCTTCTGGAATCTGCGATGCATTTACGCTTCCCATGCAAACACCACCTAACTAAATATTGAATTATCGTAGTCCTCAACAAATCCACCGCTTTCATTATCCCAACCAAGACAAATATTCAAATCATCGTGGTCTCCGTAGATTCGTTTGGACTTTTCATCGTAGTGTACTTTCCAACCTCTGTATGAAGTTCTTCCAAATACACGATTTTTAGTAACCGAAATTACTCTCGGATAATTTTCCATCGTATTCTCATCTTTATTTACGTTGTAGTGAATAATCACTCCTGCTGAATTGACAATATCAGAATCGCCACGAATCGAATCGTCCATATCTTCATCATCAATTCCGCTATCTTTTCTCTTGTGAGCCACTAAGATAATACAAACATTGTAAAATCTAGCCATATCCTCTAGTGCGTTTGAAACTTCGCTCTGTGCTTCCAACTTACTTCCCTTAACTCTCGTTTTGTTTATCATTGTCATTAAATTATCAATCACAATAACTCTTACATTTTGGCTTACTATCATACGTTCAATCGTATTTAGCAAGTCAGTATCTTCATCTTTAACCATAGTGCGGTCGTAAAGCATACACTTTCCGCGATACCACTCTACAATCTTATCTTTCGCAGATTTGCGAACGTAACGCTTTACATAATCTCTCCTATCTTCTTCCACTACGTTTGCCGGTCCAGCAATTTGAAAATCAATCGCATTCTTAAAAAGATAATTTGGCATTTCCCCGGAATATACAAAAACATTGTCACCTTTGTTTAATGCTCTTGTTATAATCTGCCCTACAAAAGTTGATTTCCCTTTGCCTGATTTCCCAGTAACGATAGTAACAACACCGAATGGGATTCCTCCGCAAAGTAAGTTGTCTACATCCGCAATACCGGTCGGTATCTTTTCAATACTGTATGGGTCAAGTTCTTTTACATCTGCCAAATCAATCACGTTGTCGATTGGCAACTTAACCGATTCTTCAACGCATTTTCTAACCTGCTCTGCTCCGTATTTGAGAAGTATCTCGTTTGCGTCCTTGCAGTCTTTGTAATTGTCCTCTCTGACGTGTTCTACACGGTCTTTTAGACGTTTTGCAAGTTCATCCAACAAAGATATTGAGCCTTTCTCAAAATCTCCAAAAACGATTATTTTCTTCCATTTGCAAAGCCAATCCCAACAATAGGGAATCCATGTAAAGCCTTTGGCACCGGTTGGAACGGACACTGCGTTTGGTATTCCTGCCGTAGCAACTGATAATGAATCCATCTGACCCTCTGTGAGTACGAGCGTATCAAAACTATCATCGCATTGTTTCATTCCAAACAATATCGGTTTTGTGCTTGCTTCGCACCACTCCTTGTTGGCGTCCTTTGCCTTGTCAAAATCCGTTTTTCTGTACTTGACAAATTGCAGTACACCTTCTTCGTCATAGAACGGAAATACAAGAATGTTTGGATGGCTAGTCTGTACGGTAATTTCGTACTTTTTGGCAACTTCTTCGGATATACCACGGCTTTCCAAATACTGAATCGCTTCCGGCTTTGGTTTAATTGCTTCTTTTGGTTGCTTCAACCGCTTGTATCTTTTCTTTGGACGGTAATACTCGTCAACTTCGTTTCCAAGAGAAAAATCAAAATCCTTTGAAAGCGTTACCATGTTGCCGGAGATTCCACAACTTGCTCTTAAACACTTAAACTGTCCAGTTTTAAGGTTTATCGAAAAAGTGCGAACATTTCCCCTTGTGGCCCTTGGCTTGCAATAAGGGCAAGTCTTAAAAAACAGTTCGCCACCGTGTTCCTTAACTTCAATTCCAACATGACGAGCAAAGTTGTAAGCATCATCTGGATTAAACTCGTAAACTTTATATCGCATTACCAGTCCTCACCTACTTCCTCTTCCTCAACTTCCGGAACAACTTCTTCCATCTCTGCTCTAGGTTTCAAAATCTTTGGAGCATTTTGAAGATAACTCTCAAACTTCGTTCCAAACAAAGTTTCGGGCCGCAAATACTCTTTCATCTTCTCGTCTGATTTCCAATCATTACATTTACTGTCTATTACACGTTTGAAATCTTCCAAAGTGAATTTTTCTTTAAGCCTTGCATTGATAAGGCTTTGCGTCTTTTTGGTATTGTATCTGTAACTTGCACCAGTTTTTTCGTTCAAGTAATCAATAATTTCTTTCACCAAAGAGGTGTCCGTCGTGCTCTGCTCGACAATATCACTTTTCTTTTCTTCTCTTACCTTATCTTCTCTACGCTCCACTTTGTTATAAGTTTGGTTACAATTCGTTTCCAAGTCGTTATCTGTACATTTTACTTCCGTATAATTTTTGTTGTCACTCTTACTACAATTCGGGTACATCTTGCCACATTTTAAGGTGACTCTCGACCTTTCATCTGTATACAGTGTTGGCGTGTACCGGTCCTTTGCAATCGAGTTGTGCAGAAACCAATGTTTGATAAGTACCACGTTAGAGTTTTCAAACGTGAGTATGTATCTCTTCCTTTCAAGGATTTCAAGATCTTTTGGAGTCGCCTGACATTCTCGTACAATTCGGTTTGGAGCATCTACGAATCCATCATCATCAGCTCTCATGCACAGATGAAAAAACAATCCTTGTGCAGTTAATGGCATGTCCAAAAACACATCCGAACTAATCAATTTTCTTGAAAACATCCGTTTGTCAGCCATTCGTTTCAACTCCTTTGCTTAATAATTCAACAACTTTTTCTCCTGCATTTCTTGGCGAACAAAAAACAAACTTAACGCCGTATTTCTTCTCCATAGTAATCATTGCCTTTGCCAACGTTGAACCGGCGGTAGGTCTTGATTTTGGCAATTTTGTTGTTTGCCATTTGCCAATCCGGTGCATATAAGCAATTTTGTTATATCGGTGAAGTCGTGGATTGTTCCACTTAAAAACATCTTCAATGGATTTGATTCCATCTTCGTTTTCTACCAATACATAAAGTTTGATTCCGTTGTTTTGAGCAAGAATACACTCATCACGAAATCTTCCATGCTGACGTCCGCAGATGTTTCCTACAATCTCCTGCATATCTTTCTTAGTATCTACAGATACATCATAAGTTCCAAGGAAATCCATCTTTTTAACTTTCATTCCTCTATCTTCCTTACGTGAAATAACATCAATAGATTTCTCGTTAGCAATTATGTAATCACCAACCGGAAGCGGCACTCTTTTAACCTCAATGTTGGAATCGCTCCAGTAATGATGTTTTTTCAAATGCTTTCCGCTCTGCTGCCCCTCATCTTCAAAAATAACCATCTAAATCACTTCCTTTCTGCTTATTATTTGGCGGTCACGCTTGGCAACCGCCATAGGCTCTAATTAAAAGGTAATCCATCCTCAATACCATCCGGAATGTTCATAAAATCATCATTTCCAGTGTTATCATCCTTTTTCTGATTCTGTTCTGCCGTTGACTTGCTTTCAGCAAATTCGCAATTATCAACAAGGCAATCGTTTGTATATACCTTATCTCCATCCTTATTGGTGTAATTTCCAGTCTGCCAACTGCCCTCAACCACCAACTTTGTTCCTTTTTTACAATATTTTTCAACAAATTCAGCCGTTTTTCTAAAGCAAATACAACTTATAAAATCAGCCGTAGGTTGATTATCTCTTTTGAATCTGCGGTCTACTGCAAGAGTAAATCTTGCTACTGCCATTGAATTTTCTCCCTGCGTATATCTGATTTCTGGGTCTCTTGTTAATCTGCCAATTAAAATTACTTTGTTAATAAGTCATTCCACCTTTCTTAATTCATGCTTTTGTCTGTAAGGATTTCTGCAAACCTTTTAGCCATAATTTCTCTAATGTTCTTCTCTACAAAATCCCCGATTGCTTTTTCTGTTCTCTGTTTCACAAATTCTTCAAAAGAAACACCCTGTATTTTTCTGTCGCTACTCCAACTGTTTGAAGATAAAAGGCTTGTTATCCTCTTATCAACAATTTTCATAACCTGTTCATCAAGGTTTGCATAAATTACTTCATTACAATACTTATCCATAGCAATCTTCACTTTTTCTTCAAATTCTTCATCCGTAAATGCTATGTTCACAAACATTTTTGACATTGATTATTCCTCCATTTCCAATATTGCACTTAATATATCTTTATATTTTGCGATAGTCTCTTCGTTTGCTTTAATACTGTTTTGATATTTTTCAGCAAGTAATTCTTTTGCATATTTCACATTTGGTTCTTTTAACACAACAGCATTGTGACGGTATCCAAACAAACGTCCTATATCTGATTTACTAATATATGCGTTATAAATTTCTCTCGGAAATTCGTCTTTTGGATAGTACGTTTTTGGTTTCTCAACGACCTCGCATTCCTCAAATTTAACATAGGGTTTCTCTTTGCAACCAATAAAGTCATTCTTCAAAATGTAAAAATATAACTTCATATTTTCTCCTTTCAAAAAGGGCAAAGGTTAAAATCAACCTCTAAACCATTCTCTGCAACATAAACTTCTGTGTCATATTTAAGCTTTTCTACAACCTTTTGTTTGAAAAGTGTTGGATTTCCGCTTTTATCTGATAAGTGTATTAGCACAACATTTCGCAATGCCGGATTATCGTTAGTAGATATGAATTTAAGCGCCGTATCAAGGCTCATATGCCCTCGTAGACGGTGTTCGTAGTTCTGATCGTCACGATTAACGAACTGCATATCGTAGTTAGCCTCGCAAAGAATGTGATTTACGTCTTTGAATCTCCACCGGACATATTCAGTGTCTGTGGCATACACAAGGTTTCCAATCTCCGGGTGGGTGATGTAGAATCCATAGCATGGACACTCTGAACCATCACTGTTGTTGTGAAGCCATCTGCCAGAACTGTCTTGGTTCTCAAAAGCCTGTATTCTGAATTGTGAGTTATCAAATTCAAGGCTCGCACCTTCCAACTTGAACGGCTCAAATACTGGTATTCCTGCTCTTACATACTGAAACCAGTAAAAATGATGATCTGAATGGAGATGCGTTATCAGCACAGCTTTAATCTTCATAATGTTGAAATTCAATGCTTTCTTGGCTTCCATAAACGGCAAACCAGCTTCAATAATCAATGCTTCGTTGTCGTTCTCCAATATGTAGCAGTTACCGGACGAGCCAGAACCTAAGACTTTAAGTTTCATTTCTCTTTCACCTCAACTTCCATTTGCTATATTTTCTGCAATACGGATTCAAACATTTCTCTTTCAAAACAAATTTTCCATTTACGAAGTCAAAATACTGTATCCGTGTTTTTCTTCCGCACACATAGCACTCTGTCATAGATTTTTTCTCAACCTCTCTGCATCTTTCTTGTCCATAAATTTGAACTTTCCACCACATTCGCATTTTGCTTTAGTGTCATATACGTTCCAGTTCTCATTGGACTGTTTTTAATCCTTTTCCTGTAATCTTCCGCATAATTCACACGCTCTCACAATATTCATCTGAAAAACTCCTCTCTTACATCAACAATCTGTCTCGTCTGCCCTAACAACTTCCGGTTGTGCTTTGCCCTCTGCTCATTGTCACAAATGAACTGTTTGCATATTTCCGGTCGAACCGGATAGATTCTGCATTTCTCACAACTCTTGTCCGTGTCAAGAAAAGGACAAGTCATATCATATGGACGATTTGCAATAGGAAGAAGATGTTTACATTCTTCAATGTGTTTCTTCTTTATATACCGATGAATTGCGTCTACTTCCTTTTTACTCATATGCAATAAATTTGAACAGCAATTTCCACATTGACTACATTTGCCGTCCTTGCAAAAATTGAAGATATTATCGTCCATTTCCCTTTTAATAGATTCAATCAATGAAATAATTTCCATAGGCATCTACTCCAAATTTTCATCCAATGGAAATCGAAACATTTTAGGTTTAACAAACGGAGCATAAGAAAGACCTACACACGTTTCTTCATACTCCAAGTGTTTTTCCATAAGCCATCCAATGACTTTTTCTGCCTTGTCTTCACTCGAATAAGTAGCCATCATGACATTATCATCACTTCCAACAATACGGCAGTAAATAACCTCTTCCTGTCTCCAAACACAACACATATCGTATGGCATATCAATTGTTCCGTTTTGGCTTATAATTCTCATAATTATTCCTCTCTTTCTTTTAATCAATTTCCTCAATTTCAACAACAACTCTAGGGT
>ERZ773225.4534-NODE-4534-length-11103-cov-2.701665_pt1 | contig 11103 bp, 22 predicted proteins | sample MGYA00580993_ERZ773225 | MGnify/ENA primary metagenome ERZ773225 (study PRJEB29015, sample SAMEA2737748) | human gut metagenome | biome: human gut; feature: human-associated habitat; material: faeces | place: China | collected 2012 ... | reverse complement strand
TCTTAATTATTTAATCAAATGGAGTTGTTCTATCGTGTTGCTTTGCTTCAACAATACCAATTTTTTTATTTGTAAATTTCATATCAATATAATCAGATTCACCCATATGTTGCTTACCAAGCCTATTTAATTTTACTGTCAATTTGTGCGTCCCACATTCGCTCCCATCATTTATAAGTTCATCATTAGATTTTTCTTCCCATTTACAAGCAACGGAACAATACTTTTCAATACCATCTGATTCAGCAACTTCATTCTGTCTATTAAGCTGACAAAACGCTAAGACAGACATTTTCAAATCTCCGGCAATGATATTCTTGAGCCAATTTGTAACACCAGCCATATAAGAACTTCTTTCAGCGGAATTTAAGATTGAGTCATCACACTTGATGTAATCCCAAACAACAAATTTTAAACCCATCTCAATTTTCTTTTGAGCACAAATTGAATAAAAACGCTCTTTTGTAATATATGGGTCAAAGTTATGATACAACGGAAGACTTTCAATATAATCATTGGTTTTTTCAATCTTTTTTTCTTCTTCTTGTGTCAATGGATCATTTTTGATATGAGAAATAGGAATGCCACTAAGATATGAAACTGCTCTTATATACCAGTTCTCATCACTCATTTCACTGTCTTGAACAAAGGTGGGAACACCATTCATCGCTTTATGTAAAGCTTCAATCATAGCTAACCAACTCTTACCTTTTTTCATTCGGGCTTCTATTACCACAAGTTCTGTTTCTTCATACGTAAAAAATTCATTAAGACTTGGAAAAAATGATGGTAAACCATACGACTCCCCCCTATCTTTTTTAGCTTTTATCTTATCCCAAATATCTTTAACTTTTGAGCCAAATGTTGTAATTTCTCCATCTGTTACATATTTGGTTGTTAAATTATTGATTTCTTTATATACTTTGTTACTCATATCATCAAGTGATAGTTGGTCGTCATAACACATTTTTTGCCATTTTGCAGTTTCTTTATAAAAATCCCTTTTAAATGCAAGTGATACCACTCTGTTTACAAGGAGAAGGTATTCCTCAACTGTATCTCGCTTAGTATCAAAACATAAGTCTATGTATTCTTGTAGCGACAGCATATTGTAATCCTGCATCTTTTTTTTTACTGCTTTGTTTGAATCCAACATTTGCTCAATATTTAAAGCATTTATGTTGGTAATTTTCTGCCTATATAACTCTCGTATTGCCCAATAAATGCAAGCAGAATCTAAATTATAAAAATGCTTTTCGTGTAGATAACTACTATGAAGTATAAACTCAGGATGATATATTAATGTTGATACAACACCTGCTTCAGCTTTATAATCAGAGATTTCACTAATAATGTCCACTTAAACACCACCTTTTAGAATAGAACCAAACCCACCCTGTTTGTCTACCGAAAATTTAAATGTTTGAGTTTCCTCCGTTTTTGCCTCGTCAATATCTTCAGCATTTTTAATTTCTAATGCAATTTTTTGAGACTGCTTTTTTGTCCACAATTTTTTTATTCGATAATCGTCAACAATATAATGTAGTCCTTGCGGATAATTTATTCTTCGATTGGTGCTGATTGCATATTTTAATGCAAATAAAAAATAATTTGAGTCAACACCTTTTTTGAAGATAATGTTATTAATAACACTCATAAGGTTTGATACAACAACAGTATTGCTTATTTTCTCATAATAAAGTGCTTTAATATCTTCAATATTCTTATAAATCTCGGCACAATCTTTATGAAAATATCTCTTGTTTATTTTGATAGCACAGTCCTGTGAAACCTCACAGGACTCATGCTTACAATGTTTAAATGCACATTTATATGTTTGTTCAGCCATTCAATCCCTCATTAAAACGGAAGGTCATCAATATCTCCATCCGGCTCTTTAGGTTCTTTTGTTGCTTTAGTTTGAGGTTTGCTATTACTTACATTACTATCAGTATCTTCAAAACCGAAAATTACATAGTTTGTGTATTCTTTGCTTTTTTCTTTATCGTAATGATTTGTTACTTCACAAGAACCAATTTTAACACTTTTGCTAATATCAAGAGATTTTGCTTGCGAGTGAGCATTTCCTACAAGCCTAACGAACTTATTAGACCAATCTGTTTCATATTGATCAGTGTCTTTATTTTTCTTTGATGTTGACATCTCAGCAATATGATAATTTCCTTTGTCTTCTAAACTCCATATTTTCGAAAATTTTCCAGTTCCAAAACCCATATGTAAATTCTCCTTCTCTTATTTTACAATTCTTGTTGCCATAAGTTTTTTCTTTAATGTTTCAAGCTTCTCTACATCATTGCACAGACGAGGGTCGCCATTCTCATCAGGAAGTAGTTCTGTGCAAATTTCAGCTACTTTTGCTTTAGTTTTTTCAGATAAACTTGAGCGCTTTTGAATTAAACTCATACATTCATTCTGTAAATCTTCGGTTTCTTTCAACTCAAATGGGAGGTCTTCACCTTCATAGATGTATAATCCTAGCCCATGTCTCGCACAAGCCTTTGTAAGGGAACGCTGAATTGCTTTATTTGCATCAGACGATGTAATTGCACTTGCTGTAATAGACTTATTCTTAAAGTCCATAATAGGAAGTTCTTCAATGTGTTCGATGCCATTGATTGTCACACCTGTTCTTACCCAACCTGTGCTACCATCGTCAAACCAAGGTCTATTAATTTCCTTAGCTACTGTTTTGTTTTCATAATTTTCCGTGATTGTGATATTTTGCTTATAGATTATATAAGTTGCATCTGGATAAATCTTCTTTACCTCCGCCCAAGCTGAAGCCCAAGATAAGAAATTTAATCCGTTTTTTTCTTTTGTTTTTGGTCGTACATCAACATCGTATAGCTGTTTAAAATAATTATCTGACAATGCTTATCCTCCTGTTAATCATAAAAATTTATATATGTAAACACTCTCTAAAGAATGAAATATAAAAATTACTCTATATAAAGTCTATGTTAAGTCCTATAAAAGGACAGATAAAGTAGAGCTGCGTACCATTTACTTTTCAATACGCTCGATAGGCTTCCTATCTTAAAATCCTCTTTAATTAGCCTTCAAAACCATAATATCCGAATGTTATTACTTCATCACCAGCTGGTGTTACTATAGTATCTTTAAAAGTTTCATACTCTGAACAATAATTATTCCAATAATAATCCGAATCACACCATCCATTATCACGAAGCATTTCCATTATTGCATTGTCATCATTCCAATTAAAATCTTTTGATAGAGGAACGTCACTCGATTTCACGAAAGATATTGCTTCTTCTTTCGTATAAAAATGATTTCTTTTAGGTCTATAGTATTTTGGATAATCCCAACCGCCGCCAATATATATCATTATTTCCCCGTTCTTCCATCTATCATATTCAGACTTTAAACACATTGTTAAACTATGAGTAAAACAACTATTTCTAACCTGTATCTTCATAAAACCTCCTATATTTAATTTCATCATCTATATATAAATCCATTTGTACTGTATAAACTATTTCCTCGCCTCACTGTTTGCACACTAAAATTTCAATGCTTACATTGTTAAAAACATCTTTGATAATTTCAGAAACCTTATCCCACCGTAATCTGTCCAATCCACAACCAATAACCGGCATGGCCAACTTTGTTACATAAATTTCGCTACATAAATCTTTCATTTTTACTAAAGCAGCTTTTAGAGATTCATAAGTAGGCTTCATCCAATACCTTTCTTTGGTAATTAGATTAAATACTCTATCTTGCTGAATACAATCACCAATCATTCTGTTATGATGCCACTGATTGATATAATCAGGATAAGTCTTCTGTAACTTTCTCTTCATATCAAATCGTTCATTAAATTCTATAACGATTCCTTTACCCATTCCAAAATCTGCACTGATACAATGTGCTAAATAATAATCTTCTGGAACAGAAAATAAATCTCTATATTCTTCTTTGTAAGCCATTTATTTACTCCTTTCAAAAAGAGATAAAAGACAGGTTTATTCGGATTATTTCTCGCCAACATTAACCAATCTATCTATATATTCTCTGCCATCGCCTTTGAAAATCGGAATATCTTTGTCGATAATCCATCGAGTTCTAATTGGCACACTAGAGTCTGTAGAATCAATATCATTGTAATCTTCATATCTTTCTTTAACGCAACAACTTCCACGTTTCTGATATATAGGCAAATCATTCCAATTGATACCTTTATGAGCCATCAACATATCCTGAATATCATTACAAGACTTATTCTGTAACTCTTTATGACTGAAATTAGCCTGTCCTACCATCTGAATACTGTTACGAGAAGCATCTAACTGTCTCCAATATATGAGATTAGTCACTTCTTCTTTTGGGATATTGAAGCAACGTGCATCAAACATAGCACCTTTATCCATAGCATTTCGATAAACTTCTAATAACCCGCTCCATTCATGTTCGGCAAAATCATTTGGTTGCATATCTTCAAAATTAAAAACATTACTTTCAAATGCTTGATTAAAAGCTATTGTCGCCATACTTGCACTAATAGAGCAAAGTTTCTGTACTTCGTAATCAAACCATGCAGCACTTGTAAACTTCTGATAATCAATCAAAATCAATGTAATCTCATCAGACTGCGTATATCCGAGTACACATCCTTGAATATTTTCACAAAGATATTTTGTGGTTTCCTGCATAGTCTTCATTAAAATCTCATCAAAAGGTTTATGAAATCCTCTTGTAAATGTGTGGAACGCCTTTCCGTCAATGCGGATGGCAACTGGTGTTCTTCTCATTAGCTTAGTTTTCGGTATCTGCTCGTAGAATGTCTTCATACGAATACCTAAATCATCATGTACCGGCATATTATTCTTCCTCCAATTCTCTCTTAATCATCTTTTGTGTTTCACGTCTGATTCTCTTCTTACCTATTCTTCTCCATTTCTTTTTAGCTTTACGCCATCCATTATGACTGATTGCCCAACAAGCCATTACTCTATCAAATTCTGTGTATCCATCATTAGGATATGCGTTCTGAAAATCTCTCATTGTCTGCAACCTCCAACTCCGATAAAAGCGATGTTTTTTGGTATTATTTCTCTTCTCCGTTTAAAACAACCACTTTGTCACTGTGTCCAACATCACACAATTCCAAGTTATTAAAACTTCTTATGTTAGGAAATTTTGAATATCCATCTGTAAAGGAAAATTCAAAATCAAAATCTGGATATTGTTCACATATCTTCTGCAATTCTTTACCTTTCACTAAAATATTCCTCCACTCTCTTCTTGCCAACATCAAATATATCCACGTCTTTCTCTATACAGATATAATTTCTGTCAGTATTGATAGCAGCTATCGCATCTGAATCTTGTCTCCTGATTTAAAACCGCCAATGTTATCCAACGTCAGATCTTCTTCAAATCTGATTCGCTGAATATTCATAAATCTCTTTTGTTCCAAACTTGCTTACCGTCATAAGCAGTGCGCACTTTACCCTATAGGAACTTTGTGATTTTTCCTTTCTTTTAATTATGTGTTTTTACTTTATTTAACATTAGAAACTCAAAGACAGCTCTTTTTAATATTTCTGTTAAAAACAGGTACAATTATCTTTATTTAATTATTCTCTACATTTTGCAAAATTTCGCTTGAATAAGCTAATTTGAATTAATAAATATGTCAAAACAAAACTTACCTTACAATCACACCTTAAATGCGTCTTCTATTACAAATTGTCAAAGAACTTATTATATCCTTCTGTATTGCAGTCAATTCGATTTATCGGCACATCGTCCGACCAATCAAACTTTTTAGATTGCGCCTTAATTTTATGTATTAACGGAGAATACTTACTATTTCCAAAATACTTAAGTATTTCGTCAATATCCGAAAAATCACCATTTATATCCGCTAAAAACAATTCTATCCCTCTATATGTGACAATATATTCATTTACACAAGGATATTCGCTTTTTGATTTCGGCCTTTTACTTATATCTTCTATGGATATAATTCTGTCTCGTAGAAACGGCGGAACCGCCGTAGCCCACGCCACCACATCCGCTACATATAATTGGTTTATCATATTCCAACTTCTATAATGTACATTGGATCCCCTATAGATAATTTTGTTTCAATGTTCACACAATCTAACTCCTTTTCTTATAAAATAACTGTTCTATCTTATGTTATAAACACATTCAGGCATTGAACCACTTAAAATTGCATTTCCGCAAGTAATTCTCCCCTCATCCTCATCGCTACTGGGCACAAAGACCAATACATCAAAACCCGCCTCAATTAAATCTGCCTCTGCTTTTTGATAGGGAACAAAACTTGTATAACCATTAGAGGTTTGTATATTGTTTTCCTCACAAGAATGAGTCATATGAAGCGGAGTAATCTTAACCATACATTTCTTGGGGCTGAACAAACTCTTTAATTTCTGTGCGTCTACTTCATAATTGTCTGCTAATGCAAAATTTAAAGCATATTTTCTTCCTTTTGGGGCTGGCAAGTCTTTTACAATGTCAGATATTTCACGAAGAGATAATGCATTACCTGAAAACATATCGTTTCTTTGCTCATCCGATGTGCTATTTATGCTAAACTGCAATCCTGCATCTCCACGGAACGCATCATTTTTTATATCATTTGTCCATTCTTGGAGTATGCTAAATAATTTTCTGTTTTTATTTGGGCACATGGTTGTGAATACAGGATGAATCATACTGTTTCCGATATAAGGCTTCGTTATTTTATGTAAATCGTAAGATACTCTTAACACATCAGGATTCCAAGAAGGCTCTCCCATTCTTGCATAGTGAATGTTTAATCTCTTTGTGCCCTTAACTTCTGGATGCAATGATAGAGCCACCTCAATTTGTTCTTTCATATCTTTATATGTTGCGTTTATTCCCCCTCCTACCTTTGGAACATCACAAAACTTACAAGCACTATTGCAGCCGTACTGAGTGGAAATCGTTACAACCCATTTTTCTTTCAACGGCATACACTTTCCGTTGGGCACTCCCTCAATATCCTTGTTTAGACCTAAAAATTTAGCTTTAACATTAGCTTGTCTACCATAATCTCCAATAGATAAACACTCCAAACTCCCTTTATCTCCCTGAACAATAAGTATATGACCCGTAGGAACATTGATATTTTTTATAATTTCCATTGTTTTATCTCCTCGTTTTCCGTAACAAATTTCACATTTTAAACAACCTCATCAATACCGCACTCAAACAATTCCGGCAACGCTCTTGCCCGATACTTTTGATGTTTTAATCCTTCCAAAACATTGATAATCTCCGTCATGCCATTTGAACAATTTTGATTACGATTTATGGCACTAACCAACTTTTGCTCATTCTTAATTGCTCTACGTTGTTCAAACAATCGGTTCAGAGCAGAATAAGCTTTATAGCCTTCCCTTGCATTTAACTTCGTAAACTCTATGTAATGCTCCCAATCAACAATTTTGGCTTCAATATCACTCATTTCCTGTGATAGCTCATTAGCTCTTTTAGCTGCATCCCGAAAGAGATTCTGCATACCGTCAAGCCGTAGCTCCCATTCAGTCAAACCAAGAGGCTCGTCGCTAATCTCAAACACCTTATCTGTAATCTTTTTAATTGTTTTAGGAGGTTTCGGCACTGTACACTGAACCACATCTCCGTTTTCATACTCAGCCACATAATACTTTCTTTGCCAAGCCTTACATATAGAATTTTTCAAGAAGCTCATAGCCTGTTGCTTCGTATCAAAAACATCTGCCATAGTAATATTTGTCGCCTGAGTAACCTTGCCGTTAAAGTTGCTTTTAATATATTTTTCGCCATCAGTAATTACATATTGTGCCAATTATTTCACATACTTTCTTAATGAAATCTTCAATTTAAGACCAATGCACTATCTAACAACATATTCTCCCTCATATGGAGAGCGCAATAAAAAGTATCCTTCTAACCCATTATCTAAAACGGCCTGTCTTGGATTATTAAAATAATATGTACTATCATAAACAGAACCAATATTAATTACTTTATAAATTGGCTTATTGATTAAAGGAGAGATATAACCACCGCTTGTCCCATATAAAGATTTTCTACATTGTGATAAAATTTCAAATTCTATCATGCATTTGCCGTTTTGATGCCCCCATATTGTGCAGCCTTTATCATTTTGATTTTTAATGTCTGCAATAATTACAGGATAAATAATACCTTCCTCTTGCACAACAAGTAACATATCACCAACTTGTCCAAGCGTTGTAGTAGTTGCTCCGGCAAGATATTCGCCATATTTTACAATCCCATAAGCATCTGATAATGCGTTGTTTGATTTTGTAAAATTAATAAGTTTCTTACAATCTCCTCCCCATCTAATTTTATTCCAAACCGTGTATGTATGAATAGTTCCTAATCCTTTTGGTGGAAAATGTGTGAATGTTGCATTTGCGCTAATCGTTGTAAAAAATATAACAATTATTGTAGTTATCAATGTTGCTTTAGTTTTTAATTTTGTCAAATAATCTGTCCTTTCTTATCTTATATAGCTAATTCTTTTATTCTACCTCTACACCGTTAGTTGTAAAATGTATCCTCTTTTATATTTTTGCACTCCATCCTCAAAAACTGTATTTTCTGCATACTGTTTGTTTTTATAAATTAAACCTTTTTTAAACGCTTTTTTCTATAAGCATCCTTTGCCCTCAATAAATTTTCATCCATCATTTTAGCTGAAACAAATTCATTTTCTTCATCTTCAGTGACAGTACACAAAAAATAGAACTCTTCTGTTTCTATTTTTTCACCTTTAACAATAGCATTGGAAATTCTTTTTCTATATTGTAATTCGTGAGTATTATTACATATAGGGCAATCCCTTATAACTTTGTTAATTAAAATATCGTCACCCAATTTCATTGTTTTCATTATTTACTAATCCTCCCCATTTAACAGTTCCGGGTTGTCATGGATATTGCCGATTACTTCAAATTGGTCACTATCATTTTGAAATGTTGTAAAATGTTTGATGCAACCTTTTTGCATTGTTCCAATAAAACAAGCAATTTTCACATCATATTCAATAACATATTTTGCATTAAGACCAACAGACAGAAAAAACTTATTCGTTTGAACAATATCCCCCTCAAATATCTTCGTGCCGTTTTTGTCCTTTAAACCTGTATATTGTCCGACTGTTTCGGGATAGACTTCAATATGCGTCCTTGCCTTTATGTTCTGACTTTGTAAGCTTATAAAATAGCCATTTGACCATTTTGATAAGTCACCATATACCCACTCGCCATTGTCGGCCTTCTTTCCTCTGTATAGTATTTCACGCATTATCCGTCACCTCGCTTTCGAGCCATTGCATCACCTCGCAAACGCTTCCATAAATAAATTTGCCGTTAATAATTTTACAAAAGATTTCCTCATCATCAGATATGGTCAAAATAAAATTAGCCATTTCCTCCACACTCATATTTTTAATGCGCTCATAGTTTGTCATTGTTGTTCACCCCTCAACGCCACAATTTTTTTGAGAATTGTAGGATTTTCCGTAACAATAAATTCGCCTTCTTCGTAATCAAATCCAAACTCCTTGCAATCCTCCTCGTCAGCTTCCCAACCCAAAGGGCATCCCCACGCAAAACAACAGCCTATACCGTCTTTTGCTTCTGAGCATTCCGGGTGCTTGCAGTTATATCCGTTGTTTGGGCATGCTTTACAGCTTCCATCAAACATGGCATTATAGAAAAATCCGCAAATATTAGCAAAATCGTTTATAGGCATAAAAGCCCTTGTTTGCTCTTTGTTTAACTCAAACATTATGGTTCCTCCGTTTCACTTTAAGTCACGCTCCCTCTCAGAATGTCTATGCCACCTTTGAGTTCCAGCACATTCAGCTTTACAATTCATGCATAAGAGTTTGTATGTATAATTTTTATAATTACCATCAATTCTATGTGTTTGTTTTATAGCAACTAAATTAGAACTGCCGCAGTATTCGCATGTGGACGTAAGCATATTTTTTCGTGTGGGAGTAATAAGCCAAAAATAACATAATTTTAATTTTTGTATTAAGCCTGATTTATACCCCATTGTCTTCACGCTCCATTAATAGGTCATATATAGCAATCAGCAAAAATCCTAAAGCTACAAATTCATCATATCCATGATAATTTTTAAGGTATTTAATTGCTCTATTAATTTTTTCGTTAGATATATGTTTCACTTTAATCCACGCTCCTTTAACGCCTGTTCCGCCTCTTCGTTTAACTGATTTACTCTATCATAAGCCTCACAAGTGTTATAATACCGGCTTGTTATGTCAATCAACGGAATATTCATTTTGGTTTTATGTATATAGACAACAGCAATTTTCCCGTTATATGATGTGTGAGTTTTATCGAACTTTCCGTTTTTTAAGCTTTGTTCCACCATTGCAATACACTGCTCTTGTCTTTGAACAACTTCCAACCATTCGCTTTACACACCGTTCTTATACTATTTCCGTAGGGTTTCTCCTCACCACATATATTGTAATTTATACAATCCTTACAAGTCACTTTTATTAACCTCCATTGTAATGTTTATTCTCCCACCAGCCTTCACAGATTATATACTTGTCGTTTTCATCATCATAATCAAAATCCACATCATACCAATTCCAACAACTGTCTTCCGTATAAATCGTACCGTCCTCATACATAGCCGTTGTAATCACGCCATTTTCCGTGAGTATCAAAACTTCCTGCTCAGCTTCCGGCAGCCTGTCCTTGACGCTTATCCAGTTATTCATCTGCCCAATCCTCCTCAAGCCATTTTATTTTACATGAAGTGCAGCAATCGCTATTAATGCCGTCATATTCGCAGTTGTATCTATTAGGACACGCCATATAGTCTACTAAATCTGCTTTTTGAGAATCATCTAAAAATACAAAATTATTTAATTGTATTGATAAAATCTCATATCTTTTCATTCTTCACTATCTCCCATTTTCGCGCCGCATTTAGGGCAATACGGTGACACGCACTCTCTTTCGTCTTGCTCATAACCACATTCCGAGCAGTGATAGTATGCAT
>ERZ773225.4521-NODE-4521-length-11120-cov-5.502576_pt1 | contig 11120 bp, 9 predicted proteins | sample MGYA00580993_ERZ773225 | MGnify/ENA primary metagenome ERZ773225 (study PRJEB29015, sample SAMEA2737748) | human gut metagenome | biome: human gut; feature: human-associated habitat; material: faeces | place: China | collected 2012 ... | reverse complement strand
CCCATGCACGTCAAGCATGTGCTCATACCAGCTGAGCTAACTGTCCATCAGCGGGATTATTATAGCGAATCCCGCTGGATTTGTCAAGCATTTTTTTCTAGATACCACGCGATCAGAAGATCGGCGGCTTCGCCGTAGCTCTGGACGCCGGATTCCTCGGAAAAGGCCTTGAGATAGGTATCGTTGACCTTCTGCGCCGCGTCCTGCACCTTGCCCTCATACTGGGCGTAGTGTTCGTTCGCCGCGCGCAGGTCGGTGACGACGCCGTCGGCCAGCGTCGACCAGATCTGGCTGGCGGCGGTCTTGTCGACCTTGGAGAGGGCGTTGTGGCAGTAGACATACGCGCCGAAGGCGCCGGAATAGCAAAAATCGTCGCTGCCGGACGCCATGCAGGCCAGGTACGCGCAGAAGTTCGCGTCGTCCTCGGCGGCGACGGCCTGGCGGTGGGCCAGCTCGTGGCACATGGTATAGGGGATCCAGGCGGTATAGGTATCCGGGTTGACGCAGGCCTCCGCCGTGAAGCAGACGAAGATCCCCGTCGTTCCCGTCTGGCTGAACAGCCGCCACGAGGCCAGCGGCTTGACCGGGTCCAGCGCGACCGTAAACTGCTCATAGCGCTCTGCGAGCGCCGCATAGCCCGCCGGAGCCTGGGCCGCAAGCTCGGAAAAGGCGGGATAGACGGTCTTGCCGTCGGCATCGCGGTCGACGCGGGCGGCGTATTCGTTCGCCTGGGCGGCATAATAGGCCGTGGCGGCGATGAGCTCCTGCTTGGAATACTCCCGCACATCCAGCCCCAGCGTCTGCCCGACGGAGGGACCGAAATGGTTGAGCCCCCACAGCCCGACAAACGCGAACAGCCCCGCGCTCACCCCCAGCAGCACGCCCGCCAGCCAGCGCAGCAGACTCCGCCGCTTCGTGAACACGCGGATGAGCGTATAGAAAAACCACAGCGCCAGCACGGCCGCCAGCACCTCCCACAGCGCGATGGGCACCAGCGCGGAGACCGAGCAGACCGCGCCCAGCGCCGCGCGGGAGAAGGCCGGATAAAACGAAAAGACAGCGCCGGGCGCAGCCTTTGCAAACGCGATCAGCAGGCCGGTCAGTACCAGCAGGATCGCCGATAAGATCACTCTTCCGATGGTTTTCAAGCTTCGTAAGTCCTTTCTGGGGAAAATATTTCTGAAAACGCATTTTAGAGTATAGCACAATCCGCGCAAAAACAAAACAGGTCTTTCAAATTTCTCCCCGCGCGGTTGACTTTACGGCGTATTTCATTATAATAATAGGATAAAATCCTTGATCATTTACGTCAGGAGGACGAGAAGAATGATGAAAAACAGTGAAAAGTCCATGGACAAGATCATTGCCCTCTGCAAAAACCGTGGTTTTGTCTTCGCAGGCTCCGAGATCTACGGCGGTCTGGCCAACAGCTGGGACTACGGCCCTCTCGGCGTTGAGTTCAAGAACAACGTCAAAAAGGCCTGGCTCAAGAAATTCGTGCAGGAAAGCCCGTACAACGTCGGCCTCGACGCGGCCATCATCATGAACCCGCAGACCTGGATCACGACCGGCCATGTGGCAAGCTTCTCCGACCCTCTGCTCGACTGCAAGGCCTGCAAGGCCCGTCACCGCGCCGATAAGCTCATTGGAGACGAGCACCCCGAGGTGAACGTCGATGCGATGAGCTTTGACGAGATGGACAAGTTTATCGCCGAGCACGAGGATGTCGTCTGCCCCGTCTGCGGCAAGCACGACTTTACCCCCATCCGCAAGTTTAACCTCATGTTCAAGACGGCCATCGGCGTGACCGAGGACTCGTCTTCGACCTGCTATCTGCGTCCGGAGACCGCGCAGGGTATTTTCGTCAACTTTGCGAACATCCAGCGCACGACAAGACGCAAGCTCCCGTTCGGCGTCTGTCAGATCGGCAAGGCCTTCCGAAACGAGATTACCCCGGGCAACTTCACGTTCCGCACGCGCGAATTTGAGCAGATGGAGTGCGAATTCTTCTGCAAGCCCGACACCGACCTCGAGTGGTTCGCCTACTGGAAGGACTACTGCAAGAACTGGCTGCTGAGCCTCGGCATCAAAGAAGAGAACCTGCGTCTGCGTGACCATGAGCCTGCGGAGCTTGCGTTCTATTCCCGTGCCACGACCGATATCGAATACGCCTTCCCGTTCACCGACTGGGGCGAGCTCTGGGGCATTGCCGACCGCACGAACTACGACCTTGGCCGCCATCAGGAGGCCTCAGGCAAGAGCCTCGAGTACTTTGACCCCGAGACGAACGAGCACTATATCCCGTATGTCATCGAGCCGTCGCTTGGCTGCGACCGTGTGGCGCTGGCGTTTTTGTGCGAGGCGTATGACGAAGAACACCTTGTCGACAGCAAGGGGAAAGAAGACGTGCGCACGGTGCTGCACCTGCACCCGTTCCTCGCGCCCTACAAGGCGGCCGTCCTGCCCCTTTCCAAGAAGCTCTCCGAGCCCGCGCGGAAGATCCAGGAGGAGCTCTCCAAGGAATTCATGATCGACTTCGACGACTCGGGCTCCATCGGCAAGCGCTATCGCCGCGAGGACGAGATCGGCACGCCGTACTGCATCACCGTCGACTTTGCGACCGTCGGCGATGAGAACACCCCGGCCGACAACGCCGTCACCATCCGCGACCGCGACACCATGGAGCAGGTGCGCGTTCCCATCGCGGAGCTCAGAAGCTGGCTGCGCGAAAAAGTCGCATTCTGATACCGCATTTCACCCGGAACTGAGGATTTTCTCGGTTCCGGGTTGTTTTTCACAAAAATGCAGCTTTCTTTTGGCGCATCGCACAAGAAAAAGTCCGTCCGTCCGGTAGAAATTTTGTTTGGTTTCCTGTATAATAAAAATAACTATCCGCCGCGCCCCGGAAACGTTTCCGCGTGCGCAGACCGGAACTTGCCTCCGCAGTCTTTTGCGGCGAACAAAGGAGTGAAGAATTTGGCCGAATCGGAATATGTCATTGAGATGCTGAATATCACAAAGGAATTCCCCGGCATCCGCGCCAATGACAACATTACCCTCCAGCTGAAAAAGGGGGAAATTCACGCGCTGCTCGGCGAAAACGGCGCCGGCAAATCGACCCTGATGAGCGTGCTCTTTGGCCTGTATCAGCCCGAGAGCGGCGTCATCAAGAAGAACGGACAGGTCGTCAGGATCAGCGACCCCAACGACGCGAACGACCTCAACATCGGCATGGTACACCAGCACTTCAAGCTGGTCGAGTGCTTCTCGGTGCTCGACAATATCATCCTCGGCGTGGAGCCCAATAAAGCGGGCTTTTTGCAGAAGAAGCAGGCGCGGGAAAAGGTCCTCGCCCTGTCGCAGCAGTACGGCCTGCGCGTCGACCCGGACGCAAAGGTAGAGGATATCTCCGTCGGTATGCAGCAGAGAACCGAAATTCTCAAGATGCTCTACCGGGACAACGAGATTCTGATCTTCGACGAGCCGACGGCAGTTCTGACCCCGCAGGAAATCGACGAGCTCATGCAGATCATGAAAAATCTCGCAGCGGAAGGGAAGTCCATCCTTTTCATCTCCCACAAGCTCGCAGAAATTATGGCCGTCGCCGACCGGTGCACAGTGCTACGCAAGGGAAAATGCATCGGCACCGTCAACACGCGCGAGACGACCATGGAGGAGCTCTCTTCCATGATGGTCGGAAGGCAAGTCAATTTCAAGGTGGACAAGCAGGATAAGGTGCCCGGCGAGGTCGTGCTGGAGGTCAAAAACCTCACGGTCCCTTCGAAGCTTCACAAGAACAACGCCGTCAAGAACGTGAGCCTTCAGGTGCGCCGGGGCGAGATTGTCTGTCTTGCCGGTATCGAGGGCAACGGCCAGACGGAGTTTGTCTACGCGCTGACAGGCCTTGAAAAGCAGTCGGCGGGCGAGATCACGCTCTGCGGCAAGGACATTTCCCACGTGTCCATCCGCCAGCGCTCGAAGGACGGCATGAGCCACATTCCCGAAGACCGGCACAAGCACGGCTTAGTCCTCGATTTTACGCTCGAGCAGAACATGGTCCTCCAGCGCTACTGGCAGCCGGAGTTCCAGAAAAACGGCTTCATCAACTTCCCCGCCGTCCGGGCGTATTCCGACCGCCTCATCGAGCAGTACGACGTGCGCTCGGGCCAGGGTTCCAGTACGGTGGTGCGCAGCATGTCCGGCGGCAACCAGCAGAAGGCGATCGTCGCGCGCGAGATCGATAAGAACCCTGAACTTCTTGTGGCCGTGCAGCCGACGAGAGGCCTCGACGTGGGCGCGATCGAATACATCCACAAGCAGCTCGTCTCCGAGCGCGACGCAGGCAAGGGCGTTCTGCTCGTGTCGCTGGAGCTCGACGAGGTCATGAACGTCTCCGACCGCATTCTCGTCATGTACGAGGGCGAGATCGTCGGCGAGTTTGACCCCAAGAATGTGACCGTGGAAGAGCTCGGCCTGTATATGGCCGGCGCGAAGCGGATGTAAGGAGGGCGCAAAATGAAAAAGAAAACACTGCTGCAGTCCTCCGGCTTTGTGACGCTGTGCGCAAGTCTGGTCTGCATTGTCATCGGCCTTCTGGTGGGCTTTCTGGTGCTGCTGCTGCTTGGCGGCGAAAAGGCCTATTCCGACGGCTTCAAGCAGATCCTGCTCGGCGGCTTTTATATGATGCCCTCCGGCATCGGCAAGGAGATCGTTACGGCGGTGCCGCTCATCATGTGCGGTCTTTCCGTTGCCTTCGCGTTCAAGACCGGCCTTTTTAACATCGGCGCTGCCGGTCAGTATACGGTCGGTGCGTTCGGCGGCCTCGTGTTCGCGCTGCTGCTGCACGCGCCGTGGTGGCTCTGCCTGATCGCTTCGACGGCCTTTGGCGCCGTCTGGGGCGCGATCCCCGGCATTTTCAAGGCTTACTTAAACGTCAACGAGGTCATCACGGCCATCATGTTCAACTGGATCGGCCTGTATGGCTGCAACACGATCATGTACGGCCGCGGCACGGGCCCGATGTACAACGCCAAGCAGTCGAAGACCTTCGCCGTCACGGGCGATAGCATCATTCCCTCGAAGCTTTTCGGCTGGGACATGTCGGAGACGTTCGGCTACAAATCCTGCACGATCGCAATTTTCCTCGCCATCATCATCGCGATCCTTCTCTACGTCGTCATCAACAAGACGACCTTCGGCTACGAGCTCAAGGCCTGCGGCTGCAACAAGAACGCGGCCAGATACGCGGGCATCAACGAAAAACGCAGCATCATCCTCTCGATGATCATTGCGGGCGCGCTCGCGGGCTTCGGCGCGGGACTGTATTACCTCTCCAACGCGGCGCAGTGGATCCCGGGCGACTCGACGGCGCTGCCCTCGGAGGGCTTCGACGGCATCTCCGTCGCGCTGCTGGCCTCGTCCGACCCGATCGCGGCAATTTTCTCGGCCATCTTCATTTCGCACATCTCGACCGGCGGCGGCTTCATGAACGCGTCTTTGTTCCCGCCCGAGATTGCGGACATTATCTCCGGCATTATCATCTACCTCTGTGCGTTCTCGCTGCTGTTCAAGAACCTTATTGTCACGCTCTTCACGGGCAAGCACAAAAAGCAGGCGGCTAAAGCGCCGGACGCGGAAAAGCCAAACGGAAAGGAGGCGCAGTAAGATGCTTCTGATGCTCAAATACGCGCTGCTTTCGGCGACAGTCCTGATGCTCGTGGCGCTCGGCGGCTGCTTCTCGGAGCATTCCGGCGTCATTAACCTCGCGCTCGAGGGGATCATGGTCATCGGCGGCCTGGTCGGCACGATGGCGCTGAACCTTCTGCCCGCTGACATGGCGAACGTGTGGAAGGTCACGATCTCCATCTGCCTTTCCGCGGCGGCAGGCGTCCTCTATTCGTCGCTGCTCGCCTTCTCGGCCATCAATCTGAAGGCCGACCAGACCATCGGCGGCACGGCGCTGAATTTGCTTTCAACCGCCATTGCCCTCGTCGTGGCCAAGCGCTACAACGGCTCGCAGTCGGCAAAATTAAGCTACGACAATTCCCCGTTCATCTTCCAGATCGGCGGCCTCACCGTGAACGTGTTCCTGATCATCGGTCTTGTGCTGCTGGCCGTCTCCATCGTCCTCCTTTGCAAGACGCGCTTTGGTCTTCGGTTGCAGGCATGTGGCGAGCATCCGCAGGCGGCGGGGTCGGTCGGCATCAACGTCTACAAGATGCGCTGGGCAGGCGTCCTGATTTCGGGCTTCCTGGCCGGTATCGGCGGCTTTGCCTACATTGTGCCTGCCGTGCAGACATGGAACTTCGAGGTCGGCGTGGCCGGCATGGGCTTCCTGGCGCTGGCGGTCATGATCTTCGGCCAGTGGAAGCCGGGAAAGATCGCGCTTGCTGCCATCTTCTTCGCGATTTTCAAGTCGCTTGCCAACATCTACGATTCCATCGGCTGGCTGAGCGCGCTGCATTTAACGAAGGAGCTCTATAACATGATGCCCTTCGCGGCCTCCATGGTCATCCTCGCCTTCACCTCCAAGCGCTCCAGAGCGCCGAAGGCCGAGGGTATCCCCTATGATAAAGGGCAGAGATAAGCATTTGCACTGCACCCGCTGGTTGTTCGTAGGGGGCGATGCCCACATCGCCCCATTGAGTACCACCGAATTCGCCGAAGATTTCCATAAAACCGGTGCATGCCGCCGGGTCGATGTGGGCATCGACCCCTACGGTCTTTCCGGAAGATTTTCAAAAAAACCGTAGGGGCGGACAAACCTGTCCGCCCTTGGGAAGTCACGAATTCGCCGTAGTTTTTCATAAAAACAGCTTTTTCTGCGGGCGGACAGAGGCGTCCGCCCCTACGCGCCTCCCGGAGGTGCGCGGAAATTGCGAACGCTATCGGCAAAACGTTTTTGACGTTACAAAGGAGAACTCTCTATGAGAATGGTTGATTTGATTGAAAAAAAGCGCGATGGGGGCGTATTGTCCGACGAGGAGATCCGCTTCATCATTGACGGCTTTACCAAGGGCGACATTCCCGACTATCAGATGTCCGCGTGGGCGATGGCCGTGTTTTACAAGGGCATGACCGACCACGAGACGGCCGTTCTGACAGACGCGATGATGCGCTCGGGCGACACGATTGATCTGTCGCGGTTCGGCACAAAGTCTGTGGACAAGCACTCCACGGGCGGCGTGGGCGACAAGACGACGCTCATTTTAGCTCCGATCGTGTCGAGTCTCGGCGGCAAGATGGCGAAGATGTCCGGGCGCGGCCTTGGGCACACGGGCGGAACCGTCGACAAGTTAGAATCCATCCCGGGCTACAAAACGACGCTCTCGGCCGAAGAATTCATGCAGCAGGTAGAAGACGTCGGCGTGGCGGTCATCGGCCAGTCCGGCAATCTGACCCCGGCGGACAAGAAGCTCTACGCGCTGCGCGATGTGACGGCAACGGTCGACTCGCTGTCGCTCATTACCTCCTCCATCATGTCCAAAAAGCTTGCGGCGGGCTCTCATTCGATCGTCCTTGACGTGAAGGTCGGCTCGGGCGCTTTCATGAAAACGCTGGGCGACGCACGGAAGCTGGCGGAGAACATGGTCGCCATCGGCAAGGCCTGCGGTCGCAACGTGCGCGCGGTGCTCTCCAACATGGACGTCCCCCTTGGCATGGCCATCGGCAACGCCCTGGAGGTGCAGGAGGCGGCGGAAATTTTGCAGGGCCGCGGATGCGACGATCTGCGCGGCGTGTGCATGACGCTGGCAGCCAATATGGTCGAGCTCTGCAACGGCTGGGACGAAGCTTACGCAAAGCAGCAGGTTCACGAGGCGGTCGCGTCCGGCAAGGCCTTTGCACAGATGAAGCGCTGGATTGCGGCGCAGGGCGGAGACGCATCCGTTCTCGAGGACTTCTCGAAGCTGCCGCAGGCTTCCGTCCGCCATGAAATTCTCGCGCCGCAGGACGGCTGGATCTGCCGCATGGACACGCAGAAGGTCGGCGAGGCTTCGAGCCTTCTTGGCGCGGGACGCATGACGAAGGAGGACACGATCGACTTTGCCGCCGGTATCGTTCTTTCCAAAAAGACCGGTGATTACGCCAAAAAGGGCGATGTGCTCGCAACGCTTTACACCAACAAGGCCGCTTCCCTCGCAGAGAGCGAGGCGATGTTCCTGCGTGCGCTTTCGTGGAGCGAGGAAAAGCCCGAGCCCGAGACGCTGATTTTTGATATCATTCGATAAAGAGAAAGGAAAGAAGCTATGTCTGATGTGATCGTAATCGGCGTTGCCGGAGGCACCGGCAGCGGCAAAACCACGCTGGTCAAGGCGCTTGTAAACCGATTCGGCGACAACATTACCGTCCTGAGCCACGACAATTACTACAAGCGCCACGATGAGCTGACCTACGAGGAGCGCACAAAGCTCAACTACGACCATCCCGACGCATTTGATACGGATATGATGATCGAGCATTTGCAGCAGCTGCGCGAGGGCCATGCCATCGAGTGCCCGACCTACGACTACACGATCCACAACCGTGCGGCCGAAACGATCACCATCGAGCCGCGCAAGGTCATCGTGGTCGAGGGCATTTTGATTTTTGCGAGCCGGGTCCTTTGCGATCAGATGGACATCAAAATCTTCGTTGACGCGGACGCGGACGTGCGCCTGTGCAGGCGGATCCGGCGCGACGTCAAAAAGCGCGGTCGGACCATTGACTCCGTCATCGAGCAGTACCTCACGACGGTCAAGCCCATGCACGAGCAGTTCGTCGAGCCCAGCAAGAAAAACGCGAACCTCATTGTTCCCGAGGGCGGCAAGAACCTCATCGCGCTGGAAATGATCATCAACCGCATCCAGAAACACATCGATATGGCATAAATGAAACGCGAAATACGAACCGGGCGGGACACAGTGCGTCTCGCCCGGTTTTGCTGTGCGGAATCTGACAGAAAAGCCGCGCCTTTTTCCATTTGTGACAAATTGACAGGGCTTTTTTTGTATGCTATCATAACAATAATTAGTATGGGGAAGTGTTGTTATGATTCGTTTTGCAAAGCCGGACGACTGCGCGGCGATGCTCGCCATTTACGCGCCGTATATTGAGACAACCATCACCTTCGAGCAGGAGGTCCCCTCACGGGAGGCGTTTTCCTTGCGCATTGCGGATGTGCAGCGGGAGTATCCGTGGATCATCTGGGAAGAAAATGGCCGGATTCTCGGCTACGCGTACGCGCACAAATTTGCTGTCCGTATCTCTTACCGTCCGTCGGCGGAGCTTTCCGTCTACCTCAGTCCCGACGCGCGCGGCAAAGGCATTGGCCGGAAGCTCTACGAAGCGCTTTTCGCGCTCTTACAGCTGCAAAACGTCAAGTCGGTCTATGGTATCGTCACAACGCCGAATCCCAGAAGCGAGGCCATGCACCTTGCGCTCGGCTTTTCGCGGGTCTCGACGCTCCATAACGTTGGCTACAAACAGGGCTGGCGCGATGTGTCGTGGTACTGCAAGCAGATCGGAGAATACCGTGAACCGCTTGATCCGTTCCTTCCGATCGGAAGCGTAGACCCCACACAGCTGACCGCCATTTTGAACCGGTTTTCCTGAACCAGAAAGGACATCTCATGGATATTCGCCTGATTGCCTTCGATCTGGACGGAACGCTGCTGCGCTCCGACAAATCCATCTCTCCGCGCACCATGCAAGTGCTCTTGGCCGCGCGGGAAAGAGGCGTGCTGCTCGTTCCATCGACGGGCAGACTGCTGCGCTCGCTTCCCGAGCCGCTGCTGGATAAAAGCCTGACCCGCTACCACATTCTCGTCAACGGCGCGCAGGTTTACGACAGCTTTGAGGACAAAACGCTTCTGCGAGAGGAGTTAACACCGCAGCAGGCCATGTGCATGCTCCATTTTCTCAAGTCGCGCAACGTCCTGCGCGGCGTGTATATTGACGGCCTCGGCCACATGAGCCGGGAGGACTTCTCGGAGATTGAAGCCGTCGCCGCGACGCCCGCCACGGCCGCGCTCATGCGCCGCAGCTATCAAACCGACGAGGACCTCGACGCTGTAACCGCGCAGCACGACTCCGTGCAGAAGATCATCGCGTTTTTCCGCAACCCGGACGACAAGCAGGCGACCATCCACGAGATCACCGCACGCTTCCCGGGCTACGCGGTGTCGAGCTCGCTCGGAAACAACATTGAGATCAACGCCAAAAACGCAACGAAAGGCAGCGCCCTGTGCTTTTTGTGCGAAAAAATCGGCGTGCCCATCGGGCAGTGCATGGCCTTCGGCGACGGCACGAACGACTATTCGATGCTCCGCGCGGCAGGCTTCGGCGTGGCAATGGGGAACGCGTCCGAGGAGGTTCAGTCCTGCGCCGACGCGGTGACGGAAACAAACGAGGAAGACGGCGTTGCGCGCATGATTGAGCGCGTGCTGGGGCTCTAAGCATGGGACGGATCATTCCAGTTACGGACTTTGACGACCCTGCGCTGGACGTTTACGCCCGCCTGACCGAAAATCAGCTGGTCTGCCGGGAACGTCCGGAAGACGGTCTTTTCATCGCCGAGAGCGCGCTGGTGATTGAACGGGCGCTGGACGCAGGGTTTGAGCCGGTGTCGTTCCTCGCAGAAACAAGGCTTCTTCCCAAGGCGGAGGCGATTTTGGCCAGATGTCCGGAGGAGCTTCCGGTCTATACGGCAGAGCTCTCCGTTCTCGAGCGGCTCACGGGGTACGCCCTCACGCGCGGGATGCTCTGCGCGATGCGAAGACCCGCTCTCAGGCACGCGGAAGACCTTTTGCAGGGCGCGTCATGCGTCGCCGTTTTAGAGGATGTGATGAATCCCACGAACCTCGGGGCGATTTTCCGTTCGGCGGCGGCGCTCGGGGTGGAGGCCGTGCTGCTGACCGAAAGCTGCACCGATCCCCTTTACCGGCGCTGCATTCGTGTCAGCATGGGAAACGTCTTTTTTGTGCCGTGGGCGTATCTGCCGGATGAGCACTGGCAGTCGCTTGTGCACGACAATGGCTTTGAGAGCGTCGCGATGGCGCTGCGCGAGGACGCGAAGGTCCTGTGGGACCCGGCTTTGCGCGATATCAAACGGCTTGCCGTCGTCATGGGCTCGGAGGGCCCGG
>ERZ773225.4520-NODE-4520-length-11120-cov-6.481157_pt1 | contig 11120 bp, 9 predicted proteins | sample MGYA00580993_ERZ773225 | MGnify/ENA primary metagenome ERZ773225 (study PRJEB29015, sample SAMEA2737748) | human gut metagenome | biome: human gut; feature: human-associated habitat; material: faeces | place: China | collected 2012 ... | reverse complement strand
CGCTTAATTTATGCATTTCTCCATTCTGATCCGGCAATTCAAAGTCCGGTGCTTTGGTTCCTGACTCTAACATTTACTATTCCTCCGCTTCTGTATTTTCCACCTGTTTTCTTACTCTCTTATTAACTGAAATCATTTTATGTCCAGTGTACATGGACATGATCATACATATAAGAGTGCTGCATGCAAAATACTTATGACCTGATTTGGATCCTTTATATCCTGTATAAAAAGTTCCAATCATAGTAATTAACGCTCCCATTGACCAATACTTATGTGCTTTCATTTTATACCTCCAAATTGATTAAACTTTTTCCAAAATAAATATCTCTGGATTATTAACAATATTATACATTCCATCCATCACTTTCGACAAGCAGAGAAAGATACTGATCTTTGGACCATCCCTGCTGAAATCTATAAGGGCATCATGAATGACTCTGGTCCCGTCGCAAACTATACCAATGAGTTAATGGCTACCCGTTTTTCTGTAACATTCATACTATGCTAATGAAAACAATCTCTCATTTTACGTGAAATATCTGCATCCACAAAACCTTTTTCTGCCATTTCATCAAGTATATCACATGTTTTTTCATGCGACATTCCTTTCTTATATGGACGTTCTTCCGTAAGCGCCTGATAAATATCAACACATGCCATAATTCGTTCTTGTTCATTTAATTCATCTGCAGTTTTTCCAAATGGATACCCTTTCCCATTTAGTTTTTCATGATGTAATGCAGCCCAATCTTGTATATCTTCAAAACCATCTACTTGTGACAATATAAGATATGTGTAGCCACATGGTTTTTCATTTTATCAAATTCTTCATCCGTAAGTTTATCCGGTTTTTCTAATATTTCATTACCGACCGCCATTTTTCCGATATCATGCAATGCTCCCGCCAGATACATTTTTTCGATATCTGAAACATCATATCCAATATACTTTGCAAACTGCACAGCCTTTTCTGCAACACCAATAGAGTGTCTGCTTGTAAAGGGAGATTTATAATCAACAATATCCGCAAAGAAATCTGCAATATTTTTACAAGTATTCCAATCAAACATCTGTTTTTTTCTTGAAACGATCTCCCATAACTTTGACTCAAAAGATCCATCCTCTAACGAAACAAATGTTTCTTTTGATATCATTTCAAAAAAGGCTTCTACACACTCATCATCAAATAATAATCCTTTTTGTTTTACAAGAAATTCACAACATTTATCCCATTTTTCCTGTCTAAATTTTATGTTGTTAGCAATCGCATCTATTACATCCGCAAGATGAATAATCCTTGCAAATAAAGGAACCTCCTGCCAAACCAACGATATCTATGCTTAACTGTTTTTCATCCATAAATCTCTTTCATAAACTCCTATATATGACATCATTCCTGTGGAATCTGTCCATCAACATACAAAATATGATTTACTAACCATTCCGTAAGGTATGTCAAAATCTTCATAATCTGCTATATGCTTCATCCGCATATGTAAACAACTGTTTATGTTGTTCATCAATCATTTTTCTTCCAATGTAATACTCTGGTTTCATCTCAAACAAATCTTACCCCTTTTCTTCTATTTTTTAGTTGTTTCTATCCAACTCATTATTAGGAACGATTCTTAATATCAATTATAAAACCTATCTAATTTTTGTCAATCAAATAATAGTAATAACATTATCCCGTTCCAGAAAAAGCAACCGCATACTTTTCGTATTCCTCAACACTCATTATCTAAGTTCAAGGGAACTGGAAATATAAAAATGGAAGTCTTGCTCCTTGCAGTATTCTTTTATTTTTTGGATTAGTTTTGGGTTCGTTGTATATTCCAACAGATATACTTCCATTCCATCTGCTTTGCACGCTTCCAAATATTTGCAGAAATAATCCCTCGTCTCGCTCATTTGCTCATGAAATGTTCCTTTATCAAAATCGATGCCGCTCCATACGGATTCCTGAGAAAGCTGTCCTATAAACTTCTGCCAGTCTGGGTTTGCTACATCCACCCATTGTTCTTCCTCCCAATGCTCATACTCACCGATTGCCAGTTCCGCATAGGTTGTATAGTACTCCCTGAAGTTTTCAATCGACCCAATATTTAGATATGTATATACGACTGTTCCATTTTGATGGAGCAATTCAATATCCCTTTTTGTAAAATACTGTGCATCAATTACAATCGTTTCATACATTTTAAATCGTTCCAAAGATGAGGCGTCCGCATTTAAAAACACCCCATAATCGTTTTTCTCAAATTCCTTTGCCTGATTGGCTTTCACAAAAAAACATCCACCAATAAACATTAGAACAAATAATACAGCCAAGGCTACTGGTTGTTTGATCCTCTTCCCGCACAATGCCTCCCACATCCTTTCGGTGATTCTCGTTTTTTCCTCATGACTATCACATTTTACACATTGATGATTATGTTTTCCCAGATTTGTTGCTCAATTTGTATTCAAATTTTACCATAAAACTTGTGAACAGTTCTACCGTCATTTTGGAATATATGAGAAAAGGACGAACTCATCTTCTAAAATGAATTCGTCCTTTAAGGCACAGTTATTAGGTTGTTTCAATACATCTCATAGGTTATTCAGTATTATTGGGTAATTTTTGATGTACTATTTCAGGAAGAAAAACCTTTTATCCTACTGCAAAAAGTTTCTGCTTCCGCTCAATCATCTCATCAATTCTCTCGATATACTGCGCTACATCCTTGACATTCTCGCATCTTTCGATCCGATGAGTGCCATCCGGATTTGGCTCATTCCAGACACGTTTTGTCGAAGCTCCCGCTCCACACGCCACGATAGTCTGTTTCTCTTCCATGATCAGAATGTTATAAATTCCTGCTTTCCCCGGACTTGCGTAACCGACATTTTCCAGATTGCCAGCCATGCTCTTCTGCCGATACAGATAATATGGTTCTAATCCCATCTCTTTTGCATATTCTGCGGTGAGGTTCATATGCTCTGTGGTGTTGACCATCTTGTAATCTTTATAATCTTCCTTAAACATGTTAAGCCGTGCCGCCCTCTTTAATGCAAGTGAATGCACGGTAAGATTATCCGGTTTTAACGCTTTTACCTGCTCTAAGGTATCCCTGACATCCTCAAGGCTTTCCTCCGGCAGTCCCATGATAAGATCCATGTTGATATCATCGAATCCAAGCTCTCTCGCAAGCTGAAAACTCTCCACGGTCTGTGCCACGGTATGTCTGCGCCCGATGATTTTTAATGTCTCATCTTTCATCGTCTGCGGATTGATGGAAATTCTTGTGATGTCCCATTTTTTCAACGTTTCTAATTTTTCTCTTGTGATGCTGTCCGGACGTCCGGCTTCCACTGTAAACTCCAGACAGTGTGACAGATCAAAGCTGCATCGGATCTTACGGATCAGCCGGTCAAGCTGATATGGCTCCAGTGTTGTCGGTGTGCCCCCTCCAATGTAGATGGAATTCAGATGTTTTTTTCCAAATTTTATTGCTACATAATCCAGTTCTTTTTCCAAAGCATCCAGATAGCTGTCCACTTTCTGTCTCCAGCTCACTAATGGGTATGATGTAAACGAACAATACAGACAGGTTGTCGGACAGAATGGGATTCCGATATAAAGACTGTAGCCGTTCTCGTAATCGATCTTTTTTAAGATTTCAAGCTCACGCTCTGCGATATCAATGGAAAGATCGATTTTCTCATCGGATGCAAAGTACGTTTTTTGCATGTAGGATCTGATCTCTGCCTCCGTTTTTCCTTCCTCTAAAAATTTCATCGGGATTTTCGTTGGCCGGATTCCTGTCAGAGTCCCCCACGGAAGCTTTTTGCCCGTGATCTCTGATAATATCTGATAAAAATTCTGTTTCAGTTCGTTTTTCGTTTCCGTGCGGTCTGAAAAATCTACCGGAAAACTTCGGCCTTGATTTTCCTGATTTTTTCCCTTCCACTCAATTTTTATCTGCTGTGGCTCATACTCCACCTGAAACTGTAAGGTGATCTCTTCCTCATATTTTTTATCTTCTGCCGTTGCACTCACATTTTCCTCCGGGAAAAATGCTTTGATGAGCGAATGTATGTCATACTCAAATTCCGGCTGGTTTAATTTTGCTAATATCATGCTTTCCTCCTACAAATATGGATTGTACATCCGCTCTGTTCCAATCGTTGTCATATCTCCATGCCCTGTATACACGGCGGTCTCATCAGGAAGCGGCATGAGTTTTTCCCGGATCGCATGGATCAGCTGGGATGCACTCCCCTTCGGGAAATCAGTCCTTCCAATAGAAGTCTGAAAGAGGCTGTCCCCGCTGAATAACGTGTTCTGATATGGGAAATAATAGCAGCAGCCTCCCACCGTATGTCCCGGTGTTAAAAATACCCGTATATGAAATCCTGCAAGATCTATTTCCTGCTCATCTTTTAAATATTCATCGGCATAGAACACAAGCTCGCTTCCCTGCCATCCGCTCAGATTCAGCTGCGGATTTTCCAGTGTCTCTTTTTCTTTTTCCTGCGCGTATATTTTTATATGCAAAAGCTGCGCCAGCTCCCCTGCCCCTGTCGCATGGTCAAAATGTCCATGTGTCAGAAGAATTGCCACAGGTTTCAATCCCTGCTCTTTCACTTTCTCTGCAAGCTGTTTTGCACTTGCACCCGGATCAATGATCAGTACTTCTTTTGTGTCATCATTGATTGCAAAATAGCAATTGGTCTGTACCGGACCTACTACATATGTCTGTATACTTAATGGTGCCATATTTTTTTTCCTCCATAAAAAGATGAAAGAAACCACCTGAGCCAGATCAGCCGGTGGTTCTCTCAATATCAATAATACTGTCTATCTGACGAAGCTTGTCGATCACGCTCGTCAGCTCTGCTTTTCCTTTTGTGTTAAATGAAATATCAATGGTTGCGATTCCCTGCTTACTCGTCTTGGAATGGATCGCATTGATATCAATCGCACGCTCTGTAAAGGCTCTTGTGATATCAACGAGAAGCCCGGTACGGTTATTGCAGAATACTTTGATCTCTGCCAGATAAAGACCGGAATTGCCGGATTCTTCATCATGCTGCCACTCCGCATCGATGAGACGTTCTCTCTCCATATCTGAAAGATTGATGATGTTGATGCAATCTGTCCGGTGAATGGAAACACCGCGTCCTCTTGTCACAAATCCTACGATCTCGTCCCCCGGAACCGGACTGCAGCATTTTGAAAAATGGACTGCCACGTCATAAAGTCCCTTTACAATGATACCGCTCTTTGATTTTTTCTCCGGGACTTTTTCTTTATTTTCGGAGATTGTCTCAAGAACTTCCTCGTCTGTAATACGTGCAAGGTGGTCTTTCTTATATTCCTCGTACATGCGGTTTACGATCTGACCTTCTTTTAAACCGCCATGACCAACGGTTGCAAGGCAGGAATTCCAGTCGTGAAAACCATACTTGCGCATGATTTTATCCTGATACTCTGGTCTGTTGATATCGGAAAGGTTGATCCCTTTTGATTTACAACAGGATGCAAGCAGCTCTTTTCCTTTTATGATATTTTCTTCCTTCAACTCACTTCGGAACCACTGATTGATCTTATTCTTTGCCTGCGTGCTCTTTACAATATTCAGCCAGTCGCGGCTTGGTCCCTTGGAATTCTGAGAAGTCAACACCTCGATCCGGTCACCATTCTGGATCACATAATCAATCGGAACAAGCTTTCCATTGACTTTGGCTCCGATCATTTTGTTTCCGACCGCCGAATGGATGCTGTACGCAAAATCAATTGGCGTAGAACCGTTTGGCAGGTTTTTTACATCTCCTGTCGGTGTGAAGCAGAAAACCGTATCCGAAAACAGGTCGAGATCACTTTTTAACAGGCTCATAAACTCCTTGTTATCGGACATATCCCTCTGCCACTCTAAAATCTGTCTCAGCCAGCTTAACTTCTCTTCCTCGGTAACGGTCATTGGTGCTGCAGCACCGCCATTATTGCTTGCCTCTTTGTATTTCCAGTGAGCGGCGATACCATACTCAGCAGTGCGGTGCATCTCATAGGTACGGATCTGGATCTCGAACGGCTGTCCTGTCGGTCCGATCAGTGTCGTGTGAAGTGACTGATACATGTTCGGTTTTGGCATGGCAATGTAATCTTTGAACCGGCCAGGGATCGGTTTATACATCTCATGGATGACACCAAGTGCCGCATAACAGTCTTTTACGGAATCCACGATAATACGGATCGCAAACAGATCATAAATCTGATCCAGCGTTTTATCCTGATTCTTCATTTTCTTATAAATACTGAAAAAGTGCTTTGCCCGCCCATCGATCTGCGCCGGAATTCCGGCTTCGTGGATATGTTTTTTTACCTCTTCCACAAGACTCTGGACATAATCATCCCTGACGCTTTTTCTCTGGGCGATCTGATGAACCAGATCATAGTATGCTTCCGGCTCTAAATATTTTAAAGAAAGATCGTCTAATTCGATCTTAATTTTGGAAATACCAAGGCGCTGGGCGATTGGCGCATAGATATCCATTGTCTCTCGCGCTTTTTCCTTCTGTTTCTCCGGTGTCATGTATTTCAATGTCCGCATATTATGTAGGCGGTCTGCCAGTTTGATCAGGATCACACGGATATCCTTTGCCATGGCAAGGAACATTTTTCTTAAATTCTCTGCCTGAACTTCCACCTTATCCGCATCGTAGGACAACTGTCCTAATTTTGTGACACCATCTACCAACAGTGCAACCTCTGCACCAAACTCCTGCTTGATCTCCTCATCGGTCATAACGGTATCTTCCACCACATCATGCAAAAGTCCCGCTACGATCGTCTCCTTATCAAGCTCTAACTCTGCTAAAATAATCGCAACGCACAATGGATGGATGATATACGGTTCTCCCGATTTTCTTACCTGCCCCTTATGTGCCTCGTATGCAATGTTGTATGCCTTCTCTATCAGACTGATATCCGTAGATGGATGATACTTACGGACACTGGCGATCAATTCCTGATATAATTTTTCGGGACTCTCAAACTCCTTCATTGGTTTGATACTATTGTCCTCTTCTTTTACGATTTTCTCTAATTCTTCTGATGAAAGTTCTGCCATGTAGATCACCCACTTTATCTATGCTTTTGTGTATAATATATGATTATATTTTATTTTCTATCAAAAATCAACGCTTAAACTTTGCATCCGGCTTCCATCACCATTCTATCTGATAATCTGACATCAGGACGCCGTCTATTTCCCGGTCACCGCAATATGAAAAGCCTAATTTTATGGCAAGTTTTTCAGAAAGAGTATTTTCTTTTTGAATCAGACAGTGCAAGAGATGTACCTGCAGCTCCTCTCCTGCATATTGCATGATTGCCTGACAGACTTCATAGGCATAACCCTGATGTTGAAAGGATGTCCGGATCGCATACCCCAATTCCATATCTCCATTTAACTCTTCCCGGTGTTCCACACCGGCCCTGCCGATCAGTGTGCCCGTTTTTTTCTCAAAAACAAGCCACATTCCATATCCATAAAAACGATACATATTTTCGATATAGGCTTTCTGATATTCCAGTTCTTCCTCATATTCATATAACCCCTCCATATAATCGGTCATTCCGGGTTCTGCATACATGGAAAAAAGGGCATCCAGATCAGAAAGCTCCAATTCTCTCACAATACAGCGTTTCGTCTCCAGAATCGTCCACGGGATATTGAAATGTCTCTCATACACGCGCTGTAAAAACGTCATATCGACTTCCTCGAACCCCTCAACGACCATATCGGCATGAAGAAATGTATCCGTTTCCGGCATCTGACAGGCAATCGCCGGAACATTCACATCTCTGGCAAGGTCTAAGAGAGACTGGTTCGAAGATAGAAAAATGATATCTCTGCTCCGCTGCTCTGACAGTTGATGACAGGCTTCCTCTTTTTGCATTAATACAAATGTAGTTTGTTTTGTTTCGGCAAGATTTTCCCTTAACAAAGAAACTTCCCGCTCAGGTATCTGCGACACCCATATCTGTTTTGGATACTCTTTCTTATTATAATATAGCAAACCTGTTCCCCTTATCGATTGTTATGTGCAAAACAACCGGTATCTGAACAGATACCGGTCGTCCTTTTAAAATCCATGAATTAATATGCAATATTTACATCGACATTTCCCTTGATTCCAGGAACACTTCCCTTAGATGAGTACTGCCACATGTTATATTTTCCTTTGTAATTGCAGGTTGTGTTGTACTGTGCAACCCAGATAAAGTAGTTACTGAATGCAGATGCATCAATTTTATTGTTGTACCAGCTCTTGCTTGCGTAAACACCTGCTTTTCTTCCACCGTTTGCAATGGTCTTACAGAACGCAGCCACGCATGCCGTTCTGGTGCCTTTATCTAATCCGTTGGCACGGGCTGCTCCGCTTCCGTTCTCTGTATCGACAAAGATCGGGTAAGAAAGATTGTAGCCGGAGCATAAGGTCAATGCCATACTTGCCTCCTCAACAGCCTCTGCCTCAGTTGTAGCCTGTGTGAAGAAGTAAACACCAACGTTAATGCCGTTTGCAGTTGCACCCTGAATATTTTTCTTGAAGCAGGAATCCTCTACCAATGCTCCTGTCTGTGATCCGCGGTAACCGACACGGATAATTGCAAAATTGATACCTGCTGCCTTTACAGATGCCCAGTCAATATTTCCCTGATGGCTGGATACATCAATACCGTTCTTTCCTGAACCCTGCTGTAATGCTCCATCACTTCCGAAGTTGTAAGAGATACCGCTGATCACCTGACTTCCTGTTACACGCTGATGGTTGCTGGTATAGTAATATACTTTTCCATCAATGGTCTGCCATCCGGTGTAAACCGGCTCGGTGTAGTAAGTTCCGTTTGCATTGTAATCTGCCACGGTTGCTGGTTTTTTACACTCGGAATCTTTGTAAAGTAATCTACCGGATTTATCTTTTAACTGGGTTGTTGTATTTCCGGTAAAATCATTGACTGTAACTGTACATGTGATTTTCTTGTCACTTGCGGTTGTCTTGGTATCGCCCGGTTTGGATAAGTATGTGATCGTACCTGTTACAGTTGCGCTTCCTTTTCCAACTGCTGTCAGTGTACATCCTGTTTTCGCTCCATTGGATACCTTTACAACTTTTTCGTTGCTGCTAGCCCATGTAATATTTGTGATAATATTGCCTGCGTCTGTCAATGTTGCTGTGAGACCAATTGCATTTGCATTATTAATAGTGCTGTTATATAAAGCTGCCGTCTGTGGTGCTGTGACGGATGCGCTGGCTGCGGCTGCAGCTTTTACCCAGTTTAATGTGTATGCTGTTGTGCCTGCTGCCACTTTGATCTTCGTGGAACCTTCTGCCAGTTTATATCCCTGTGCTTCATAAGAAGATGCCTGTATTTCAGTAGCAGTAGCATCTACTGTGATATCTTCACTTTTGGATTCTTCTGCTTTGGTCTTTCCATCAGCCTGAAAGAAATTATGTGTTACCTTATAAGTAACCTTATCTGCTGCTGTTGCAACCCACATGATGGTATATTCTTTTGCACCATCCTGAATGGTAAAGGTTGTACCATTGGAAGCTTTATATCCGTCATATGTTTTTGCAGATGACACCGTTTTCGCATCCTTTGCAACAGTTACTGTCTCTTTTTCATCTGCTTTGTCTGCTTTTGTTTTTCCATCGTTTTTATAAAACATATGGACAATGGTAATTTCATATTTATCTGGTTTCGTATCATCCGGCTTTGTCTCTGTACCATCTGTTTTGTCTCCAGGTGTTCCATTCTGATCACTGCCAGTTCCCTGACCACCGGTAGTTTCCGAACTGCCTTCACTCGGTGTTGTCGTTTCCGATGATTTTGGTGCTGTTGTTTCTGATGATTTTGGTGCTGTTGTTTCTGATGATTTTGGTGTTGCTGTTTCCGATGATGTCTCGGATGATGTAGTCACACCAGATGATTCCGTTCCTGTAGCATGGTATCCCACACGTTTTGCGGAAGCCGTCACTGATGCCTGTGCAATGTCCACTTTTGTTGATCCACCAACAGAAGCTTTCGGGAAATTGGAAGTATCCACATCTCCTGCTCCGACTTTGGATGGTGTGCAGGTGCTGTCAACCGTTTCCACTGTATCCTGAATAACAGCCTCCACCTCAACATTGTCTACCTCTGCATCCTCTGCCGGTGCTACTTCTGCTGCGGATTTAATCTCGTCTTTGACATCTACCTTGGTGTATTCAATCTTATCCTTAACCGTTACTTTGTAAGAATTCTCTTTTGAGATATATCCGTCAATCTCATTCAAAGAGACATCATACTTTCCAGCTTCAATACTCTTTATGTAAATGATACCGTCTTTATCATCATCTGAATATGTAGTTGATTTTGCCTTTTTCTTGTCTGCCTTGATCGTGATCTCAAAAGGCTGTCCCTTTACATTTTTCGAGGACTCGTCCTGAATCTTGATCTTCAGATCCTTCTCAATAGAACTTCCGACCAATGTAACGGTTTCCGGTTCTGCCGCCTCTGTCTCTTCTGTGACAACCTCTTCGACTGCCACAACTTCTTCCGTCGGTTCTTCTTCCACCTCTGTACTTATCACAACATCCGCCACAATTGGTTCCGGCTGATGAAAATGGTCATATAAAAAATATCCTCCTGTTCCGACACCGCCAACTGCTGTCACAGTGGCTACACCTGCTATGATTGCCTGTGTCTTTGTCAGCCCGCTAAGCAAAGTCGCAACCCCTTTTACCTTTCCGGCTGCGCCCTGAACTAAATTTAGAAAATTCATTCTCGTCTCCTCCTCGTCTGCATTTCCAATTACTTATAGTAAATTTTCGTAGTTCACTCTATTATGATAAAGAATATGTCTGCAGCAATTCGCTGCTATTCCTTCTTTGTAATCATGCGAAACTAATTATAGCATTTTCCCATATTATGTAAATATAATTTTCCTTATTTTTTCGGAAATTTTTTCCACCGGAAAATATTGTTCTCATTTTCAAGGTTACACGCCCTCACAGTCTACTTATGTGCGATAAAGAAGTAATAGAAGTGTAAAAAATTTTGCCGTTCCTATCCGGCACTTGCG
>ERZ773225.4519-NODE-4519-length-11132-cov-3.480094_pt1 | contig 11132 bp, 16 predicted proteins | sample MGYA00580993_ERZ773225 | MGnify/ENA primary metagenome ERZ773225 (study PRJEB29015, sample SAMEA2737748) | human gut metagenome | biome: human gut; feature: human-associated habitat; material: faeces | place: China | collected 2012 ... | reverse complement strand
TGCTCTTCCGATCTTCTTTATGCCCATATCTTACCGCGCCGCACAAGATATGGGCATAAAGCTCAAAAAACGCTGGCTGGCAACGCTGGACAACCGCACACGCCACGCACATGCAATGCTTGACGGCCAGACAGTAGACGTTGACAAGCCGTTTAAGGTTGACGGTTACGAGCTTATGTATCCGGGAGACAGTTCCGCACCGGGTTATCTCGTGTACAATTGCCGATGCACCCAGATTTCGGAGGTTGACGGCGAGGATACAAGCAGCGGCGGCAGACGCGCCAGAGACCCCGAAACGGGGGAATCTGTGCTTGTAAAAGATATGACCTATGCGGAATGGGCGGGGTGGAAGAAAGCCAAACCGCCTGACGTGCTGGATATTTCCACGATGGCAGAAGCAAAAGATGCGTTGCTGAACAAAATCGGATTTAACATGGTTGAAGATTCGTTTATCAGAAACGTGGATGAACGACTTGCGGTAGAAAATACAAAGCGGCTTTATGCGCTTGAACAGAAATTCGGAGCGGTAGGCAAGTCTACAGGTTCCATTTGTTCTGTGTCAAGCGGCAAAGACACGGTTGCTTATGTAAGAGGTACACTGAAAGACCCTACAAATCAAAACTTGTCTTTGTGCCCCGGTGCCTACCATAGTTACAAAGATATGGTATCCACAACATTAGGTGAAATTGAAAGAGGCTGGGCAATGCCAGCACAAAAAGAAAATGCCGCAATTTATAACGTTACCCATGAGTATGGGCATATGCTTGAGAATACTATCATTAAAAAGGCAATGGAAGAATACGGTCTAGATAAGCTGGAGAAATCCATTGATTACACAAAAAAGACTCCAAAGGCAATATTTAAGCAGTATTATAAGATACAAAGCGAAACTGAGAAAAAATGTTGTGCAGAAATACTTGACATTGCCAAAGAAACGAATGTAAACTTTAAGTTAAGCGATAACTTGTCACGCTATGGAAAAACAAATTATGCAGAGTTTTTTGCAGAGGTTTTCGCAAATAGCCAACTTGGCGCGCCAAATGAGCTTGGCAAGGCCATGTTAATTTGGCTTAAAAGGAAGGGGCTTGTAAAATGAAAACCGAACCATATTTTATGAGAAATAAGGATTGGTACTATTTCGATGAATCGGAATTTTGTTACAAACTGACAAAAAAAGCACCTACTAAAGCCGTACAGTCTTACAATGAATTTTACAAAGATGAAATCGTTAAAGACAAGAACGGTGAAGCGAGAATTGAGCGATGAAAATCACACTTAAAAAGTAGGAGGTAAGAGCCATGAACCCAATAAAAAGATTTTTAGGGGATACATCAAGTGAAAAGTTTACAGCTTACGACACAGCTGATGAAGCAAAAAAGCACATATCTATGTTCGGATATGATGATGTAATTATTACAGAAGATGACATCAAAAATCTTCGAACTGGGAAAACGCTGGTATGCCATATTATGGATGAATATAGCGTTGTTATGCGCTTAGAAAACGATGAAAATCACACTTGAAGACCACAGCGATGAGGTATTGGAAGCGCTGGAATCCGCTTGCCAGCGGGCGTTGGAAAAATGCGGGCTTGTGGGCGAGGGGTACGCAAAAAAGCTGTGCCCCGTCGACACAGGCAACCTGCGCAACAGCATTACACATACGGTCAGTGACAGCGAAAAAGCCGCGTACATCGGCACAAACAGCGAGTATGCGGTTTATGTGGAATGCGGCACAGGCATATATTACCCCGGCGGCAGACAAACACCGTGGACGTATCAAGACGAAAACGGCGATTGGCATTTGACACACGGGCAACGCGCAAAACCGTACATCAAGCCCGCAGTGGCAGACCATGCCGCGCAGTATAACAGAATTATCGAACAAGAGCTGAAAGGCAAATAAGCCTCTCGGCTCTTTTTATTAGTGGTAATTGCAAATTTTGCAACTGCCACTTTTTTATACCCAAAAAATGTTTCCTTTCAAATTATCTGAAAGAGAACATTTTTACAAACCTTTTGCAAAAACAGCAAAGAACCGCTGTTTTTATATAAACGCGAATGTCGAAGAACTGACACCGAAGAAAAGGAGCGAAAACATTGGCTATCAACAGCGACAAGGTCATGTTCATCAACCCCAAGCAGATGGCGACACTGCGCAAGGATGCTGATTTTATCAGCGCTGACAAGTATCAGGCTGGCGTTGCTGTCACCGGCGAAATCGGCAAGATTGCCAACACCCGCGTTGTAGCATCCCGAAAGGTTCCTTCTATCGAGTATGAGAAGGACAACAGCACCGGCACCATTGAGATTGTCGCTGATACTACCGCCGAAACCTCCACCAAAAAGCATCTGGCGACCATCCAGCCGCATTGCGCTACTGCACTGATTGTCGGTGATAAGGTCAAGGCCGCTGCTGCCGCCTACTACGCTTGCCCCATTGTCAAGCTGAACGAGGACAGCGAGACCGAGGACGATGTGCCAGCCCTGACCATCTACCGCAAGCGCAATATCAACGTGGAGACCGAGCGCAAGCCGCGTAACCGCTCCACCGAGATCACTGCTGACGAGTTCTACGTTGCGGCGCTGACCAACGAAGCCAAAGTCGTGCTGGCAAAGTTCAAAAAGTAATAAGGAGGCAGCGAAATGCTTGAAGAATTGATGCGAGAGTGTAGAAACTGGTTTGTTGCGCCGAATGGCGTACATCTGGGCACTTTTACCGTCAAGGACGGCAGCATTGCGCTGCCTTTTCTTGTTTATGGGCAATATTTCCGCATCGTTGGCAGCGTTTTTAACGACGGCGTTTACGAGTATGGCAATTTTTATCTGCAGGACGAAACATTTGATGGTGCTATCTGGGCTTTAAGTGTTCCGCCTGCATTTATAAAGCTTTCCGAAGAAATCCAGGAAAGCGGCAAACAGCCCCTATACAAGCGAGAGCTTTGCAGGGTACAGCTATACCAAATCAAGCGGAAACGGCGCACAGGGGGGCACTGGTTCGAGCTGGCAAAGTATCTACGCCAAGCGCCTTGCGAAATGGAGAAAACTATGAGTTTGCTTGATGATTTCGGCGCAAAATGCGTCCTGCTGGACAGAAAGCGCACACCCGATGGCGAGGGCGGCTTTACTACTGTATGGGCAGACGGCATCGTATTTTTGAATTATTCCGCGTTGGATAATTCGATGCAAGCCCGTGTAGCCGAAGCGCAGGGCGTTAACAGCGTGTATACCGTGCTTGTAAAGAAAGATATCCCCATTGAGTATGGGGACTTTTACAGGGACTTGCAGACAGGCGCAACTTACCGTGTTACGAGCCGCCCGGAAGAAAAGCAAGCCCCTAAAAGCGCATCGGCCATGCTGCGGGAACTTAAATCATTTACAGCCGAAAGAAAGGAGCTGCCGCAATGACGAAAGGCGCAGCGTTACAGCAGTTCTTTTCGCAGTTTCTTACCGCGTATCCGGCAACGTCTGTCCCGGAAGATGTTATATTCCCCTACCTGACGTATGACGCGGTTTTTGATGCGTGGGGCGGCGAGCCGGTCTCTCTGACTGTGAATCTTTGGTTTTACACGGAATCGGAAGCGGTGCCAAATGCAAAAGTAGATGAGATTTCCAAAGCGCTTGAAGGCGGCGCGGTGCTCGATATGGGAAATGGTGAGTACATCGTGCTACATCGAGGCTCGCCCTGGTGCCAACCGCTACGAGACGAAACAAACAACAATGTGAAACGGCGGTATCTGAATGTTACCGCCGATTATTTATGCCATTTTTGAGGTGATAGAATGAGCAAATTTACCGTAATCCCTAAGGATACGTTCAGCGGTATGCAGTTGAACGCTGGCGTGCTGCTGAAAACATTTAATCCTACATCAGTGGCAGCCCCGCAGGATACTGATATTATCTGCGCCACTACCGGCGGCATCAATCCCACTTGCGTGCCGACCTATAGCGATCTGGGCGAGGACGTAGACAACTGCCCTGTCAACATGAAGGAACTGAAGCATCTGGATGGATGGGAGTGCAAGATGTCCTTTACCGCACTGGGCACTTCCGCTGATAACATCCGCCTTGCACTGGGCGCTGCTGACGTTACTACCAACAAGATTACGCCGCGCCGCAATCTGAAGCAGAGCGATTTCAGCGACATTTGGTGGGTTGGTGACCGTGCAGACGGCGGTTGTGTAGCCATTCAGTTGAAAAACGCGCTTTCTACCGGCGGCTTCAGCCTGCAGACCACTAAGAGCGGCAAGGGCAAGATTTCTTGTGAACTGACAGGCCATGTATCTATTGACGCACAGGACGAAATGCCGATGATCTTCTATAGTATCGATAAACAGGAGTAAAAAAATGAAAATTCTTTCTGCTATGACAACCGACGAAGCGTGCGACGCCATGTGCATTGCAGCACCGGCACTGCAGGCAATGGCTAACGACGAAAATCTTGTAAAGGAAATGCAGGTTGTTCTTCCTGCTGGCGATCACAGTAGGATGGACATTTACCGCTTTGGGATTTCCCGCATCGCGGTATTTGTGCCCATCGTGCTGAAAGAACACCGTGCAGACCTGTATACGGTGCTATCCCCGTTTAATGGCGTTCCCGCTGATGAGTGCGGCAAGCAGCCATTGATGGAAACGCTGGAACAGGTTAAAGCCCTGCTGAACGACAAGGATTTTGTCGATTTTTTCAAATCTGTATTCGGTATGGGGCAGAAAGAGTAATTAGAGCTCTGATTGCTATGCCGAAACTGAGCGCCAAAGCGCTTGTGTCGGCGTTACCGTATCGAATAAAGCAGGACTTAGAAGAACTGCATTATAAAGTTTATATGTCGGACTTGGCACTTGCGATGGCAAAGCGAGTGATTCAGCCAGCGGAAAAACCTCCGCGCTATTGGGACATCATAAACCCGAAACCGGAAGAAACTAGGACGGCAGATGAAGTAATAGCGCACATAAAGAATAAAATTCGGGAGGTGAGTTAAAATAGACGCATTTAACCTTTTTGCAAAAATCAGCCTCAATACAGAAGAATATGAGAAGCAGCTCGGAGAAGCAAAATCCGGCGCGAAGGGACTTGCAGGTGCTTTTGAAAAATCCGGCTCTATGTTATCAAAAATTGGAAGCGGTATGGAGACGGTTGCAAAGGGCGCTGTAAAAATAACGGCTGGAACCGTAACTGCAGTCGGCGGAGCCATTTCGGCACTTACAGGGTTTGCTATAAACGGCTATGCCGAATGTGAGCAGCTTGTTGGTGGCGTTGAAACACTGTATAAAACAAGCGCAGACACCGTACAAAAGTATGCGGCAGATGCGTACAAAACAGCTGGATTGTCTGCCAATGATTATATGGAGACGGCGACATCGTTTGCAGCTGCGCTTGTAAACAGCCTTGGCGGCGATACGGCAAAAGCTGCCGATATGGCAAACACCGCTATTACTGATATGGCCGATAACTCAAATAAAATGGGTACGGCGATGTCTTCTATCCAAGATGCGTATAACGGTTTTGCCAAGCAAAATTATACGATGCTTGATAACCTTAAGCTCGGCTATGGCGGCACAAAGACAGAAATGCAGCGCTTACTTGATGATGCAAACAAACTGAACGCGGCACAGGGGAACTACACAAAATACAGCATTGACAGCTATTCTGATATTGTTAGCGCTATCCATGACGTGCAAAACGAAATGGGCATTACTGGTACAACCGCTAAAGAAGCATCAACAACAATCCAAGGGAGTGTAAATGCTACAAAATCCGCGTGGTCAAACCTTGTAACTGGAATTGCCGATGATAATGCCGATTTTGATAAGCTTATCAGCAACTTTGTTGATAGCGCAAGTACAGCGGCAAGTAACATCATCCCTCGCATAGAAGTCGCCCTAAATGGTGCCGCTAAGCTGATAGAGAGCCTTGTCCCGCCCATTATGGCAGAGCTGCCGAGCTTGATTGAAACCGTCCTGCCGCAGCTGGCGCAGTCTGCCGTGAACATCGTGCAGACGCTTGTTACGGAAATCAGCGATAACGCGGCGCAGCTTATTGATTCGGCAATTCAAATTATAACCGTGCTTGGAAATGGCATTTATCAAATGCTGCCTACCATAGCCAAGTCAGCGTTTGACTTGGTTATGACAATTACCAGCAAAATTTCTGAAAATTTGCCAGCAATTTTAGATGTAGCTGGCGAAATGATTATTGCGCTTGCAAGTGGCATTTGGAACCATCTTCCGGAAATTGCACAAGCTGCAAATGATGTTGTTACGGCGTTGATCTCCTATTTCGCAGAACGCTTGCCGGATATTTTGGAAAATGGCACTCAAATGCTGATCTCGCTCGTAAACGGCATCATTACGACGATTCCCGTACTTGTTGCAGCACTCCCGGAAATCATTACTACAATTACAGGGTACATTTCGGAAAACATCCCGACCATTATCCAGACAGGCTTTGATATTCTGACTGCCATTATCACTGGTATTATGAATGCTATTCCTGACCTTATCGCCACTGTTCCTGAATTAATCGCGGCGCTTGTGCAAGCATTTGCGGATTTGTCCACTACAATTTTTGAGATTGGCAATTCTATTGTCGAAGGGATTAAAGGCGGAATTGCGGCCGCATGGAATGGACTTGTAAGCTGGTTCAATGGTCTTTGGAATAGCCTGTTTGGAAACCGTTCCGTTGATGTAAATGTCAATCAAAATTCAAACACAAACGGCAGCCATGCAGGCGGCTTGGATTATGTGCCTTTTAATAACTATGTTGCGAATCTGCATCGCGGTGAAATGGTTCTGACAGCACAGGAAGCCGACGACTACCGCAGAAACGGCGCACAGGGAGGCACTGGTTTTGTAGTAAACCAGACTATCTATGCGGCAAAGCAAACGCCGGTTGAACTGGCAGCAAGTACAGCAGCGTATTTTCAGCGGGCGAGGTGGGCGATATGAGTTTTTTAAGCAAGACTTTTAAATACGTCAACTCGCTGGGGCAGTCTATCGTGTTTGACTACGCGCATGGTTATCTTATCAGCAAGCCGGATGGCATTGATACAATTTCGGTCACTGCCAACACGGCGCAGGGCATCGGCCAGGTAGGCGCTACGGTGCAATCTAAGGCCATTCAGACGCGGCCTATTACTATCAATGGCAGAGTTATCGGCGACAATGCACAAGCGCTGAAAGACGCGCTTATGACCGTTGTACGGCCTGACCTGACCGGGGTGTTATATGCCGGAGTCTGGCACATAGACGTTATTGTAACGGCATCGCCTGCCATTCTCGCATCAAAACGCGGTGCACCGTTTCAGCTTGGCCTGCTTGCCCCCTACCCGTATTGGGAAAGTGGCGAACGAAAGGCAATGCAGCTGCGCGGCGTGCAAAAAGGTTTTAAATTCCCATGGAATATCAGCAAAACGTATTATTTCGGCAAAGTCATTGTGCTGAAATACATTGTTTTGCAGAATTTCGGGCAGTTTGATGTTCCGTTTATTCTGGAAATCAATTGCGTTGGCGAGACGGCAACAAACGTAGGCATTGAAAACATGCTGACAGGTGAAGTGCTGCGGCTGGAAAAAACGCTTGTGGAAGATGAGCGTGTTGTTATCAAGACATCGCACGGGAAAACAACGGTCACAAGCTCTAAGGACGGTGACTGCCGGGGTGCACTTACGCTTGAAAGTACACTGTACAGAATCCATACGGGCGATAATGCGTGGAAACCTACTGCGGACAGTGGGCTTGAAAACGTTGAGATGAGTGTTTCGTTTGCGGAAGAAAGTGCGGGTGTAACGGTAATATGAGATTAGAGCTGTTCTCCCCTGACCTTAGTAACCGACACGAAATCACGCACGCGATCAGCAGCGAATTCAGCGACTACTATAACGATGTGGGAAAATTTACGGTAGTTTTGCCGATGGATGAGTACAACATCGGGATAGTGGAACTGGATGCTGTTTTGTACATTGTAGAGCGAAGACTTGCGTATACGGTAGAAGAAATACAGTTTGATTGCGACAACAGCGAAATCACGTTGAACGGTTACAGCCTGAACAACAAACTGAACCGGCGTGTTATTGCGGCAACTGCTAGCATTGCCAACGTGGAAACAGATGTATACAGCGTTATTACTGCCAACCTGCGCGGGCTGCCTGTACTGCTGGCGAAGAAAAAAGGCTTGACAGAAACCGTGAAAGCAACAGAGGTGTACGGGGATGAACTGTTAAACTGCATACAGCCGATTTTGACAGATGCCGAGATTGGAAACCGGATGGTTTTGGACTACAGAGCCAAAACGGAAACGTTTGAATTGTATAAGGGCGTTGACCGCACAGAGGGATTAAACGCGGTCCTGTTTGTGCAGGAACGCGGAACGGCGCCGGGGCTGGTAGTTGACAAGGATATTTCTGAATACAAAAATGTGTGCTACTGTGAAGCGCAGTACAAAGACGGTACAAAGTTTGTGGTGCAGGCTGGCACGGCCAGCGATGCGGAACGGCGCGAACTATGGGCGAGGTTCAGCGGAGACGCACAGCAGGATGGCGAGACAAACGCTACGTTTCAGACGCGCGTTAAGCAGTATGCAGCGTTGCAGCTAGGTAGCCATTTGAACCGAAACGGATTTGACATTGACGCGGACGGCGATGAACTGGGCACGGCATATAATGTCGGAGATTTGGTTTGGTGCGTTTCTTTGCGGCTGGGTGTAAAGTACAAGGCAAGAATAACGGCGGCAAAGTATTCACAGGATGCAAACGGGTCGAGCGTTAAGCTGGTTATTGGCGACCCGATTTTAACAGTGTTGAGGTGAGACAGTGGCAGAAATTAAAAATTTCCCGAATAATGTTGACGAATACATCGGGGCACAAAATGTCATGAAGTGGCTGCACGGTCGTACAAGCGGCGTGTTTGGCGCGGACGGCAATTTAAGTGTTACTGCAAACGGCAATATGACGGTAAGGGTATCTGATGGCGTTGGTTGGCTTGCGAACGACAAAGCAGACGGTACAGTTTTTTGGAATGATACCAAAGAACAGAACGGCAGCGAGTTACAGCTGACAATCCCGCTGGCGAATGCTGTATCGCCGCGTATTGACCGTGTTGTTGTGAGTTGGGACACAGTAGACTATGCAGCAAAACCGCGCATTGAAGTGCTGAAAGGTACTGCGGCTTCTACACCTGTTGCACCGGCACTTACAAACAATAGTCTGTTGCGGCAGATTTCGCTTGCACAGATTGCAATTCCTGCGGCAGCAAGCAAAATCACGGCGGCCAATATTACCGATGAACGACTTGACAGCACAGTATGCGGGCTTGTGACGGATTGGGTAAACGTTGATACCAAGATGATGCAAGAACAATTTGCTGCTTTTCTTACCCAAATTAAAACTGAGCTGGAGCAGCTGCATGCTGGAACGGCTACGATGATGCGTGCCACCTACGACCCGCAAGGACGGAACACGGACATATTCAAGTACACGGATAAGGTGGCCAACATCTACTACGCCAGGCTTACGCTGAACGGGTGGACGGCTTGCAGCAGCGCCGACCAGGCCAAAGGCCTGCTGTACCAGCAGACGGCTACGCTGACCTGCGCGAACAGCCATGCGCCGGTGGTGACGGCTGCCAGCGTGTTTTTGTCCGGCATCGGCTACGACAAGACCGGGGTGCCCGCTACCGATGATGTGCTGGATGAAGTGCAGGACATCATCAACGACGGCGTGACGGTCACGGCGTACAATTCGGTGCTGGTTAAGGTAAAAGAAAAGCCTACCGCCGAAATCCGGGCGCGGTGGGTCATTCAAAGTTGATGGAGGTTTAGCATGAAACATTGTAAGAAATCTGCGGCATGTGCTGCGCGGGGTGATTGCTAATGGGTGTAGCACCGAGGATTCCGGGCGGGGGCGGAAAGCTGAAACTGTTGGAAACCTATGCAGATAGCGGAAAGAATCCGTACACATACACTTTCGACAAAAACCTCAATTGCCGGCTGGTTGTACTGACTTTGACACGGGACAATGTCATGCCGGAAGTTAATGGCAATGTGACGCTTGGTAGCACCATCCTCGAGAAGTTCGGGGATATATCCCACAAGGACAGCTACACCTGTGTGCACACCTACGCTTACAAGGGTGTAAGTGCGCACACAGGGGACGTTCTTACAATTCCGCATAGCAGCGGCAGCTTTACCAATATTACGATTATGTTTTTCTGAAAAGACACGAAAAATGGTGATTTTATGGGAATGTCACAGAGAACTCCTGGTGGTAAAAAAGTTGCGGCTGCTACTGTAGAAATTTCCGTCTACAAATAACGAGGTACAATATGAAAATCTACGATGAAATCACCAACGAGGAACTGACGGCTCCCGACCTGGCCGCGGGCTATCTCTACACCTCCAGGCGGGTTGCCAAGCATGTGCCGGAGAGCCGGGAAGTGATGCAGGGCACTGTCACCGAGGACGACCCGCAGGGGCTTATGCGCATCATTCCTGCCCATGACGTGTACGAGGGCTGCCAGTATTACCACGCTTACACGGAAGAGGAGCTGGCCGAGCGGGAAAAGCCCACTCTGCAGGAACAGGTGGACGCCAACGCGGCGGCCATTTTGGAGCTGGCCCAGATGCTGGCCGGAGGTGAATGATATGGTACAGTTTTATATCTGCTGCATCAAGCGCGGGCTGATTACGCTGGACAAAGTGCCGGAGAAATGGCGTGAGGCCGTAAGGGCAGAGATGGAGGGAGCATGACACATGAAGTAGTGCTGCATGGGTACAACGTAAAGCCTGCTTCCCTGCAGCTTGGAACTTTTGACAGCTACGGCATTGAGGAAATCCACGTGACGGCAGATGATGAATGGGCGGGGCTGGGCATTCTGGCCGTATTCCACGCGCCGAACGGGACTGCGAAAAAGGTTGTTGTTGGGGCAGACGGTATGCTTGCCGTACCGCCGGAAGCTACGGCAAAGCAGGCAGGCGGCGGAAGAATTGTTTTTGTTGGGCTTGCGGAAAACGTGCAGCGCATTACTGTGGACATGGGATACAATATCAAGCCGCACTCTGACATCGAGGGAGACAACCCCGGCACGCCTACGCCGGACGTGGTGCAGCAGATTTTGGAAAACTCCAATCATGCTGTAAGT
>ERZ773225.4517-NODE-4517-length-11136-cov-4.743074_pt1 | contig 11136 bp, 7 predicted proteins | sample MGYA00580993_ERZ773225 | MGnify/ENA primary metagenome ERZ773225 (study PRJEB29015, sample SAMEA2737748) | human gut metagenome | biome: human gut; feature: human-associated habitat; material: faeces | place: China | collected 2012 ... | reverse complement strand
GCCGCATCCGTAAGGCGGCAAAGCCGCCAACGGCTGCGCAGTGACCGCCGCTACAAAGTTGTAATCAAATCAATTGGATCATTTTGGAATTCACCATACAGGAGTCTTTTCGGGAATGAACATTGTTATCATCGGAGCCGGCAAGATCGGCGCGACGCTGACAGAGCAGCTGCTCCGCGAGGGTCACGAGATCACCGTCGTCGACACGCGCACGGCTGCGCTCGACGCCATCGGCAACACGCTCGACGTCATGACCGTCGAGGGCAACGGCATCAGCATGGACACGCAGATGGAGGCCGGCGTGCCCTCTGCCGATCTTGTCATCGCCGTGATGTCCACGGACGAACAGAACCTGCTCTCGTGTCTCATTGCCAAGCGCCTCGGCGTGGGCAACACGATCGCCCGCGTGCGCAACCCGGAATATACGAGCGGGCTGCACCTCATTCAGGACGACCTCGGGCTGAGCATGGCGCTCAACCCGGAGCTGGCCAGCGCCACGGAGATCGCGCGCATCCTGCGTGCCCCGGCCTCCATCAAGATCGACACGTTCTCGAAGGGCCGCGTGGAGCTGCACAAGATGCGCATCGACCCCGGCTCCATACTCGACGGCATGAAGCTCTCGGACCTCGGCCGCCTGCAGTCCGGCGCGCTTGTGTGCGTTGTGGAGCGCGGGCAGCACGAGGTGTACATCCCCGACGGCAGCTTCACCCTGCTGGCAGGCGACCGCATCAGCGTGGTGGCAAGTCCGAAGCTCGCCGCAAAATTCTTCCACAAGATCGGCGTGCAGACGAACCCCGTCAAGCGCGTGATGCTGCTCGGCGGCGGGCGCATCTCCTACTACCTCGCGCGGCAGATGCTGGACTTCGGCGCGAGCGTGAAGATCATCGAGTCCAGCGCCGCCGTGTGCGACTCGCTGGCAGAGCGCCTGCCCGAGGCCACGATCATCCACGGAGACGGCACGAGTGAGCAGCTGCTCGCCGAGGAGGGCATTGCAAAGATGGACGCCGTGGCCTCGCTGACGGGCATCGATGAGGAAAACGTGCTGATGAGCCTCTATGCCCGCAGCGTCTCGAGCGCGAAGATCGTCACGAAAATCAACCGCACGACATTCTCCCACATCATCAAGGGCATGGACCTCGGAAGCGTGTTCCATCCCCGCTATATCGCGGCCGACCACATCGTCCGCTACGTCCGCGCCATGCAGAACTCGCTCGGCTCGAACGTCGAGACGCTCTATAAGATCGTCGGCAACAAGGCCGAGGCACTGGAGTTCCGCGCGACGGAGAAATCCGCCGTCTGCGGCAGGCCGCTCATGGAGCTGCCCACGCGGCCGAACCTGCTTATCGGAGCCATCAACCGCGAAGGCCGGATCATCACCCCCGGCGGCCGCGACACCATCGAGCCGGGCGACACCGTCGTCGTCGTGACGGCGGCGACGGGCCTCGACGATCTGGACGACATTCTGGACAAGCGGAGAGTGAAAGCATGAATTACCGCATGATCCTCTCCCTGCTGGGCGACGTGCTGCTGGTCATCGGGGCCTTCCTGCTGCTGCCGTGCATTGTCGCCGTGATCTACGGCGAGCCGGAGCTGTGGGTCCTGCTTGCCACGGCCGCAGGCAGCGGCCTGCTCGGCGGGCTTTTTATCCTGCTGCGGCCGAAGCGCCGCCGTGAGCTGCACGCGCGTGACGGCTTCGTGATGGTCGCACTGAGCTGGATCCTCATCTCGCTCGTCGGCGCGATCCCGTTTACGGTCTCCGGGGCGATCCCGTCGTATCTCGACGCCGTGTTTGAGACGATGTCCGGCTTTACGACGACCGGCGCAAGCATCCTCCGCGCCGTGGAGGATCTGCCGAAGTGCCTGCTGTTCTGGCGCAGCTTCACCCACTGGCTCGGCGGCATGGGCGTGCTCGTATTCATGCTGGCCATCGTGCCGCTGTCCGGCGAGAGCATCTATCTGCTGCGGGCCGAGTCCCCCGGCCCGTCCGTCAGCAAGATGGTGCCGAAGATGCGCACGTCCGCCGCGATCCTCTATGCCATCTACTGCGCCATGACGCTGCTGCAGATCCTGTTCTACCGGCTGGGCGTGCTGTTCGGCTGGGGCGAGATAACGTGGTTCGACAGTCTGTGCCTTTCCTTCGGCACGGCCGGTACGGGCGGCTTTTCCGTGCGCAACAGCGGCCTTGCGGACTACTCGGCCTACCTGCAGGCCGTGACGACGGTGTTCATGGTCCTGTTCGGCGTGAATTTCTCGGTGTATTTCTTCCTGCTGCGCCGCCGCTTCAGGCTCGCGTGGCACAACAGCGAAGTGCGCTGGTACTTTATCATCATTTTCGGGGCCATCGTCCTCATCAGTGCCAACCTGCTGCTCACGGGCGGGTTCTTCTCCACCGTGTTCCAGACGATCCACCATGTGGCCTTCTCCGTCGGCTCCGTCATCACGACGACGGGCTTCGGCACGGCGGATTTTGCGAAATGGCCGGAATTTTCCAAGACCGTGCTGCTCATCCTGATGGCCATCGGCGCGTGCGCCGGCTCCACGGGCGGCGGCATGAAGGTCAGCCGCGTGCTCATCCTGTCCAAGACGGCCCGCGCCGAGACGCGCCACCTGCTGCACCCCCACTCCGTGGAGGTCATGACGATGGACGGCAAACGCGTGAGCAGCGAGGTCATCCGCGGCACAATGGCGTTCTTTATCTGCTATGCCGCCATTGCCGTCGTGTCCATTCTGCTGGTCTCGCTCGATAACTTCGGGGCCGAGACGAGCGTGACATCCGTGTTCGCCACACTGAACAACATCGGCCCGGGCCTGAGCCTCGAGGTCGGCCCGTTCGGCAGCTATGCGAGCTTCTCCGCCCTGTCGAAGGTCGTGCTGACGCTCGACATGCTTCTCGGGCGGCTGGAGCTGTTCCCCGTGCTGCTGCTCCTCAGCCCCGCAACATGGCGGAAGCATTAAAGGCCAAATGTAGGGGCGAGGCATGCCTCGCCCGTCCGCGAAGCGGCATAAGGACGGCCCATTCGGTGCAGGGCACCATTGTCAGCGCCGCGCTCCCAGATTTTTCATTGCGAGAAGGCCAACGGCCGACGCGGCGCCCTGAGCGCGAAGCGGCATAAGGACGGCCCATTCGGTGCAGAGCACCATTGTCAGCGCCGCGCTCCCAGATTTGTCCTTGCGAGGCCCCAAAGGGGCCGTGGCAATCTCCTGCGACCGGTCACGTTTTCGCCGGAAGTTCCCTGTTATCCGGCATTGTACTGTGAGATTGCCACGTCGCTTCGCTCCTCGCAATGACACATCAGGGGAGTGCCGTGGTGCACCAGTGCCCTCCTGCCGTTGAATGTCACTGTACAAGGCGCTCAGTGAGCGCCGCTACAGACGCAATTGGTGCATACCGTTTTATCGACGGCCGGTACGAGTCGGAAGTGCCTCCCCGAGATTGCCACGGCCCCGTTGGGGCCTCGCAATGACAAACCTTTGGCTTTCACCGTTTTATCGCCAGCCGGTTCAAACCGCCAGTACAGTGCCGGGAGGGGCATGCCCCTCCCCTACAGCACGCAAAAGCAGCCCGGCAATATCACTCAAAATCATCCAAAATTCGATCATTCTGGAGGCGACTGCGCCATGCAGGACTATTTTCATCCGCAAATGACCCAACAGGAGCTGCTGGCCATGTCGTCCCTGGCGCTGGCGCACATCGGCGATGCCGTGTTTGAGCTGCTCGTGCGCACAAAGCTGTGCGTCGAGGGCGGCACAACGAACGGCCGCCTGCATCAGCAGACCGTCGCGCTCGTGCAGGCCCCGGCGCAGGCGCGCTTTGCCCTGCGCATCCAGCCCCTGCTCACGCCGGAGGAGGCCGCCGTCTATCGCCGCGGCCGCAACGCCCATCCTCACGGCATTCCGAAGCACGCCACGCCGGGCGAATATGCCCGCGCAACGGGGCTGGAGGCCCTGTTTGGCGCGCTGTATCTCTCCGGGCAGACCGCGCGCATCGAGGCGCTGTTTGCCGCCATGATGGAGGAAGACCATGCCATTTGACGCCATGTTTCTCACGGCCGTCGCCGCAGAGCTGCGCCCCGCCCTCGTCGGGGCCCGCGTAGACAAGGTCCAGCAGCCCGCGCGCGACACCGTCGTGCTCCAGCTGCGCGGGCGCGACGGCGGCGGAAGACTGCTGCTGTCCGCCAACGGCAACCGGCCGCGCGTCCACCTGACGCAGGCGCAGCTGGAAAACCCCGCGCAGCCGCCGATGTTCTGTATGCTGCTGCGCAAGCATCTGGCGGGCGGCAGGCTTGCCGATATCCGCCAGCCCGCGGCCGAGCGCATGCTCGACCTGACGTTCGACTGCACGGACGAGCTGGGCGTGCCCTGCCGCAAGCACCTGATCCTCGAGCTGGTCGGGCGCAATTCCAACCTGATCCTCACTGGGCCGGACGGCCGCATCCTCGACTGCCTGCGGCGCGTGGACTTTGAAATGTCCGAGCTGCGCCAGCTGCTGCCCGGCCTGTTTTACCACGAGCCGCCGCGGCAGGACCGCCGCATCCCGCAGGAGACGACGCAGGCCGAGCTTCTTGCCCTGCTCGACCGGCCCGACGCGGCCATGCGGCTGGACAAATGGCTGCTGGCCCACTTTGCGGGCCTGTCGCCGCTCATCGCGCGCGAGCTGTCGTTCCGCTTTGCGGGCGAGACGGACGCGCCCATCCCCACGCTGGACGCCGCGCGGCTGGCGGCATTCCTGACGGCGGAGTTCGCCGCCCTGCCGCCCGTACAGATGCAGCCCATGCTGCTGTGGAAGGACGGCGCACCGACGGATTTCACCTATCGCGACATCCGGCAATACGGCGGCTATCTGCGCGCCGAGCCGTGCGAGAGCTTTTCCACCCTGCTCGACCGCTTTTATACCGAGACGGACCACGCCGGGCGCATGCGGCAGCGGTCGCAGACGCTGCGCAAGGCCATTTCGAACCTGCACGAGCGCACGCGCCGCAAGCTGGAGCTGCAGCGGCAGGAGCTGGAGGCCACGCACGACCGCGAGCAGCTGCGACGTCAGGGCGACATCGTCACGGCGAACCTGCACGCCATCACGCGCGGGCAGACGCTGCTGCGCGCCGAGGATTTTTATGATGAGAATCTGCGCGAAATTGAAATTCCGCTCAAGCCGAACCTCTCCCCGCAGCAGAACGCCGCGCGCTTCTACAAGGACTACGCCCGCGCCAAGCACGCCGAGCAGGTGCTCACGCAGCAGATCGCGCAGGGCGAGATCGAGGAATCCTATCTGGCCGGCGTGCTCGAGGAGCTGGCCCGCGCCGAGAATGAGCGCGACCTGAGCGAGATTCGAGCGGAATTGGAGGCCGGTGGCTATGTCCGCCCGGCGGACCGCCGCAAGCAGGTCAAGCAGCAGCCCTCAAAGCCGATGCACTTCCGCTCGTCGGACGGCTTCGACATTTTTGTCGGCCGCAACAACCGCCAGAACGACCAGCTGTCGCTCAAGACGGCGCGGCGCGACGACCTGTGGCTGCATGTGCAGAAATTTCACGGCACGCACGTTATCATCGCGTGCGCAGGCATCCAGCCGCCGGACGGGACGATCACGGAGGCAGCTGAGCTTGCGGCCTACTACTCCGAGGCACGCGAGAGCCAGAACGTCCCCGTCGACGTGACGCCCGTGCGCTGCCTGCGCAAGCCGAACGGGGCCAAGCCCGGCATGGTCGTGTATGACCGCTACCGCACGGTGCTTGTCACCCCGGATGCCGCCCTCCCCGCCCGCCTCCGCGTGGAATGAGAAAATGAGAAATAGCATGAACGGCACGCTTTGCGTGCCGTTCGTTGTTTTATGATATATAATTTGCAGGGAAGGAGCATACCTCTCCCCGACAGCGCACAACCGGCGGATGAGCGCAGCTTTTTCCTGTTCCTTTCCCATTTTCAATTTGCTGTATGCCGTTTCCTACAGAGTATCCCGGATGGCACGCAGGGCCTCGGGGGTATCGACATCGGCCAGCGCCTCCGGCGGGACGTCGACGGCAAGGTAGCGCTCCGGATACTGCCGGATAACGGCGCTGCCGCCGCGGTCGCCCTCGAGCGCGCACAGCGCCGGGAAAAATTCCCGCGGGAACACGTTCGGGTTGCCCCGCCGCGTGCCGCAGGCCGCGCCCACGATGCACGACGGATGCTCCCGCCACTGCCGCACGACCGCGCGCACGGCCGATGCCGACAGCAGCGGCTGGTCGGCCACAAGGAAGACGATGCCGTCGCAATCCGCCAGCGCCTGCGTGCCGAGGCGGACCGTGCGGCTCAACCCGTCGCCGGGCCGGTCGTTGCGCACCGGCGTGAAGCCGAATTCCCGCGCGAGGGCTGCAACGGCGGGATACTGCGTGACGACGGCGACGCGGTCGAATACTCCGGCCGGAACGGCCTCGAATGCCCGGCGAATGAGCGGCTTGCCGTCCAGCTCCGCCTCGAGCTTGTTCGCGCCGAAGCGCACGGCGTTCCCCGCCGCCATGATGACACAACCGAGCATGGTGATACCTCCAGTGAAAGGGATAATGGAATATGGAAAATTTCGCAGGGGCGCCGGTCGTGCGTTGTAGGGGCGGGGACAGCCAGGCCCGTCCGCAAAGCGGCATAAGGACAGCCAAATCGATGCCGTGCACCGTTCCCTGCGCACGCCCCTTGATGTGTCATTGCGAGGAGCAAAGCGACGTGGCAATCTCGGGAAGGCAGTTGCAGTCCGTACAAGCCATCGCCGACCGCATGCAGTATTGTAGGGGAGGGGCATGTCCCTCCCGGCACTGCACCGGCGGGAAGTGCGGGCTAATGTTAAAAAGGCAATGGCCCCCAAGTTTGTCATTGCGAGGAGGCCAACGGCCGACGTGGCAATCTCACGCAACCGATCACGTTTTCGCCTGGGCTTTCCTGATATCCGACATGGTACTGCGAGATTGCCATGGCCCCTTCGGGGCCTCGCAATGACAAATCCGGGAGCCATCACCGTTTTAGCGATAGCCCGTGCGAATCGTTCGTGCAGCGCCGGGCCCGGCTGTCCGCTCCCCTGCATTCACATTTTTTTACGTTTTTATCTATAGTATATCCGGAACCGATGGGGTTTTCCAGCTGGAGCGTTCGCCATTGCCGAATTATCCGTTATCTATAACATAGAATAACGTTTTCGCTTTCCACGCTGCGGAATTTATGCTATACTTCAAATTACAAAGAAATTTCCCGCAGAATCTGTGCACATTGCCGGAATTCTGCTGCGATCCAAAAGGAGGGTCCCCCATGGAGGTTGGCAAGAGCGTCCACCGTGTGGACGCATTCGACAAGGCAACCGGGCGCGCAAAGTACTGCGATGACCTCTGTGACCGCAGTGCGCTCGTCGCGCGCGTGCTGCATTCGACCATTGCAAACGGCGTGGTCAAGTCCATCGACACGAGCGCCGCCGAGCAGATCGAGGGCGTCGTGAAGATCGTCACCTGCTTCGACGTGCCCCAGATCAAATTCCCCACGGCAGGCCATCCGTGGTCGACGGACCCGCACCATCAGGACGTCGCCGACCGCCTGCTGCTGACGTCCCGCGTGCGCTTTTACGGCGATGACGTCGCCGCCGTCGTCGCGGAGAACGAGGTCGCCGCCGCGCAGGCCCTGCGCGCGCTGCGCGTGGAATATGAGGAATATCCCTTCGTGCTGGACGTGCAGGAGGCCATGAAGCCCGATGCCCCGCTGCTGCACGAGGAATTCCCGAACAACATCCTCGCCCACACGACCATCCGCAACGGCAACTATGAGGAGGCCAGCCGCGAGCCGGGCCTCATCAAGGTCGAGGGCTGGTACGACACGCCGACCGTGCAGCATTGCCACATCGAAAACCACATGTGCTTCGCCTCCATGGAGGCCGGGCGCATCGTCATCTACTCCTCCACGCAGATCCCGCACATCGTCCGCCGCGTCGTCGGGCAGGCTCTCGGCATCCCCTGGGGCAAGGTACGCGTCGTCAAGCCGTATATCGGCGGCGGCTTCGGCAACAAGCAGGACGCGCTGTATGAGCCGCTGTGCGCCTACCTCTCCACCGTCGTGGGCGGCCGCCTCGTCAAGCTCGACTGCACGCGCGAGGAGACGTTCGTCTGCAACCGCGTGCGCCACGCCATCCGCACGCACATCATCTCGTGGGTGCGGCCGGACGGCACGTTCGCCGCGCGCAAGATCGAGTGCTTCTCGAACCAGGGCGCTTACGCCTCCCACGGCCACGGCATCGTCGCCAAGGGCATGGGCGCGTTCCCGCAGCTGTATCCCTGCCCCAACGTCGACGGCGACGCCTACACCGTGTTCACGAACCGCCCCGCCGCGGGTGCAATGCGCGGCTACGGCATCCCGCAGGCCATGTTTGCGGGCGAATCCCACATTGAGGACGTCTGCCGCGTGCTTGGCGTCGACTCGCTGGAGTACCGCCGCAAGCACATGATGCCCGTCGGCTTCGTTGACGGCTTCTCGAAGAACGAGAACCATTCCGACACGCTCAATCAGGTGCTGGACAAGGGCGAGGCGTGGATGGACTACAGCCGCAAGCACCGCGAATACGAAAACCAGACCGGTCCCGTGCGCCGCGGCGTCGGCTGCGCCCTGTTCTGGTACAACACGGCGGTCTGGCCCATCAGCCTTGAGAGCTGCTCGTGCCGCATGGTCCTGAATCAGGACGGCTCCATCCAGCTGCAGACCGGCGAGACGGAGATCGGCCAGGGCTGCGACACCGCCTTCGCCCAGATGGCGGCGGATGCCGTGGGCATCCCCGTTTCGGACGTGCACGTCGTCACCGCGCAGGACACGGATGTCACGCCGTTCGGCACGGGCGCCTATGCCTCGCGCCAGACCTACGTCGGCGGCTTCGCCATCGCCCAGACGGGTGCGCTGCTCAAGGAGCGCATCCTGAAGTACGCCTGCGAGCTGACGCGCCAGATGCCTGCCCTGCTCGACATCGTCGACGGCAGGATCATCCGCAGGACGGACGGCCGTGTGCTGATGACGCTCGGCGAGCTTGCCACGGAGGCGCTCTACAGCCTGTCGCACTCCGAGCATCTGACGGCGGAATCTACTTACCAGATCAAGAACAACGCCTATTCCTTCGGCTGCTCGTTCGCGGAGGTTGAGGTCGACATCCCCCTGTGCAAGGTGAAGCTGCTGAAGCTCATCAACGTGCACGACTGCGGCAAGCTCATCAACCCGCAGCTTGCTGAGGCGCAGGTGCACGGCGGCATGTCCATGGCCATCGGCTACGGCATGTCCGAGGAGCTGAAGTTCGACCCGAAGACCGGCCGCCCGCTCAACAACAACCTGCTGGACTACAAGCTCTCGACCATGATGGATCACCCGCATCTCGAGGCCCAGTTCGTGGAGAACGCCGAGCCGACGAACCCCTACGGCACGAAGGCCCTCGGCGAGCCGCCCGCCTGCTCCGGCGCGCCGGCCATCCGCAACGCCATCCTGAACGCCACGGGCATCGGCATCGACGTCGCGCCCATCACCCCGCACGTTCTCTTCGCCGCATTCGAGAAGGCAGGCCTGTTCGAAAAGGAGGAAACCGCCCATGTATGATATGAAAGCGCTCTATGAGGCGCATTCCGTGGAAGAGGCCGTCGCCCTGCGTCTGGAGCATCCGGAGGCGCAGATCATCGCAGGCGGCTCGGACGTGCTCGTGCAGATGCGCGAGGGCAAGCGCGCCGGGGCGGAGCTCATCTCCATCTACGGCATCGACGCCATGCGCGGCATCTGCATCGACGAGGACGAAAACATCCGCATCGGCTCGCTGACGAGCTTTTCCCACATCACGCGCGACCCCATCATCCGGAAATACATCAACGTGCTCGGCGAGGCGGTCGACATGGTCGGCGGCCCGCAGATCCGCAACATCGGCACCATCGGCGGCAACACCTGCAACGGCGTGACGTCCGCCGACTCCGCCTCCACGCTGCACGCGTGGGAGGCCATCGTGGAGCTGACCGGCAAAAACGGCGTGCGCCGCCTGCCCATCAAGGACTTCTACCTCCGTGCAGGCAAGGTGGACATCCGTGCCGAGGAGGGCGAGATCCAGACGGCCATCCTCATCCCGAAGGCCAGCTATGAAAACTGCTTCGGCCACTATATCAAATACGCCATGCGCAACGCCATGGACATCGCCACGACAGGCTGCTCCGTGAACGTCGTGCTGAGCGAGGACAAAAAGACCATCGTCCGCGCGCGCATCGCCTATGGCGTGGCGGGCCCCGTGCCCATGCGCGCCCCGAGCGCCGAGGCGCAGGCCAACGGCCGCCCGGTCTGCCGCGAGACGGTCGACGCCTTCGCGCAGGCCGTGCTGCAGGACATCCATCCGCGTGACTCGTGGCGCGCCTCGAAGGCCTTCCGCGAGCACATCGCCGTCGAGCTGGCGCGGCGCTGCCTCATCCGCTCGATCGAGCTTGCAGGAGGTGCGGTAAAATGAACAAGCAGTATAAGCTCGTGCGCTGCAACATCAACGGCAAGGACGTCGAGCAGATCGTGGACGTCCGCGCCTCACTGACGGACATGCTGCGCAATGATTTCCGCCTGACGTCCGTGAAGAAGGGCTGCGAGGTCGGCGAGTGCGGCGCGTGCAACGTTATCATCGACGGCGAGTGCTTCAACTCGTGCATCTACCTTGCCGTGTGGGCGGAGGGCAAGCACATCCGCACGCTCGAGAGCCTGCTCGGCCCGAACGGCGAGCTGTCCGACATCCAGCAGGCCTTCATCGACGAGGCCGCCATCCAGTGCGGCTTCTGCACGCCGGGCTTCATCATGACGGCCGTCGAGCTGCTCGAGACCGGCCGGGAGTACACGGACGACGAGCTGCGCAAGCTGCTCTCCGGCCACCTGTGCCGCTGCACCGGCTATGAGAACATCCTCCGCGCCGTGAAGAAGACCATGTATAAGCGCCTCGGCAAGCCCATGCCGGAGGCGGAATAAGCAGCTGAAAAAACAGGGACGCACCGAGACCGGTGCGTCCCTGTTTTTGTTGTTTGTTGGCGGAGTATCGATGGAGCGTTGTAGGGGAGCGGCATGCCGCTCCCGGCATAACGCTTGCGATTCGTACAGACTGTCGATAAAATGGTAAAAACCAATTGCGTCTGTAGCGGCGCTCAC
>ERZ773225.4515-NODE-4515-length-11141-cov-4.928288_pt1 | contig 11141 bp, 9 predicted proteins | sample MGYA00580993_ERZ773225 | MGnify/ENA primary metagenome ERZ773225 (study PRJEB29015, sample SAMEA2737748) | human gut metagenome | biome: human gut; feature: human-associated habitat; material: faeces | place: China | collected 2012 ... | reverse complement strand
GAATCATCTGCGCTACGGCCTCACACAGTGCTCGGTTTGCCTTGCGGTTGATGCCGTTTGCGAAAAAATCATAGACCCATGCGACATTGTCCCAGAACATATGGGCCGCCTCCTGTCTGATGTAATGGTTAGGGAGATCTAACCGAGACGGCAAAAAAGAAAAGCCGTGCCGGTTTTTCCATCGATATTATAAGTTACCGCCGTTTTTCTGTCAAGACGGCGGTTTTTTGCGTGCGTTTGCACGCTGGTTGCCCGCTGGCGTGCAATTCTCCCGGATTCCCGCCGTATATATGAAAGGAGGGAAGACAGACCATGACGGAAGAAGAAAAAACGATTCTTCTCACACGCCACGACGGGCAGCTCCAGCGGCAGGAAGGGCGCATCAAGGAGTTAGAACGCAGGCAGGACGATCTCGAGAAGCTGGCGAGCAGTGTGGCCATGCTGGCGCAGCGGCAGGAGGACATGGACGCGAACATCCGCGAGATCAAAAAGGACGTTGGCCAGATGGCGCAGAAGGCCGGGCGCAGATGGGACATGATCGTCGAAAAGGCGATCGCGGCCATTGTGGGCGCGCTGGTCGGCTTTGTGCTTTTGAAATTGGGATTGGGCTAAGAAGGAGGAAACAAATATGCAGAATTTTTTGAAGAAGCTCACCAGCCGGAAATTTCTGGCCGCGCTGGCGGGCGTGGCGACGGGGCTTGCGATGGTCTTTGGCGTTGACGAGACAACCATCAGCACCGTCGCGGGCGCGGTGACGACGGTCGCGAGCGTCGTGAGTTATATTATGTCCGAGGGCATGGTGGATGCGGCGGCTGTGGGAGCAGGCAAGGACAAATGACGACCGCGCACACTGGAAATTACCGTCCGGGACGAAGCGCCGCAATCCGCTATCTGGTGCTCCACTACACGGCGGGGCACAACGACTCGGCGCAGAGCAATCTTCGCTATTTTGAGCAGAACGTCGTGAAGGCCTCGGCGCATTATTTTGTGGATGACCTTGGCTGGATGCAGTCGGTGGACGACGGAGACACGGCATGGAGCGTCGGGACGGCCGGGGTCTACGTGCAGAAGCACCCCGAATGTCGGAACGAAAACTCCATCAGCATCGAGCTTTGCTGCCGCTATGCCGCCGGGCAGTACGCGTTCTCGAAAAAAACCGTCCGGAACGCCGCGCATCTGACGAGGATGCTTATGACGAAGTATGACATTCCGCTCGGGAATGTGCTCCGCCACTACGATGTGGTCAGCAAGCACTGCCCCGCGCCGTGGGTCGACGATGAGAGCCAGTGGCTGGCGTTTCGAAAGATGATTGTGGAGGAATTGGACATGACAAAGCAGGAGCTTCTGAGTCTGGCAAATACGGGCGACCATCCGTCCGACTGGGCAGCCGAAGCAGCTAGCTGGGCAAAACAGATGGGGCTAATTCAGGGCGACGGAGAAGGGAACTTCGGCTGGCAGCAGCCCATCACGCGCGAGGAGCTTGCCGTTATGCTGCACAGGTTCTCGCAGCTGTAAACAGAAAACGCATAGGCAGAAGAGTCGGTACTTGCTATGTACCGGCTCTTTTTTTGCGCCGTTTTGGAAGAGAATTTTTACAGGAAACAGTTACATGCAGCGCTTTCTATACTATAATACAATCGCGAAAAAAGATTTTTACGGGACGAGACCCGAATTGGGAGAGGAAACGAACCGAGTGAAAACAGGAAAGAGGACTGGCCTCGGACTCTGCGCGGCAACGGTTTTTGAAACGATTTTTGAAGAAGGATAAAAGAAGGGCGGCTGGCTGCAGCCGCCCTTTTGCTGAAAATTTTTTAAGGACAGCGGAACAAAATGGTTTGTGTATGCGTCCAAGAGACACAATAGGAACAGTACGAAACGGAGGAATTTTCGATGAAACGCATCAAACGGTTTGCGTCGCTGCTTTTGGCGCTCGCGCTGGCGGTTTCGCTGGCCGTGGGCTGCTTCGCGCAGGACGCGGTGATCACAAGAGGCGAGGCTGCAAAGCTGCTGCTTACGGCGGCGGACGATTATTGCCCCGATCTCAAAACGGAGGACATTTTAAAGGGCTATCCGGATGGAACACTGGAAGAAGACGGGCCGCTTACCTACGCGCAGGCGCTCATCATGATCGACCGCGCGTTCGGAGGTTTGCCCGTGCCCATTGGCGACAGCGCAAGAACGGCGGCAGGCGCGCAGGGCTTTGCAGACACTCCTGCGTGGGGCGGAGAAGAGCTTTCGCGCGCGCTGGCAAGCGGCATCGTGACGGGCGAGGCAGACGGCCTGATGCATCCCGGAAAGCAGCTGACGAAGCAGGCGTTCCAGACGCTTCTTGCGAGAGTCTACGCGCTTAAAGGAACAAATCTGAAAGATGATTTTTATGCCGCGGTCAACAAAGCATGGCTCGATCGGTCCGACATTCCGGCGGGTCTCACACTCAACGGCCCATTCTACGGCCTGAGTCTGACGGTCACGCAGCAGGTAGCAAAGCTGATTGCGGACATCGCCGCGAAACCGCAGACTCCCGGCACGCCCGAGGCCAAGATCAAGGCGCTCTACGACTGCGTGATGGATGTGGACGCGCGCGAGCAGGCGGGCGTATCACCCATTCAAGAATATCTCGACAGCATTGAAAACGCGAAGACGCTCAAAGAGCTCATTGCGGCCGACTGCCGGATGCAGAAGGAGCTCGGGATCTCGACGCTTCTGGGTTTCGGCCTCACACCGGACTTTTCCGACTCCGACCGCAAAATTGTAGCCTTCTCAGCCTTCAGCGCGTCGATGACGAAGGATTTCTATGAAAACGGCACGCAGGAGCAGACGCAGGCGTATCTGAATTATTTAGCAAAGCTCCTGACGCTCTCGGGGCTTACGGAGCAGGACGCGCAGACGCGCGCGAAGCTGGTCTACACGGCGGAGAAGGCCGTGACAAAGGCCTCCTATGACCCGCAGGACTACGGCGATGTGGACAAGATCAACAACAGTTATTCGTTCGGCGCGATCGAAAAGCAGTTCCCGAACGTAGACCTGCGTGCGGTGTTTGCCGCGACCGGGCTTGCGGCGACGGACCGGGTCCTCGTGCTCGACCCCGGCGCGATGCAGGCCGCGGCAGGCTTCTTCACGGACGGAAATCTTGCAACGCTCAAGGCGCTTTCCCGTACGGCAATTTTGATGAGCGTCGGCGGCTGCCTCGATCCGGAATTTACGGACGCGAGCTTCGATTTTAACGAGCAGTACCTCGGCATTGCCATGCGCCAGTCGACCGGGCAGCTTGCTGCCCAGCAGGTGCAGGCTCTGCTTGCTGACTATCTCGGCAGGGCTTACGTGACGGCGCATTTCTCCGAAAAGGCCAAGCAGGACGTGGAGGAAATGATCGGCGAGTTTATCACCATCTACAAAGCGCGGATCGAGTCTCTTGACTGGATGTCGGATCCTACGAAGCAGAAGGCGATTCGAAAGCTTGATACGATGAAGATCAAGGTCGGTTATCCCGACAGCTGGGATACCTATCTCGATCAGGCGGACATCAAGAGCCCGAGTGAAGGCGGCTCGTTCTTCTCGAACGTGATCGCCATCCAGAAGGCCGCGACGCAGAAGTCTCTTGCCGAGCAAAATGAGCCCGTGGATAAAACGAAGTGGGCGATGCAGCCGTTCACGGTAAACGCATGCTACAGCGCGACCTCCAACGATATCACCTTCCCGGCGGCCATTTTGCAATCGCCGCTTTACGATGTGAATGCCTCGAGAGAGGAGAACCTCGGCGGCATCGGCTATATCATTGCCCATGAAATGACCCACGCGTTTGACAACAACGGCGCAAAGTTCGACGAAAACGGCAACGCCGCCAACTGGTGGACGGAGGCTGACTACGCGGCCTTCCAGCAGAAGTGCGCGCAGGTGGCTGCCTTTTACGACGGACAGGAGGCCTGCCCGGGCGTTGCGTGCAGCGGCGTGCTGACGATTTCGGAAAATGTGGCGGACCTCGGCGCGGTGCGGTGCGTGCTTGCGGCGGCAAAGGAGCTTCCGAATCCGAACCTTGACAAGCTCTTCCGTGCGATCGCCAACACGTGGGCCTCGACCACGTCCCGGCAGATGCGCGAGTATCTGGCCGTGACCGATGTGCACGCGCCCGACAAGCTCCGCTGCAACCGTGCGCTGCAGACACTGGACGAATTTTATACGGTCTACAGCATCCAGCCCGGCGACGGCATGTGGACTGATCCGGCAAGCCGCGTGACGGTCTGGTAAGTCTATTCGTGCAAAACGCTTCTTTGCGGAATTTGACGCAAAAAGGGGTTGACGCGCGGGCTCGTAGATGGTAAAACATTGGGGCTAACGCAAAACCTTAGAAAGAGGCGATTTCCTATGAATCGGGATCTGACGGTCGGAAAACCGGCGCGCGTGCTGTGGCAATACTGCATGCCGCTGTTCGGAAGCGTGATTTTTCAGCAGCTTTACAATCTGGCGGACAGCTTCGTTGCCGGAAAATTCATCGGCGAGGAAGCGCTCGCCGCCGTCGGCAACAGCTATGAGATTACGCTCATCTTCATCGCCTTTGCCTTCGGCTGCAACATCGGCTGCTCGGTCATTGTCGCGCAGTTGTTCGGCGCGAAGGAATACCGCGATATGAAAACGGCGGTGTCGACGACGATGGTGCTGAGCGCGGCCACGTGCGCGGTGCTGATGGCCATCGGCCTTGGGCTCTGCACGCCGCTTCTTACGCTCATCCACACGCCGGAAAACATCCTTGCGGACTCGCGGCTCTATCTGCGTATTTACGTGCTCGGTCTTCCGTTCGTCTTTTTCTACAATGTTGCGACGGGCATTTTCTCGGCGCTGGGCGATTCCAAAACGCCGTTCTGGTTTCTGGCCGCGTCTTCGCTCTCCAACATTTTTGTCGACATTCTGTTCGTCACGACGTTTCAAATGGGCGTGGCGGGCGTTGCATGGGCGACGTTTCTGTGCCAGTGCATCAGCTGCGTGCTGGCGGTCACGGTAGTCTTCCGGCGGCTGTCCAAGGTTGAGGGCGCGGAAAAAGCGCCGGTCTTCTCCGGCAGGATCTTGCAGCGGATCTTGCGTATTGCGATCCCGAGTGTGCTCCAGCAGAGCTTCATCTCCGTCGGCAATATTATTTTGCAGGGCGTCATCAACACGTTCGGCTCCGGCGTCATTGCGGGCTATTCCGCGGGCGTAAAGCTCAACAACCTCGTCATTACGTCCTTTACGACGCTCGGAAACGGCATTTCGAACTACACCGCGCAGAACATCGGCGCGGGAAAGCTTTTGCGCGTCAAGGAAGGCTTCCGCGCGGGGCTGAAGCTCGTCTGGGCGCTGAGTTTGCCGATGATGCTTCTTTACGTCTTCGGCGGCGGGACGCTCATCCATATTTTCATCGACGCGCCGACCGAAACGGCCTTGCAGACGGCGGTGACGTATCTGCGGATTTTGTCGCCGTTCTACTTTGTCGTCTCCGCGAAACTTGTGGCAGACGGCATTCTGCGCGGCGGCGGCGTGATGGGGAAGTTCATGATCTCGACGTTTACCGACCTCATTCTCCGCGTGGTGCTGGCCGTGGTGCTCTCGAAAACCGCGCTTGGCGCGACGGGCATCTGGTGCGCGTGGCCGGTCGGCTGGTCGGTCGCGACGGTGCTTTCGGTGCTCTTTTATAAGCAGGGCTACTGGAACCGTATGGAGGAAACATCCGAATAAACTGCTGCGGCAGCCGTAGCTTTCTTTACGGGAAGCAGCGGCTGTCGTTTTTTATGCCGGTTTTCCGGAGAAAAAACGTGAAAATCCGGGAAAGCTATGGTATGATAATAAAAAACGAGCGGGAAAAGAGAAAGGAGCGGCGGCATGGACAAACAGAATCTTCTGAGCGTTGTGGTCGCGGACGATGAACAGGAGCTGCTCGGCGCGGTCTGCCAGCTCATCGACTGGGCGGGTATCGGCTTCAAGCTTGTCGGCAGGGCCAGTAACGGGCTCGATGCACTGCAATTGGTAGAAGAATTGCAGCCCGATTTTCTGCTGACGGATATCCACATGCCGTTTATCTCCGGGACGGCGCTGGCCGCGCAGGTCAAGGCCGTGCAGCCGCTCATTCAGGTGGCGTTTCTGAGCGGGTACGACGAGTTTGAATACGCGCAGCAGGGCATTGCCAGCGAGGTCATCGCGTATCTTCTCAAGCCGATTTCTATGGCGCAGCTGACGCAGGAGCTCATCGAAATTCACCGAAAGATCGAAAAAAAGCAGGCGGATTTTTCTGCCGCGCGGCAGGATGCCTCCAACTATCAGGCTGTCGCGGCGGCGATGCTGCTCGACTGCTATTTCTATGCCGGCCGCGAGGAAAATCTCAAAGCACTTTCTCGTATGGGTCTGGCCCCGGAGAGCATTCGGAGCGTGACGGTGGCGGCGCTCTCATGCGCGGACGCGGACGCGCAGGCCTGCCAGACGGCGCTCGGTGCGGCGGAAAAATTTCTCTCGCGGCAGTATCCGTGCCGGGGCTTTTGCAGCGCGGGGCGGATCGTTCTGCTGCTTACGTCGGAAAACGGATTTTTACAGCTGCACGCGGCCATCGACGAGCTGCGCCGGGCGCTCAAGCGGCTGCTGGATCTGGACGTAAGCGCCGGCATCAGCAAGGAGCACGCGCCGGATGCGGATTTCCACGAGGCCTATAAAGAGGCCATGGAGGCGCTTAAAACAGCGGAAACGGAAAGCGGCTTCTGCGCGGCCGACGGGCAGAGCGGCATTGACCAGCTGTGCGGAAGAGTGCTGCAAATCATTGACAAGGAATATATGGACGAGACGCTGACGCTCCAGTCGGTGAGCGACAGGCTTCATGTGAGCGCGAGCTATCTTGGCCCCAACATCAAAAAGAACGCGGGCGATACGTTCATCAACCTTCTCATCCGCAAGCGCATGGCGGTGGCCCTGAACCTGCTTCAGAGCAGTGACAGCCGCATCGCGGAAATCGCCCGCCGGTGCGGATACTCCGACCAGAGCTATTTTGGCTATTGCTTTAAAAAGTTTTATGGCGTTTCCCCTGCCAAAATGCGGCAGGAGCGCGAGCAGAAGGGAGCCCGCGCATGAAAAAGCGAAGCCTCAGCATGAACCAGATCATGATTTTGTCTCTGACGGCGATCGTGGTCGGGATTCTCGGGTGCGCCATCGCGTTTTTCCTGCAAACGTACCAGCGCTCTCTCATCCGCAACGCGCAGACCGACGGCCGGCGCACGATCTCGCAGGTGACCAGTACCGTAGACGGCTATCTCAGCGATATGAACAACGTCATGGAGCTGCTGGCAGACGAGCTCGTCACGCCGTCGGACGACCGCGAGCACTTTTTTGAAACGTTCCTTAAAATCCGCTCCGACGTGGTCGCTGTGACGATCTACGACGAAGCCGGGTACCTCATGAACTGCTACAGCTTAGGCCACGAGGTGCGGCCGGTCGTGCGGGAAAATCTGTCCTTTGACCGGACGATGCTGGATGTATACGCAGACGGCTATGTCTCCGCGCCGCACGTGATGTCGCTTTTTGAGGGGTACTATCCATGGGTCGTGACGATCATCCGCCCGGTGGACGCGGGCAAGTGGGAAAAATGGGTGGCGGTCGACATCAGCTGCACGAACATTTCCTCCTATATTAACGGCATCGGCATCGGCCAGCGGGGCTACTGCTTTCTCGAGGACACGAACGGAAACATCGTCTACCACCCCCAGCAGCAGCTGATTTATTCCGACCTCAAGCAGGAGAATACCGCGCTGATTTCGAACCTCGACGACGGCAGCCACGTGATCGGCACGATGATCTACACCGTGCAGACGCTTGCAAGCGGCGCGTGGCGCGTGGTGGGCGTAAGCTTTGTGCAGGAGATCATTACGGATAACCTCCGCGAGATCGCACAGCTTCTGGCGCTGGCGGCCATTGCGATCGTCGCGGCGACGCTCGCGGTGAGCTTTCTGTTTTCAAGGGTCCTCTCCCGGCCGATTCATGACCTGATTTCTGCGATGGCGCAGTTTGAGAAAAACGCGGACAACTTCGTCTATGAGCCGGTCTCCGGCGTGCGCGAGGTGCAGAATCTGTCTTCCTCATTTGCGCACATGGTGCGGAAGATCCAGCAGCTGATGGCGACCGTGCGCGCCGAAGAGGTGAACCTCCGCAAAACGGAGCTCAGAGCATTGCAGGCGCAGATCAACCCGCATTTTCTTTACAATACGCTCGACTCCATCTCGTGGATGTGCGAGCGGGGGAAGAACCAGGAAGCGGTCGTGATGGTAAACGCGCTGGCGCAGCTGTTCCGCATCAGCATCAGCAAGGGCCATGAGCTCATCCCCATCCGCAACGAGGTGCAGCACGCGAAGAGCTACCTGCAAATTCAGTCCGTGCGCTACAAGGACCAGTTCTCCTACCGCTTCGAGGTTGACGAGAGCTGCCTCGATTATCTCTGCAACAAGATTACCCTCCAGCCGATCATTGAAAACGCGATTTACCATGGGATCAACGGCCTTGTTGACGAGGGTGAGATCGTCATCCGCATCGAGTCGCAGGGGGACGATATTCTGGCGACCGTCGAGGATAACGGCGTTGGCATGGAGAAAGAGCAGATTGACGCGATTTTCCGCCGCAGCGACTCCAAATCCGGCATCGGCATCAAAAACGTCAACGACCGGCTCAAAATCTGGTTCGGCGAGGCCTACGGCATCACCATCGAGAGTGTCCCCGACGAGGGAACGCGCGTCATCGTGCGCATGCCGAAGAAGCAGAAGGAGTGAGACGATGAAAAAACGAATACTGCCGCTTGTTCTCGCGCTCCTGTTGGCCGCGTCTCTGACCGGGTGCGCCGGACGGACGGTTTCCGGCGAGCCGTATAAAATGTATATGATTGTCAAATCGACCACGACGGAGTTCTGGAAATCTGTCTTCGCGGGCGCGAACGCGGCAAAGTCCGAGTACAACGTCGATCTGACCGTTCTCGGCCCGGAGACGGAGGAGGACTACGAGGCGCAGAACGAATACATTCGGCAGGCCATCCGCGACGGCGCGGACGCAATTGTCTTTTCCGCCATCAGCTACACGAAAAACGCGCAGGCCATCAACGACGCGGCAAGCGCGGGCATCAAGGTCGTCGTCATCGACTCAGATGTGAACTCTGATGGCGTGGTTGCGCGCATCGGGACAGACAATGTGCAGGCAGGAAGAATGTGCGCAAAAGCAGCGCTTGAGACCAATCTGGAATCCATCGTGGTCGGTATTGTAAACTGCGATGTGGAAACGCAGAACGGGCAGGAGCGCGAGCAGGGCTTCCGGGCAGGACTGTCGGGCGATGCGCGCGTGCAGGAGATTTACACCGTAAACGTGCCGACGGACGCGGAGCTTGCCAGACAGGCGGCGCGGGGACTTTTATTGGAGCACCCGGATATCAACGTGCTGGCGGGGTTCAACGAGCCGCTTGCGGTCGGAACGGCGCTGGCTGTCGACGAGCTGGAGCTTGGAGACCGGGTGATTGAAATCGCGTTCGATACGAACCCCATCTGTGTCGAGCTTTTGCAGAAGGGCACGGTGTCGGCGCTGATCGTTCAGAATCCGTACGCAATGGGGTACCTCGGCGTGGAAAAGGCATGGCAGAGTCTACAGGGCCAGCGCTTTGACGCAAATACGCTCATCAACACCACAACGACCACTATTACACGCGATACGATGTTTACCATCGAGAGCCAGAAGGCGATTTTTTCCTTCGACTGATGTAGATTTTGAATTGTGACCGTGAGGCACGGACAGTTGGCCGCGCCTCAGTTTTCTGCGTTTCTTGGGAAAAGAAGGGGCGAATTCGGCAATTTCGAACCAATTAGAATGAACTGGATGCGAAACGATAAAATGCTGTGAAAAATGCACAAAATGCTGCACCTGTTTTCGGCACGCGAAAAATTTTTCAGAAAAATGAAGTTCAAAATTCGATATACGGACGCGGACACGCCTGCTACAATAAGTGTGTACTTGAGGTGCGGGCAAACCGCGCCGGATGGTAAAATTTATGAATGGAGGATTTTTCCGAGATGAAAAAGATCATTGCTTTGCTTCTTGCGCTGACCATGGTATTTGCTCTGGCGGCATGCGCCAAGCAGACCACCGAAACCCCGGCTACGGAGACCACGACGACTCCGGAGACCACCACGACCGAAGAAAACACCACCACTGAAGAGACCCCGGCTGCTGAGACGACCGAGGCTGCCGACCTGAAGGTTGGCGTGTTCTACTACACGTTCGCTGATACCTACATCTCCAGCGTCCGTACCGCACTCGACGCGCAGCTCGACTCCCTGGGTGTTGCCTATCAGAACTTCGACGGCAACAACAACCAGACCACCCAGAACGAGCAGATCCAGACCGCTCTGACCGACGGCTACAACCTGCTGGTTGTCAACATGGTCACCTCCGGTTCTCCCGACGTTGCCAACGAGATCATCTCCATGGCAAACGGCACCCCCGTTATCTTCTTCAACCGCGCCATCGAGGCTGACGGCAACGAGGGCACCGTCCTCAACGCGAACGCTACCATCAGCTTCATCGGCACCGACGCTCCCGAAGCAGGCCACCTGCAGGGCAAGATGGTCGGCGAATATCTGCTGGCCAACTGGGACACCGCTGATCTCAACGGCGACGGCAAGATCAGCTACGCGATGTTCAAGGGTGACGAGGCCAACGTTGAGGCCATCTACCGCACCCAGTTCGGTGTTGAGGATGCCAACGCGGTTCTGACCGAGGCTGGCAAGCCCGAGCTCGAGTACTTTGACGCTTCCAACACCTCCAAGTATCAGGTCGACCTCGGCGGCGCATGGTCCGCACAGGCTGCTCTGGACTACATGAACACCAACCTTTCGCAGTACAATGAGGCCAACGGCAACATGATCGAGCTCATTATCTGCAACAACGACAACATGGCAGAAGGCGCCATCTCCGCTCTGGAGACCGCTGGCTACAACACCGGCGCCGAAGGCTCCAAGACCATCCCCGTCTTTGGTGTTGACGCGACCGACGCTGCCAAGGAACTCATCGCTGCCGGCAAGATGACCGGTACCGTCAAGCAGGACGCTGAGGGCATGGCTGTTGCGATCGCTTCCGTCGTCAAGGCTACCGGCGAAGGTACG
>ERZ773225.4507-NODE-4507-length-11159-cov-2.825468_pt1 | contig 11159 bp, 11 predicted proteins | sample MGYA00580993_ERZ773225 | MGnify/ENA primary metagenome ERZ773225 (study PRJEB29015, sample SAMEA2737748) | human gut metagenome | biome: human gut; feature: human-associated habitat; material: faeces | place: China | collected 2012 ... | reverse complement strand
TTCAATGGCATGAAAAAAAACATATAAATCTTCCGGAATGTCAGGAAAAATGTCCAGCAAGCCGTTAAAATATTTAATATTATCAGCCTGTTTCTCACTATTCTCAAACGTATTAATATAATATTGTTTATTAAATCTAAGATAAAATATAAAAAGCAGGTCATAAATATAACCCGGTTCTTTTAACAAACGAATTTGAGACATGCCATCACCTCAACCTTCTTTACTTTCATTATAACAAAAAAACAAAAAAAGTCAAGAATTATGACATCAAACAATTAAAAAAATATAAACTTTTTTATGCTTATCAATGCCCGCAAAACAGTTTTAAAGCGGGCGAAATAGATTTTCCGGGGATATGTCAAAATGGCGGAAAAGCCGAATTGCTATATCCACCGTGATGCTCTTCGGCAGGCTGCCCTGCTCAATCTGTATTAATTCCGGCACAGATATTCCGCAAATGTGTGCCATCTCCTCCCTGTTAAGGCCGTTTCTCTTTCTCAATATTTTAACATTATTGCAAAAAATTGAAATTTCTTTATTTGTCATAATAAAAATCCTCCCTCCAACAAATTACATAATGTGAACTGTATTTTTTCTTTTTTGCGGCAAATATTGACAAAACCTGCTTTTTATGTTATAGTTAACGGTATAAAAACATTGAAAAGCAACGAGATGTCGATTTTTGTTTTATCTTGTTTACAGTTATATTATATTTCAATTTATTGGAGTTGTCAAGATATATATTCCAAAATATTGAATTATTATTTCATAAAATTGGAGTGTGATAATTGTGGATTTTTCACAAAATTTATGTAACATCATGAAAGTTCATGGAATTTCAAAGGCAAAATTGGCAAGGCAGTTAGGCGTTTCCCCCAGTACCATTACCAACTGGTTAGAGGGCAGATGCAAGCCGGGCATTGAAAAAATGCGGGAAATGTGCAAATTTTTTAAAGTTACGGCAGATTATTTGCTGACAGGCCGCACAGAACCTGTGGATTATTCTGCAGAAACAACACATTCGCTAACGCCGCAGAGTTTTTCTATGGCTGAAACGGGGAACGGCGCCAAACCGCAGCTTACCGCAAATGAAATTTACAGCATAAAAGAAATGGTTCAAAAATACGAGGAAGATAAAAAATAAGCATGCCCCGCGCACCTTTGCGGGGCATGCTTTTTTAAACCATACCGATAATTCACCCGTTCCCTTTATCAGCCGCAATTCTCCCATGCCTCAGCCCAGAGCAACGTCTAAAATCATCATGATTAAAAATCCCGCCATTACGCTGATGGTGCCAATGTGGGAATGTTCCCCCAAATGTGCCTCAGGAATTAATTCCTCCACAACCACATAAATCATGGCTCCTGCCGCAAAGGAAAGCACCCACGGCATAATGCCTGTAACGCTTCCGGCCACAAGCACGGTAAGCAGGCCGAAAACCGGCTCAACCACACCCGACAGCGCACCGTAGACAAAGGATTTTCCCTTGCTCATGCCCTCCGACCGCAGCGGCAGAGAGATGGCCGCCCCCTCGGGAAAGTTTTGCAGGCCCATGCCAATGGCAAGGGCAATTGCGCCGGCCAGCACGTCGTGGCCGACCTCCCTGCCAGCCACAGAAAACGCAAGGCCCACCGCCATGCCCTCGGGAATATTATGCAGCGTCACGGCCAAAACAATCATGGTTGTGCGGCGCAGTTTTGAAGGAAGACCCTCCGGCTCTGTGCTGCCGATGTGCAAATGGGGCAAAAGCTGGTCTAGCAGCATTAAAAACGCACCGCCCAAAATAAACCCACCGCCTACGGGAACCAGCGGGCTTTTTCCCTGGGTTTCCGCCATCTCCATGGCAGGAAGCAGCAAAGACCAGACAGACGCGGCAATCATCACCCCGGCGGCAAAACCCAAAAAAATTTTCTGCGTTTTATCCGACATATCCTTTTTAAAGAAAAACACCATGCCCGCGCCCAAAACGGTGGCAAGGCATGTAAAACCCGTTCCCAAAAGGGCAAACAACAGTTCCCTTGTAAGCAATAAAATCCCTCCATAATAAACAGCATATCCATTTCTTTCTATGATATAACGGAATTACGAAAATGTCAATTGCTTTTGCGCAAACTTAAGGGCACAAAGCTCTTTTTTATATTGCGTTTCCTTGGGATTGTTCTGTGTTTTGTTGACATGCAAAGCGTTTGTCGGATATAATATGCGTAACGAAAAAGGGAGGAATTTTATGCTTTTAAAACAATCGAAAAAAGAACGCTTGTTGTATTATGTCTTTTCCACAAGAGCTGAAATGGGGGCGAAAGCCGCAGAGGATATTGCCGAAAGAATTTTGCTCCTGTTAAAGGAAAAAAAAGAAGTTAACATGATTTTTGCAGCCGCGCCCTCACAGAACGAGGTGCTTTCCGGCCTTGCCGCAAACCGGGAGATTGCCTGGAACAGGGTGAACGCCTTTCATATGGACGAATATATCGGCCTGTCCCAAAACCACCCGCAAAGCTTTGCGAAATTTCTAAACAACGCGCTGTTTGACAAGGTAAACCTTCATTCGGCAAACCTGATTCACGGCGACGCAAAAGACCCCGCCGCAGAGTGCCGGCGCTATGAAACGCTTTTAAAAAGCTATCCTGCCGACATTGTATGCCTCGGCATCGGCGAAAATGGCCACATTGCGTTTAACGACCCCTGGGTGGCAGATTTTGAAGATAGCTCCCTGGTAAAAACCGTGCCCTTAGACGAAATTTGCCGCAGACAGCAGGTGCACGACGGATGTTTTGCCTCCCTCGGCCAGGTTCCGAAAACCGCCGTCACTCTAACGGTGCCGGCTTTAACTGCCGCGCCTTATTTGTTTTGCACCGTGCCCTCAAAAACCAAGCGGGCGGCGGTAAACACGGCGGTAAACGGCGAAATTTCGGTTGACTGCCCTGCATCTGTTTTAAGGCGCTGCCAAAACGCCGTTTTATACTGTGATGGGGAAAGCGGACAGGATTTGCTTTAAATTAGGAGGGATTTAACATGTTTCAATTAGGTGTTATCACAGACGAGGTGTCGCAAGATTTTGAAATTGCCCTGCAATTTGCCGAACGGCACGGGCTTGACTGTGTTGAACTGCGGTCTGCCTGGGAAAAAGGGCCTTTTGAATTTACAGACGACGACATTTTAAAAATAAAGGCATTAAAAGAACAATATCACATGCCCATTGCTGCTGTTTCGTCGCCCTTTTACAAATGTTCCTATTTTGACGAGCAGACAAAGGCTGCCCACCTGGCAGGATTTGCGCGAACCGTTCGGCATGCAAAGCTTCTCGGTGTTTCCTATATCCGCTGTTTTGACTTTCTGCGGGACGAACGGGTAACAAAGGAAATGGTTAAGGAAGCATTTCAAGAGCCAATTGATTTGTGCGAAAGGGAAGGGCTCACCATTTTAATCGAATCGGAACCCTCCACAAATTCCTGCGACTGTGAAAAAACGGCGGCCATTGTAAATTATATAAACAGCCCGGCAGTGAAATCCTTGTATGAGCCGGGGAACGACATTTACAGCCCCACCGCCGAAATTCCATATCCCGATGGGTTTCGGTTTGTGGAAAACAGTTTTTGCCACGTTCATGTAAAAGACGCAATGAAAACTGGCGGAAAAGCTGTCGGCGTTGCAGTGGGCGACGGATTGGTGGACTATTCTGCTATTATAAAAGAACTTCTTCAATCCAACTTTTCCGGTGCCGTGGTGCTGGAAACCCACTACCGCAAAAGCGGCGCCATATCTGACGGGGCTTTAAGAAATCCAAAGGGCAGCCAAATTTCGTCTGGCGGCGAAGCCGCCAGCGAGGAATGCATTGTAAATTTAAAAAATATAATCAGGCAGGCAAAAAGGGAGGTCTTGTAACATGGAACGAAAACTCAGCGCCGCAATCATCGGCCAGGGCAGAAGCGGCCGCGATATACACGGAAAATACCTGTTGACAGAAGATGCAAAAAAACTTTATAATGTAGTTGCAGTGGTCGAGCAAAACGAAGCGCGCAGAAACCGTGCAAAAGAGGAGTTCGGCTGCCCGGTGTTTGAGGATTACCGTCAGCTGTTTGACTTAAATAACATCGACGTTGTCATTAACTCGACCTTTTCTTACCTGCACTTTCCCATTACCATGGATTTGCTCCGCCACAAATTGAATGTAATTGTGGAAAAACCATTTTCCAAATATGCCATGGAATGTGAACAAATGATAAAAGCGGCAAAAGAAAAAGGCGTTTTTCTTACGGTGTTTCAGCAGTCGCGGTTCGCACCCTATTATGAAAGGGTGAAAGAAATTATTGCCGGCGGCAGGCTTGGCACCATTCACGAAATTGCAATCTCCTTTTCCGGCTTTTCCCGCCGGTGGGATTGGCAGTGTTCCCAGCGTTTCTACGGCGGCGCACTGCTCAACACCGGGCCGCACCCCATGGACCAGGCGCTGGATTTGCTGGACACCGACGAGATGCCCGCTGTGTTTTCCTGCCTGAAAAACATAAACTCTGCCGGCGACGCGGAGGATTATGCAAAGGTAATTCTTACCTGCCCCGGCAGGCCGCTTATTGAGGTGGAAATAAACCCGGCAGACGCCTATTCCGATTTTACATATAAAGTTTGCGGCAGCCGCGGAAGCCTGCGGGCAACGCAGAAAAACATAAAGTGGAAATATTTTGACCCCGCGCCCCTTCCGCCTTTAACCTTAACCCCGCTCACGGGAGGCGACGGCATATCTCCTGCATATTGCAGCGAATCTCTTACCTGGCACGAATTTGAAGAAGAGGTCGGCGGTACCGCTTTCGATTTTGGCACCGCTAAATTTTATGAAAACGTCCACAGCCATTTCACCTTGGGTACGCCCCTGGCCATTCGCCCGGAAAAAATTCTTCAGCAAATCCGCATAGCAGAGCTGATTCACGCACAAAACCCGGCGGAAACCCGCTTTTAAACGGAGGAACAAAACATGACGAAGGTTGCGATTTTAGGAAGCGAAAATAGCCACGCCTGGCACTTTGCCGCGGCGCTGTCCGGCAAAGACGGAAGCAGGCTGTATCAAGACATAGAGCTTATCGGCGTTTACGGCGACATTTCCCGGGAGGATGGGCGGAAGGGAAATGAAGAAATTGCAAAGGTAAGCAGCTGTCCGCAATTTGCAGGCCATTACGACGATTTTCTCAGCGAAGCCGACGCCGTTATGGTGACAGCCCGCCACGGAGATAACCATTTGAAATATGCATATAAATACATAGAAAAGGGAATTCCGGTGTGGATTGACAATCCCATTACGGCAAACGAAGCCGACGCGGCGGCCCTTGCTGCCCTGGCAAAAAAACACCGCGCACCCATTTGCGGCGGTTCCTCTTTGGTGCACACCGACGAAATCAAACGGCTCTGTGCATATGTAAAAGAAAACCGGGCCGACGTTTTGGGCGGCCACGTCACCGCACCGGTAAATTTAGAAAACGATTACGGTGGGTTCTGGTTCTATTCCCAGCATCTAGTGCAAATGATTACGGCGGTGTTCGGCATTGACGTAAAAAGCGTCACGGCTAAAAGGGAAAACAACTCCGTCCGCGCCGTTTACCGCTATGAAGACTTTTGCGTCACCGCCTTTTTCGGCACAGGCTACACGGCAAGCGTCTATAAGAGCGGTTATGACGCAGTAAGCTGTAACATTCATTTGGGCGACGACTATTTTCTTCCTGAACTGAACGATTTTTATCAAATGATTAAAACAGGGCGCGGAGTTGCCGATTTTCGTGAATTTATTGCCCCGGTAATCTTAATTGGGGCAACCAAACGGGCGTTTGAAGAAAACAGGGAAACAGCAGTCACCATTCCCGAAGTGTAAGGGGCAAAGCGGTCATGATAGCGATTAAAAACGGAACTGTGGTAACCGGCGGCGAATCCGTCCGCGCCAATATTTATTTTGAGGGCGGCAAGATTTGCGCCATCACGCCAAAAGACCTTCCGGCAGAAAAAACGGTTGACGCAAAAAACCTGTTTGCCGCGCCCGGATTTATCGACATTCACACCCACGGCGCAGGCGGCAGCGACTTTTTAGACGGCACGGCAAACGCCTTCCTCACCGCGGCCAGGGTACATGCAGAGCACGGCGCAACCAGCATTGTGCCGACGCTGACCTCTGTCAGCACTGAAAAAATAGAAGCGGCAATGGCGGTGTTTGACGAGGCAAAAATCCAAAACCAAAACGGGGCCAATCTTTTGGGCCTGCACTTAGAAGGGCCTTATTTTGCAGTGACGCAGAAAGGCGCCCAGGAGGAACGGTTTATAAAACCCTTTGACAAAAACGAGTATGAAGCAATTTTAGCCGGCTCTGACGGACGCATTTTAAGGTGGAGCGCCGCGCCAGAGCTGCCCGGAGCCAAAGCCTTTGCCGCACGGCTTAAGGACTTTCACATTCTTCCCTGCACCGGGCACAGCGACGCCGACTGTAATTGTGCCCTTGAAGCTTACGGCTGGGGGTTTCGCCACGTGACCCACCTGTATTCCTGCATGAGCAGCGTTCACAGAACAAACGGCTACCGTCACGGCGGCGTTGTAGAAGCGGCATTCTTAAACGATTTTATGACGGTTGAACTCATAGCAGACGGTGCGCATCTGCCGCCGGAGCTGTTAAAGCTCGTTTATAAAATTAAGGGTCCCGAAAAAATTGCACTGATTACCGATTCCATGCGCGGCGCAGGTATGCCGGAGGGCAAAAGCGTTTTGGGCTGCATTTCCGACGGTCTGCCTGTAATTGTGGAAGACGGCGTGGCAAAACTGCCTGACAGAACCGCCTTTGCGGGAAGCGTGGCCACCTGCGACAGGCTGGTGAAAACAATGGTGCAGCTCGCTGAAATTCCGCTTTCTAAAGCTGTTCAAATGGCATCTCAAACGCCGGCGGACATTTTAAGCCTTGCAGGAAAAGGACAGATAAAAGAAGGGTTCGACGCAGACATTGTCATTTTTGACAAAGACATTCACATAATGAAAACCATAGTCGGCGGAAAAGTGGTGTATGGATAATGGAGGAAAAAATTTCGCTTTACAGGGACGCGCCCTCGCCTGTAATTGTGTATCACAATAAAAATGAACGTCCCCATGTGGACGTTCCGCATCTGCACAGCCAATATGAAATTTATTATAACATCGACGGCGCAAAGGGATTTTTTGCAGACAAGCGGTTTTACGACTGCACGGGCTTCGACCTGTTTGCCATTCCCCAGGCATGCGTTCATAAGGTAATTGTCAGCCGCGGCGCGGTTTATGAACGGTGTATTATCAATATCGATACAAAAATTATCGACGCAATTAACGCCGCACCCCACATGAACCGGCCATTGAGCTGGCTTGCGGGCTCGCCTTTTCCCAAAAAGGCAAACCTGAACGAACAGGAACACGAAGAATTTATGAACCTGATCAAACAATATCACCTGCAGGAGTCCCATGAATTAAAGCGGTATGCCGCCTTAATTGGAATTTTGGCCTTTATCGGCGGATTTTTCCTTCCCGGCCGGATGGCTTCTCCCGCGGGCAGCCCTCCCGACTCCATTGCGGAGAAGGCACTGGTGTTAATTGAAGACCAATTTCAAGACATAAAAATTTCTGAAATTGCAGAAACGCTGTTTGTGAACGAAAGCTATTTCAGCAAGCTGTTTAAAGAGGAGTTTGGCCTCACACCGGAAAACTATTTGATTGTGAGAAAAATTGCAGAAGCAAAAAAATATTTGTATATGGGCGCTTCGGTGAAAGAAGCCTGTTTTCTTTCCGGCTTTCACAACTACTCCAATTTCATCAGAACGTTTAAAAATTTTGAAGGATATTCTCCCGGAAACTTAGAGAAATTAACAGACCCGCTGTAACCAAACAGCGGGTCTGCTCTTTATTTTTGAAAGAAAGAAATAATGTTTTCCGCCGCCGCAACGTCCATTTTGACAAAAATTTCTTCTGTAAACGTTCCCACATGGGGCGTTAAAATTACGTTTTCCATGCCGCGAAAGCTGCTGTTTGTCTCCGGTTCTTTTTCAAAAACGTCAATTGCCGCGCCCGAAAGTTTGTTTTCACATAAAGCGCGCTTTAAATCGGCGCAATTTACCACGCCGCCCCGGGCCGCGTTAATCAGATAGGCGCTTTGTTTCATTTTGCACAGCTTGCCATAATCCATGTAATTTGCGGTATTCTCAGTCAGCGGCAGGTGCAGCGTCACGAAATCGGACTCTTCTAACAGCTCGCAGACCGGTTTTTGCTGTGCGCCAAACTCCGCTTCCGCCCGCTCATTGCGCACCGTATCCGTGTATAAAATATGCATGCCGAAGCTGTGGGCGCGCCTTGCAACTTCATATGCGATTTTGCCCATACCAACAATTCCTAAGGTTTTTCCGTTCACGCTGTGGCATTGACACCGCTCCCAGCGCCCTGCGTGCATGCTTTGGTTTAAAACGCTTATCCTGCGTGAAAATTCTAAGATATACGCCATAACCAGCTCCGCCACCGGCGGCTCCACCACGCCCAGCGTTCGTGCTACCGCAATGTTCTTTTTTTCTGCATAGGCTACGTCCACACTGTCTGTGCCCACGCCCCGCCGGGAGATAATTTTTAAGTTCGGCGCGCTGTCAATGACCTCTCTCGTGATTTTTTCCAAATCGCAGATCAGCGCGTCTGCGTGTTTTGCATAAGGAATGATCTCTTCCGGCGTTAAAAACTTGTGCCCATAGGGGTTGTCTGTCACCGAAAATCCGTTTGCGAGCAACAGCTGTTTTGCCTCGCCGGAAAACTTTCCGAAATATTCGCTGGTAATTAACACGTTATACATCCATGTAACCGCCTTTCATTGCCGAAACCGCATTCTTTTTATAAATCCCTAAAATGCCGCTCTCCTTTTGCGGCGCATAAGAAAACCCTTTCCTGCGGCTTTCAAAATCCACGCCGATTGCGTCAATCCGTCGGTTGGGAACGTCAATAGAAATCATGTCGCCGTCTTTTATCAGCGCAAGATTGCCGCCCTGGGCGGCCTCCGGCGAAATGTGCCCGATACACGGCCCCCGGCTTGCGCCGGAAAACCGGCCGTCTGTAATAATCGCCGTGGTGGAAACGAGGATTTCGTCTGCACACAGCGCCTCGGTGGTGTAAAACATTTCCGGCATGCCGCTTCCCTTTGGCCCAGCGTAGCGGATGACAATGCAGTCCCCGGGGTTAATTCTCTTTTCGATAATGGCGTTTCTTGCTGAAAGCTCGTCGTCAAACACCCTGGCAGGGCCGCAGAACACCTGCATCTCTTTCGGCAGAGCCGTATATTTCAGCACCGCCCCGTCTTCCGCCAAATTCCCGTAAAGCACGGCAATTGCCCCGGTGTCGGAAAGTTTTTTGATAACGTCCTCCCGCTTTAATCCGTAGTTGTCAAGATACCCCTCCCAGCGGACAAGCTCGCCCTCAATCTCCGCCAGGTTTTCGCCCAGCGTTTTGCCCGTTACCGTTAATGCGTCAAGCTCCAGCAAATCCTTCACCGCAAGCATTACCCGCGGCACACCGCCGGCATACCAGAACATTTCGGTGCTAAACTCGCCAACCGGACGGGTGTTCACCAAAAACGGCGTTTTTCGGTGCAGCTCGTCAAACAGACGCATGTCCAAATCAATTCCCAATTCATGGGCAATGGCAGGCAAATGCAGAAGCGCGTTTGTGCTGCCGCCGATGGCGCCATGAATGACGATGGCGTTTTTGATTGCCTTTTCGGTTAAAATGTCCCGTGCGCGTATGTTTTGTTCCACCAAACGCACACAGGCGCGCCCGGCCGCTTTTGCTGCGTTTTGAATAAACTTAAGTCCAACAGGCATCAGCGCGGAATGGGGCAGCGCAAGCCCCAGCGCCTCGCTTAAAACCTGCATGGTGGCCGCGGTGCCCATAAACTGGCACGCTCCGCAGGAGGGGCAGGCGTCTTGCTGGCACTTGTGAAACGTCTCTTCCGTCATGTCGCCCTGGCGGCATTTCACGCTGACATTTCCAATTTGCTCCAGCGTAAAACCGCCTGCCGCCGCCGGCATAACGCCGCCGGGAACGAACACCGAAGGCAGATTCAGCCGCGCAATGGCCATTAAGTGCGCAGGCACGCTTTTGTCGCAGCTGGAAATGGCCACCAGCCCGTCAAAATCGTTGGCCTTTGCGTGAATTTCCACCATGCCGGCAATGATGTCTCTTGAAACCAAAGAATAGTTCATGCCGTCGTGACCCTGAGCAATGCCGTCGCACATGTCGGTCACCGTGAAGACCGACGGCTTTGCCCCGCTGTATTTCACACCGTCTGCCGCCATTTGCACCAGCCGGTCTAAATGTGCGCTTCCGGGATGGCTGTCTCCAAAGGTGGAATCGATTAAAATTTGTTTTCGTAAAATATCTGTTTCGTCCCAGTCCATACCCTGGCGCAATGCGTCAATTTCCGGCGCGTTCTGTTTTAAGTCGCTCATAAAAAAACCTCAATTCCTAAATTTTTGCTTTCTGCGTGGAACTCCGCACCACAAGCCGCGGCTGAAAGTCCACCGTCACGGGATATTTGTTCCGCTTGTTTATTTTATCGTCAATCAAGTCAATGGCCTGGCGCGTCCGCTGAGCCGTCAGATGGTCTACCGAAGTCAGAGCCGGAGAAACAAACTCCGAAACCGGCAGATTGTCAAATCCCGCGCAGGAAACGTCTTCCGGCACCTTAAGCCCAAGCTCCTGCAAAGCTTTTAAAATGCCGATTGCCGTCATGTCGTTGATGCCAACCACCGCCGTAGGCCTGCCACCGCCTATTTCAAACAGTTCTTTCGTTTTTTGATATCCCAACTCAATTTCATAGTTTGCGTGCTCCATCTCCTGTTCTGTGTCGCCGGAAATAACAATCAGTTCCGCACGGCCGCTCATCACGCGCTTCATTCCGTCAATCCTCCGTTTGCGCGACAGGGTAATAGAATGTTTCGGTGCAGTGATAACCGCAATCTTTTTGTGCCCGAAATGAAGCAGATGCTCTGCCAAAAGCTCCCCCGCCAATCCGCTGTTTAAGCTGACGCAGTCGGCCGCGGTGCCCGGCTCTGTTTCGCCCACAATGGCCACCGGCAAACCCAGCCGCCGGGCCGTTTCCATCTCTCCTGCGGCGGGCGTAAACCCATAGAGAATA
>ERZ773225.4499-NODE-4499-length-11179-cov-2.491909_pt1 | contig 11179 bp, 4 predicted proteins | sample MGYA00580993_ERZ773225 | MGnify/ENA primary metagenome ERZ773225 (study PRJEB29015, sample SAMEA2737748) | human gut metagenome | biome: human gut; feature: human-associated habitat; material: faeces | place: China | collected 2012 ... | reverse complement strand
CATCAGTCGGTCGTACTGGAAGCCGGTCAATTGATGACTTTATCGCATCTGCATCATCTGGAGTTTGTCCGGGTGGAGGGCGAATATCTCTCGCTGTTGTTCAATGGTAATTTCTACTGTATCCATGGCAACGACCATGAGGTGTCGTGCAACGGACTGTTGTTTCATGGTTCCTCGCATGTGGTGATTTTCGATCTCTCCGACGACGAGAGGCGGAAGATCGATACCTTAACGGGCATCATGCGCGAGGAGTTTGAAAGCCGCGACCATCTGCAGGAAGAGATGCTCCGTGTGTTGCTGAAACGCTTCATTATATTATGTACACGTATCGTAGGGAACCGGCAGGGGATGAGACAGGAAAACAGCATGCAGTTTGAGACGATCCGTAAGTTTTACGTCCTGGTCGATACCTGGTTCAAGGAAAAGAAGCAGGTGCAGGAATATGCCGATATGCTGAACAAATCGCCGAAGACGTTGGCAAACCTCCTTTCCACCTACCAGCAACCCTCTGCCATACGCATCATCCACAACCGCATTCAGGCAGAAGCCCGGCGTTTACTGCTTTATACGGCTAAAAGCTCTAAAGAGATCGCTTTGATGCTAGGATTCGAAGACCAGGCTGCGTTCAGCCGTTTCTTTAAGAACGCAGCCGGACTAAGCGCGACCGAATATCGCCACCAATATAAAAAATGATAATAGTGGCGATGACGGGCTGGTCGCTTGTCCGGGTTGTAGTATCCGCTTATTGCCGGTATTTGCAACAACCCGGCAGTTGGTCGTAGACGTTTGATCCGCTTTATAAGTATCTGTGTCGTGCCCCGCTTTGGCAATAGCTTTGCTAATAGCGTCCACAGATGTTTTGGACGGATTGTATTGTAGATGTATCATCTGTTTTTCCTTATCCCAATGAACCGACGAAACGCCGTTTACACTTTTGGCTGCTGTTTCGATGCGTTGTTTACACATGTCGCAGGAACCTTTTACCCCGAACATGGCATGCTCGCCTGCCGGTTCCGGTTGTGCTGCGGATGTACCGTGCGCGGCATGCCCTTCGTGACCGCTCATCGGTTGTGCTTCGCCGTCATTGTTCATCATCGACTGTTTCCCTTCCAGTTGGGCACTGGCATCTATCGAGAAAACACCGTTCGTTACGACTTCTTCTCCTTCGGATAATCCTTTTAATATCACGTATGCGTTGCCGAGGGAAGGACCAAGTTCTACTTCACGCATCAGGAAGGTCGGAGTGGAGGTGTCCGGTTGCTTGACATAAACGATGGAACGTTTGCCGGTCCAGAGAACAGCAGTTTGCGGCACGGTGATCCGGTCTTTATATCCTTGAAGCGGGGCGCTGACCTCGGCGGTCGCATACATCTCCGGCTTCAGTTCCATATGGCTGTTGGGGACTTCTACCCGGACACGTGCCGTACGGGTGGACGGGTTGATGATCGGATCGATAAACGCGATCCGGCCCGTATAGGTCTTGCCGGGAAGAGCCTGCAAGGTGAAATGAACCTGGTCGCCTCTGTTCAGGAAAGGCAGGTCAACTTCGAAAGTGTCGAACATCGCCCATACGCTCGACAGGTTCGCTATGTCGAACAGGACAGCTCCGGAGGCGACATAATCGCCCTGGTTTACGCGTTTGGTCATGACGATTCCGCTTACGTTCGCTTTGATCTCGACGAGTGGGGAAACGCTACCGGACTGTTCGATCGCTTCTATCTGGGCGTTCGTCATTTTCCAGAGACGGAGTTTCTCGCGGGCTGCCTGGATCAGGGCGGGCTGCTTCATCTTAATGGCTTCCAACAGTTCCTGCTGGGCGGTGAACAGTTCGGGTGAATAAAGGACGGCAAGTGTTTGTCCGGCTCGTACGCTCTCACCGGTAAAATTGATGTTGAGTTGTTCGATACGTCCGCCTACATGCGCTGTCTGTGACTGTAAGCTTTGTTCGTTCGGGGCGATCTTGCCATACAGGCGGACTGTCTTGACCGGGTTTTTCCTGCTGACCTTTGAAGTCTGCACGTCTGCCAGGGCGGCCGCCTCTTCCGATAACTGGATTGCTTTCGGGTCGGAGTTCTCTCCGCCGCCGCTTCCTTTACGGACCGGGATCAAGTCCATCGCGCAGATCGGGCATTTGCCGGGTTTATCCTGGCGTATCTGGGGGTGCATGGAGCAGGTCCAGACGCCCGTCTCGTCCTGTACGAGGTCGTGACTGTGTCCTTCGTGCATCTCATGCCCCTCATGGGTAGCCGGAGCGGGGCTTTCAGACGAGCTGAACAACAACCTGCCGACTAATAAGCCGGCACAGGCTACTATTATATATTGAACCGATTTGCTTTTTATTATTTCATTTATCTTTTTCATCTTGTTATTCATTTACGGAGGTTGATACTAATTTCTCTAAACTCGCGATCAGCGTGTTGTATCCGGCAACCGCTTCGCTCTTTTTAAGGCTGTAATCCAGTAACTGGCGTTCCAGTTGGATGATGTCCGTGAGGGAAGTCGTCCCTGCCGAAAATTCGCGGATCATCAACTGGTAGGTCGACCGGGACAAGTCTTGCTGTTTGGCGTACAGGCCTATTTTGCGCGAGGCATTGGCCAGTTGTTTCCTCTTTCTTCAGCAGCCCTTCCCGCCACCAGCATTGGAATACGGGGACGACAAACATGGTCATCGACTGGATCAGCATGCCGCCGAAAGTCGGGATTGCCATCGGAACCATAATATCGGCTCCCTTTCCGGTCGAGGTGAGGACGGGGAGCAGGGCGATCAGGGTGGTCGCGGTTGTCATGGCTGCGGGACGTACACGTTTGAGTCCTGCTGTCACGACGGCTTCACGTATGGCGTGCCTGGTCTGCGGGTCCTTTTCCAGGAAGACGTGATGGATGTAAGTTCCCATCAGCACACCGTCGTCTGTCGCCACTCCGAAAAGGGCGATGAAGCCGACCCATACGGCTACGCTCAGGTTAATGGTATGCATCTGGAACAGGTCCCGCATATTGACTCTCGCCAGCGAAAAGTTCATGAACCAGTCCTGACCGTACAGCCAGAGCAGGATAAAGCCGCCGGCGAAAGCTACGAATACACCGGAGAAATGAATCAACGAAGCTGTAAGGGTCTTGAACTGGAAATACAGAACCAAGAGGACGATCAGCAGGGCCAGGGGAACGACGATCATCAGCCGGGCGGTGGCACGTTCCTGTTGTTCGTAGTTTCCGGCAAACTTGTAGGAAATGCCTTTTGTTAGTTTCAACTCTCCGTTTTGTATCTTTCCTTCGATCACTTTTGTCGCTTCTTTCACAACGTCCACTTCGGCTTTTCCCTGTTTCTTGTCGAAGATCACGTAGCCGACCAGGAAGGTGTTCTCACTCTGGATCATCTGGGCGCCTCGCGCATATTCGATATCGGCGAGTTCTTTCAATGGGATCTGGGCGCCGGTGGCTGTCGGAACCAGGAGCATGGACAATGCTTCCGGATTATCACGCAGTTCGCGGGCATAGCGGAGGCGCACGGGGAAACGCTCGCGGCCTTCGACCGTCTTCGTCAGGATCATGCCGCCGACGGCTGCACTTAGTATCTCCTGTAAATCTTCGACGTTCACTCCGTACCGGGCCATGTTATCCCGGTTCAGCTTAATCTCCAGATAAGGTGCTCCGACCGCCCGGTCATAGAATACGGACGAAGGGATCACGGAAGGAACGTCTTTGAGCGCCTGTTCGATCGCCTTTCCGCTCTGCTCGATCGTTTCCAGATCCGGCCCGTATATCTTCAATCCCATCGGAGCGCGCATACCGGTCGAGAGCATGACAAGACGTGCCTCTATCGGTTGCAGTTTCGGGGCGGATGTGAGTCCTGGCAGGTGGGTGACGTTGATAATTTGCTGCCAGATATCGTCGGTGTTCTTGATTTCGGGACGCCATTGCCGGAAATAGTCTCCTTTGCGGTCCGGTATCAGGCTATCTGCCGGAATCAGGCGGAAACCGTCTGCCGGATTGTAAGTGCCTCCGTTTCTCAGGAGATATTCTCCTTTCCGGTTCACTTTGAAACGTTCCCGCTTTCCGTCTTCGTTCAGGATATATTCGGGACGATAGTTGATCGTATTCTCGAACATCTGGGCGGGAGCCGGATCGAGTGCCGAGTTCACCCGTCCCCATTTACCGATTGCCGTTTCTACTTCGGGGATGGCTGCCAGGCGTTTGTCCAGTGCTTCGATATAATTCAGGTTTTGCTCGATTCCTGTATGGGGCATGCTGGTCGGCATCAACAGGAATGAACCTTCGTTGAGGCTGGGCATGAACTCTTGCCCGATCCGTTTCCAGATCAGGATGCCGCATAGGATAGTCGCGATAGGTAACAGCATGAACTTCCACCGGTTATTCAGACACCAGCGAAGGATACGTTCGTAGTAGATCACCAGTAACCAGAGCAGTGCAAGAATGATGGCGATACATCCTGTTACGAAAAGAAGATTGACGATAATACCTTTCTGGGGGCCCATCGGTAACCATTCTTCTGCCAAGAAGTAGGTGGCGACGACAAGTGCGATACCGATATTGATATAGTTACTTATTCCGGGTTTCTTCCAACGGTGAGCAAGCAGGTTGTTAAGTCCGACGGCTGTAAGTCCGAGTGCCGGAATACTACTGTACAGGACAGACAAGAGGACACCTGCTGCAATCAGTATGTAGTTGAGCACTTTCCGTATCCGCTTTGAGTCGATCCGTACCGAAAACAATATATAGGATAAGGTCGGCAGCAAGATCAATCCCAATACGAAAGCAGAAGCCAGCGCATAGGTTTTTGTGTAGGCGAGGGGAGAGAACATTTTTCCTTCCTGTGCCTCCATTGCAAAAACGGGCAGGAAACTGACGATAGTCGTGATCATCGCCGTGGCAATGGCCCCCGACACTTCACTGACCGCCTTATAAATAAGGTTTACCATCGCTTTCCCTTTGCGGATGCCTCTGTTTTCCGGCATCTCCATATACCGGATGATGCTTTCGACAAACACGACGCCGACGTCCACCATCACGCCGATAGCGATGGCGATACCCGAAAGGGCAACGATATTGGCGGCTATTCCTGTGTAGCGCATGATGATGAAGGTAGACAACACGGCGATAGGGAGCATGCTGGCTATCACGACGGATGCCCGGAGGTTGAGGACCAGCACGATGATAACGATGATACAGATCAGTATTTCGTGGGATAAAGATGTTTCGAGCGTGCCGATTGTCTCTTTGATCAAGCCTGTCCGGTCGTAAAAAGGTACGACGGTGATTTTGGAGACAGTCCCGTCGGGCAAGGTTTTCTGGGGAAGTCCGGGCGCCATCTCTTTTATTTTGTCTTTTACGTTATTAATGACTTCCAAAGGGTTGGAACCATACCGGGCGATCACGACACCGCCGACTGCTTCGACACCTTCTTTATCCAGTCCGCCGCGCCGCGTACCCGGACCGATATTTACAAACGCTACATCGGAGATGCGTACCGGCACACCGTCACGAACCGTCACGACGGCCTTTTCCAGGTCGGATACATCTTTGATATAGCCCAGGCCGCGGATCAGATATTCGACCTTATTGATCTCCATTGTCTCGGCGCCGATATCGAGATTGCTTTTCTTGATCGCCCCCATAATATCCATAACGGAAACATTAAAGGCGCGCATGGCATCCGGATTCAGCTCGACCTGGTACTCTTTTACAAAACCTCCGGCTGATGCCACTTCCGACACGCCTTCGGCGGCCGAAAGGCTGTATTTGACATAGTAGTCCTGTATGGTACGCAGCTCTTCCGCATTCCATCCGCCTGTCGGTTTTCCGGTTGCCGGATCGCGTCCTTCCAACGTGTACCAGTAGATTTGTCCTAAAGCGGTTGCATCCGGACCCAACGCCGGTTGTACGCCTTCGGGCAGCGTACCGGGGGGAAGGGAGTTGAGCTTTTCGAGAATTCGCGAACGGCTCCAGTAGAATTCGATATTATCATCAAAAATAATATAGATGAAGGACATGCCGAACATGGAAGAGCTACGGATCGATTTGACTCCGGGAATCCCCAACAGGGAAGTGGTCAGCGGATAGGTGATCTGATCCTGGATATCTTTGGGCGAACGTCCCATCCATTCGGTCGCTACGATCTGTTGATTATCGCCGATGTCGGGAATCGCGTCTACCGGAATCGGATTGCGGGGAATGATCCCTCCGTGCCAGTTAAATGGAGAAGTCGAGATGCCCCATACGACTACCAGCACTAAGATCAATATGGTTATCACCCTGTTCTCAAGGAAATAACGGATTATTTTATTTAGCATAAGAAGTATTTATATGTATAGATAATAGATCGTCCGGCTATTGAATACAATACGCCGGTTTCCTTCTGTACACACAGAGGAAACAGATTTTTTTCTTTTTTTGTTGTCTGGGATGAAGACAAAAGAATGACGGACCCTTTTATAAGACTATAAAGGGAAAAAGGGCCTGAAAAGATCTACTATCAGCTAAATAAGGAAAGTACAATGATGAATGAGCCGGTCTGTCCCGCTCCATTCAGGTGGGGTGTTGGAATGAACAGGGATATTGGCTTCCTGTTCTGTTTCCGGTAAGTTATAAAGATCCCGTAAATCGAACAAAAGTGCGATTGCCATCGGTACATATTTAATAACCTGTAGCTGGTCGACATTCTGATCGTCTGATATCTTTATAAATTGAGTTTCGGTGGAGCAGCAGGATTTATGGGCATGCTTGGCTCCGCAAGTGTTGCAGGTTTCATCCTGCCATATGCCGACTTCGACCAGCTTGCCCATGCAGTGGTGAATCGTCAGCGTGATACCGGAAGACAATCCGATATACAGCAAAGCGAATATGACAATCAGAAACCTTTTCATTCGTTTTGCAAATGGAGAAGTCGAGATGCCCCATACGACTACCAGCACTAAGATCAAAAAAAACGATAAACATGTTCAAAATACTTATATTCAGGGTTTGCTACGAGGGAAAGGTAAATGTTTAAAGAGGTCGCAAATCCCCGGTTATTGGGTAAATTGTTAGCTATTTCATTCTTAGTCTGATAGCTGTTTTCATACGATTTAATTTATTGTGTTAAAGAGAAAAATACTAACATTTTCTTTAAATAAAATGGAAAGTTTAGCTATTGTGCTATAATTACTTTTCGTATCTTCACCCGAAAAATAATATTGGTTCTACGTTTTTTTAATTATTAAGTTGCTGGAAATATGGTAATAGCTTATTTAAGAGTAGGAACTTCAAACAAAGAACTTCTAGAAGAACAGAAAGATGAGATTGAACGTTATGCTTCGAATCATGATATGAATGTCGATAAGTGGATTACGGATGTCACTGTCGACAAAGGGAGGGAAGATGAACGTAATCTTGCTAGGGTACTGGATCGTATGCAAAAAGGCGATAGTCTGATCTTTTCGGATATTTCCCGCTTGGGACGAACTTTGTCGGAAGTTATGGATATTATGGGACGCTGCATGGAAAAAGGCGTTCAGATCTATAGTATAAGAGACCGGTATATCCTAGACCAGGCATTGGATCTGCCAGTTATGGGAAACGTGTTCAAGTTGGTGACGGAGATCGAACACAGTTTGATGTCAATCCGTACCAAAGAGGCATTGAATCATAAGAAGAGCGCGGGAGGCCCGTTAGGCCGTCCGAAAGGATCGGCTGCAAAACAGTCTTTCCTGGATGCGAATAAAGAAGAGGTGATCAGCATGCTTGAACGCGGAGACACTGTTTTCGAAATTTGTAAACGTTTTAATGTTTCCAGAAATACCTATTATATGTTCAAACGGAACTACGGACTCTAAAACCAATCCTTTTTCCGCATGTATAGCCAGGTCGAGATTGCTGTCAGTAGCATGAGTGACCAGGCTATACCATACCCGTATTGCCAGTCCAATTCTAGCATCATCTTGAAGTTCATCCCCCATATACCAGCCAGGAATGTCAGTGGGATGAAGATCGTGGATACGATTGTCAGGCGTTTCATGATCGCATTCATGCGCAGGTCGTTATTGGATATGTAGAGATCGACCAGGGAAGATATGATTTCCCGGCAGCTTTCGGTTGTCTGGATGATGAACTGCAACTGGTCGGATAAGTCGTTATAGATGGGAAGGATGTCGGAGCTTATGATTCCGTTTTCGGTGCGCAGCAGTTTGGCAAATTGCTCTTTCAGCGGTTGGCTGTTCTTGCGGATAACCATATATTCTTTCCGACGTTGCTGGATAAGCAGCCCCATATTACCTTGGTCGTTTTTGATATCGAGCAGGGTCTCTTCTATATCCTCAAGCATTTCCTCCACTTTGGAGGCCGATTCCACTAAATTGGCAATGATCGTATTTAAAAGGAATGCCAGGAGTAGTCCGCTGTTTTTTCGGCGAATATTCAACATATTGGATTCGATGGCTTTGTAGGCATTTTCGAATACAGAATTGTTGCTTTCCGTGAAGCTGATGACTACGTTTCCCGTGATTAGGATGCTGATATGTTCGGAGTTGATCTCCATATTGGTGTCGTAGTAGGAAGAATTGAGTACGATAAGCATGTGTTTGTCATACTCTTCTATCTTGACTACGTGTTGGGGAGTCAGAATGTCTTTGGCGTCCAGGTTATGCATCCCGAATTCATTGACGATACGTGTGACCGCCTCCGAATCAGTCAGACCGCTAACCTGGAACCAGTTGATACTATTTCCGTCGACAAATTTTTTGAACGACGTTTCGTTTGTCTTGATCTCCCGTGTGTGCAGAGTGTCAGCATTGTACTGTGTGAGGCTGATCCGGGTAACGGTATCATGCTCGCCGGCATAGAAATATCGGTCGGCAAGATGTCGGTTGGAAATATGCTTGCGCTTGTGTGGATGTACATATTCTCTTCGCCTCATATCTGTTTGTTCTTATTCGAGTTCTACAACCGTAATACCCGCACCTCCGAATTGGACATGTTCGTCGTGATACTGGCGGACGCCCGGAACAGTGTGTAGGTAATCGCGTATCAGCTGCCGAAGTATGCCTGTCCCTGTCCCGTGCAGGATACGGATGCGAGCGGCACCAACCTGTATGGCATCGTCCACAAAGTAAGTAACGGCCTGTAAGGCTTCGTCCCCTCTCATACCTCTAACATCTATCTCCTGCTTGAAGTTCAATTTCTTTTCATGCATATCGTCCGCTGTCTGGACACTGACAAAAGTACTTTTTTGGATCTCTTTCTTGATTTGTCCTTTACTGACCTTCTCCAGTTGTTCCAACTTGACTGTGCTCTTAATCATGCCGAATGCTACAACTGCCTGCTTTCCTTGAACTTCCATAACGGTTCCGGCTGAGACTTGTCCTTTGAGGCGGACGTTGTCGCCAGCTTCTATGACATCACGGTTGAAGACCTGCTTGGAGGCCGGCGCGTTTTGTTTCTGCTTTTTACGTTCTTTGCGTTCTTGCAACTTCGCCATTTTACGGGCGATCTTGCCGTCCTCTTCTTCGGCTGCTATCACAGAAGCCTTGAATTCTTCCAAGGCTTTGCGGGCAAGCTTGGTCTGTTCCTTTTCCGCCTGTGCCTCTTTGATTTCGCGGATCGTGTTTTCGATCTTTGCGTTGGCTTCGGAAAGGATACGCTGTGCCTCTTCCTTGGCGTTACGCATGATCTCTTTCCGTTGTTTGTTTACGGCTTCCAAATCCTGCTCGTAGCGGGCGGTAATATCTTCCAGCTTCTTTTCTTGTTGGCGGATATTCTGTCGCTTGCTTTCCCAATAGCGTTTGTCACGAACGATATCCTGTAGATATTTATCCATATTGATATAGTCGGAGCCGACATTAGCAGATGCATCCGCAATGACATCTTCCGGTAGGCCGATCTTCCGGGCGATCTCGACGGCGAAAGAACTTCCCGGATTACCGATCGACAGCTTAAAGAGCGGTTGCATCAGGTGGCGGTCATAGAGCATGGCGCCGTTAACGATCCCTTCCGTGTCTTTAGCGAAATGCTTCAAGTTCTGGTAGTGAGTCGTGATAACGCCGTAGCTGTGATTCCGGTTGAAACGGTCCAACAGGGCTTCGGCAATCGCACCTCCGATCTGGGGCTCCGTACCACTACCGAACTCGTCAATCAAGATTAGAGTTTTGCTGTTACAGTTCTTGACGAAAAATTTCATGTTCGTCAAGTGTGAACTGTAGGTACTCAAGTCGTTTTCAATACTTTGCTCATCTCCGATGTCAATGAACAGGTTTTCGAACAATCCCGTTTTCGAGCTTTCATATACGGGGATCAACAGGCCGCATTGCAACATATATTGCAGCAATCCGACCGTTTTCAGGCAAACGGATTTACCACCTGCGTTCGGCCCGGAGATAATCAGCAGGCGTTTTTTCTCTTCCAGGAGAATATCCAACGGGACAATCTGCTTGTTTTGTTTCTGTAACGAGAGGAAAAGCAGGGGATGCGCAGCGTGTATCCAGTCGATCTGCTGTTTGTCCTCGATGACCGGCTTGATTCCGTTTATCTGCTCGGCAAACAATGCTTTGGCGCGGATGAAGTCAATCTCGGCCAAGAACTCATAGGATTGCAGGATATCGGGGATTAACGGACGGATGAAATTTGTAAATTCCGTCAGGATCTTCATGATCTCCCTGCGTTCGTCGCCTTCCAGCTCGCGGATGCGGTTATTTGCCTCCACGACGACTTCCGGCTCGATGAAAACAGTCTTGCCGCTAGCCGATTCATCGTGCACGATCCCTTTGATCTTCCGTTTGAAAGCCGGAGCGACCGGGATCATCAGGCGCCCATCGCGCATGGTGGGAGTAATATCTTTATCTATTATACCTTCCGATTGTGCGGCGCGTAATATCGACTGCAAGCTGCGGGAGATACCGCTCATGGTAGCCGTGATCTCTTTTCGTATCTGCGCCAGTGAAGAAGAGGCATTGTCCTTCACCCGTCCGAATTTGTCGAGTATCGCGTCGATCTTTCCGATTAACTGCGGGAATACCTGAATATCGCCGGCAAGGGCGGTCAATGCCGGGTATTTGATCTCTTCTCCCTCTTCCAGGGAAGGGCGAAAGAAGCGGATAATATCGTTGATTGTCTGGAGCGAACGTTTCAGGTCGAATAGCTCTTTTTCATCTAGCCAGGTTCCTTCGGGGCGTATCCGCTTCAACGAATAACG
>ERZ773225.4493-NODE-4493-length-11191-cov-2.398797_pt1 | contig 11191 bp, 12 predicted proteins | sample MGYA00580993_ERZ773225 | MGnify/ENA primary metagenome ERZ773225 (study PRJEB29015, sample SAMEA2737748) | human gut metagenome | biome: human gut; feature: human-associated habitat; material: faeces | place: China | collected 2012 ... | reverse complement strand
CGAGGGCGAGTGAATATACCGGGCAGGAACGGAAATTGCCGCGGTTTTCACACCGCCTGCGGCTGTGTGAATTGCCCCGGCGTCGTTTCCGCCGGAGGCCGTTTGCTTAAACTGCACGGGAATTTCATGTTGTTTCGCCGTGGCATACAGCGCGTTTGTCAGCTCTTTGTCGTAGTAGGTGCCGCGGTCTAAAATGGAAAGGGCCGCGCCGCCGCCGGAAATGGTGGAATAGTCCTTTTCGTCTGTTCCATAAACGTCCGAACAGGTCGTTTCCTCCAAAACAATGGCAGCATCAGGACGAATGCGTTCCGCCGCAACCCTTGCGCCCCGAAGACCTACCTCCTCCTGCACGGTGAACACCAGATAAAGGTCGAACGCGAACCGCTCCTCTGCCAATGACATGAGACAGGCACATCCAAGCCGGTCGTCAAGCGCCTTGGCTTTGATAAAGCCGCTGCCAAACTCCACAAACTCTGAGTCGAACACACAGTAATCGCCCACCGACACGTGCTTTTCCGCTTCTGCTTTGTCCTTTGCACCAATGTCAATGTAGAGGTCGGTCACCTTCGGCACCTGCTCACGCTCCTCTTTTTCCTGCAGGTGAATTGCCTTAGCGCCAATGACGCCGGAAATCAGTCTGCGTCCGATGCGCACCTTTTTCGACACCAGCACCCTGGTGTCGATGCCGCCAACGCACTTAAACTTGATAAACCCGTCGTCGGTAATGCGGGAACAAATCAGCCCCACTTCGTCCATGTGGGCGCAGACCATCAATCTTTTCGGATTTTCATCTGTTCCCTTTTTCAAACAAATGAGGTTTCCAATGCTGTCGGTAACCAGTTCATCGCACAAATTTTGCATCTTGTCGGCGATAAATGCCCGAACCTGTCCCTCGTCGCCGGACACGCCGGGAAGGTCAGTCAGTTCTTTTAAATACATGATGAAAAATCCTCCCCGTTTAAATGAATCAGCGTTTCCGCCAAAAGGTCGCCTGTGGCAGTAACATCGTCGAAGCTCAGCGTTTCCACTGTGGTGTGCATATACCGCAGCGGAATGGAAAGCAAAAGCGTGGCAATGCCCGTTCGCGCCACCTGAACAGCCCAGGCGTCGGTGCCTGTGTTGCCGCCGTCGACGTCTAAGCTGAATTGAATGCCCTTTTCCTCCGCCGCACGTTTTGCAATTTCCGCCATTTTTGGGTGAATGTTCGGTCCTAGGCTCAAAACCGTTCCGCTGCCCGGAGCAAACACGCTCTCTGCCCCGCTGTCCGGCGTGTTGCCGTGACACACGTCTACAACCAGCGCAGCGCTGGGGAAAATGCTGTGCGCACCCATTTTAGCTCCCCGAAGGCCCACTTCCTCCTGCACTGCACACAGCACAGCCAGGTGAAACGGAAGCTTATGACCCTTTAGCCGTTCTAGGCAAATGAGCAGGGACACGATGCCCGCCCGGTCGTCTAAATATTTGCCGGAAAAGCCTTTGCCACAGGGCAGGGACACGGCTTCGGTTTTAAAATATACCATGTCGCCCACCGAAACGATTTGTTTCACTTCCTCCGCGCTCATTCCCACGTCAATTGCCATATCCGAAATTTTGGGTGCTTTTTTTGCGTCCTCCTGCGACTGCAAGTGAGGCGGTTTTGCACCGATAACACCGAACAGCTCTTTTTTCCCGTAGACAACCACCTCGCTGGCAGGAAGAATCCGCGGATCAATGCCGCCGATGGGCACAAAGGTTAAAAAGCCCCGATCTGTAATATTTTTCACCATCAGACCAATGCCGTCCATGTGGCTTTCAATCATCACCGTAGGCGCGTCGGTTTCGCCGCAGTGCACCCAGCCGATTACATTACCGCATTGGTCCCGGGTTACCTCGTCGCAATAGGGCCTTAAAAGTTCCTCCACCTTTGGCGCCAAAACAAACTCAAAGCCGGAAATGCCGCCTGCATCCGATAATTGTTTTAAAATTTCTATCATAGCCTGTTCACCAACTCCTTAAAAAGGTTGCCCCGTTCTTCAAAATTACGGAACATGTCAAAACTGGTGCTGGCGTTAGAAAGCAGCACCACGTCGCCCGGGGCGGCCGCGTCTTTTGACCGGCGCACCGCCGCTTCATAATCGGTTTCAAAAAACACCGGGATTTTTTTGTTTTGCCTGTCCATTTCGGCTTTCACCGCGCTGTAAATTACCTGGGACGTTGCGCCGATTAAAATTAATGTTTTCACATGGTCTAAAATAGGTTTTCCAATTTCATCATAGGGTATTCCCTTGTCCTTGCCGCCTGCAATGAGCACCACCGGCTGGGAAAACACATTTAGGGTGTTTTTCGTGCGGTTGGGTGACGAGTCGATGGAGCTGTTGTAATATTTCACGCCGCCAAGCTCCCGCACCAACTCAATTCTGTGCTCCACGCCGCTAAAGGTTTTGGCCACAATGGGGATAACCTCCTCCGGCACCAGTGTATAAACCGCGCCGATGGCCGCCATGTAATTTTCCACGTTGTGCTCCCCTGGGATTTGAATGTCCCTTGCCGCAAGCACTTTTTTCCCGGAAACAAAAATATCCGTACCGTCAAAATAAATGTCCGCCGAAACGTGCTTTTTAGAAAACGTCATCACACGCCCCTTTGCTTCTTTTACAAGCCCAGCCGTCACCTCGTTGTCCAAATTCAACACTGCGGTGCCGTCCTGGTTTTGAAAGGACAAAATGTTCTTTTTAGCTTCAATATATTCTGCATAGTCTTTATGATAGTCCAAATGATTGGGGGTGATGTTGGTCACCACCGCAACCTGGGGACTGGTTTTCATGGTGTGGAGCTGAAAGCTGGAAAGTTCTAATACCACATAGTCGCTCTCTTTCATCTCTTCCACCCGTGAGAGCAGCGGCGTGCCGATGTTGCCGCCCAAATAGGTTTTCAGTCCCGCCTCCGACAGCATTTTATAAATTAATGTAGTAGTTGTGGTCTTTCCGTCGCTGCCCGTCACGGCAATGATGCTTGCGGGGCAAAGCTCGAAAAACACTTCCATTTCCGATGTGATGTGCGCACCGTTTTGCCGTGCGCGTGTCAGCGCCGGGTGGTCGAACCGAAGTCCCGGAGTTTTAAACACGATTTCGCCGTCAATCCCGTTTAAATAATCTTCGCCCAAAACCAGCCGAACGCCTTTTTGTTTTAGCTCCTGTGCCGCATCCCCCAGCTCCTGCTCTGTCTTTTTATCGTGGGCGGTTACAACAGCCCCGTTTTCAGCTAAAAAATGAATTAAGGGACGGTTACTTACCCCGATTCCAATTACCGACACCTTTTTATCCTTTATATTGTTTTTAAATGCATTTATTTTGTCTGTCATTTATTAGCCCTCTTTCCAAAACAATTCTTTATTTAGTATATCACGAAAGGCAAATTTTGTAAAGAAATTTATCGGTTGAAAACCACGGCGGATTTTGATATAATGGGTGCTATGTAAACGAAAAAAGGAGAATCATGAAATGGATAAACAAATGCTTTCTGATTTGCTGGCCCGGTTTGTTTCCTTCTGCGCAAGCACCGGCCTAAAACTTTTAGGCGCCGGGTTGGTGCTGGTTATTGGATTTAAGCTGGTGCGCATGTTCATAAAGTTTTTAAAAAAGAGCCGCGGCATGTCTAAAATGGACGGCGGCGTGAAGACCTTTACCATTAACTTTATACATATTTCGCTAAAAATACTGCTCATTGTCACCGCCGCGTCTATCGTAGGGTTCCCTACCGCCTCGGTTGTCACGGTGGTGGGCTCTGCCGGCGTTGCCATTGGCCTGGCACTGCAGGGAAGCTTGTCAAACATTGCCGGCGGTCTTATTCTGCTCATTTTCAAGCCGTTTAATGTGGGCGATTTTATTTCTGTGGAAGGCGAAAGCGGCACAGTTACGGAAATTGGCATGTTCTACACCAAAATTACCACGGCGGACAACCGCAGGGTCATTTTTCCCAACGGCACAGTGTCCAACGAAAAAATGGTAAATGTTTCGGCCAACAAAACCCGGCGGGCTGATTTTCTCTTTTCCGTCAGCTACAACTCTGATTTAGACAAGGTAAAAGAAATTTTAAACGCCGTAGTAAACGACTGCGAATTTATTTTAGACGACCCCGCGCCTATGATTTTTCTTTCCGACCAGGCAGACAGCGCTCTGGTGTTTTCTGTAAACGTGTGGTGCGAATGTGACAAGTTTCTAAACGTAAAATCTGATTTGACAGAACGAGTGAAAAAAGCCTTCGATGCTAACGGAATTCAAATCCCCTACCCCCAGCTGGACGTGCATTTCGAAAAATAATCAACAGGCGCACTGAATTCAGTGCGCCTGTTGATTATTTTACATCTCTTTTTCATACTTTATCATCAAAATAACCTCTAACACGTTTTTTAATAAAAACACACCGACAATTACCAAGGTGACCCATAGCTGCGCATCCATGACGATGGAAACCGCAGCCAATGCAATGATGCACCACTGGATAATGTCGGCGCTCGTTGCTTTTGCGCGGTTGCGGATTGCGATGGTGCGTTCGTCACGGGATTCAATATCCGCCCGCCTGCTCTCCTCCGGGTGGCGGCTGTTATATTGAATTAGAAACAGGTTTGACGCCGTCATGCCAAACAGCCCGGCCCCAATACCAATCAGCACGCCGCTGAGCTGTTTGGGCACTTGCCCCTTTAAAACAAAAGCGGAAACGAGTGCAATTAAAATTCCGCACACACACAAAAGAATGTTCAAAGCTTTATTTTTCATTGTTCTTCCTCCTCATATAAAAAAATTTCCTCTACCGACAAGTTAAAAAGCCTGGCGATTTTAAACGCCAAAAGAATGGACGGGTTATACCGCCCGCTTTCCAAAGAGCCAATGGTCTGCCTGGAAACCGCAAGCCGGTCGGCCAGCTCTTCCTGCGTCAGGCCGTGGTGCTTGCGGATTTCCTCCAATCGGTTATTCACTGTATCTCCTCCTCAAATGTAAAGTTCGCTTTCCATATACGCATTGTATCACACACAATCAAAAATGTCAAGTATACTTTCCATGAAAAAAAATAAAAAACCCCGGAAAAAAATCCGGGGCTTATCTGCGCCTATTTTAAGGTTACAATTTTTTTATACGCTTCATATGCCTTGTTCCAGTTTTCAGCATCCTCAGGCTCATAGGTCTTAACAGGGAACGAATTTTTCACAATTTGCCGCCCCTCGGTTAAGCTGCCGATTTTGCCCAGCGCCATAAGCTGAACAACCGCGTTGCCCGTGCTGGTGGCTTCCACCGGGCCGGCCAAAACGGTTTTGCCCGTTGCGCTGGCCGTAAACCTGCACACCATGGTGTCTTTAATGCCGCCGCCCACCATGTGTACGGCAGATAGCGGCTCTTTGGTAATGTCTTCAATGGCGTCTGCCACCATGCGGAACTTAAACGCCAGGCTCTGGGCCACGCAGCGGATAATTTCACCCTCGCCCTCCGGCACATGCTGGCCGGTGCGTTTACAGAACTCGCGGATTCGCCTGGGCATGTTGCCGGGGGCCGCAAAATCCTCGCAGTCGGGGTCGATAAAGCTTTGAAACGGCTCTGCGCTCCACGCCGCCTGCTCCAAATCGTCGAAAGTAAAGTTTTTGCCTTCCCTGGCCCACTGGCGTTTGCTCTCCTGAATAATCCACAGACCCATAATATTTTTTAAGAAGCGGATTTTCCCACATACGCCGCCTTCGTTGGTGAAATCATATTGAAACGTGGTGTCCGTTACATTGGGGCTGTCTAATTCAGAGCCCATCAGCGCCCAGGTGCCGGTGCTGATGTAGGCGTATTTATAATCTTCTGTCACCGGAACGCTGGCAACCGCCGAGGCCGTGTCGTGCGAGCCAACGGCAACGACCGGAATTTTCGGACAGCCCAATTCTTCACAGATATCATCGGACAATTCGCCGATTACCGTTCCGGGCATTACAATTTCGCCGAAAATGTCGGTAGGAATACCCGCTTTTTCCATCAGTTCTTTGTCCCAGTCCTTTGTCTTCACGTTTAAGAGCTGGGAGGTGGAGGCAATGGAATATTCGTTTTTCATTACGCCGGTTAACAGATAGTTAAAAATGTCGGGCATAAACAGCATTTTGTCCGCAATACCTAACACCGGGTCGTTCTCTTTTTTCATTGCCATAAACTGAAACAGCGTATTAAAGAAATTAAACTGAATTCCGGTTTTGTCAAAAATATATTTTTTGCCCATCATCTGGTTTGCCAAATCAATCATGCCGCTGGTGCGGGTATCGCGGTAGTGATAGGGGTTTCCTAAAAGCTTGCCGTTTTTGTCGAACAGGCCAAAATCCACGCCCCAGGTGTCAATTCCGATAGCCTTAATGTCCTTGTGCCCCGCCAGCACCGTTTTCAAAAAACAGCCGCAACACGTCCCAGTGAAAACTGTTGCCTGCCATTACCGGGTCGTTGGAAAACCGGTGCATCTCTTCAATGGAAAGCTTTTCTCCGTCAAATGTAAACAGCATTGCCCTGCCGCTTGATGCGCCAAAGTCAAACGCCAGAACCTTTGTTAATTCTGCCATGATATTCTCTCCTTTATTTCGTTTTAAAATTTCTTTACATAGTTCTTTTTATGTGCTAAAATTATAGCATATTTCCCCAGTTCTTTCAAGTCTTTTGTGAAAAATAACGCAAATTGCTACAAAATTATTAAAAAAGTTTTAAAAATCAGTTGACAAACTGGCGCAAGTTGTGTATAATAGTTTTTGTAACAAATATGTAACAACTTTTACTTCTGAATACAAAAGATAATCATGGAGGAACTTACATATGAACCCATTGAAAAAATTTGCGCGCATTGCGGCGATTACTGCGGCATTAGCCATTACCGCCACAATCACGACTTTTGCGGTTGAATTCCCCTGCACGGGATATTCCACCGGTGACAGCTTAAACATCCGCTCCGGCCCGGACACCATTTACGGTACCTACGGCCAGATTAACACCGGCGATGCCGTACAGTTAATCGGCCAGGAGGGAAACTGGTATAAAATTTCAACTCCCCTCGCGGCTTGCGGATATGCATATATCTCGGCAGAATATATCACCACAACGGCACCTGCACAGGTCAGAAGCGTGGCCCCGGTCATCTACGGCGGCACCTCCGGCAACGTTTCGGCAGGTCAGCGCGTTGTTTAAATCGCAGAACAGTTTTTAGGGCTCCCCTATGTTTATGGCGGCTCCACCCCAGCTGGGTTCGACTGCTCCGGTTTTACTTCATACGTTTTTAAACAGCTTGGATATACCTTAAACCGCGTTTCCGCCGACCAGATCAACAACGGCGTTCCGGTAAGCAAAAGCGAGCTTCAGCCCGGCGATTTGCTTCTGTTTAAAAAACAGGGCGCAGCAAGAATTCACCACGTTGGCATTTACGTGGGCGACGGCATGATGATTCATTCCCCCCAGACCGGCGATGTGATTAAATATGCCAGCATTGTAAACGGTTATTATAACGACTGTTACTATGCCGCAAGAAGAATTGTAAACTGATAAATTTGATTTGACATCCGCATGGAGTTTTCCGTGCGGATTTTATTTTTGCCAACTTTTTTTAAAAAACCCTTTCTTTTTGCTGTAAAATAGTATATAATGGTAAAGTTAATATAAATATATCTATTTTTTAACGTAAGGAGAGCGGCATGACAAGAAAAGAAGCACGTGAACATTGCTTTAAGCTGATGTTTGAATATGAGGTTCAGAAAAACGACGCCCAAACCATGCTTTCCTACTTTGTGGAAAATGAGCTGTCGCTGGGAAACCAGAAAAATTATGTGGAAACCTTACTACGCTCTGCAGTGGAAAACATTGCACATATTGACGAAACCATTGAGCAAAACACAAAAGGCTGGCGCATTTCCCGACTCCCTAAGGTAACGCTGGCTGTTCTGAGGGTGGCCGTAGCGGAAATGCTCTACATGGATGACATTGCCGACAGTATTTCCATAAACGAGGCGGTGGAGCTTGCCAAAACCTATAACGACGAGAAAAACGGCAAGTTTGTAAATGGTATTTTGGCCTCTGTGTTTAAAGGGTTATAGACCTATGGAGCGAGAAATTTTAACCGTCAGCGTGTCCCAGCTCAACAACTACATAAAACGGGTGTTAGACGCGAACAGTTACTTAGGGGACATTTGTGTGAAGGGCGAGCTGTCGAACTTTAAGATCCACTCCTCCGGGCACATCTACGCCAGCTTAAAGGACGAAGGTTCGTTAATCAAGCTGGTGATGTTCCGCTCCTGCGTGCAGCGGCTTACTTTCCGGCCGGACAACGGAATGAAGGTAACCGTCCGCGGCAGGATTTCGGTTTACGAGCGAGACGGGGTATATCAGATTTACGCGGAGGACATTGTACCCGACGGCGTAGGCAGCCTCTATGCGGCGTATGAAAAGCTCAAAGCGCGGCTTGATGCAGAGGGCCTGTTTGACGAAAAATTTAAAAAGCCCCTGCCCCCCTTTCCCCAGCGGATTGGTGTAGTAACGGCTAAAACAGGCGCCGCCGTGCGGGATATTATTAATATAACCGGACGCAGGTTCCCAATGGCTGAGGTGTTTTTGGCGCCGGTTTCGGTGCAGGGTGTGTCTGCCGCGCCGGAAATTGCAAACGCCATCCGTTTATTGAACGAGCATGAACTCTGCGACGTGATGATTGTGGGCCGCGGCGGCGGTTCCATTGAAGATTTGTGGGCCTTTAACGAGGAAATTGTGGCCCGGGCGATTTTTGCGTCTCATATTCCGGTGGTTTCCGCCGTGGGTCACGAAACCGATTTTACCATTGCCGATTTTGTGGCGGACCTCAGAGCCCCTACGCCCTCTGCGGCGGCGGAGCTGGTGTGTCCGTCTGCTGCAGAGCTTAGCGGCTACTTTCAAAACCAGAGTGGCAGATTAAAATCAGCATTAATATACTGTATTGAACATAAAAAGAAAACCCTTGCTAACCTAACCGGTGCTTATGGGTTTCAGCGTTTTTCCGGCCGGCTGGCAGATGAGCGGCAGTATGTGGACGCTTTGATGAAAAATGCGGAAAAGGCCGCACGTTCGTTGCTTGAAAAAAAGCGGACGGTGCTTTCGCGGGCCGCGGCAAAGCTCGACGCGCTCAGCCCCTTAAAAACCCTTGCCCGAGGCTATTCCATTGCCAGCACAAAGGACGGGACGCTGATTTCCAGTGTGAGCGATGTAAAAAAAGAGCAGGAATTTGTGTTGCGCTTGTCAGACGGCGCGGCAGACTGTAAATTTTTATAACCATTTTTAAGGAGGTACCCGGTTGAATATTCCCAACATGCTGTCCATTTTAAGGCTTGTCATGGTTCCGGTGTTTATTTTGGTCTTTCTGATTGAGGGAGAACAAAAAACAGCGGCGGCGGCAATTTTTATTCTGGCCAGCGCAACTGACGTATTAGACGGCTACATTGCGAGAAAATATAACATGACCACAAAGATCGGACAGCTCTTAGACCCGCTGGCAGACAAGCTGATGCAGATTGCCGTGGTGGTGACAATGTTGTGCGCGAAGATGGTACCCTTGTGGTTTGTGCTGGTGCTTGCGTCAAAAGAACTGTTAATGATTGTGGGCGGCGCGTTCCTTTTTGCAAAGAAAACCTTTGTAAAATCTAACGTATTCGGAAAGCTGAACACCGTGGCCATGTTCTGCGCCATGGTAATTTTACTCATTTTCTCTGTGACCAATGTGACGCTGAAAAATGTGATGCTGGGCGTTGTGGTCGTCACCAACGCCGCTGCAATCGTATCCTATTTATATTTGTACTTTATCAAACAAAAGCAATTTAAAAACTATATTGGAAAAAAACAAGACGGAGGGCTGAATTCATGAATTTTATCAAAATAATTCCCTGGATTTTAATTGTCTTGGGCGCGGTTTTAAACTTTTTGGTGCCTGTGTTCTTAAAAAAAGGCGCGGCCTCGCCTGATGCCGTGATGGGAAAACTTTATGTCACAAAATCTGTGGGACTGATTTTGGTCATCATTGGCTGCATTATGATATTCTGGTTAGGAGGAAAATTTGGTGTCTAACGAAATTAACAAAACATATAACCCCAAAGAGGTGGAGGAACGGCTTTATAACGCCTGGGTGGAAAAGGGTTATTTTACCCCAACGCCGGACAAAACAAAAGAGCCGTTCACCATTGTAATTCCGCCCCCAAACGTTACAGGCCAGCTCCACATGGGACATGCCTTAGACGAAACACTGCAGGATATTTTAATCCGCTACAAGCGCATGGCAGGCTTTAATGCCCTTTGGATTCCCGGAACCGACCACGCCGGTATTGCCACCCAAATTAAGGTGGAGGAAGTGCTGCGCAAGGAAGAATGCAAAACCCGCTACGATCTGGGCCGCGAAAAGTTTGTGGAAAAGGTGTGGGAGTGGAAAAAGCTCTATGGCGACAGGATTATTAATCAGCTGAAAAAGCTGGGCAGCTCCTGCGACTGGACACGGGAACGCTTTACCATGGACGAGCGCCTGTCGAAAGCGGTGCGCGAGGTGTTTGTGTCCCTCTACGAAAAAGGTCTGATTTACCAGGGCAACCGCATTATTAACTGGTGCCCCAGGTGCATCACCGCCCTGTCGGACGCTGAGGTGGAATATACTGAACAGGCAGGCCATTTCTGGCACATTAAATATCCCATAAAAGACGGCGGAGGATATATCCAAATCGCCACCACCAGGCCCGAAACCCTGCTGGGTGACACAGCGGTTGCCGTTCACCCGGAGGATGAGCGATACACCCATCTGGTGGGCAAGAAGCTGATTCTGCCTCTGGTGGGACGGGAAATTCCCATTATTGCCGACGAATATGTGGACAAGGAGTTTGGAACCGGCGCAGTGAAAATTACCCCCGCCCACGACCCCAACGACTTTGAGGTGGGCATGCGCCACAACTTAGAAATCATTAAGGTGATGAACGACAACGCCACCATTAACAGCTACGGCGGAAAATATGAGGGCTTAGACCGTTACGAGGCAAGAAAACAAATAGTAGCAGACTTAGAAGCAGAGGGCTTTTTGGTAAAAACCGAAGACCATGCCCACAACGTTGGTCAGTGCTACCGCTGCGGCACCACCGTTGAGCCAATCACGTCGAAGCAGTGGTTTGTGAAAATGCAGCCTCTGGCGGAAAAGGCGTTAGACGTGGTTTACGACGGCA
>ERZ773225.4481-NODE-4481-length-11204-cov-5.081622_pt1 | contig 11204 bp, 10 predicted proteins | sample MGYA00580993_ERZ773225 | MGnify/ENA primary metagenome ERZ773225 (study PRJEB29015, sample SAMEA2737748) | human gut metagenome | biome: human gut; feature: human-associated habitat; material: faeces | place: China | collected 2012 ... | reverse complement strand
CCAGAGCCTGCAAGATGGACGTGGATGTGACGAAAACGCCCAACCATACCGAGTGTATCCGCTGCGGGATGTGCGTCAACGCTTGTCCCACCGGGGCCGTGAGCTTCCGCTATGGCTTTGGAGACGGAAAACAAAATATCAACATTGAAGAAAACACGGAGGAATCAACATGAAGATGAAGAAATTGACCGCGCTGCTGCTGGCAACGCTGATGGTGCTGTCTCTGGCCGCCTGCGGCGCGAAGGGTGACAGCAAGACCGAAAACAGCGGCGACACGGCCCAGACGGAGGAGGCCGCCGCTACCTATAAATCCTTGATGGACAGAGAGAACGAGATCCTGGCGGAGAATACGGAGCTTTGGGAAAAGGTCTTTCTGGCGGCGGACAAGGGCATGACCATGCAGGAGGACGGCAAGAATTACGGCGATTTCCTGCTGGACACCATCGAATCCGCCAAGGACCAGTTCAGCGATGAGGAATACGCGCTGCTGAAGAAGTCCGCGCAGGAGATCAGCGAGATCGAGAATAAGCTGACCGAGCTGGAAAAGCAGCATCCCGAAATTCTGAATGAGGAGACCGACGCCAACGGCGACGCGCAGACCTTCCCCGCCTTTGAGGGCAAGGATCTGGACGGCAACGAGGTCAAGAGCGACGAGCTGTTCTCCGCCAACGCCGTCACCGTGGTGAATTTCTGGTTTACCACCTGCAGCCCCTGCGTGGGTGAGCTTGGCGAGCTGGACGCGCTGAACAAGGAGCTGGCGGACAAGGGCGGCGCGCTCATCGGCGTCAACGCCTTTACGCTGGACGGCGACGAGACGGCCATCGCCGACGCGAAGGACGTGTTGGCCAAGAAGGGCGCCACCTATCAGAACGTGTATTTCGATTCCAGCAGCCCGGCGGGAGCCTTTACCGCCAACATCTTCGCCTTCCCCACCACCTATGTGGTGGATCGGAACGGCAACATCGTGGGTGAGCCCATCGTAGGTGCCATCACCGAGAAGAATCAGGCGGAGACGCTGCAATCCCTCATCGATCAGGCCATCGCCGCCGACGCGGGCTGAGAAAAGTCCAAATGACATTCGCTTGTACCCAAAAAAGAGCTGACTGCATTGCAGTCAGCTCTTTTATATTACCGGCGGAGGGAGGCGGAGAGGCGGTCAATGCACCAGACCAGCAGAATCAGTCCAAGGGCGATGGCCCCGGCCTCGCTCCATTTGTAGTGGTTCATGGCGAAGATCAAAGGCGCGCCGATGCCGCCCGCGCCCACCAGTCCCAGAACCGACGCTTCCCGGATATTCACGTCGAAGCGGTACAGCACCGCCGAGGCCAGCGCCGGGAGCAGTTGGGGGAGCACGGCGTACCGGATGCGGAGCAGGAGGGGGACGCCCATGGATTCCAAGGCGTGATAGGCCCGGAAGTCCAGCGACTCAATGGCCTCCGTGAACCGTTTGCTCAAAAGACCAACGCTGCAAACGCCCAGAGTGAGCACGCCGGTAAAGGGGCCGGGACCGGCCACCCGAATAAAGATCAGACCGTAGATCAGGAAAGGAACAGAGCGGATCGCCATGATGACCACCCGGAACAGCAGTGCCGGGAGCTTTGGCATCAGGCAGGGGGTAGAGAGGAAAGACAGGGGCACTGCGATAACTGTTCCGGCGCAGGTGCCCACCAGAGCGATGCACACGGTCTCCAGCAGCAGGTACCCCAAACCACTGGTATCCGTCTCAAAGAAGAAAGCCCAGTCGGGGTGGAACAGGCCGGAAATCATGGCCTGCACCGCCCGGGGGCTGATATGGGAGAAGTCCGGGGGCTGGAGAGACAGCGTACAGACCAAAGCCAGCAGAACGGCAGCGCCGGTGAGGAGCCGCTTCCCAAGGGGAGACAGGCTCCGTTCCTCCCGGATGATCTGGGACAGCAGGCCGCTGATCCCCTCGATGACGCAGACGGTGAGGAACAGGAAAAACAGGATCATGCCCACCTTGCCGTATTCCAGCCATGAAATTTTTTCGTTCAGCAGCAGACCGATGCCTCCGGCCCCTACATAGCCCAGAATGGAACTGTGGCGCACGTTGGTCTCCAACAGGTACAGAACATTGGAGAAATAGGAGGGGGCGATCCCCGGCACGACGGCCCGCCAGTAGACTTTGGCAGGCACCGCGCCCATGGCGCACAGAGCGTGGTAGGGGGCCAGCTCCGCCGATTCGATATCCTCATAGGTCAGCCGGGTCAAAATGGCAAAGGTGTAGACCGTAATGGCCACGGTACCGGAGAAGGTGCCCAAGCCAAACAAGAACGTAGCCAGCAGCGCTAAAATCAGCGTAGGGAAGGAGCGGAGCACCTGCACCAGCAGCCGCAGCGTCCACCGGAGCGGCTTAGGGGCATGGAGATTTTCCGCGCACAGGGGGGCCAGCAGCAGCGCCAGAAACGATCCCAGCGTCGTGCCGGTGACGGACATCTGCACCGTAGCCAGCAGCGGGGCCAGGATTCGGGGGGCATACCCCCAATCCGGCGGGAGCATGGCGGAGATCAGGTCCGTCAGATGGCTCCGCCGCGCCCAGAACAGGGCGGGGGAGCAGTCGGTGAACCGTGCCGCAGCCAGCAGAAGAAGGAAAAGTGCCAGCGTCCGCAGCCAGCGCTTTCCGGAGGAACGGGTCATGACTGATCCTCCTGACGGTGGTAGACTGCGGCGAGGATGTCCTCCGCCGGGGTGTCCGCCGGGGCGTCCAGCACCACGGTTCCTTGGTTCAGGCCGATGAGACGGCTGGAAAATTCTTGTGACAGCTCCAGATTGTGGCTGTTCATGAGAACGGTCAGCTTTTGATCCTGCTGAATGTCCCGGAGCAATTCTAAAATCTGCCGCCCGGTGACAGGGTCCAAGGACGCTACCGGCTCGTCCGCCAACAGCAGCGCGGGGTGCCGCATCAGCGCCCGGGCGATGGCTACCCGCTGCTTTTGCCCGCCGGAGAGGTTCTTCACCGGCTCATGGACCTTGTCCGCAAGGCCCACCCGGTCCAGCAGGGCGTCCGCCTCGGCAACGCGCTCCTTTCCGAAAAAGCCGCAGACCGCCGGGAGGAACGCCATGTCCGGCAGACAGGCGTTCAGCACATTCTGGCGGCAGGTGGCATTTTCCACCAGTGCGAAATCCTGATAGATGGTGCCGATGGTGGTCTGGATGGCCCGGCGGGTCCTGCGGTCGGCAGACTCAAAGTGAATGCCGTTTACCAGAATGACGCCGCCGTCACAGCGGAGAGAACCGTTGAGGATCCGGAACAGGGTGGTCTTGCCCGCACCGGAAGGACCGATCACAGATACAAAATCCCCCTGACTGACGGAAAAGCTGGCGTCAGTCAGGGCGAGGGTGCGGTTTTGAAATTCTTTACGGACATGTTGGACTTCCAGCAGCATAAATAGCCTTTCAGCCCCGCGGCTCCTGAGAAGCCGCGGGGCAAGTGTTTTTTAAAGGGGGGACTTAGCCTTCCAGAGACTTCAGCAGCTCCTGCGCGGCCCGCTCGCCGTCATAATCGGAGTCCTGACCCCAGGTGTAGCCCACCTGGCTGAACACACTGATGATCTCCCGGCCCTCGTCGGTGTCGGCGATCTCGATGAAGCTTTCGCCCAGCGCCTTGCGGAAATCCTCATCCGCCATGGTATCGGAGTTCTTGCTGTAAGCGATCATATCGTTGTAGATGCCCTCGGTGACGCCGATGACGCCGGTCTGCTCCACCATGGGAGCGGTGCCGCCCAGCTCGCTCTCCCACTTGGGGGCGTTCTTGATGCGGATGTGGCCGAAGGAAACCATTACGTCCACCTGACCGGCGGCCAGACGGGCCACGGAAGTGGTGTGAGAGTCAGACTGGACCACGTGCTCCAGATCGCTGATGCCCTTGCCGTAGTGATCCTGGAGCCACAGGCAGGGATAGATGTAGCCGGAGGCGGAGGTGGGGCTGAGGACGGACCAGGTGGCGCTGTTGAGATCGTCCCAGGTCAGCTCTTCGCCGGCATTGACCTTGGCCTGCAATTCCTGACCCTTTTCGCTGGGTCCGGCCAGAATGATGCAGCGGTAATAGGTGCTCATATCCTTGGTGTTTTCCTCGATGGTGCCGTCATTCCAGTCAGCAGGGTTCTCGGAATCCTTGTTGATGGCATAGCGCAGAGCGGTGAGCAGCACGTCGCAATCGTCGGAGAAGAGGACGTAGTTGCCGCCGGAGATGAAGCCAATGTCGGCGCTGCCGGCGCTGAGGGCCTCGCCCACGGCGGTGTAGCTTGTGCCCACGGTCATGTCGATATCCTTCACGTCATAGCCCTTTTCCAGAAGCTTTGCCTGAAGCAGCTGCTCCAGAGGCTCTGTGGCGGTGGTGATCTGGTCCGCATCGGCGTAGGGGGAGAAGGCGATCTTCAGAGAGGGGATCTCCTTCACACCGGTCTCACCGGCGCTTTCCGTGTTGTTCTCCGCCGGGGTCTGCTTGCCGGCGCAGCCGGTGGCGAGCCCCAGGCACAGAGTCAGGGTCAGAATACTTGCAAGAAACTTTTTCATGGGATTTACCTCCAGATTTGATTTTCTGCTCAAAGCGCAAAAAAATATGTGCCTTGCAGCACATACCGAATTTGACTTCAAGCAGATGCTGACAGCTCCCCCGGCGTCACCGGGGGAAACAGGGGCGGTCGATCCTTACTGGGATCCTCTCAACCCGGAACACGGGTTCCCTCGCAATCTGGTTTCGTCATCAATCTGAGCGCGGCGCCAAGGCGCTCCCCTTTTCGCCGCATTCCGTAACCGTGGATTACCTTACCACACTCTTCCATAAAATACAAGCACAAATCCGCAAATAACCGACAAAAAACGGGGAATTGCGTTTCTATGACTGGTTTTGGGAGACAGTTTTGCAAATTTGCCGCAGTTCGCCGGGAAAGACAACGAACCCCGGCAGGCCATCATAAGCGTGGCGGCCTGCCGGGGATTCAAAGTCAGTCGTTATTCTGATGGGGAGGCAATTACTTGCCCTGACGCATTTCCTCGTCGATGTCAATGAGGTCCTGGAAATCCGGGCCCCAGAGACGGAAGTTTCCGGATTCGATCATTGCCTTGTACTGGAAGGAGTCCCGGACCCGCTCCGGCAGGATGACACCCGCACGGGCCTCATCACCGTCCTGGTGGGTGTCAGATCCGGCCAGACGGAAATAGTTGGGATGGCGGCGGCACAGCTCCACGCCCCGGTCGCTGTGATTTTCGTGGCGGGGGTTGCCGTTGATGATCTCCGTGCCGTCCACAGCGTCCTCAAACACGGTGGTGTTGCCGTCCCGGTAGGGGTGGGCGTGGATGATAAGGACTTCATTGTGGAATTTCTCGTAGAATTCCCGGGCACTGGTGCAGCACATATAGGGATTGGAACGGAGCCAGTCCTCGTCGATGCCGTACACCAGATAGTCATTGTCATTCTGGGGGAAGCGCAGCTCGGCGCCCAAAATCACATCGAAGCCCAGCTCGTCGCCCCGCTTTTTGGAGGCCTTGTAGCCGGAGAGATAGTGGTCCATGGCCTTCTGCCAGTCATGCTCCGTGTCGATGCGGGAGAGGTACTCCGGATGCAGATGGTCTGTGACCACCAGACCGGAAAAGCCGTGCTTCACATAGCGCTCCACAACGTCGGCGGCAGGCAGATGGCCGCATTTGCTGGTTTCCGCAGTATGGGTATGAGGATCGTAAAGATAACCTTGCATGGTTGGATGTTCCTTTCTACCAGGGACGGCAGACCGTCCCGAATTTACAGTGAGATCACTTGGAGGGCTCCAGCTTCCGGCAGGTGCCCCGCTGGATCAGCGTGGGCAGCAGGATCTGGTGGACATAGCCCTGAGTGCCGTTTTCAATTTTGTCCCGGAGCATATCCACCGCCTGCACCGCCATGTCCCGCTTGGGCTGGTCAACGGTGGTCAGGTCGATGCGGGAGAGGGCCGTGGCGCTGATGTTATCGAAGCCGATGAGGCTCAGATGCCCCGGAATATCAATGCCCATTTCATCTGCCGCCGTCAGAATACCCAAGGCATTGGAGTCCGTGGCGGCAAAGACTGCGGTGCAGTCCAGAGGCTTCCGGAACAGCTCCTTGGCCAGCTGATATCCGCCCTGAATGGAAGAGCGGGAATATTCGCTGTTGAAAAAATGAGGCGTAAGGTCAAATTCATGACAGGCCTTCATATATCCGTCCGCTCGGAGCTGATGAGTCGTGGAACCGGGACGCTGGCCGAAATAGAGAATGTCCCGGTGGCCCAGCTCATAGAGGTATTGGGTGCCCAGATAGGTGCCCCGGCTGTTGTCAACGGCCACATAGCTCTGGGGCTGGCTCCGCAGGTTTTCACTGAGGAACACCGTGGGGACCTGATCCAGATAGGATTTGAGGTTATCGTAGGATTTAGAGCTCTGAGGGACGATGAGGATCCCGTCCACCTGCCGGCCCAGCAGCAGCTTGAACACGGTCTTTTCCTGCTTCAGGTCCGGACCGGAATCACAGAGCATGATATTATAACCGTGGGCACGGGCGCTGACTTCCGCGTGGTAGGCAAGCTCCGACATGAACTGGTTGTCCACAGAGGGGACCACAAGTCCGATGAGGTTGGTGCGCTTGGTCACCATGGACCTGGCCACAAAGTTGGTGGTGTAGCCCATCTCATCGCACAGCTTCAGAACCCGTTCCCGGGTCTCGCTGCCGATCTGGGAGCTGCCGGAAAGGGCACGGGATACGGTAGCATAGGAGACGCCTGCTGCTTTGGCGACATCCTTTAATGTTACATTTTTCATAAAGTTGACTCCCTTGCGAAGGTTGTGTTTGTGCAAACGTTTCCGACTTTTTAAGAAAATTGGCAGAAAAAACTGCCAAGGTACTTCAGACGAATCAAGAATAGCTGATTTTTGCTCTTCTGTCAATATCAACCTAAATTTTTAAGGCATTTTGGGCAATCCAGCAAAAAAAGTGTCTGAGCTTTGACATTTGGGATATTGACAAAAAGGGGCGAACTCCTATAAAATAAAAACAGAAATCGCAAACGTTTGCGATTCTCGGGGGCGTCACACCTCCGGGGATCGCCGTGCTTTCCCGCAGTTGGGCCGCGACCCTGAATTTCAAAGGAGGAACTGCCATGACCGCCAATATCCAAACCATTTTCTTCGATGTAGGAAACACCCTGCGCATTGTCCTGCCGGACCAGGAGTTTATTGACCGGGCGGAAGCCGGTCTCATGGAACTGATCGGCACCACGGAGAGCCACGACGCCCTGTTTGCCAAGCTGGAGGAGCGCTGGAAGGCATACCGCAAGCAGTCCAAGACCACCCTGCTGGATGCTTCCGAGGGAGAACTGTGGACCCAGTACATGCTGCCGGAATATGATCCGAATATGATTTTTGCCAATGCCCCCAAGCTGACCCGCCTGTGGCGCGACCATGACGGCCGCCGGGTGGCCCGGCCGGACGCCGTAGCCACCATCAAGGAGCTGCACCGCCGGGGCTATACCCTTGGCATCATCGCCAACACCGTAACAGAGACGGAGATCCCCGATTGGATGGCCGCTGACGGCGTGGCCCAGTGCTTCAAAACCACGATCCTTTCCTCCAAGGTGCGCCTGCGCAAGCCGGACCCGGACATCTATCACCTGGCCTGCCGCTGCATCGGCACGCCGGAAGCCAACTGCGCCTATGTGGGCGATAACCCGGTGCGGGACGTGGAAGGCACCCAGGCTGCCGGCTTCGGTATGATGATCCGGATCGATGAGCCGGATACGCTGAACAAGGAAAAGGCCACCGGCAAGGAGTTTACCCCGGATCATGTCATCACCAGCCTTTCTGAATTGCTGGACATCTTCCCTGAGCGGGCTTAAAGGAGGACCTATGGAAAAACAGTATAAAGCCGTCTTTTTCGACTTGGGCGGCACTCTGCGCATTGCTTTCCTGGAGGAGGCCTATATGCGCCACGCCCGTCGGAAAATGGCGGAGATCGCAGGCACGGATATGCCTTATGAGGAATTCTATCAGATGATCGAGGAGCGCTACGAGCCGTACCGCAAGTGGGCTTTGGGCGAGTTCAAGGAATCCGGAGATGAAGAGCTGTGGTGCAAATGGCTGCTGCCGGACTATGACCCGGCCCGGATCCGTCAGGTGTGCCATGAGCTGAGCTTCCAGTACCGGCAGTGCAAGGGGCGCCGCGAGGTGGTAGACGGCGGTGTGGAGGTCATCAAGGGCCTGCATGAGCGCGGCTACAAGCTGGGGATCATCTCCAACCTCATCGGTGAGAACGAGGTGCCCGACTGGCTGGAGGAGGACGGCCTGGATTCCTATTTCGATACGGTGATCCTTTCCTCCGTATGCCACATGCGCAAGCCCTGCTCTGAGATCTATGATCTGGCCTGCCAGCAGATCGGCGTGAAGCCGGAGGAGTGCGTGTCCGTTGCGGACAACATCAAGCGCGACATTGCCGGGGCCAAGAAGGCCGGTATCGGCTGCAATATTATTTTCCGGTCTCCGGAGAAGAAGCATCCCGTGGAATTTACGGAGGAAAACCGCCCGGACTATGTCATTGAAGATTTCCGGGAGATCCTGAACATTCTGCCCTGATGCGTTCCGGGCCAGCGGCCCGGTGAAAAGGAGGAAGCAAGCCATGAATACGGACATCCGTTATATTTTTCTGGATCTGGGCGGTACCTTCCGAGTCATTGACGAGGACCCGGCTTATCTGGCTGCCGCCCGGGCGAAGATCGCGGAGTTGTGCGGCGTGAAAACGGAAGATCCAACCCAGTGGTTCGAGGACGTGATCGACAAGCGGTACGATGTATACCGGGAATGGGCGCTGAAATATATGTGCGAGGCCCCGGAAGAGGTGCTGTGGCGGCGCTGGCTGGCCTATGACTGCGACCCGGAGCTGATCCGGCACAATGCCTCGGAGCTTTGCTACCAGTACCGGCAGACCAAGGGCCGCCGCACGGTGGTAGAGGGCGGCGCAGATACAGTGAAGGAGCTGTGCCGCCGGGGCTACACTCTGGGCATCATCTCGGATCTGGTGGGCAGACGGGAAGTGGACGAGTGGCTGGATCAGGATGGCCTGCGCCCCTATTTCCAGACGGTCCAGCAGTCCTCGGTCACCTATATCCGCAAGCCCGGCCCCGCGATCTACTATTACGCCATGGAGGAAGTGGGAGCCGAACCGGAAAACTGCTGCTATGTGGGCGACAATCTGAACCGGGATATCATCGGCGCCAAGGCCGTCGATTTCGGTATGACCGTCACGGTGCAGTACCAGAAGGATAAGCCCCTGAAGCTGACAGCGGAAAACCGCCCGGATGCCAAGGTCTATCGGTTCCCGGACCTGCTGGACATCTTCCCCAAGCGGGGGCAGGTGGCCGTGGAAAAGCTGATCCCGCCGGAGGATGGGCAGTAAGTCCATCCCGGTCGGATAAAAAATGCGCAGCGATGCGGGAAAGAACCGTTTCACGCACCGCTCGACTCATAAGGAGGTACTTTTTATGTCTGAATCCAAGCGCGGCGGCGCACAACTGGCGCGGGCCGTGGAAAAAGCGTATCAGGCGGGGCAGGATGACTACCATCTGGAACCCATGGTCCTGGTGGAGAACAGTAAGCCTGTGGGCAAGATCGGAGACGGCGATGCCGCCGTGTTCTGCTGCCGCCGCGGTGAGCGGGAGATCGAGCTGACGGAGCTGTTCACCGATCCGGACTTCAACAAGGTACAGCGGAACCAACTGAAGGATCTGGATTTCGTCATCATGACCATGTATCATGATAAGTTCAAGGATCTGCCCATCGCCTTTGCGCCGTCTCATGTGGTGAAGCCTCTGGCTCAGGTCCTCAGCGAGGCGGGGAAGAATCAGTTCCACTGCGCGGAGAGCGAGAAGTATGCCCATGTGACCTTTTTCTTCAACGGCGGCGAGAACGCGCCCTTCCCCGGCGAAGATGACGTGTGCGTGCCGTCTCCCAAGGGCATTGACTTTGACCAGCAGCCGGAGCTGAGCCTGCCTGCCGTGGCGGATCAGGTCATGGGCGCTTTGGGCAAATACGATTTCGTGGTGACCAACTTCGCCAACGGCGACGTGATCGGCCACACCCTGAATACCGCCGCCAAGCTGGAAGCCTGCAAGCATGTCAGTCACTATCTGGATGTGGTGGTCCATGACGCGCTGGCCAAGGGCTATGTGGTGGCCGTCACCGCAGACCACGGCAACATTGAAAAGCTGTACACCGCCGCAGGCAAGCCCGACGGCGCCCACACCACCAATCTGGTGCCTTTCATTCTGATGGACCCCGCCCACAGCGGCCCCATTGCCCTGCGGGACGGCTGTCTGGGTGACGTGGCGCCTACGGTGCTGAATGTCATGGGCATCCCCCAGCCTGCGGAGATGACCGGCAGATCTCTGGCGGAGGGACACGATTTCGGCAAGGACCGGAAGATGCTGCTCATCATCTGCGATGGTTGGGGTCTCGGCTCCGGCGATGACGGCGACGCGATCCATCTGGCGGATACCCCCTACTGGGATTCCCTGCTGGCGGAGCAGTCCTGGAGCAAGCTCCACGCCTCCGGCGAGCATGTGGGCCTGGGAAGCGGAAAGGCCGGCAACTCCGAGGCAGGCCACTCCAATCTGGGTGCAGGCCGCTGCGTCATGCAGGATGACGTCCGTCTGGACGCCGCTGTGAAGGACGGCAGCTTCAAGAAGAACCCCATCTTCTTACAGGCCATCGAACACGCCAAAAAGAACGGCACGGCGCTGCATCTGCTGGCGTATCTCACTTATAAATCCTCTCACGGCTGCATCGACTACCCGTTGGCCATCTGCGAAATGGCCCGGGATGCCGGACTGGATCAGGTATTCTTCCACATCATCTTTGACGGCCGCTCCACGGAACCCGGCTCCGCACCCAAGTTGCTGGCAGAGCTGGACGAAAAGCTGGACGCCATCGGCGTAGGCCGCATTGTGGACGGCGTGGGCCGCGGCGTGGCGCTGGACCGGGATAAGAACTACGATAAGGTAAAGCGGGCCTATGACGCCATGGTGGACGGCGCAGGTACCCGGTATGAGTAAGCCTCCGGCATAAACCGCCCCCCAAAAAAAGAAAACCAAGAGAATGTTAAAAATCCCGCAGAGAGCAAATGCTCTCTGCGGGATTTTTGCGCGGGGAAAGTGCGAAAAAGCAACAAATCACGGAACAGACATCGAAAA
>ERZ773225.4468-NODE-4468-length-11242-cov-6.255654_pt1 | contig 11242 bp, 5 predicted proteins | sample MGYA00580993_ERZ773225 | MGnify/ENA primary metagenome ERZ773225 (study PRJEB29015, sample SAMEA2737748) | human gut metagenome | biome: human gut; feature: human-associated habitat; material: faeces | place: China | collected 2012 ... | reverse complement strand
TTGCGGCGGTACCGTACTTCTTGGTTTTGTCGTTCAGAAGATCGTCATAGTGCGCTTTCAATGCCTTGTACTGATCTGTCTGCTTCTGCTTCAGAATTGCCTTGTACGAAGTTTCGGCAGCAGTCAGGGTATTGTAGTTCGTGACCTTTTCCTTGTCAGCAGCAGAGAGCTTGTTGTAGGCATTGCGCGCTTCCGCAATCGCGTTATAGCTGGATTCATCGACATAGCCAATCTGGTTGATCATGTCGATAACAGCCTGTGCATCCGCGTTCTCGCGTTTTGTCACGTCGGACATATCGTACAGTCGCTTGCTTCCGTTTACATAGCGGTCATACGCAACGAGCGTGTAGGCCGCCTGCTCAGATGCCATCTGATTGACCGTGCTGTTCGGCTGCTTGTCGTGCAGGAATCCCTTGGAGTTGGGATCCGCGTAGCTCAAGAAGTTCGACAGAACGCTGATGCCATTATGCTGGAATCTGCTGTCGGTCTTTGCATCAATGCCAAGCGCAGACAGCGCGACAATGACCTGTGCGGCGGATTCGGAGCTGCCATAATCGCCGGTTTTCTGGTATTCAGCAGACAGCCATTCCACCGCCTTATCTACCGCAGCCTTAACAGTGGCATTCGTGCTGCAATACGGAGCCAATGCCTGTACGACCATTGCCGTCATATCAACGTTGGAGCCGGGGAAATCTGCATCGATGCCCCATGCACCATTATTGATTTGTGCATCACACAAGCTCTTGATCCACGCATTGCGTGCAGTTGTGCCGGTCGCATTGTCGTAATAGTTGCCGGAATCCAGTGCAATCAGTGCAAATGCCGTGCCGTTGTTGCCCTGCTCGGAAACGCGGTAGGTGCTGCCGTTCTTCTCAAACAGCGGTTCAACAAGGTTGTAGACCGTGCTGTTGGAGCCGGTGAACTTCGTCGCATCCTCACCGAGCGCGGTCAGCGCCAGAATGACGCGGGAATACTCGGTATGCTTGGTCTGCGTACTGGTGGGATCGAGCTTGCCGTTCATCGAAGCAACACTTTTTGCAATATTGCTCAGATATTTGTCGTACCAGACCGATGCGCTGACATTGCCTCTGGCTTCGGCCAGAACCGCCCACTCGCCATAGGTCGAGCCGAGAGACGGATTGTACGTCTCCGCTTTGACGTATTCGAGTACATTGTTGAGGTACTCCTCATAAATCGCGGTCTTACCGAGATCTTCAAGCGCCTTTTCCGCATCGGTCAGTCTGGAATAATTGCTGACCTGCTTTTTCTGCGCTTCGCTCAGATTGTTGTACGCAGTGCGTGCAGCTTCAATCTTTGCGCGGTCCTGTGCTGTCACAGCATCCTTTGCGGGGAGGGCTGCGATCAGGCCAGTTACATAACCGACTTCAAGCGTAGAAACGACGGAAACCGCATTGTTCAGCTTATCGACCTCACGCTGTGTCAGATAGCCTTTCTGCTCATCCGTCAGTTTGTTATAGGCTTCTTCTGCGGAGCGGATTGTGCCAATGTCATCGACGGTCGGTGTTGCAGGCAGGGCAGCAATCGCGTCAGAGACGATCTTCGCTGCTTCCATGTCCGTAATGGCCGTATAGCAATCGTTCAGCTTCTTCTTCAGCGCTTCGGAGATTTTCTTTTTCTGTTCATCGGTCAGTAAATCGAACTGCGCTTTTGCCGTGCGCACATCCGAAGCATCTGCCAACGTGAGCTTGCCCGGAGACGGAAGATTGGAAATGAGCTTCTGCACATCTGCCGCATTGCCATTCTGCACAACGGTGATGGTGTAGCGGGTCGTCGTGTAGTTGGAAGCCTTGTTCATGGTGGGCCAGCTCTTATCACCAACGCCGACATAGATCACGTCGCCGGACGAAACGGCCATAATGTCACCGTTTGCATAGTAGGCGTTATCGCTGCCGTAGGTGTTCAGATAAGCTCTGGTCTGGAAGTTCTTATTTGCGGCGGAATATCTGATGCGCGTGCCGATCTGCTCACTGGGAATGACCAAGAGATAATCGGTCGTCGCTTTCGCATACGCCGGGGTCAGCGTACCGCTGCTGAACTCCAGACTGGCCAGCGCCGTTTCATTATTCGTCCACGAGCTGCCGACATCTTCACCGAGGTTGGTGGTAAACACGACGTGGATCACGTCGCCGGATTTCAGGCCGCCGTTCTTATAGGTGAACGCAGCAAAACCCTGATTGACAAACCAATCGTTCTTGGTTCCCATCCAGCCAGCGCCCTTGCTGCCATCCTTTTCGGCCAGCGACTTGCCTCCTTTATTGATGGATGCAATGTAAGTGGTCTGTGTGTAAGAATCCGCAGTCAGCTCTTCGATGCCATTCCATGTGTAGCCGCCAAGCTCCAGCGCTTTGAGGATCATGGTCATCATGCTGTCATTCTGACCAAGCTCATATTCGCCGGAGACGATGGTGCCGGTGAACGGAGCTGCGTTGTACGTCGTGTTCTCCACGCTGACAGTCACGGTGCCGACGGTTGTGCCGGAGTTATACTTGGTGTCGCCGGTAGTGATGCTCTTGCCTGCTTCCGGTACGGTCTTGATCGCTGCAACGGCTGCATCGCGGGCAGCCTTGATTGCCGATTCCGTAGTTGCAGCGTTGATCGCGTCCTTGCCGGACTTCCGCGCAGCTTCCAGCTTGGCAATGCCAGCTTCATCATACTTGCTCTTGTCGCAGGCATTGAACGCGGATTCGACGACCGCGATGGCCGCATTTTTCAGCTTGGTGATCGCCTCATCGTCGAGCGTTTCAAACATCCGCTGGTAATCCGTCTTGGAAACCATTTTCGTGCTGAACGTGACGGTGCTGCCATCTTCGGCGTTCTTCGGAATCTGGTAGGAGATCAGATAGTAGCCGGGATACACAAGTTCGTTATCTTTCAAGTCAGCCAACGTCTGCTGCTCTGCCGGATTCCACGTTGTGCCGCCGTCAATCGACCATACCGGCCAGTATTGTGTGTCCGTGGTTGTCAGATAATAACGGATAAACACATACTGTCCAGCATTTGCGCTTGTGGGCATCGAAGTGGTTTCTTTTGCCCACGTCGGATTGGGAACACTTCCATCCGGACGCGGCGAGATAACCCATTTGATCTCAGGCCATCCATAGTACGGATTTCCGTTATCTGTCTTATGCGGGAACGTTCCGCTCTCGGAGAGCTTCAGGTTGACCGTCGCAACGGCAGGAAGCTCATTCGCATTGATCTTGGCCAGCGCTTCCAGCGTCGCTCTTTCGTTTGCGGTCAGGAGCGATTTCTGATAGGCGTTCAGCGCGGCGTATGCCGTCTGAAGCTCCACAACGAAGTCTTTATCGCTGGCCGTCAGCGTTGTCAGATCATCCGGGAGATAGGAGAGGTTTTTCCGAAGCGATGCGAGAATTGCCGCATGGTCAAGCGCGTTTGCACCTGCCACCTGCAATGCTGCATAGTCTGCATCGAACGAATCCATCAGATTTTTGAACGTCGTCGCGGAGTTCTGGTTGGATTTCAGCGTGCTATATGCGGATGTGAATGTCCGATAGTCCGCAGTTGTGAAATCGTAGTCGTGGAAGCTCTCATAATACGCTTTTGCCGCCGCAAGGTTTTCACTGCGGTACTTGGCAATCAGCGCATTGATGTCTGCTGCTTCGGTGACATGGACAATCGCGTAATCACCCGCATACAGGGAGTAATACTCGCCAATCGTGACCTCGCCGTACACAGACTTATACGTCATATCGTCCGGCGTCACATTGAACATGGCGACGGTATAATAGCCGGGTTCTCTGAAAATGTATTCCAGATTGCCGCTGGCATCCGTTGTCGCCGTTGTCTTGTGCGTCGGCTGCGACAGCGTTTTCGTCTCCGACGGGTCGCTGATAAAGAGCGTGATGTTCTCTGCGCTCTTACTGCCGGATGCACCTGCGTATGCGCCGGTCACAGTAGCCGAGAACGCAGCCTGATCGCCCACGGTCGTGCTGGCAGGAGCCGATGCGTGGATCATGGCATAGCTGTTTTCGTAGTAACCGAAACCGGGGGATGCAGGGAGGATCGAGACTTTGGAAGAATCGTAGCCGGACGAATCCTCACTGTTGAACATCTGAAGCGGGATACGCACCAGACGAACAACGTCGCGTTCATGGAGCTGGACGTTGTTCCACTTTGCTTTTGCCGACCAACGGTAATCTCCGTAATGGCTGCCGTTGACATAGAGTGCGAACACCGGGTTTTCATCGCCGTTATTGCTCGTCCCCAAGCCGGGGAGCGTCGTGTCATTGTGCGTATCAACAGTGATCCCAGCAAGGTCAAACGCCGCGCCGAGCGTGGCGTTTCCACTTGTCAGGCCAAGACTGGCGTTGGCATACAGATCAGTCCCTTTCCCCCGGAACCCCTCGTACTGTGCGGAGAAGTTGTTGATATAGGTAAAGGAAATGGTAACGTCCTTTGTGCTGGCAAGCTGCTTGCGGGCATCCTTCAGCGCGTCAATATGTGCCGGATAATGCGTCCACTGACCGCTTTCATTGTAGGCATAGTAGCCGTTGAATGCTTTCAGCATGGCGTAATCTTCCGTTGTACCGCCGATGATCCGATACGCCATATCGTCCTTGAGCACATTGTAGGCACTGACATACGCCGCCCACGTCTCCGTGCTGTAATCGCTTTCGTTCAGCTTGGCCGGATCATACTGCTCGATCAGTGCTTCGGCTTCTGCCTTGCTGCTCAGATAGTCCTCGTAAGCAGTGTTGTAAAGCTCCGCGTTGACCAGCTTGTGCGGATCAGCCGCCGACACCGCAGCATCAAGTTCTGGCTGACGATCAATAGCTGGAGCCGTACCATCCACATAGAGCGAATCCAACAGCGTCTTTGCCGCTGTCCATGCCGCTTCATAGGCATCCCATGTGATAGCGGTACAGTTATCTGCGCTGACCGGCGTGCCGGTCGTATCGCTCAGTTCTCCCTGTCGCCAGCGCCATGTGGTATTGACAGTCTCATAGAGCGCCGTTGAATTGGCTTCCGTTATAGGAATCAGTTCATCGATTTTCGCAGACAATGCTGTATTTGCAGCATCTACCACGGACTGCTCCACCTTGGGATTTGCAATAAGGTTCTGCGCTGTTGTCAATGCTGGCTGCATATCCGCCCAGAAGCCGTCTTTGCTCCAATGCCGACCATTCCAACGGTCGCCGGAATGATAGAAATTATCGGCATTTTCGCCTGTGACTTTTTTAACGGTTTCTTGTAATGCATCTATATTGGCATCAGGTACTTCAGGTATATTGTTATCAGGCCATTCGATAATCAAAAACCCAAATATATCAGCTACTTTTCCTCTTTTACTTTGATACCAAAAGAATCCAATCACATTTTTTTCTGCAACGCTACCTTTTATTTGCGTTTTTATTTCGTCCGTGAGATATTTGCTAAAAGTAGTGTAACAGGTCTGGCCACTAGTATAATTAAGATCATCTTTTGATGATACTGAAGTAATTGTGGTTATACCTTGATCGGATGGTTTTTTTCCTGTTTCAGGTAGCTTTACAGCACAGGATTTAAAAAAAGTAATTGAGTCATATAAAGTGGTGTCCAGTGTAACTTTATATACGTCTAACTCTGTACCATTATAAGCAGTGGACTTTCCTAACATAGTAGCGTCGGTTTTCGCTGTCATAGTATAAGAACCGGCAGCAAAAACAGTTGTGGGAAGAAGGCCGAACAATAAAACTATAATGAGTACCAGAGAAAGGAGGGAGCGCCTGAAAAGGCGCTCCCTCCTATTTGCGTTAAATATCAGTCGCATTTAATTACTGTGACATACGGAGATGCTGTGCCATTCTGCGTAATAATCTGCACAGTATCACCAGATCCGAATGTGAGCGAATAGCCGCTACTTGCATCTACGCTCACGCCATTGACAAACACATAATCCGCCCCAGAATACATTACATACGATCCTGCTGAAATATGCTTGCAGGCTTTATTTTCGGTTATAAATTCAATTTCTTCCGTTGCTGCATCCAAAACAACCAAATCAGTCGTCGCGGCGCTACCGCTTGTGCCTCTTGCAGTAAAGATGCCAGTGATTTCCGGCGAAGTTTCACCAAATCTGCCGAAATCCAAAACAGCGGAATAAACACGGACGTATTTCACCTTTTGACCGGACAGGTTTACCGGTTCGCCGGTTGCAATATCAACGGCCCAAGCAAGGTCAAAGCCATCGCCGCCGGTCTTGTCGGAAGTGTACGGCGTATAGGGGTTCACGGCTTCACCGTATTCGCTGGGGCTGCCGTTCGGAGTAACGTCTGCATAGCCGAACGCATAGTCAGCCGTCGTGTCCGAATCTGCAATCGCCGTAACACCGGTAAAAGTCAGCGTGTTACCGCTAAGATTGACGGAAACACGGCTATCGCAGGTAGCGCCACCGGTCGGATCATTTTCAAAGGCAGTAAAGTTTGTGGTCAGCGGGAACCATGCTGCCGGGCAGCAATTGGCTGCGTTCAAACTGCCGAGTTTGGCGGTTACTCTGCTGGAACCCTTGGTGTAAATGACGCTGGTGTTACGCAGAGTGCCGGTGTAAAACTTGGAGAAACCATTTTCCGGATTATTGGCGGTAAAATTGCTTTTATAGTAGTTGGAGCCGGCAAGCTCATACCATGTAGTGCCATCGACAGAAACCTGCACAGCACCGGCCTCCGGGTTGCCGTTGAACGCATTGCCGTAGATCACAAAGTCAACGCCATAGGGATTGGTAGCCTTATCTTCGATACCATTTTCAAAGTAGAACTCAATAAAGCCGCCGAACGCACCCAGCGAAACGCCGGTCGTTTCAGGAGCAGTTTTATTTGGCCCTACGAACTTTGTGCCGAGATAACCCCAACCGGAGTTGTTGGCGAACTGGCCAAGGGGCAGATAGCTCACAACCGAGGTCGGTGCGCTGCCAGCCGGGGTGTGGGACTTGGTGCCGCAGGAAATGGTGTAGGTTACGCCCTTTGCGACCACAACAATGGAAAGTGTGTTTTCTTCAGAAGTTGTGATCGTGTAGCCGTAGTTCGTGCCGTTCTGCAACGATGCGCTCTGCGCAGTGCCGTTTACAGTAACAGAGGTCGGGTTCTCAACCCACAGCGTGAACTCGCCGGGAATCTTGTTGGAACCGTGGCGGCCGGTGACAGTGCCGGTCGTGCCATTCCAAGCAATGAACACGGGATCACCTGTGGAGATGCTGACAGGCATCGAAACGTAGTAGTGGAAATTGTAGGTGTCACACTTGCCAAACTCGTTCCTCGTATCCTTATGGACATACGCCGTCGCCAATGCTGCACCATCGGTCATTGTCGCCGTGTAGGTATTAGATGCACCGGAAGTGATGTAATAAATACCCTGAGGCGGATTCGGAACGTTCTTGCCGAATTTGGAGATGACGAAGCCGTCCGGCTGTCCGTCTGCCGCAGTAAATGTGGCAGTCAATTCGGTGCCATTCGCGGTGCCGCTGGGCACGGCCAGATAATAGTCGTAAACTGTACCATGAAAGTCTGTGCTTGTCGCATACTCGACGCTCTCAAAGTCTGCGCCAGTAACGACAATCGAGGAAATGTTGCTGCCGTGTCCGTTCAGGGACTCGGTCGTTGCAGCCGATACGCTGAGCGTAAACAGCGATACGGCCATTGCCAGCACAAGGATCAGTGCCAGCGTGCGGGAATTGAAAATCTTTTTCATGCTTGACTTCCTTTCTGTCCGCATAAATTCGTTCCTCGCGGTTAAGCCGACGCAGCCGAGGAACAGCTCTGCATCAGCATTGGGTCTTTTATGTCACAGCAAAAGCTGCTGTAAACAACAAATTCATGCTTCACGCCACAGATACAATACCGCTTCCTGCGCTCCCGCCCGCCGCGACGTAGACCGCGTTTTCTGCCCGTTGGTGCGCTCGTTTCTTCGCGTCGCTTCGCCGGGGCAATATGCTCTCATGCTGTGGCTATTCAGTTGTCGATGCGATTCATCATTTCGAGACGGGCGAAGACCCGGTAGATTTGTTTTGAGATCCCCCGGTTCCGCGTTCCCAATTCGGAACCGGGGATTTCTGCGCGTCAGGGGGTGACACGCTGGCAGCTTGATCTCAGGGGGATGAGATCAGGTCTATGTGCAAATCCGTTCCCAATACGGATTGTGCAAATGAATTATTGTGCGCTTTCCTCCGCAGCCGGTTCCTGCCGTTCGGCTTGCCGTGCTGCGCGCTTGGCTTCCTTTTCTGTTGCCTGCTCCTGCCGGAACTTTGTGAGCTGCCGCTGATACTCAGCCTTGAACTCCTGCGTTTTCCGCACGCTCTTATTCTGCGGGCATTTGAACCCTTGCAATTCAAGCGCGTACATCGTTCTTCCAGTGATTTTCTCATCCAGAAGAAGATCCGCGCGGAATCGGCGGCCTTTGCCTTGAATCTGTGGCTTCTCTTTGGCTTTATTTTGCTTTTTGGCTTCAGCCTTGGCTGCTTTGTCTAGCTCCCGCTGTGTATTGAACTCCGCCTGAAACAGCGCCGTTTTTTCCAGCGCGGGCGTACTGCGCTTTGCCGCAAGCTCTCTGCTAACGCCGATCGCTTCAAGCGCATTTACCCATCCGCGGAACCGCAGTTCAATAAAATCGCCGCCAATTATTTCTGTCCTGCCGGGGATATGCCGCAGCTCCGCCTGCTGCCGCCGCAAATATGCAGCCAATTCCTGCAATGACGCATTTTGATATTTCAGAACAAACTCGATGTTCCTGTGAGACAGCGCCGTATAGGTGCGTTGGGTCAAAACTTTTTTAAGCGCCGCCATATTTTCCTCATACGTTCTGTTCGGATTCATCGCTGCACCTCCCGTTCAGAAGATGCCGCGTTCTTCGCTGCAAGCCGCCTCAATTCGATCTCGCATAAATCCTGAACGATCTTGCGGTCACGAAAATGTGGCGGGTTTTTGATGTTTGTGATTTTTCCGGCATAAAAAGATCGGATCGCGGCTTGCCATGAGCCGAAACGATATATGATGTAGTCCGCACCGATCACCTCGACCGGCGCAGGAGGATGCCCGATGTCCTCCATGCAGCTCTGCAAGTATGCCGAGAGCTGCTCCAAAGTGTCATTTTGATGCTCAAGGATGAACTGCACGTTTTTGTAGGCGATCACACGCTCAATGCGGCCATAGTTGATCTGGTCCAGATATGCTTGCCGTTGCTGCTCATTCATCGCAGATAATCCTCCTATCGATTTTTCCGCAAAAAACAAATCATCCCGCTGACGCGAGATGATCCGATTGCTTCAAAAACAAAAAACACCGATTTACTTCAACTTTAGAAGCAAATCGGAGCCCTGTTCCGAATTACCGATAGGATCATCGTGCTATCTACCCTTTGTTTGCCAACTTCTGCACATAACGAGATCATAAAACAGGCAGCATCTCATGCAGGCAAAGAAAAGCGATTCTCCTGACTTGGACTATGGACGCAGGTCGCGTCCGCGCTCTGTTTCCTACCTTCTCACGGGATTTTCTCCCGCAATGGCGACCTTTCGGCCACATAGCTTGTTGGTGTAACGCTGTCTTTCGTTTCCTCCAAGCTACTTTAGAAACTTGCTCATCCTCACAGTTCCGGGCGAGTAGATTCATTGCTCTTTCATTGCAGACTATAAAGCGAGAGATAACCTGCAATTACAATTCTTCGTTGGTAAACATATTAAATTGTCAAGATTCTTCCATTCTCCGTATGTGCCAGCATAGATGCGACATACTATCTGCACATACAAAACATGACGGTTTCGGCTTCATAAAGTTCTGCAAATTTACGATGGAACGTCAAATCTCCCTTGAGATCATCGGCATTTCCGCGTTTTGGGTGACGGAAATTTTGACGGCGAATAGGCTTTTAAGCGACACCGCCGAGGAAGCTGATTTTCTGAACGGCCTGACGCTTGCTGTCCATTGACGGATGCACATACAGCCGCAGCGTCGTCGTAATGTCCGCGTGGCCCAGCATTTCACTGACGCTTTTAATGTCAATCCCATTTTCAATACAGCGGGTCGCATAAGTGTGACGAAGTGTGTGATAGCTACGCTTCCGGATACCACACCGACGCAGAACAGATTCAAAATAATATTGATAGGTGCGTGGCTCCATTGGCTTATCCGTTCGGCCTGTCAGGATATACGCATTTTGTGACAGACCAGAAACAGCTTTTTTCAAATACGCCATCATATCGTTTGGAAGTGGAATAACGCGCACAGATTTTTCGCTCTTTGGTGTCTGGATGATGAGCTTCGTTTTCCCATTCTGACGGACACGCTGAACGGCGCGCTCAATGCTGACGGTGCCGTTTTGAAAGTCAATATCTGAAACCCGCAGGGCGCAAACCTCACCAAGCCGCAATCCTCCGTTTGCGGAAAGCAGGATTCCAGCGTCCTTGTGATTGGGTGACGGCGATAGACCTTTTTTGAGCTGTTCAAGCTCCCATGCTGAAAACGGCTCGATTTCCCGCTGTTTTGCTTTCGGCAGCTTTGCGTTTAGCGCATCACAATAAAAATGGTATTCTGCGCTGGCAAACCGGAGCGCAGCTTTTATTAGAACGCCGATGTCACGGACGCTTTTGGCAGATAACTCACCGCCATGCAGCCGACCACTTTTACGCTTTTGGTTCAGGAAGTCAGAAAGCTGTTTCGCCGTCAAAGAAACGACGAAGATCGAACCAAGCTCCGGAAGGATATGATGCTCGATCAGAAAAACATATCTGGCGCGTGTAGATGGCTTGATCTCTGCCTGTGACAGATACCATACAAAAAGCTCTTTTACCGTCAGGCGGCAGCTCCCGGCAGGTCGTGACACGATCATCCGTTTTCGGTCCGCCAGCTTGGCCTTTGCTGCGGCATAGGTGCGCGCATAGACAGAAGTGTATTTTGCGCATCCATCCGGTTTCCTGCCACTGATAAAGCGCGCTTCCCAACGTCCGTCTTTTCGCTTATAAATGTTCTCACCTGTTTTTGGCAAACGGCACCCTCCTTTTGACGGCTGTTCTGACTGCGAATACAGATACGATGTTCGCACAATAGTATTCTGCATCGTCTGATACCGATTGATCTTTACGGAAACGACGCAAATAATCAATATTTTGATACCGAACCGCATTGACTTTTTGCTGTGCTATTGTATAATGGTGTCAGAAACAGAAGATTATTGCGTTTTTGAGACTTCGTAAATTTGCAGAAATTTACGAAGTCTTTTCTATGCTCATTATAGCAAA
>ERZ773225.4467-NODE-4467-length-11244-cov-2.581196_pt1 | contig 11244 bp, 8 predicted proteins | sample MGYA00580993_ERZ773225 | MGnify/ENA primary metagenome ERZ773225 (study PRJEB29015, sample SAMEA2737748) | human gut metagenome | biome: human gut; feature: human-associated habitat; material: faeces | place: China | collected 2012 ... | reverse complement strand
GGAAGGCGAGGCCACCGTCGTCGTGTTCCCCAAGACCTATAAAGAGGCCGAGGGGTACCTGTACGGCGAGGTCGATCCCGAGACCGGCGCGCAGCTGTCCGATGCCTTTGTGCGCATTAAGGGCAAGCTCGAGCGCTCGGACCGCGGCGACCAGATCATCGCGCAGGAGATCGTGCCGCTCGAGCTCAACGAGGAGAACAACAAGCCCAAGGTGTTTGAGGTCATGGTGCCTAACAGCCGCTTTAGCCAGGGCAATATGGCGCGCCTGGCCACGGTGCTCGCCGCTAACCCGGGCGGCGACCGCGTGGAGATCTTTATCGAGCAGGTGGACGGGCGCGTGCTGCGTGCCGAGGTACCTGCCAAGGTCAACGCGCGTTCGATTCCGCTGCTGGCCGAGGCCAAGGCCATTGTGGGTAACCAGGGTCGCGTGACGGTGATCTAAGCTACCCCGGGTGAGATTGGAGGAAGTGATGGCGCAGGGGACGTTTGTGCAGGCGCTTCGCAAAGAGGCGGCGTTGAGCGGCACCTTTATGAAGGGGCGTTCGCTCATGCTCAACGGTGCCGTGCTGTCGATCGAGGACAGCGGCTCGCGCTTCTCCAAAAACGTGACGGTCGAGGGCACGGTGCGCGGCTCGCGCGGTGACCTGTACAAGACGCACGTGGCGCTCGACATGGACGAGCACGAGGTTATCGACTACGACTGCGACTGCCCCGCCGCATACCGCTATCCCGGTATGTGTAAGCACGCTATTGCCACGGCGCTGGCGTATTTGGATGCCAGCGGCGCCGAGCCCGTCGAAGGTTTGCGCACGCCGGTTCGCACGTTTACGGCGCAGCCGAAACAGCCCGCGCGCGCCGCGTCCGCCGCGCCGGCCGTCAACCCCAATTTTCCCTTTCCGGCGCCCATCCCCACGAGCCCCAGCCTCATGGCGGCACTCTCCGATCTTTCGGACGCGCGCATGGATGAGCTGGCGAGCATGCGCCGCAAGCTCGCCAGCAGTGTGGATCCCGATGTCCCCAAGGCGGTGTTGGAGCCCTCGTTGGCGCCGTACTACAATCCGCTGTTCGCTGACCGCTTTAGCTGGGCGCTCGAGTTCCGCATTCGCTGTGGATCGGTCTCCTACGTGGTCAAGGACATCGACGGCATGGCCGATGCCTACGTGCGCGGCGGCACGTTCTCCTATGGCAAGAAGCTCACGTTTGTCCATTCACCTGAGGCCTTTGACGAAACATCGACAAAGCTGCTCAACCTTGTTGTGACGACAGTTGCCTATCTCGATGACATCACAAGCTCGCGTTCGGCGTCGTACGACTTTGCCCGCAGCGGTTTTGTTGCCGAGCGTCAGTTGCCGCTGTCCGAGCATAGCATCGTATATGTGCTGGACCTGCTGCGCGGCCAGACCATCTCCTTTGAGCCCGCCTGGTCGCGGGGGACGACGACGCGTCGCACCTACGACGTGGCGGTTGAGCTGTCTCCGCAAGGGGAGGACGAGGCGCCCGCTAAGCGCCCACCACTTCTTGCCGCCAAAATCGCGCCGGCGGCTGGTGGTAGCTATGACCTGCGCCTGCCCGCCGATATGTACTGCTTTGCGTCGGGCGATGTCGCCTACTTGGTTGACACGCGCCGCGCGCGCCGTACCGACGCTGCATTTGCTCAGCATGCCGCACCTTTTTTGTCGCGCTTGCTGCCGTGCCGCACGCCCGCCCATATTGCCGCCGAGCAGGTGGGTGAGTTCTGCCGTATGGCGCTGCCCATTTTGCGCGACTATACCGACCTGACCGCCCCCGCCGCACTCGATGCCGTGGCGCCCGAGGCGAGCTTTCATTTTGAGATTGGCGCCGACGATGGCCTTGTGACCTGCAAGATCACGGTGTTTTACGGCGATTGGTCGGCAAATCTCTTTAGCCTTGGTGCCCCGGGCAGCCCCTTCGAAGAGCAACGCCCCGGCGTTCCGCCCCGCGACGCGGTGGCGGAGTTTCGCGTCATGGACACGGCGGCCCTGTATTTCGATTTTCGCGAGGGCGGCCTGGCGTTTGAGGAGCGCGACGACGCCAGCCTGTTCTGCCTGCTGACCGAGGGCCTGTCTGCGCTGTCCGAGCTTGGCGAGGTCATGCTCAGCGACCGCCTGCGCCAGATCTCGGTCCGCCCTGCGCCCAAACTTTCGGTGCGTGCGGCCGTCAAGAGCAACCTGCTCGATGTCGAGTTGGGCGCGAGCGGGCTTTCGGCAGCCGACCTTGCCATCTATCTCGACTCGTATAAGCGCCACCAGACGTTTGTGCGCCTTACGTCCGGCGACATCGTGCGCCTGGATGAGGGAGCGCGCGCCGCGTTTGGCCTTGCCGAGGACTTGGGTGTCGATGCCGTCGACCTGCTCGACGGTGTGTCGCTTCCCGCATCGAGTACCCTGTTTGTCGATAGCATGCTTGCGCGCACACCCGCGCTCGAGGCCGATCGCGACGCAGCATTTCGTCGCACCGTTGAGCGTCTGGACACGCTCGGCAAGATGGACTTTACGGCACCCGCCTCGCTCAAGGCTACGCTGCGTGGCTACCAGGTCGACGGGTATCAGTGGCTCGGCTCGCTCGAGCACTTGGGCCTTGGCGGCATCTTGGCCGATGACATGGGCCTGGGCAAAACGCTGCAGATGATCGCGCATATTCTGGCGCGCGTGGAGGCGGGGGATGCCAAACCCACGTTCGTGGTATGCCCCGCGTCGCTTGTGTACAACTGGACTGCCGAGTTGGAGCGCTTTGCCCCAACGCTTAATGTGTGTGCCATTGTGGGCGCCAAGGCTCAGCGCCGCGTGCAAATTGCCGGTGTTGCCGAGCACAACGTGATCGTGACGTCGTATGACCTCATGCGCCGCGACATCGACGAATACGCCGAGCAGGACTTTGCCCGCGTGGTGCTCGACGAGGCCCAGTACATTAAAAACCCGCTCACCCAGGTGGCCCGCGCTGCCAAGCGTCTGCCGGCCGGCGTGCGCTTTGCCTTAACGGGAACGCCCATCGAAAACCGCCTGTCCGAGCTCTGGAGCATCTTCGACTTTTTGATGCCGGGCCTTCTGGGCACGCGCGACTCGTTTGCCAAGCGTTTTGAGAGCCCCGTTGAGCATGCCGAGGGCGACAGCGCCGCTCGTCTGCAGGCGCTCGTAAGCCCGTTTGTGCTGCGCCGCGTAAAGGAAGACGTGGTAGCCGATCTGCCCGAGAAGATCGAGGACACCGTCATGGCGCAGCTTACCGGCGAGCAGCGCAAGCTCTACCTGGCCAACCAGGACCGCATCGCCCAGCAGGTGCAGCACCGCGAGGCTGGGGAGTTTAAGAAGGACAAGCTCAAGGTGCTCGCCGAGCTCACCAAGCTGCGCCAGATCTGCTGCGACCCGCATCTGCACTACGCGGACTACAAGGCGGGAAGCGCCAAGCTCGATACGTGCATGGAGCTCGTCCATGGTGCGCTCGACGGTGGTCATCGCATCTTGCTGTTCAGCCAGTTCACGGGCATGCTCGATATCATCGGCAAGCGCCTGGCCAAGGAGGACATTGCCTTCCTTAAGCTCACGGGCGCATCGTCCAAGGAGAGCCGCGCCAAGATGGTTGCGCAGTTCCAAGCGGGCGAGGTGCCGGTGTTTTTGATTTCGCTCAAGGCGGGCGGCGTGGGTCTTAATTTGACGGCTGCCGACGTGGTCATTCACTACGACCCGTGGTGGAACGTTGCGGCGCAGGACCAGGCGACCGACCGCGCCCACCGCATTGGCCAACAGCACACCGTGACCGTGTACAAGCTCATCGCCAAGGACACGATCGAGGAGCGCATTATGCAGATGCAGGAGTCCAAGCGCGATCTGGTCAACAGCGTGCTCGGCGGCGATGGCATCTCGTCGGCGCTGTTCACACGCGAGGATGTCCTGGCGCTGCTGGGCGGTGAGGGGCGCTAGCCTGTGTGCTGATGCATGCGTAGCCGGGCGCTTGGAATCGCCGATGCGCTCCGGCCCCGACCGCTTAACACGTCCGTTATGTGTTCATTTGCAATGCCATGGATGGCCTGGCGCTCTTTGGGCATAAGAAGCATCAAGTACATTGGCACATCAGCAAAGGAGAACATCATGGCGAAATTCTTTAAGGATTCCGATGGCAAGCTCATTGCGGCTCTTGGCGACGACGTTGCGACCCCTGCCGGCTGCACGGAGTTGACCGCGAACACCGAGGATGCAGCGCACGAGAAGCACGTGCCCGTCGTCGAGATCGAGCGCGACGGCCACGTTATCCGCACGCGCGTGGGCTCGACGGAGCATCCCATGCTGCCCGAGCATTACATCGAGTGGATTGCGCTTGAGGCCGAGGGCCGCCTGGAGGTCCATTACCTTAAGCCCGGCATGAAGCCCACGACGTTTTTCGCTGGCGGCTCCAAGACCGGTACTATCTATGCCTACTGCAACCTGCATGGGCTGTGGTCCGCGACGTTCTAGGAGCGCGCCCCCGCTCGGGGTATCATAGCTAGCATATGCACATGCGAGCGCCGGCTGCATTATGCGGCCGGCGCTTTTACTACGACAACGACGATTTACGACGGAAAGGGCTGGGCCATGAAGCTCGCACTTGCACAGATCGATATGCGCCTGGGTGATATTGAGGGCATTTGCGGCCGCATCGAGGACCAGGCTCGTCTGGCCCATGAGCGTGGCGCGCGCGTGCTGTGCGTTCCGGCCCCGCTCTTTATGGGCGCCATACCGGGCGGCCTGGTGGGCGCTGCCGACTTTGAGCACGATATGCTGACGGGCCTGACGGGCGTTGCCGAACGCATCCAGGAGCTCGACATGATCTGCATCGTGCCCGCGGCGGTTTCGTTTGAGGGCCAGCCCCTGCTCGACTATATGATGCTTAAGGACGGACGCGTGGTGCCCGCGCGCGCAAGCATTGCCCTGCAGCGCGGCGAGAACAATGATACGCGCTGGGCGCCGCCGGTGTTTGACGTGGACGGCGTGCGCATTGCCGTGGTGTTTGACCTGGACCGCGAACTCGAGATGCTGCCGACTGGCGTCGACCTCATTGCGTATTTCCAATTCAACGCGTTTGACATGACCGACCGCGAGACTGCTGCCATTGCCGCCGTTCGCAGCGGCGCCTACCGCAAGATCGCATCCAAGCGCAGCGTGTGGTTTGCCTGCATGGCGCCGGTCGGTGCCTATGACGAGTCGGTGTATACCGGCGGTTCGTTTGTGCTCGACGACTGCGGCCGCGTGGTGGCCCAGGCGCCGTGTTTTGAGGAGAGCCTGCTGGCTCAGGAGATTCAGCGCGGCGTGATGCTCGATGCCCTGGAAGATCACGAACTGCCCGAGTTTCGTTCCGAGGAGTGGCTGTGGCAGGCGCTGGTGCTCGCTGTGCGCGACAACGCCCGAGCCCACGGTGCGTCGCGTGCTGTGGTGGCACTCGAGGGTGACTTGCCGTCGTCCCTGCTGGCGGCGCTGGCCGTCGACGCTCTGGGCCCGCGTAATGTGATTGGCCTGGTGCTGGGGCGCAACCGTATTTTTACGCCGGCGCAGGAGGAGGTGGAGGCCGCCCGCTGTGCCGCCGTCCGCGCCATCGCCGAGCGTCTGCACATTCGCACCGTATGCGGCGCGTGTGCTCGATCGCGACGTGTCGGCGGGCGATGCCGAGCGTCTGCGCTCGCGCACGTTGGGCCTCATGCTGGAGGACACGGCGCTCGAGCTGGGTGCGATGGCGCTGAGCCCGCTGTCCAAAACCGAGTACGCGCTGGCGGCGCCCGCCCTTTCCGGCGGCTACCAGGGCGGCTTTGCGCCCTTTGGCGATGTGTATCTGTCGACGCTTGAGTTTGTGGCACGTGTGCGCAACCGCACGTCTGCCGTGGTGCCCCAAGAGCTCGTGACGCTCAACGCGGTGGAGGATTGCATGGAACGCGTGCTGGCGCAAGCGCTCTCGACGCTCGACGGTCCGGTCGACATGCTCGACCGCGCGGCGCAGCTGCTCGGTGGGCTCGAACCGGGTGAGGTCGATGGTGCGCTCGAGGCGCACGTGGACCGCAATCGATCTTTCGACGACATCCCGATGGCCGCTGGCAAGCCTGAGGCCTGCTCGCTGCTGCTGATGCTCGTTCGACAGGGTGAGGCTGCCCGCCGCATATTGCCGACGGCACCGATCGTCTCGTCCCGCTCGTTTGCCGAGCGCTCTTGGCCGTACATGCTCGCCTGGTCCGACCTGGGGCTTAATGGCAAGGAGCGTATGTCGGTCGATTCGCTGGCGCGCGCCGAGGTGCGCCGTTTTGCTGACGAGGATACGAGTGAGCGCATGCGAAACGAGATGATGGGCGTGCTGGGCGAGCTACTGGGTATTTCGCCCGAGCAGATGGAGGAGCTGCGCTCCGAGGACGGTCAGCGTCGTTTGCACGAGGGAATGAAAAAGTTCGAGGGCGAGGTTCAGGACGCCATCGATAAGATGATGGGCGGTCAGGGCGGCTCGCAAGGTGGTCCCCAGGATGGTCCGATGCCGCATCCGCCGGTGGATCCCCGACAGTTCCCATTCTTCTCGCAGAACTAAACTGGGGGTAGGATTCGCTTCCAACCCTGACACTTCAACTGAGCATCTTGGCCCCGTTGTGTTATTCTAGAACAGACGTTCGTGAATGATGCGCGGGGCCTTGTCTTGCGCTGTGCTTGTGGCGAGGGGAGGTTGGCTTGGTTATCTTGGGCATTGACCCCGGTTTGGCCCATACGGGTTGGGGGATTATCGAGGAGCGGCGTGGCGAGGTTCGCTGCCGTGCCTACGGTTGTATCGAGACCAGCGCCGGAAGTCCGCTCGCGGTGCGCCTGTCGCATATCGCCCGCGACCTCAAGGGTGTCGTGGAGCGTTATCGACCCGATACCGCTGCCATCGAGAGCATCTACTTTGGCGCTAATGTCCGCTCGGCAATCCCCACGGCACATGCCCGCGGTGCCGCGCTCGTGGCGCTTTCGGAGTGCGCGCTCGAGATCGGCGAGTACACGCCTATGCAGATCAAGCAGGCTGTGGTGGGTACCGGTGCCGCAGATAAGCGGCAGGTCGCCTACATGGTGCGCACGCTCACGCAGCTCGATCACGACCCGCATCCCGACCATGCCGCCGATGCCCTGGCCTGCGCCATCTGCCACGTTAACCTCAGCCGCACCCGGGCGCTTACCGGCGGCGAGTTCTATCAACAGAGAGGAACCGGATACTGATGATCTCCCAGCTCCACGGAACGCTTGTCGAGGCCACGATGAGCTCTGCTGTCGTCGATGTGTCGGGCGTTGGCTTTGAGCTCGGCATCTCGGGCAGCACTGCGGCCACGTTGCCGACGCCCGGCGGCGAGGTCCGCCTCTACACGCGTATGCAGGTGCGCGAGGACGCCATGACACTTTTCGGTTTTTCCTCTAAGGATGAGCGCACGATGTTCGATCGGCTCGTGTCTGTCTCGGGCGTTGGCCCGCGCTTGGCGCTCGCCGTGCTTTCCACCTATACCGTGGGGCAATTGTATTCGCTGGTGATGGCCGAGGACGACAAGGGCATGGCCAAGGTGCCCGGTGTGGGCAAAAAGACAGCTCAGCGTCTGATCCTGGAGCTCAAGAGCACCTTTGCCAAGGACAAGGGCTTTGTGCCGGTCGACGTGATTCCCGGCCAGGTTGCGATGCCCGTGCCCGCTGCCGCTCCCTCGGCCATCGATGACGCCCGTGCGGCGCTCCTTTCCATGGGCTTTAGCCCGCAGGAGACCGATGTTGCCCTGAGCGGGTATGATGGGCAGAATATGCGTGTCGAGGATCTGCTCGGCGCGGCGCTTAAGCGACTCGGAATGGATGCGTGATGTGGGAAGCCGATGACTCTCAGGACCTGTGGGCGACGCCCGGCAACTCGCCGGCGGCATCCATGGCGCACGGCGAGCGCATGGTGGGCTCGGAGCTGACGGCCGAGGACCTCGATGTCGACCGTACCCTGCGTCCCCAGCGCTTGGATGACTACTGCGGCCAGGAGCACATCAAACAGAGCCTGCGCGTGTTGATCGAAGCGGCACAGAGCCGTGGCGAGACGCTCGACCACGTGATCTTCTCGGGCCCTCCGGGCCTGGGCAAGACCACGCTGGCCACCGTTATCGCCAACGAGCTGGGTGCTCAGATCAAGACCACGAGTGGCCCCGCCATCGCGCGCACGGGCGATCTGGCGGCCATCCTTACCAACTTGCAGCCGGGTGATGTGCTGTTTATCGACGAGATCCACCGCCTCAACCGTTCGGTCGAGGAGGTCCTGTATCCCGCGATGGAGGACTTTGCCCTCGATATCGTGATTGGCAAGGGTCCGGCGGCGCGCTCGATTCGCCTGGATATCCCCAAGTTTACGCTGGTAGCGGCAACGACCCGCTCAGGTATGTTGACCGGTCCGTTGCGCGACCGCTTTGGCATTTCGTATCGCCTGGATTACTACACGGTCGAGGAGCTCGCGCAGATTGTGACGCGCTCGGCGACTATCTTGGGCGTGACGATTGACCATCCGAGCGCGCTCGAGATCGGCTCGCGTTCGCGCGGCACGCCACGTCTTGCCAACCGCCTGCTCAAGCGCGTGCGCGATTACGCACAGGTGCGTGGCAACGGCCCTATAGAGCTCGATATCTGCCGCCAGGCGCTCGAGTTCTTCGAGATCGATGAGCTCGGTCTGGACTGGATGGATATTCGCATTTTGGAGACGCTCGCTAAGACGTTCTCCGGTCGCGCCGTGGGACTTACGACCCTTGCCAGCGCGGTGGGCGAGGACCCGGGCACGCTCGAGGATGTCTATGAGCCCTATTTGCTGCAGTGCGGGTTGATGATTCGTACGCCGCAGGGCCGTCAGGCAACCCTTCGCACCTTTGAGCACCTGGGGATTGAACCTACCGTTTAGGGCGCTTTGTTTTGGCGGGCTGTTGAGCTGTCGCTGGGCATCGGGTAAACATATCGCCGTTCATCGGTTATGGGCGTTTTACTATTGCGCGCCCGTGCTATGCTGAATTGGTCTTTTTCTCATTCGGTAACGAAAGGACCGCCCATGCCTACTGACATCGAAATCGCACGTTCTGTCACGCCGCTGCCTATTACCGAGGTGGCCAAGAACGCCGGCGTCGACGTTAAGCACCTTATTCCGTACGGCTTCGACAAGGCTAAGGTCGACTATTCACTGCTCAACGAGCCGACTGATCACCAGGCCAAGCTCGTCCTCGTGACCGCTATCAACCCCACGCCTGCGGGCGAGGGTAAGACCACCACGACCATCGGTCTGGCCGATGGCCTGCGCCGTCGCGGCATTAAGAGCGCCGTGGCCCTGCGCGAGCCTTCGCTCGGTCCCGTGTTTGGCGTGAAGGGCGGTGCCGCCGGTGGCGGCTGGGCGCAGGTCATCCCCATGGAGGACATCAACCTGCACTTTACCGGCGACTTCCATGCTATTGGTGCCGCCAATAACCTGCTGGCAGCCATGCTCGACAACCATATTCAGCAGGGCAACCAGCTCGGCATCGACGTTAAGCGCATCACTTGGAAGCGCGTTGTCGACATGAACGACCGTCAGCTGCGCCATGTCATCGACGGTATTGGCGGCAAGGCCCAGGGCGTGCCGCGCGAGGACGGCTTCGATATCACCGTTGCCTCCGAGGTCATGGCGATTTTGTGCCTGTCCACGAGCATCAACGATCTTAAGGAGCGCCTGGGCGAGATCGTTGTCGGCTACAGCTTTGCCGGTGAGCCCGTCCGCGCCCGTGACCTCAAGGCTCAGGGCGCCATGGCGGCCCTGCTCAAGGACGCGCTCAAACCCAACCTGGTTCAGACACTTGAGGGCACGCCCGCGTTTGTCCACGGCGGTCCCTTCGCCAATATCGCCCACGGCTGCAACTCCATCATGGCCACGCGTATGGCTATGCGTTTTGGCGATGTCGCCATTACCGAGGCCGGCTTTGGTGCCGACCTGGGTGCCGAAAAGTTCCTCGACATCAAGTGCCGCATGACGGGCGTTCGCCCCAGCGCTGTCGTGGTCGTCGCCACTGCCCGCGCGCTTAAGTACAACGGCGGTGTTGCCAAGGCCGACCTCAACGACGAGAACCTCGAGGCCCTCAAGGCCGGCATGCCCAACCTGCTGCGCCACGTCGACAACATCCAGAACGTCTACGGTCTACCCTGCGTGGTCGCCATCAACCGCTTCCCGACGGACACCGAGGCCGAGCTCGAGCTCATCGAGTCCGAGTGTCAGAAGCTGGGCGTCAACGTTAAACTGTCCGAGGTCTGGGCCAAGGGCGGCGAGGGCGCGCTCGACCTGGCCGATGAGGTCATGCGCCTGATCGAGCAGCCGAGCGAGCTCAAGTTTGCCTACGAGGACGGTGCCGATGTGGCCGACGCCCTCGAGGCTGTCGCCACTAAGGTCTACCGCGCCGATGGCGTCGACTTTACGCCGGCTGCCAAGCGCCAGCTCGCCGAGCTGCGCGAGAACGGCTTTGGCAACCTGCCGGTGTGCGTTGCCAAGACCCAGTACAGCTTTAGCGACAACGCCAAGGCGCTGGGCGCTCCCGAGGGCTTCCGCATCACCGTGCGCGAGCTCAAGGTTTCCGCCGGTGCCCACTTTGTGGTCGCGCTGACCGGCAGCGTTCTGACCATGCCTGGCCTGCCCAAGGTTCCCGCGGCCGAGAACATCGACGTCGACAACGATGGCAACATCACCGGCCTGTTCTAAGCCTGTTAAAAAAGCAAGGCGATGCCGCACACGTTGTACGGCATCGCCTTTTTTCGTTTCATTGTTCCGGCACGGCCATGACCTGCCAGATGTCCCCTATGATACACAAAGAGTTTGGCCAGTCACCATCATTCTGTACTGCAGTGCCCGGACCGCATCACCCTGCCGTGTGGCTGCACAGGTAATCCACCCAGGCCGTGTAGCCTTCCGGCTTGAGGTGGTAGCCGTCCGGCTGGGCGTATTCGGCCTTCAGGTCGCCGTTCTCGTCGGCCAGCACCTCCCACAGGTTGAGGAAAGAGCAGTTCTTTTCCAGCGCCACGGCGGCCAGCTCATCGTTGATGCGGCACAGGCGGTCGCGGTTGAGACCCTCGTGGCCCTTTTTCGCAGCCACCTCCGGCCGCACCGGGGTGATGGACTGCACATACACCGGCGTACCCGGCAGCGCCTGGGTGATCATATCCAGCATCAGCCGGTAATAGGTGAGGAAGCTGGTGTAATCGCTGTCCGTGCCCAGCACGTTGGTGCCCAGCAGCA
>ERZ773225.4466-NODE-4466-length-11248-cov-6.888502_pt1 | contig 11248 bp, 7 predicted proteins | sample MGYA00580993_ERZ773225 | MGnify/ENA primary metagenome ERZ773225 (study PRJEB29015, sample SAMEA2737748) | human gut metagenome | biome: human gut; feature: human-associated habitat; material: faeces | place: China | collected 2012 ... | reverse complement strand
ACAAAGGCTCCCTCAGACGAGGGAGCTGTCATTCGTGAATTGCAGAGCAATTCACTTTTTAAAGAATGACTGAAGGAGGGATAAAACTATAAATTAGATTAATTAATCGGTTATTATCTAATTTATCTACATTACATAATCAACCCTACAAACCCTAATTTACAGAACCGATTTACTATTACCCACAAACGAAATTAAAAAAACTCTACCAAAAGAAAAACCACCGGCAAGGGCCGGTGGTTAAAAATGCAAAACAAAAGCAAATATTTAATTACTGAATATTGTCATTGTTTTTCTTCTTAAATTCGGTTAAAGGTCTAACCTTACCGTCAGGAGTTTCAACATCAATATTCTCAAGTCTTTGCTTAAAGCCTTCCCTGAATTTGTCAAGGTACTGTTGCCTAAGCTCAATCTGTTCTTCTGCTTCTTCCTTAGTTAAACCGGCAGATTTTTTCTTCTTAGCAAGTTCATTTATTCTCTTAATTAGTTCGTCCATAATTTACCTCCTAATTGTTTTTTAAGATTAACTGTGCTAATATTATACTATAGTTTAAAGGAGAATTCAAATGGCTGATATAAGTTTACTTTACCCAAAAGGTAAGGAAGTTTCTACAATGACTTTAACCGATGAATCTATAAACGACCTTTCTGTTGATTACATTGTTGAAAGCCTTACTAAAGATATATACGAAAAAAACAGTATCAAAAAAATCTTAACAAACCTAACTTGTGATATTGATGTTATCAACTATAGAGCAGATGTTTTTGAGGATATTCTTAATTTCCCTGAACTAAGGGATGGCTTAGTTGAATTGCTGAAAAAGTTAGAGGATTTACGAGAACTTGAAAAGTTTAACAAAGACGGTGATGCATCATCCTTGTGGCAACTTATTAACAGACTTAGAGAAATTGACGGTTATGTGCTATGCATCACAATGCTAAAGAATATTCTCAACACTATTCCTATTAAGTCACAAGGACTACTTGACCTTAAACAGACCATTGAAGATATTTATAACAATGGTGGTTTTGATATTCTGAAAAAGGACATTGATGAAACAATGGCAAAGGCTCAGAACCTAAAGTCAGTTACTATAGGTGTTAACCTTGACAGTGTGTTAAAGCCTAAGAATGCCGGTGTTATTTCTCTAAATAGTTTTGAGATTACTAACAGTGGTATCCTAAAGAACTTTATGGGATTTACCGGTTCAAAGGAAGAACTGAACAGTGATGAAAAGGTACTTTCAAGTCACAAACTTCATCCTGCAAATCCTAGTCTAAACAGAACAAAATTCGGTTCAATTCAACAAGGTGCAAATACTAATGTACATATTGATACTTCAGGTTCTGCTACAGGTGATGATCCATTATCTCAAAGTCTAAAGAAGGTTGTTACCGACATTCTTAAGAGAATGGTAAAAAGTATCAAGGCTACACTTCAAAAGTATGTTAATATTTCAGGCTACTCATTAGTGGGCTTAATGCCTGAGATTATCTTTTACATTCGTTTTGCTGAGCTTGTTGATAAGATGAAAGAAAAGAAATTACCTGTATGTAAACCACTTGCAGTTCCTGATGACAGAGTTGCTTACGGTGAAGATATTTATAATATAAAACTTGCAATTAAGCGTACTAATGGTGAAGAATTTGACATTATCGGTAATGACATTACATTTGATAATGAACAAAGAATTTATGTTATGACAGGTCCGAACAGAGGTGGAAAAACTACCTTTACTCAAGCAGTAGGTCATTGTTTCTTACTTGCACAAGCCGGTATTTATGTACCTGCAACAAAGTTCAACTACAGTCCTGTTGACAACATTTACACACATTTTCCTGCTGATGAAAACGAAACTGTTGACCTAGGCAGACTAGGTGAAGAAAGCAAAAGACTTTCTGATATTTTTAAGGTTGCAACCGATAAGTCCTTACTGTTACTTAACGAAAGCTTGGCAACAACAAATGTTGCTGAGGGTGTATTTATTGCAAAGGATGTTATTAAGGCAATGGCATACTTAGGTGTTCGTTCAGTATTTAACACACATATGCATGAACTTGCCCATCACCTTGATGAATACAACAGTGATGATAGTTATAGGAGCAAAGTACAAAGTCTTGTTACCGGAATGAAAGACGGTCATAGAAGTTTTAAGTGCGAGATTGCACCACCACAAGGCGTTTCTTATGCTAAAGATATTGCAGAGAAATACGGCGTAACCTACGACCAAATTAAAAAGAATATAGACAATAGATAAAAATAATGGCTAGTGTATTTTGTACACTAGCCATTTCTTATGCTTTAATTCTGTTTTGGTTTTCAAGTAATGCAACAATAACAATAAATAGTGGAGTGGTAATTGGTTGGTCAATGTTTACAATTCCCTGAACACTGTAAGAAATAACACTTGCCACAAGGATAATGCAGTATTTATTGCTAAAACTTCTCTTAATTCCTCGTATGAGGGCAGAAACCACAAAAGTAATGTAGGATAAAGCCCCAAACATTCCGACTGTTACAAGGTAATTTAGGTAGATATTATGGGCAGCATTGGTTGTTTCATTCTTAAAAGCCATCAACTCATCATTGTACCCCATATCAGTCATAATCTGACCAAAGGTATCACAACCTGTACCAAACAGCTTTTGAATAATATTTACATTAAGGAAAATGTAAATGCCTCTTATCCACATAAAGCCTCTGTGAGTACCCCAACTGTCGTTAAATCTAAAGTACTTCATAGCACTGCTTAATGAAGTCTTTGTGTCAATAAAGGTAAAGTAGCAAAATGCAAATACCCCTAAACCAAACAGTAATATTGTTAGGAAAATAAGTGATAGGGTAATGACCCTAGGTGTCTTTGTGATGCCCTTTTCTTCACTGAAAATATTTAAGAAAATTCCTAAAACAAGGGTAATTCCTATAACAACATAGGTGTTGCCATAGACTAAAGTGCTTTCTATTGCACTAAATCCCATACTGTAGTCATCCATAATATAAGAGAAATATCTGATAACTTTACAACCTATAAGCATTAGTGAAGTGATAATCAGTAGGTTTGAAAAGTCCTTTAAATTTCTTATAAAGAATATATAGCAAAATACAAATAGTCCTAATGTACCTAAGATACTGCCATCACTGTTGCAACAAACTATACCACCAAATGTTATTACAGCAGAAATACCGTAAATTATCTTTTGATAATATTTCTTTGAGAGAATAAACAGTACCATACAAAGTGGCATTACAATAGTTAAATAAGCTGAAAAAATATTTCTGTTGCCAATTGTAGAAATGAACTTTGTATATTGACTTGAACTCATACCATTGTATAGGTTTAATGGGTCCCAGTAGAACTGTTGCAAAATCCCTATAAATGCCACAAATGATGAAACAACTGCCATAACTATAGGAACAACTTTGTTTTCTTTGTATGTTCTGGAAATTATAAAATACACTACAAAGTAGGCAAAGATAAGCATAAGCCCATTGTTCCTACCTAATGCACCGGTAAGACTGTCAAATTTATAGTCAGAAACCAGTGTGCTTATAATGGCAGAAATTAAAAATCCTATCATTCCATAATCAGTAAAGGAAAATTTATTTTTCTTATTTTCTATTTTATTTTCTTTATCTCTTTTATTGTAATGAGTCAGCAGTACACTACCCATAAAAATCAATAATAAACTAGCCAAAACATAAAAGGCATATAGTTTATCATGTCTTATGTAATAATATCTGTCTGATACATATAGGGGAAAGAATGAGAACATAAGTGTTACAAAGATTATTGCAACATTCCCCATATAGTAAGATAGATTTTTCTTTTTTTTCTCCATAATTTGCACCAAAAAAGAGGTTATCACAATGGTGAAAACCTCTTTGTTAATTTAGTCTTCTAATTTGTTTAGAACTTTAAGAATTGAACAAGCCTCATCATCTGTTAGACGATTACACTCATATCTTTCATCTCTAAGCATAATTAGCAGTTCCTGAATTAAGTAACGGAAGCCTGTACCTTCAAAGTTAAATGACCTTCTGTCAACCTTCTTGCAACCATTCTTGATAACCTTAAAGTAACCTGTGTTCCACCAGTCATCTTCAAGAACAATTCTGCCTTTAGTACCGATAACAGTTAGGTGGTTGTGTAAATCAATATTCTTGCCGATTTCAATTCTTGCAACTGCATTTTCATATCTAAAGAACATTGAACAGTATTCTTCACCATCTTCGTTACCCGGAATTAGGTTCTTTGAAATGTACTTTGCCTCAGTACCCAGTAGCTTTGTTACAGCAGTAATAGCAAGTACAGACATATCTTCAAGAGTCTTTTCGTATTCAAAGAAATCGTTACTCATACCAATATCAATGCTTAGTACTTTGCCAATTTCATTACTGTCGGCAATCCATAAAAATTGAGAGAAAGCTCTTAGGTAAACCATAACAATGTTTTCCATAAGGATAACCTTGTTGTCCTTTGCAAGTTGGTTTAGTTCCTGACACTTTTCATTATCAAGTGTGAAAGGAAAGTCACAGATAACATGAACACCTTTTTCGATACACTGTTTAATGTAGTCATATCTTTTTTCTATGCCACACTTAATATATACAATGCTAAGGTCCTGACAAAACTTTTCAAAGCAATTGCCATATGAATTTAGTTCATATTTGTTGCAGAATTCTTCGGCAACATCAATATCTTCACTAAATACTCTTTCAATGTGAATACCGGAAACATACTTTGTTTCTGCTACAACACCTAAGTCATCTGCATTGTCGGTAATAACACCAAAGTTCTTGATAGCATTACTTTTTTCTCTAATCTGTGTTGAAGAAATGTTCTTTGTTCTTTCTAGGTAAACAACATTGCAGTACTGCTTTAGGTGGTCAAACTTGCCAATCCAGTCACTGCCAACAACAAGTGTATCAATATCATACTGAATAATATCCCTTGTCTTTTGACCTAAATATTCTTCAACAATAATTTCATCAACTAAACCTGTTTTCTTAACATTTTCAATTCTTGTAAGAAGTGAATCGTGAACAGAAAGTTTACCTCTCTCAATATCGTAGCTTTCGGAGGTTACACCAACAATTAGGTAATCTCCGTATGCCTTAGCTCTTTTAATAATATTATAATGACCTTGGTGGAACAAATCGAATGTTCCATAAGTAATAACCTTTTTCATATTTTCCCCTAATCTATTGACTTAATAAGCCAAAATCTCCTCCATAAGTTTTTTATCAATATATGGTTTTTGGTTGTACATTTCTTCACCAAAATAAGTTTTTGGATAAGCCTTTGACTTAATGTCAAGATGTACTTCAATTAAGTTTGGCTTTGTTTTATCAATAGTTTTTAGTGTATCTTCAAGTTCTTCAATACTGTTAACGCTGTAGGAATTAATACCATAAGCCTCACCGATTTTCTTGAATACAGGTGCATCATAGCCACCTTCAGCAGTAGAACCAAAGTGGTTTCCGTCAAAGAAATCATCCTGTTGTTGCTGAATAAGACCAAGACTTTCATTGTTTAACACAATAGAAGTAACAGGCAAGTTCTCTCTCTTAACCCATTGTAGTTCTTGAATATTCATCTGAAAAGCACCGTCACCACAAACTGCAACAGTAGGTTTTTTGTTTAGATAATATGCACCTATAGCAGCAGGAAGTGCAAATCCCATTGCACCATGACCACCGGAGAACAGTAACCTTTGGTTATCTGTAATCTTAAAGGATTGTCCCATCCAAACCTGATGTTGTCCAACATCACAACAAACAACAGTATCATCGGTTGCATAGTTTGAGATAAGGTCAATAAACTTATTAGGTTCTCTTTCTTTACTGTGATTGTCAAAGTCAACAAGTGGTTCTTTAACCTTCTTACAGGTTTCTACCCAAGAGGTTTTGTCAACCTTCTTGTCCTTAAGAACCTTTAGCATAGCTTTTACTAATTTTTCACAGTCACAACAGTAGTGAGTTTCATCACTGTGAACTTTTCTTAGCAGTTCGTTTCTGTCTATATCAACTCTGATAATTTTTGCATTCTTAGCAAAGTTCTCACTTTTGCCACCTGTCTGTCTTTTACAGAAGGAACAAGCCAAAGAAACAATAAGGTCTGACTTTTTATATGCAAGAATGTTTGCATATCTGTGACCGTAAGCAGCACCAATATAACCAAAGTTAAGATCATCATCAACTTTTAATAAGTGTCTGCCAAGTAGGGAAGTGATAACCGGAATATTAAGTTCTTTAACTAACTTGAGAACATCCTTGTGGAAGTCACTGCCTTTTACAATACCGTTACCAAGTAGTAGCATTGGCTTTTCAGCCTTAATGATTTCCTCAATAATCTGAGTTGCCACCATTTCGTAATTGATAATTACTTTGTCCTTTGGTGGGGTAAATGACTTTGCATTTTCTAAGTCCAAATCCTCTCTCTGGACATTCATAGGAATGTCCAACACAACAGGACCTTTTCTGCCTTCATTAGCAATGTAAAAAGCCTTTTCCAGTTCATACTTTAAATCTTCAACCTTGCTAATATGAGTTGCATACTTTGTAATTGGCTTAACCATATCTACAACATCAGTTTCTTGGAAACCCTGTTGTCTAAGCTCTGAGATACCGGTATACTCATACTCATTTAGCTGACCGGTAAAGAACACTACCGGTGCACTATCGTAGTAAGCATCGGCAATACCATTCATTAGGTTAATAGCACCCGGTCCTGATGTTGAATAAGCTACGGCAGTTTTGCCACTAGCCTTTGCAAGTCCAACTGCAGCAAAAGCAGCACCTTGTTCGTTGTAACACATATGGTTTTCTATGCCATCAGCTTTACAAACTGAATCAACAAAGTGAGCAATCATTGTACCTTGATAACCGAATATATCTTTAATACCATGTTCCTTTAAGTAAGAAACAATAAAATCACTTGCTTTCATAATTCACCTTTAAATAAAATTATTTATAAGATTATTTAAACATACATAAGTTTAGTATATCATCATTATATAATTAAGTCAATTGTTAACATATGTATAAATATAGATAATATCTATATTAAACAAGAAAAAAGCGACTATTCATAAGAATAATCGCTTTTCTAATAGTTTTATTAGGCTTTAATTATGCCCAAGTACCTGAGAATAGGTTATCTGAACCCCAACCTGTAGCCTTATAAGTTGTGCCACCACTAACCTTTAGGTCATCTGACTGATTCCAAACATTATCCCAGTTGTTTTCAGTTGTTGCACCATTCATTCTGCAAATGATTAGGTTTTCATAACCACTTGGAACTGATAGAGTATTGTCTTTAATATCTACCCAAACACTGCCTGTGTCGTTCCATAGGTAAGCAGCCCATCTTTCTGTGCCGGTAGCAATTGCAGACATATCAATCTTGATTGTGTTGCCACTAGGAGCAGTTGTTGCAGTTGTAGCTGTTGTTGCTGTAGTTGGCTTAGTTGTAGTTGTTGTAGGAGCAGTAGGGTCACTGTAAGAGAAAGTTGTACCTACAGGGAATGTATCAACTAACTTAATGCCGTACTTCTGAATAAGCGTAGCATCCTTAACGTCAATAGAGCCGTCACCGTTTACATCGGCAGTCTTTTTCTGAACATCTGTAAATGTAATCTTGTTTACAGTATATTTTGATACTTTAACTGCGTCCTTAACATTGATTTGGTTATCAAAGTTTAGGTCACCGTATAGGTAAGTTCTGCTTGGAACAGTTGTTGCAGTTGTAGGATTTGTCTTTGAAGTAGTTGTAGTTGGTTTTGTTGTAGTAGTTGTCTGTTGAGTATATTCTTCCCACTTGTGGTTAGCAGAGAACTTCATTGAAGAACCAGAAAGTTCTAGACCGGGTTCCCTATCTGCCGGATAACGGTTTGTTGTAGCAGTTGAATTTTCTGTAAAGATAACTGAACCGTTAGCAAATCCGTCAGGAACTTCTACTACATAGTAGCCTGTGCTACTGTCCTTAGTCATCTGTTTGCCCGGCCATTTTGTTACAGAGTCTGTATCGTTGTAAATGTAAGCATATACACTTGACCAGTTGTATGATGAGTTATCAAAGTAAATCTTCTGTGTAAGTGTTGGGTCTACTTTCTTAAATGTATAAGAAGCATTAGATGTATCTGTACCATCTGTAGCAGTTAGCTTAACTGTGATTGTTGAACCGTAAGAAACACCTTCACCGATTGTGATTGTCTTTGTGCCTGTGTATGTTTCTACTGTACCATTATCAATCTGATATGTACCTGAAGTAGCATCCTTTAGACCAAGCACTAATTCCTGTGTTTCTGCCTTAAATGAACCACCAGCTTTTGAGATTGTGTTCTGTGGTCCTTTCTTTGGGTTATATACTACTGCAACACCTGATGAACCGATAGTACCTGAGATTTTACCGTTAGTAACCTGGAAATCGTTACCTGTGATAACATCTGTATAAGTACCGTTAGCCATCTTGTGAGCAGTTACATTAACATTGTTACTACCACAGTTTACAAGAACAACACCCTTTGTGCCTCTTTCGTTGTAAGCAACGCCGTTTTCTGCTGATAGATATTCTGACTGACCAATCATAGCATTCTTGAACTGGTTGATAGCCTTAACAGTTTCGTTAGCCCAGTTAGTTACATCGCCTTGGCCCATCATTGCAGAACCCCAATTGTTAGGTCTTGCAAGATACATACCACAAGCCTGTTGTCTTGTACCAACTAAAGCCCATGTTTTGTCCATATTTGCATTGCCAACATTGCTTGAAGAACCTGCCTGATATGTATCGTGAGATTCGTTCCAAAGAACTGACTTGTTACCTGCAGCCTTTGAACCGTCATCTAGGTTAAAGTCACTTCTGGTTGCACCCTGAGCATTGTTGCTGTTAACTGCGTTTCTGATACTGTTAGAAACTGAAGATAGTGTAATGCTCATTAGAGATGTATAAGAATTAACGATTGACTGACCGTTACTTTGGTCATCGTTACCTGTTGTTTTATCAAGAACTTCACCATAATAGAAAGGTGTAACACCTCTTGTTGACTTAGCATAGCTTGTAGTTGCATTTAGAACTGTTGGCCAGAAGTCACTGCCAAAACCTGAGTCAGCAGGTGTTTCAATGTGCTTAGCACCGTCAAAACGGAAACCGTCAGCACCGTTATCTATACATTCCTTTAGGAACTTTGTTGCATAGTCCTGAACTGTTTTGTTACCTGTGTTAAGGTCAGGAATGCCACCCATACAGTACTGAGTAATATCGTGACGAGAAGCATACCAACTGTTCTTAGAAATATCATGCCATAGAGAACTGTTGTTTCTGATTTCGTCAGGAATACATGGTGAAAGGTCGTTCTCAGACTTATTACCCATATGGTTAAGAACTGCATCGACTACAACCTTAACACCGTACTTATGAGCTTCATCACACATTGCCTTGAACTGAGAAGCAGTACCTAAAGCACTTGTACCGTGAGCATTAGCTTCAATTGCAAAGTCAACAGGCTGATAAAGTACCCACCAGCTACCCTTTGCAGTTTTACCTGCAGTAGATTCCTTTGCTACCTGAATAGGTGATGTCTGAACAGCAGTAAAGCCTTGTTCAGCAATTGTTTTCATATTTTTCTTGATGTTGTCAAATGACCAGTTAAAGCACTGAAGAATCTGACCATCCTGAATGTTGTCAGCAAGACCATAAGCATTAGCACTTGTTGACACAGTTGTTGTGCTAGCCTTTGATGCACTCTTGTCAGTAGATACGGCTGATACAACAGGGATAGATGTTGCAGTTACTGCCATACATAGTGAAAGTACAAAGCTAACAAATTTCTTTTTGCATTTCATAAAATGTCCTCCTTAAAAATAAAAAATCCCATATATATTTTATCAAAATTACAAAAATTTTACTACTGTAAAAAAGTACAATAAACAAGATTATTTTTGTATAAATTTTACAAGGAAATTAATAATATTTGAACAAACCGAGAACAATAAAGACTATTAAACAAGAATAATTCAATTATAGAAAAATCGGCCTATATATCTGTTATAATATGACAATATAGTAAAGAAGTTCTATAATACTTGCAACAAATACAACTCTATGATACAATAGGGGAAAGAATGGGGTTTAATTATGTCCAGAAAAATAGGCTATGCTTTCCTGTGTAAAAAGGGAAAGGTAAGAAAGAAAAATCAAGATAACTACTGGTGTATGGGTGACTTTTTACCTCAAGAAAATGAGGGACAACAGAGAACCATCACCGGACAAATAAATTTGAAAGATTTAACCGGTGCATTCTGTGTTTTTGACGGAATGGGTGGTGAGGCTTGTGGTGAGATTGCCTCTTCAATTTCTGCTACAACCTTTAATAATATATATAAGTCAATAGTTGACCTTGATGTACAAAGTATTGTTGATATTTGTTACATAATGAACAGAAATGTTTGTCGCTTTGCAAAAAGACACAAGATTCAATATATGGGTACAACTGCTGCAATGCTCTTCTTCGGTAAAAAGGAAGTATATGCTTGTAACCTTGGTGACAGTAGAATTTTTCTTTTGCGTGGCAACAAGTTGCAGAAAATTTCTGTTGACCATGTAGCTGAGGGTACTATCTTTAAGAAACCACCACTAACTCAGCACATTGGTATTCCTACTGATGAATTTAGGATTGACCCTTATATTGTGTCACTAAAGATTAGAAAAGGTGACAGGTTCTTAATTTGCTCAGATGGTCTTACCGATATGTTGTCCTTTGAAGATATTGAGGCTTTCCTAGTTGAAACCCACAGTATCTCCGATTGCGTAAATGATATGATGAAAATGGTTTATGCAAAAGGTGCTATTGATAATACAACAATCGTGTTGTGTGAGGTTAGATGATTTTAATTTTTTAATTTAGTTGTTTATTAATTTTAGTTGTTTATATTTATAAAATAATCTTGCTAAATAATGTAGGCAAATAAATTTTAGTGTATTATAAATAGAACAAGGTTCTACTTGATGTAGGTCAAAGTGTTATATTATAATAGTGTATTATAATTTGAATAGTGTATTATAAGTAAAGGCATAGTATGTTTTTCCCATACTATGCCTTTCTCAGTTTCAGTTGTGATGTTAGATAAATTAGTTTTTTTCAATCTTGTCTGTGGGTAAAGGAAAATTAGTACAATAAATTTGGGTTTGTGGGGCTATTTGATAGTTTCAGCAAATATGGAATTGTAAATGAATTTACAATTCCAATC
>ERZ773225.4460-NODE-4460-length-11268-cov-3.178899_pt1 | contig 11268 bp, 9 predicted proteins | sample MGYA00580993_ERZ773225 | MGnify/ENA primary metagenome ERZ773225 (study PRJEB29015, sample SAMEA2737748) | human gut metagenome | biome: human gut; feature: human-associated habitat; material: faeces | place: China | collected 2012 ... | reverse complement strand
TTCAAGCGTCTCGGAATCCGCGTTTCGATCTTCGTCGACCCCGTGGCCGAGATGGTGCGGGGCGCCGCCGCGTGCGGCGCCGACCGCGTGGAGCTCTACACCGAAGCCTATGCGCGCGGATACGCCGCCAATCCCGCGCGGGCGATCGCGCCCTACGCCGCCGCCGCCGAGGAGGCGCGCCGCTGCGGGTTGGGGCTCAATGCCGGCCATGACCTCGATTTGGAGAATCTGCGCTATTTCGTCGAGTGCATTCCGTGGACCGACGAGGTGTCGATCGGCCATGCGCTCGTCTGCGACGCCCTCTATCTGGGGCTGGAAAACACGGTCGGACTCTATAAACGCTGCCTGCATCGATGAGCGACGACAGCCGCAATCCGCTTTCCGATCCGATTTTCCGCCGCATCTCGCGCCTTGCGGATGCGATGGGCGTGCGCGCCTACGTGGTGGGCGGTTACGTGCGCGACTATTATCTGGGGCGTCCTTCGACGGACATCGACGTGGTGGTCGTGGGGAGCGGGATCGCCGTGGCCGAAGCGCTGGCCGCCGAACTGCATACGCGTCTGTCGGTCTTCAAGACCTTCGGCACGGCGATGCTGCGCGCCGGAGGTATGGAAGTCGAGTTCGTCGGCGCACGCAAGGAGTCCTATTCGGCCGATTCGCGCAAGCCCGCCGTGGAGGAGGGGACGCTCGAAGACGACCAGCTCCGCCGCGATTTCACGATCAACGCGCTGGCGTGGTCGCTCAACGGCGACACCTTCGGCGAGCTGGTCGATTCGTTCGAGGGGTTGCGCGATCTGCGCGAGCGGATCATCCGCACGCCGTGCGACGCCGACGTCACCTTTTCGGACGATCCGCTGCGCATGATGCGGGCCGTGCGCTTCGCCGCGCAGCTCGGTTTCGACATCCTGCCCGAAACCTTCGCCGCGATCCGGCGCAACCGCGAGCGCATCCGCATCGTCTCGCGCGAGCGCATCGCCGTCGAGTTGAACAAGATCGTCGCGTCGGCGGTGCCCTCCCGCGGCTTCGACCTGCTCGAACGGTCGGGGCTGCTGGCGCTGATCTTCCCCGAAATGCAGGCCCTCAAAGGGGTCGAGCGGGTCGGCAGACATGCCCACAAGGATAATTTCTACCATACGCTCAAAGTGCTCGACAACGTGGCTGCGAAGAGCGACGACCTCTGGCTGCGCTGGGCGGCCGTGCTGCACGACATCGCCAAGCCGCTCACGAAGGCCTACGATCCGCAGACGGGGTGGACGTTCCATTCGCACGAGACGCTGGGGCACCCAATGGGGCCGCAGATCTTCCGCCGTATGAAGCTGCCGATGAACGAACACATGAAGTTCGTGCAGAAGATGGTCTTCCTCCACCTGCGGCCAATCATCCTGTCGGAGGATCAGGTGACCGATTCGGCCGTGCGGCGGCTGCTCTTCGAGGCGGGCGACGACATCGAGAAGCTGATGACGTTGTGCGAGGCCGACATCACGTCGGGCATCGACGCGAAGGTGAAGCGCTACATGGCCAATTTCCGGCTGGTGCGCGAGAAGATGGCCGATCTGGAAGAGCGCGACCGCATCCGCAACTTTCAGCCGCCCGTCACGGGCGAGATCATCATGCAGACCTACTGCCTGCCGCCCTGCCGCGCCGTCGGCGAGATCAAGGAGCGGATCAAGAACGCCATTCTCGACGGCGAAATCCGCAACGACTACGACGAGGCCTACGCCCTGATGGAGAGGCTGGCCGCCGAACGGGGGCTGACGAAGGCGCAGGACGGATAGACTGTCCTTCGGGCCACCGGCAGGCACCGTCCGTGCTCCGCTCTCTTCGCGCCGGGAGGAGAGCCGCTTTTCGCCGCGTCGGCGATTTTGGTTTGATAATTGCCCGCTCCACGGGCGATGGGGAAATTGCGCGATAATCTCAATTTGATCTTTTCGAACCTGCTGTTCGGTGCGAACTTTTCGATCTACGTCTCGCTCGTGCGGAACTGGTTCGATTTCCGGCAACTCTTCCTGTTGCAGGTCGGTGCGGCCGCGCTCTTTTTCATCCCTTTCGCGCTGCTGTCGCCCCGCACGCCCCGTATGCGCTGGGCCGATCTGAAAAACATCCTGATCGTGACGGTGCTGATTATCTACGGCTGGATGTACACGATGCTGTGGGGCGCGACCTACACCAATCCCGTCGACGCATCGATTCTGGCCACGCTGGGGCCGGTCTTCACGCTGCTGATCGCCGTCGGGATGCACCGCGAGCCTTTTTCATGGGTGCGGACGCTGGGTGTCGCGGCGGCGCTCTGCGGCGCGGGCATCCTGCTCTTCGAACGGGGATTCCATCTGGTCGAGGGGAGCGAAGGGTGGGGCAATGCGCTGGTGCTGATCGCCGTGTTGTCGATCGCCGCCAATACGGTGATTATCAAGCCGCAACTCCAGCGTTTCGGAACGCTGTGGGTCATGGGGTGGTATTATCTCATCGGCGTGGCGATCACCTTCCCCTTTTTCAAGGATTATATCGATCTGAACCGGCTCTACACGCTTCCGCCCGGCGCACTGGCCGAAACGGGTATCCTGCTGATTTTCGGAACGGTACTGCCGATGTACCTGCTCTATCGCGGCACGGAGCGCCTTACGTCGGTACACACGGCGCTCTATCGCTACATCCAGCCGTTGGTGGCTACGACGCTCGCCCTGGCGCGGCATCAGGAGACGGTCGATCAGATTCACCTGCTGGCCGGCGGCGCGATCTTCGGCGGCGTATTGTTGATGGTGCTCGGAACCGTCCTGGCACGCCGGAAGCAGCGTGCCGAAATGTTGAAACAGCCGTAGGTCCGGATGTTCGGTGTTCGCTCACTCCGCTTCGAGCGCCCTGCGCCATGCGTCGGGGACCGGCACGCTCTGCTGCGCCTCGAAATCGAAGGCGACCATGACCGAACGGCTCTGGCTGCGCACCGTGCCGTCGTCGGCCACGATGCGTTGCAGGAGCGTCAGGCTCTTCGTGCCGATGCGTTCGACGCAGGTCGTCACCGCGATGCGGTCTTCGAACCGGATCTGCCCCATGTAGGAGGTGTCGGTCGCGGCGGTGATGATCCGTACGGGCGCGAAGAGGATTTCGGGGCCGAGCAGCCGGTCGAAAAAGTCGCTCTTGCCCACGTCGAAGTACATCTGCTGCGACACGTTGTTCACGTGGCGGAAGGAGTCGATGTCGGAGAAGCGTTTCTGTATTTCGGTGCGGATCGTGCGCGGCATGGCTATTGGCGGATGACTTTCACACCTCCGTCTTCGGTGAAGGCGATGATCGAACTGGGCTTTCCGGTCGGCCGCCCTTCGAAACGGGGGTTGACCACGTAGTCCACTCCGTCGACGATCTCGCGGGCGATCTCCGGCAACCGTTTGGGCGTCGGCTCGCCCGTGATGTTGGCCGAGGTCGAGACGATCGGCCGGCCGAAACGGCGCAACAGCCCCTGGCAGAATTCGTGGTCGGGAATACGCACGCCGAGCGTTCCCTCTTCGGGGATAAGATTCGCGGCCACGCCCGCGGCGCCCGGCAGGATCAGCGTCAGCGGCGAGGTGGCCATCTCCTGCACCTCGAAGGCGATGCCGGGGGCACGGTCGACGTAGCGCACGGTCATATCGGCCGACGCGCACAGGACGAGCATCGATTTCTTGTTCTGGCTGCGTTTGAGCGCGTAGATGCGCGCCACGGCCTCCTCGTTCGTGGCGTCGCAGCCGATGCCCCAGACCGTGTCGGTCGGGTAGAGAATCAGCCCTCCCTTGCGGAGTACCTCCGCTGCGGCGTCGATCTCGCGCCGCAGCGCATCGTTCTTCTGCGTAGGCATGGCGCGGGCGGTTATTTGACGGGCAGTACCTCGATCCAGTAGTCGTCGGGATCGTTGATGAAGTAGAGCCCCATGTCGTGGTTTTCGTAGCATACCCACCCGCGCGAACGGTGGTACTCGCGCACGGCGTCGTAGTCGCCTTCCACGCGCAGGCAGAGATGGCTTTCGTTTTCGCCCAGCTCGTAGGCGCGGCCGGCATGGTCGCGCAGCCACGTCAGCTCGAGGCGGAATCCCGTCCGGTCGTCGCCCAGATAGGCCAGCACGAAGCTGCCGTCGGCGGCCTCCTTGCGTTTGATCTCGTGCAGCCCCAGCGCCTCGCGGTAAAAGGCCAGGCTGCGGTCGAGGTCGGTGACGTTGATGTTGAAATGGTCGAATCTCCCTTTGATTTCCATAGTGACAAGACTTTTTGGTCGATGCAAATGTAGCCAAAAAACGGCAAATCCCGCGCCGCCGGTATATAAAATCGTTGCCGCCGCAGCCCGGACGGAAGCAAAAAGAAAAGCCGCCACGGTTGTGGCGGCTTTTCTTTCGTGCGACGACCGCTATTTGGTCATGCGCTTCTCCTTGATACGAGCCTTCTTGCCGGTCAGCTTGCGCAGGTAGTAGATACGTGCGCGACGCACGACACCCACCTTGTTGACCTCGATGTGCTCGATGTGGGGCGAATAGAGGGGGAAGATACGCTCGACGCCCACACCGTTGGAAATCTTGCGGATCGTGAACATCTTGGTCTTGCCCGAACCCTTGATCTGGATAACCACGCCGCGGAAACTCTGCACGCGCTCCTTGTTACCCTCGACGATCTTGTACGATACGGTGATCGTATCGCCTGCCTTGAACTGGGGCACGTCGGCCTCGCCCTTCGTCCACAACTGCTCGTTTACGAGCTTGATGATTGCATCCTTGTTCATAGCTGCAACTTTCGTTTAATGATTTCAGCGCTCAACATTGCCGCTGTGCCGGGGCTACCATACCGGCCCATTGTCCGGTAATCCCGCATCCGGATTCTCCGCCGCAGCCTCGGAATCCTCCGCCTTCGACCCTGCACCCTATGCAAGAGGTTGTTACACTCCCTTTGGGGAGGGCAAAGGTAAACAAAAATTCCGATTTCCGCCAAATCTTTCCGTCGAAAAACGCCGGCGGCGGGGAAAACGGTTTCGGACGGTGCGCCGCGACCGCCGTCCGGAACGATGAATCCGACCCCGCAGGGCCGGATTCGCATGGTCGTTCGCAGTCGTCGGGCATTATGTCGGAATCGGTGATATACCGTCCGTTGCGGTCTTCGTAGCGTTAGCGGCGCTTCGGTTTCTGTGTCCGCCGGACGGGTCGCATCGTCGATCCGCAGCGGAACTTTGGCGTTCGGCTCCGCCGCGACCTCGTCCGTCGCCTATACGAAGGGATACTTCACGACTTCGGCTTTCAGCAGACGGCCGCGCACCTCGACGGCGATCACCGTTCCCGGTGCGGCGTGCTCCGCCGCGACGTAACCCAGGCCGATGCCGACTTTCAGCGACGGCGACATCGTGCCCGACGTGACATGGCCGATTTCGGCACCCTCGACGGTTTTGAGCGGATAGCCGTGGCGCGGAATGCCACGGTCGATCAGTCTGAATCCGACCAGCTTGCGCTTCACCCCTTCGGCCTTGATCCGTTCCATGCGGTCGCGGTCGATGAACTCCTTGCCCTCGGCGAACTTGGTGATCCAGCCCAGTCCCGCTTCGAGCGGCGAAGTAGTGTCGTCGATATCGTTGCCGTAGAGGCAGAATCCTTTTTCCAACCGCAGCGTGTCGCGGGCACCCAATCCGATGTTTTTCAGTCCGTACTCCTCGCCGGCCTTCCACAGCGCCTCCCACAACCGGTCGGCGTCGGCGTTGTAGGCGTAGATCTCGCAGCCGCCCGAGCCGGTGTACCCCGTGATCGAGAGGATAGCCTCGCAGCCCGCGACCTCGGTCTGTTCGAAGGTGTAGTAGGGCATCTGCTCGACGGGATGATCGACCAGCTTCTGTGCGATCTTCATCGCCAGCGGCCCCTGTACGGCCAGCTGGCAGATGTTGTCCGAAGCGTTTTCCAGTTCGGTGCCCGGCCGCATCCCGAAGGCTTCGCCCTCGCGGCAGATGTGGGCCCAGTCCTTGTCGGTGTTGGCCGCATTGACACAGAGCATGTATTTCTCGTCCGTGAACTTGTAGACCAGAATGTCGTCCACGATGCCGCCCCGTCCGTTGGGCATGCAGGAGTACTGCACCTTGCCCGGAAAGAGTTTGGACACGTCGTTGGTGGTGATGCGTTGCAGCAGATCGAGCGCCTTGGGGCCCTTGACCCAGATTTCGCCCATGTGGCTCACGTCGAAGACGCCCGCGCCCTGACGCACGGCGAGGTGTTCGTCGTTGATGCTCGTGAATTCGATGGGCATGTCGTATCCCGCGAATTCGGCCATCTTCGCGCCGGCCGCGACGTGATACTTGTGAAAAGCGGTGGTTTTCATAGCTGTTATGTGTTTTTTTGTGTTTACTCCCTGCGTTTGACACCCAGCCGCGGACAGCGGTGGAACTCCTTTTCGCGGTCGAACAGGTAGCGGTAGGTGGTATGCACCTTGTGCAGCGATGCGCAGACGTAGGTCTGGATCATGCGGTTCATCACGGGGTTGAAGTCGCCGATCCATGCCAGCTCCATCGTCTTGTAGCGGCTCTGGCTCTCTTCGAGGAAGTGCCAGAATTTGGTCATGATGCCCGATTCGACCCCTTTGCCGTGGAATTCGGGGGTGATGCCGAAGATGATGCCGAAGATGCGGTCGCACGAGCGGCGCACTTTCAGATCCCACATCAGCCGCAGTTTCTGCCACCAGCCGAATTTGCCGTTGAACTTGCCGATCAGGCGGTTGAGGTCGGGCACGGTGATGAAGAATCCGATCGGTTCGTCGTTGAAGTAGGCGAAAATGATGATGTCGGGATCGATGATCGATTTCATCGACCGCATGAGTTGCTGCGCCTGCGCCTTGTCCATCGGCTTGACGCCCGAAAAGAGCGCCCACGCCTTGTTGTAGATGATGCGGAAGTTTTCGGCCGCCTCTTCCAGATTGCGCATGTCGATGTTTTCGAAGCGGTAGCCCGGCGTGGCCATGAGCCGTTCGGTGCGGGCGAAGATCTGCCGGTTGGCCTCCGAATCGTTCACGCGCCAGATGTAGGTGTTCTGGTTGAAGTAGTTGCGGAACCCGTAATGTTCGAACAGCTCCTTGTAGTAGGGCGGATTGTAGGGGTTGGCGTAGAGGGGCTGGAATTCGTAGCCTTCGACGAGCAGTCCCCACCACGTGTCGCGCGGGCCGAAGTTGATCGGGCCGTCCATGGCCTCCATGCCGCGGCTGGCCAGCCACATGCGCGCCGCGTCGAAGAGCAGGTCGGCGACCTCCTGGTCGTTGATCGCCTCGAAAAAGCCGCAGCCGCCGGTCGGCTGCTCCTCGATGGCCGCCTGTTCGCGGTTGTAGAAGGCGGCGATGCGCCCCACCACCTCGTTCTTGCGGTTGCGTACCAGCCAGCGAATCGCTTCGCCGTCGCCGAAGAGCGGATTGCGGGCGGGATCGAAGACCTTTTCGATATCCTCGTCGAGCGGGCACACCCAGTTGCGGTTGCCTTTGTAGATGCGTTTGGGCAGGTTCAGGAATTCGCGCGCCAACTGGGGCGAGGTTACCTCCTGCAAGGTATATTTCGACTTGTTCGCCATCGGGAAAGAAGTTTATATCATACAAAGATACGAATAAGTGAGGGCAATGTCAAATTTATTCGGACATTGCCGAGCGAAAGTAGCTTCGGCGCAGTCAAAAATACGAAAAAGTTTGGAAAGTAAATAAATCATCGTTGCGCGGAGCGCACCATAATTTCCGCATTGCACCGGAGGAGGGAACGGATCGGACGAAGGAGGGAACGCCCGTCGTTCACACGATCGCTCCGGGCTCTCGCGCCGGTGTCGCCGCTGCTTCCGCTTTTTTCGCGGTGCATTCGGACAGGCATCCGGCCCGAAGCGAGTTTCAGCCGCGGTCTGACCGGACGCGACACGGAGGAAATTGTCCGATTCCCGAGCCCTGCGGCGGGAATTCCTTGGAGAATGCGAAACAAAACGTTATATTTGTTGAGGCTTACCGACTTTTAGGATTCGAAAGATGCGCTGGTATTCGAACATGAGCGGGAACGGCGGATTTTTCACGAAAAACGAACGAACGAATGAAATACAACGCAGAGACAGGGCCGACGGACGGCGAACGGACATCGGGCTACGAGTTCATGAAGCACCGCATCCGCAAGATTCTGCTGGTATGTTGCAGCTACGACGGGTACATTCTGGAAGAGGACGGCCATATCGAGCAGCAGATCAACCAGGAGTACATCGACCTGAACATGTCCAACCCGCCGGCGCTGCTGCGCGTCAGCTCGACGGCCGAGGCGCTCGACCTGCTCCGCGAGGACGATCGGTTCGACTTCATCCTCACGATGTACAACGTGGGCGAACCCGACGTGTTCGACTTCGCCAAGATCGTCAAGGAGCGCCACCGGCATATCCCTGTCGTGTTGCTGACCAGTTTCTCGAAGGACATCTACCGCCGTATCGACGAGCGCGACGCTTCGGGCATCGACTACATCTTCTCGTGGAGCGGCAATACCGATCTGGTGATCGGCATCATCAAACTCATCGAGGATGCGATGAACGCCGAGGAGGACATCCTCACAGGGGGCGTGCAGGCCATCCTGCTCGTCGAGGACTCGGTGCGTTTCTATTCGACCTATCTGCCGGCGCTCTACAAGCTGATCCTGCAACAGAACACCGAGTTCCTGAAAGACGCCTTCAACGAACAGCAGCAGATCCTGCGCAAGCGCGCCCGTCCCAAAATCCTGCTGGCGACCAATTACGCCGATGCCGTGGCGCTCTACGAGCGATATAAGAAAAACCTGCTGGGCGTCATCTCGGACGTGGGGTTTGTGCTGCACAAGGGCGACTCCCCTTCGACCGAGAAGCTCGACGCGGGCATCGACCTGTGCCGGCTGGTGAGGGCCGACAACCCGTTGATGCCGGTGCTGCTGCAATCGTCGCAGACGGCCTTCGCTGCGCAGGCGCGCGAGTTGGGTGCAGGGTTCATCGCCAAGAATTCGAAGACGCTGTTGCAGGAGTTGTCGGACTTCATCGCCGCTCGGTTCGCCTTCGGCGATTTTCTCTTCAAAGACCTCTCGACGGGGCGTGTGATCGGCCGGGCGAAGGATCTCCACGAGATGCAGCGGCTCGTCGCGTCGGTTCCCGACGACGTCTTCGAGTACAACACCTCGCAGAACAACCTTTCGAAATGGCTCTACTCGCGCGGACTGTTTCCGCTGGCCGCGTCGATCCGCCAGCTCAACAAGAGCCATTTCCGGACGACCGAAGAGCATCGCGCGGCGCTCGTGACGCTCATCCGCGACTACCGCACGCTGCTGGGGCAGGGCGTGGTGGCCAAATTCGATCCCGCGACTTATTCCGACGCCATCGCTTTCGCGCGTATCGGCGAGGGGTCGCTCGGTGGCAAGGCGCGCGGACTGGCCTTCATGAACAGCATGCTGGTGAAATACTGCCAGTACGCCAAGTACGAGAACGTCCGCGTGACGATTCCCCGCACGGTGGTGGTGGCGACCGACTATTTCGACGCCTTCATCCGCAACAACGGGCTGGAATACGTGCTCACCACCGAGATGACCGACGAGGAGATTCTCTCGGAGTTCGTCAGTTCGACGCTTCCCTACAAGCTGCGCGAGGCGCTGAAAGCCTACGTGCGCACGGTGAGCGGGCCGCTGGCGGTGCGGTCGTCGTCGAAGCTGGAAGATTCGCACTACCAGCCCTTCGCCGGCATCTACTCGACCTACATGATCCCCTATGTGGACAACGAGGACCAGATGCTGCGTCTGCTGCTCAAGGCGGTCAAGAGCGTATACGCCTCGGTCTACTTCGCATCGTCGAGGGCCTACCTCTCCTCGTCGCAGAACCTGATCTCGGAGGAGAAGATGGCCGTCATCATACAGGAGGTGTGCGGCACGGAGCAGAACGGACTTTTCTTCCCGACCTTTTCGGGCGTGGCGCGTTCGATCAACTACTACCCCATCGGCGACGAAGCTCCCGAAGACGGCGTGTGCAACGTCGCCATGGGACTGGGCAAGCTGGTCGTGGACGGAGGGCGCACGCTGCGCTTCTCGCCCCGCTATCCGCAGAAGGTGCTCCAGACCTCGACGCCCGAACTGGCGCTGCGCGACACGCAGAACGAAGTGCTGGCCCTGAGCCTGCAGCCCGAAGAGTTCCGCACGTCGATCGACGACGCGGTGAACCTGCGGCGGCTCGACATCGCCCAGATCGCCGAGTTGCGCAATTCGCGCTTCGTATGCTCGGTGTGGGACCGCGAGAACGAGCGCATCTCGGACAGCCCCTTCGACCGGGGCCGCAAAGTCATAACGTTCAACAACATACTGAAATACAACACCTTCCCGCTGGCGGAGATCGTCACCGACATCCTGCACATGGGCGCCGAGGAGATGCGCTGCCCCGTGGAGGTCGAATTCGCCGTCAATATGGACGTAGCGCCGGGGGAGCAGCAGATTTTCAACCTGCTGCAAATCCGCCCGATCATCGACAATCAGGACAACCGGCCGATCGACTGGAGCGCGGTGGACACCTCCGATGCGCTGGTCTACGGCGAGAACGCCCTCGGCATCGGCATGATGAACGACATCTCGGACGTCATCTACATCAAAAGCGGCACGTTCAGTTCGCTTTCGACCGAGAAGATCGCCGACGAACTGCTGGAGCTGAACCGCTGCATGCGCGACGAAAAACGCTCCTACATCCTCGTCGGTCCCGGCCGCTGGGGTTCGTCGGACCCGTTCCTCGGCGTGCCCGTCAAGTGGAACCACATCTCCGAAGCCAAGGTGATCGTCGAATGCGGCATCGAGAAATTCGACGTCGAGCCGTCGCAGGGCACGCACTTCTTCCAGAACGTCACCTCGCTGGGCGTGGGTTACCTGACGATCAGCCCCTTCCGCGGCGACGGCGTATTCCGCGAAGAGACGCTCGACAAATGCGCCGCGATCTACGAAGGCAGCTTCCTGCGGCAGGTGCGTTTCGAGCGTCCGCTGTGGGTCTGCATCGACGGCCGCTCGAACAAAGGCATCGTCAAAGAGACGCCGGACGAAGCGCGGGAAAAATAGCCCGCAGCGCACCGATACGACATTTTCCGGAGAAAAGGAGAAATAAATAACGAATTTTCGGAAAAAATCATGTTGCAGTTACAATTTATAAGAAATAGTTTTATATTTGTAATAAAGAAACAACCTTTAAAACTTCAGGCAATATGAACGTAAACAAATTAATGGCGGAACTTGAGCGCAAGCATCCCGGCGAAAGCGAATACCTGCAGGCCGTGCGCGAAGTTCTCATGACGG
>ERZ773225.4447-NODE-4447-length-11293-cov-3.921160_pt1 | contig 11293 bp, 7 predicted proteins | sample MGYA00580993_ERZ773225 | MGnify/ENA primary metagenome ERZ773225 (study PRJEB29015, sample SAMEA2737748) | human gut metagenome | biome: human gut; feature: human-associated habitat; material: faeces | place: China | collected 2012 ... | reverse complement strand
TGGCAATGATAGGCGTAATAGTATTTTTTACCATGGGCTTTGGCGATAAAATAGCCGATGGTATAAACAAAGCGAGTGCAGGCGGCAACCTTGCCCCCGGCGCGGTGGCGATAGCCGCTTTGGCGCTGGCGGCGAATATGGCCTCCGTAGCGCTGTCTGAGCGGGCATATAAAAAGAAAATGAGATAACGGCACAACAAAAATAAAAGCGGGCGTATAAACACCCGCTCACAGAGTATCAAAAAAGTGGCTGAACGCCACTTTTTTGATACTCTCAGCGGTCAAGCAGGCCGGTAGGCTATTCCGCACTTTTTAAAGATTCTATCATATCTATACCCTTCATCTTTACGTGGGCCATCACGTTTACTATAGCGGAGAATATCAGTGTAAGCGCCGCCGAGAAGGAATAGCTCATAGCGGTGGTGCTGCGCCCGAACATCATAAGGTCTATCTCCACGGAACGTATCAGCCATGCGTGCAGGTACTTGCCGAATACGCAGCCCAGCGCTATGCCTGCCGCCGTGAGTATTATGTTTTCCCTGCAAAGGTAGGTGGTAACTTCTATATCGTAGAAGCCCAGCACCTTGATAGTAGCAAGCTCCCGTATGCGCTCGGTCATGTTTATGTTGGAGAGGTTGTAAAGCACAACTATGGCCAGAGCCGCTGCACAGAGTATTACCACCACTACTACGAAGTCCACGCGCTCCATGCTGTGCATATAGGTGTCCTTGACGTCGGCGGTGCGGGAGGCGGCGGAAACGCCGTGAAGCTTCAGCATCTCCTCCATTGTGGCCTCGCAGGCGGCGTTGGAGTTATCCTCAAGGTTGAGTATGACGGTGTTTATTTCGGCCTCATCGCCGAATATATCCTCGTATGCCGCGGGCGTAAGGTAGATAAAGTGGGCGACGTAGTTCTGATATATGCCCGCTATCTTGGCGCTGTGGCGGCCGTCACTGTCAATGGTTATGCTGTCGCCCACATTGACTTTCAGCAGTTCGCTGAGCTTCTGATCTATTATCACGCCGCTTTCCGGCAGGGTCATCTCATCGCCCGAGCTTATTGCCCGGGTAATTACGAATTTACCTATATCCTCCGGGTCGAATACTTCCACATAGGCGGTGGTAGAGTAGGCGGGGGATTCCGCGGTGACGCTGCCCGCATATATCTCAGTGTATTCGCTTATGTTATCCGAACTGTCCAGATATGCTTTTATATCCGCATGTTCGGTATCCAGCAGCCCGTCGTTCAGGGTTATCTGGGCGTCGTAGCGGAATATGTCGCCATACTGGGTATCCATGGTCATCATGAGGGAATCACGCAGGCCAAAGCCGGCGATTATAAGCCCGGTGCAGCCGCCTATGCCTATCACGGTCATGAAGAACCTCTTCTTATAGCGGAAAAGGTTGCGCACTGTGATTTTCCAGTTGAAGCTGAGCGCGCGCCATACGGGGGTTATACGCTCCAGCAGCACACGCTTCCCGGCAGGGGGTGCCTTGGGGCGCATGAGGTTGGCAGGGGAGTCGGTAAGGGTGGAAATACAGGCCCAAAGTGTGGAAAGGGTGGTACAGGCCACCGCTGCAATGGTCGCCCATATGCAGATACCGGGGTAGAAGCTGAGGCGTATGTTGGGCATCTCGTACATTATCTGATAGGAGACATATATCATGGTTGGGAATACTATATGCCCTATAATGATGCCGAGAAGGCTGCCGGCAAGGCTGGGAAACAGACCGTAGCAAAGGTACTTTTTAGAGATATCCCATCTGCCGTAGCCTAATGCCTTCATAAGGCCTATCTGGGTGCGCTGCTCCTCCACCATGCGTGTCATGGTGGTAAGGCAGACCAGTGCCGCTACGAGGAAGAAGATAACGGGGAATACCGAGGCAAGGTTTGCCATCCTGTCCGCGTCCTGACCGAAGCCGGTGTAGCCGGGATTATAGCCGCGGGAGAGTATGTACCACTTGCAGGTCTCGATATCGGCTACCTTGCGCCGTGCGTCCGCCAGCTTCTTCTTGGCATCCGCTATCTTTTCCTCGGCCTCCCGCTTCGCGTCCTCGTATTCCTCGAGGCCGTCGGCGTATTCCTTTTCGCCGTCCTTGAGCTTCTTATAGGCCTTGGGCAGCTCGTCTATGCCCTCGTAATACTTTTTCCAGCCGTCCTGAAGCTCCTCCACGCCCTCGCGATATTTCCTTTTGCCATCCTGAAGCTCCTCATAGCCCTCGTCCAGCTTCTTTTTTGCGGCGTCAAGCTCAGCCTTCGCCGCGTCCAGCTCCTGCTTTCCGGCGTTGTATTCCGCCATGCCGGCGTCTATCTTGGCCTGGGCGGCGGCTATTTCGGCGTCTGACATACGGACGCTTTCAAGATAGTATTTCTGTGCGGAAAGCTCTGCTATCTGCGCCTCTATCGCCGCTATCTTAGCTTTATACTCCGGGTCGTTGGGATCAAGCAATTTCTTCTGCGCTTCAAGAGCGGAAATGGTGCCATCTAACTGGTCGATCTGGCCGGGTATCAGCTTTGCCGCGTCAAGCTGCTGCTGGGCGGCGGACAGTTCCGCATAGGACTCGTCCATCTTGCGCTTGTTTTCGGCGTATTGGGCATAGCCGGAGTTGTATTCGTCAAGGCCCTTTTGATATTCCTGCTCGCCCTCTATTAGCTCCTGGCGGGCGTCGGCAAGTTCGCACTCCGCATCGCACAGCTTTGGGAGGGATTCCTCCAGCTCCTTCTTGCCGTCACGGTATTCCCGCCAGCCCTTATCCAGCTTTCTGCGGGCATCCTTAAGCTCCTGCTCCGCATCGGAGAGCTTTTCATCCGCTTCTTTTTCCTTGTCGTCCAGCTCCTTTTGAGCGTCGTCGATCTTTCCCTGGGCTTCGTCTATTATGTCATCGTAGCGGAGCTTTGCCCGCCTGTCGCCGAAGTCCTTGAGGGAATCTATAACATCGTCGATATAGTCGTCGTATTCGTCCGTGAAGGCGGTAAGCTCCTGCGCGCCCTTTACCTTGGCGTAGGCAACGGTGTAGTAATCCAGGTCAAATGCACCTTCGGGAAGATATACATACGCTCTTACATTGCCGGAGCCGATCGAAGCGGAGCCGCGTTCTACGCTGATGTAGTAAGGGCTGACGGCGGTGCCTACTATGGTGAAATTCTTGTGTGTGAGGCAGTCCTCGTAGTCGTCGCTGGGGTCTATGGTTATGCTGTCTCCCACCGAAATTTTCATTTTTTCCAGCAGGTTTTTGTCTACAATACACTCGTCGGGGCTTTCCGGCATTCTGCCGGAGGTGACTGTGAGCAGATTCATGCCGTCTGTTATGGAATACGCCTTTGCAACAAGGTCGCCGGCCCATGCGTCGATGCAGTACGCGCCTACAGCCCGCTCTATGTTGTTCTGCGCTCCCAGGGCTTTAATGTCGTCTTTGGTCAGGCCGAGGGTGGAGAGCACCTGTATATCCATGAGCTGCTGCTTATCCAGATATTCATCGCCGGTGTTTTTCATATCCGGCGCTGTGGCCTTGAGACCGGAGAGAAACGCTACGGCGAGAGCTATGAGTATGGCTATGGAAAGAAAACGGTTTTTGCTGTTTTTTATTTCCCTTATGAGATCTTTTCTTAAGGCAGTCACAGTACCGTCTCCTTTCCTCTGCGTTTTTTATAAGATGCGGCTACCATTCTATGCTTTCTACCGGAGTTGGGTTGTTGTTGTATTCCTCATGGGCAACGGTGCCGTTTTTTATATGTATAACGTGGTCCGCCATGGGGGTGAGGGCGCTGTTGTGGGTTATCACAACCACGGTAACGCCCTTCTGGCGGCAGGTATCCTGCAAAAGCTTCAGTATGGACTTACCGGTGACGTAATCCAGCGCACCGGTAGGTTCATCGCAAAGCAGAAGCTTGGGGTTTTTGGCCAATGCGCGGGCAATGGATATGCGCTGCTGTTCGCCTCCGGAAAGCTGACTGGGGAAGTTGTCCATACGGTCCTCAAGGCCCACTTCGCGCACGGCAGTAGCTGCGTCCAGCGGATCCCTGCATATCTGAGATGCCAATTCTACGTTTTCCAGTGCGGTGAGGTTCTGCACCAGATTATAGAATTGAAACACAAAACCCACGTCATAGCGGCGGTAAGTGGTAAGCTCCTTTGAACTGAAGCCGCTTATAACCGTGCCGTCCACGGATATGGTGCCCTCGGTACAGGTATCCATGCCGCCCAGCATATTCAGCACCGTGGTCTTACCGGCGCCGGATGGGCCTACGATTATGCAGAATTCCCCTTTGGCAATAGAAAAATTGATATGGTCTATGGCCTTTATGACCATCTGGCCCATCTGATAGTACTTTGAAACGTCGCTGAATACTACGTAATCCCGCATAATGCCCCTCCATAGGCGTCGATATATCATAATATTTGATTATAACATTTACACTGTTAAAAGAATATTAAAAAGAGTGTTCCAAATGTGCATAAACGGTGACATTTTGAAATGAGATCGTAAGGCATTCGCCTTGCTTCCTATAGACCGGGCAAGGGGAGAAAAGATGGGGCATATTGCCTGCAAAAACGGCAATGTTCAAATTTAGTTCACAGCAGGCAAAACAAGGCCGTGATACAATGAATAATAACGCCGTGGAAGCGGTGTATGGGAGGGCTAATTGGAAAAGACTGAGCGCCGGAGAAGATTCCTTATAAACCTCGCGTATTGCGCGGCCATACTGGCGGTGCTGGTAGTGCTGTTCAGATACATGATGTCGAGTCTGCTGCCGTTCTTCATAGCCTTTATAGTGGCGGCTGTGATACACCCGCTGCTGGATAAGCTGGTAAAGAAGTGCCATCTTCCGCATAAGTTCATGGGTATCGTTCTGATAGTGCTGGTATACACGCTGCTGGCATTTTTAGGCATAATACTCTGCGATAAGATAGCGGCATTTGTCCAGAGGATGATAGTTCTGGCGCCAAGGACGTGGAGCGGCACACTGCTGCCCGCACTTAGGTCCATATGGGAAAGTATGACGGCCTTTCTCGCCAGATGGGATATTGAGATAGACATAGCCATGGATCAGGTGCTGGCCACGTTAGACGCTAGCATAAAGACGCTTTCCGCAAAGGCTGTGGCGATGGTGGGCAACTTTGCGGTGTCTGTTCCGGGAAAGCTGGTTAATATGTATAGTGTCCACCGTGTTCATACTGCTGGACTGGGAAGCCATAGGCAAATTCATACACGATCAGCTTCCGCCCAAGGCCTCGGCAGTGATGGCGGACGGCTGGAGCCAGCTGAAAAAGACCATAGGCAAGTATATACGCTCCTACGGCCTGATAATGCTGATGACGTTTACGGAGCTGGCCATAGGGCTGCTGATAATGGGCGTTGACAATTCATGGGGCGTGGCGGCGGGTATCGCGGTTCTGGATATACTGCCAATAGTGGGCTGCGGCACAGTGCTTATCCCTTGGGCGGTAGTCAGCCTTGTGACAGGCAAGACGGGCCTTGGTATAAGCCTGCTGGTATTATATGTAATAATAGCCATAGTGCGGAACATCGCCGAGCCCAAGATAGTAGGCCAGCAGGTGGGATTGCACCCGCTGGCAACGCTGCTCGCCATGGTGACAGGAGCATCGCTGTTCGGAGCGGCAGGCGTGTTTGCGTTGCCCATAGCTCTGGCTGTAATAAAGCAGCTGGACGACGATGGAATAATACACGTGATAAAAAAAACAAATCAGGCAGAAGAAAAGACTCAGACTCCCGGGGCAAAACCTGAATAAAAACGAGAGGCCGGCGCATCTGACGCGACGGCCTATATTGCTTATCCTATTATTGATCCCGCAGCTCTCTGAGGTGGCGGCAGCTTCTGCCGTGGTAGCGGGAGGACTGCACCTCGGCCATTATGGCTACGGCTATCTCCTCCGGGGTCTCGCCGCCTATGTCCAGACCTATGGGGGTGAACACGGTATCAAGCTGCTCGTCCGTCACTCCACGATTGCGCATATATTCAAACAATCCCGCTATCTTCTTGCGGCTGCCTATCATACCGATGTAGGCGGCTTTTTTGGCGAGGGCGGCGTAAAGCGACGCCCTGTCGTTTATGTGGCCGTGAGTGGCTATGACTATGAATGCCCCTGCGGGAATATCCATTTCGGTTATATCTTTTTCGAAATCTTTCACGCGGACGAACCTGTCCGCAACGGCTATGCTCTTATCTATTATCTCATCTGCTCTGTCGTCTATGAGAAGGGTGCTATAGCCCATAAATCCGGCTACCTTGAGCACTGCGCAGCCGACGTGGCCCGCGCCGCACATGACCAGCAGCGGCTTTGATGGGAAGGACTCTATAAGCACCTTTATGTGCCCGCCGCAGGTCATGCCGGTGTTGTTTGTGGCAGCAGAGGAGAGGTCGTATATCTTGAAGGCGTTCTCGCCTGTGCGTATGCATTCCATCGCGTCTTTCGCGGCGAGGCATTCAGCTGAACCGCCGCCTATAGTGCCAAGGGTATCCCCGTTTTCAAATACCAGCATTTTTCCGTTTCTGCGGGGGGTAGAGCCGTCTGCCTCTACTATGGTCACCATGGCGTGGCTTATGCCTCCGTTCAGTGCGTCAAGCTGTTCTCTCAACAATGCAGCGGGATCCATTTCGTTTTCCTCCTGTGGAAATATAAGTTTTTTTATTATACCACAAAGAAAAAGAAATCAATACGCCTGCATTGCGGTTTTATTTTACTGAGCCCTTCAGTGCCTTCCGCATGAACTCCCTGGTAGATATGCCGCTGGGACGGTTGTATCTGCCGAGAAGGAAAAGACACTCCGGGTCACGGGTGATGTAGTTGCATTTCTCCTCGCAGCCGAGCGATGCTTTAAAGCCGAGCTCCTTCAGGTACTCCGTAGTATCGGGCGTTATTGCCCCGAAGGGATAGGTGTATGCCGTGGGGGTTATGCCGCACTTATCCTTCAGGAGCTGCTGCAGCTTTATACAGTCGCCGCAGAAGAAGGCCTTATAGCTTTGAATGTTCTCGCCCTGCCTGCGCTTGCTGCCGAAGCGGGGGGACTGGGAATGCATATCGTAGGAATGATTCTGTATCTCCACGTGTCCGCTTGCGGTTATTGCATTTATATCCTCGTAAGACAGATGAGCATAGTTTGGGTTTGGATCAGGCGTTTCACTGAAGGTCACGGTATAGCTTCCCACTACGGATATGACAGCCTTTATGTCCAGCTCCTCAAGTATGGGTAATATGTATGTAAGGTTATTGAGATATCCGTCGTCCAGAGTCACCATAACGGGCTTTTCGGGCAGGTCGTCCCCTTCGGTGTATTCGATAAGATCCTCGATAAACACCGTTTCGTAGCCGTTATCCAGAAGGTACTGCATATCTTCCCGAAAAACCGACGGGGAGACAACATATGTGCCGGCCCGGGACTGGCTCTTGAGTATGCTGTGGTACATTATTGCAGGCAGCGGCACAGGTTCCGGATCCGGATCGTAAACGGGAGCAGCCTTGCAGCCGGAAAGCAGGAGAAGCGAAGCCCACAGGGCGATAAGTTTCAGCTTGAATTTCATGGAATAAGGATATGAGCGGCGAAAAGGGTAAATGCGTACCGCGGCAGAATAAAATGACTGTTTTGATAAATGAAAATTATTGATAGACAGCATGAGAAAAACTAATATTAAACTCTTTTCGACACCTTAAAAATAACAGCATATGAACCTAAATAACTAAAAAAATAAATGTCTTTTCCGGTGCTCGGATAGGATTCCCATAAGATATTTAAGCAAAAGCCCCCAAAAACAGCGATTGACATTGATAAAACATACTGCTAATATATATTTAATGTTTGGTATTTACTTGTCATGTGCAGTTTTTTTTACAGTCGGCATGATCGGTATTGCGTGGTTGGCATTATTGAAACAGTTTAACATTTAGTGCAATCATATACACCAAAAGGGGACGTCCCCTTTTGTATTTGTATTACATACCATCAGTTGACAAGAGCACACAAGCCCTAAAGGCTTGTTTTGGGACGCTCCTGCGTTCTCGTCGCTTGTATTACATCCAGTAGTACTGCGCTCCTCGGCCTTGGATCGCCCTCAAAACAAGCTCTTTAGGGTCTTCGAGTTTTAGAAGCCAAAGAGTATGGCAGAACAAGGAGGACGAGTGCAGAAATACTGGTTGTATTTCAAATGAGGACGACACAGTTATGCCGTGCTGTTTGGCTTCTAAAACCTTGTGTGTCCTTGTCAACTGATGGTACAAATACAAAATTCCACTTCTTGAACAATGGGCTATGCCCGTTTAGTTCATACAATAATTAGGAGGAAGAAAACACATGAAGAAGCTTATAGCTTTGATGCTGGTTCTGGTCATGGCAGTTTCCTTTGCGGCCTGCTCTCAGCCCGCTGCTGAAGAACCCGCTACCACCGAAACCACTACTCCCGCCGAGAGCACCACTGAAGAAGCTCCCGCCGCTGGCGAGCTCAAGTGGGATGCAGCTAATGTACAGGCGTCCGTAGAAGCGGCTGTCGCTGCTACCGATGGCAAGATCGCCATCATCACCAACACCGTTTCCCAGAACGAGGAAGAATACCGTTCCGCAGCCGCCATGGTTGAAAAGTACGGCGACCGTGTCATCCATGACACCATGCCCGATAACTTCATGGCAGAGCAGGAGCAGTTCATCTCCGTTATCAACAAGTACGGCACCGATCCCGATGTAAAGTGCATCATCATCAACCAGGCATGCCCCGGTTCCAACCCCGGTATCGATAAGGTAGCCGAAGTTCGCGATCTTAAGGATCTGCTGGTAATCTACTGCACTCCTCAGGAGAACCCCACCGACATCACCACCCGTGCGGACATCACCATCTCCGTTGACGAGGTTGGCAAGGGCACCTATATGGCAGAGAAGGCTAACGAGATGGGCTGCAAGACCTTCGTGCATTACAGCTTCCCCCGCCACATGGCTCAGGTAACCCTGGCAGGCTGCCGCGATAAGATCAAGGCCAAGTGCGAAGAGCTGGGCATTGAGTTTATAGACGCCACCGCTCCCGATCCTACCGGCGACTCCAGCCTTTCCGGCTCCCAGCAGTTCATCCTTGAGGATGTACCCAAGATGGTAGAAAAGTACGGCAAGGAGACCGCCTTCTTCACCACCAACTGCGCTATGCAGGTTCCCCTCATCAAGGCTGTTTACGATGCCGGCGCTTACTATGTACAGCCCTGCTGCCCCAGCCCCTATCATGGATTTCCCAGCGCTTTCGGTATAGAGAGCCCTGAAGATCTGGTAGGCGGCCTTGAGGCCACTATTGCAGCCGAGAAGAAGTACGTCGCTGACGCCGGTCTGACCGGTCACTTCTCCACCTGGGCGGTTCCCGCTTCCATAGCCAACACTGTTGCCAGCACCGAGTATGCCTTCCTGTGGATGGCTGGTCTTATTGGCGACTGTGATGCCGACGCCATGAGCGCTCTGCTGAGCGACTACTGCGGCGCCGAGGCTGCCCTCACTCCCTTCGTTGATCCCGGTACCGGCGAAGTCACCGACAACTACCTTGTATATCAGCTGGGCTATCTCGATCTGTAATCCTGAAGCTGACTGAGACGATCGTCTAACAAAACGGGGCGGCTGTGAGCGTTCAGCTCCGCCGCCCCTTTTCTTACCCAAGCAATAAGCAATAATCAGTAATCGTCACACCCGTATAGAAAGGGGATTTACAAGCTTTGGCCGAATCAATTTTACGTTTTGCAAACGTGGGAAAGTCATACGGCAGCAATCAGGTCCTTAAAGGAATAAATATGGACGTTCGCCCCGGCGAGATCCATGCCCTTATAGGCGAAAACGGCGCCGGTAAGTCCACGTTGATGAACATCCTCTTCGGAATGCCCGTCATTCACGACACGGGCGGTTTTGAAGGCACCGTCGAGATAGACGGCGAGGATGCACATATAATGACGCCCCATGATGCCATGGAAAAAGGCATTGGTATGGTACACCAGGAGTTTATGCTGATTCCCGGCTTTACCATAACCGAAAACATAAAACTCAACCGCGAAATCACCAAGCCGACTGTGCTTTCAAAGATATTTGGCAAGCGTCTGCAGGAACTGGAAATGGACAAGATGAATGCGGACGCCCGCAAGGCTTTGGATACCATGGGGATGGACATTGAGGAGTATACGATGGTTCACGGCCTGCCCGTAGGACATATGCAGTTCGTTGAGATAGCCCGTGAGATCGATAAGACCGGCATACGCTATCTCGTATTTGACGAGCCTACGGCAGTGCTTACGGAGACCGAGACCGCGAATCTTCTTGCCGCTATCCGCCGCTTGGCGGCGCAGGGCATAGGCATCGTATTCATAAGCCACAGGTTGGAGGAGATAATCAGCCTTTCCGACCGCGTCACCATACTGCGCGACGGCGAGCTGGTAACTACCAAGGATACCAAGGACATTACCGCCGCTGAAATAGCGAGGCTGATGGTAGGCCGCGCACTTGTCCTCGACCGCAATGAGAGCGGGCGTAAGGTAAGCGATGAGGTAATACTCGATGTTGAGCACCTTTGCGTAAACATGCCCGGCGAAAAGGTTCAGGACGTGAGCTTCAAGGTGCATAAGGGCGAGATAGTGGGCATCGGCGGTTTGGCTGGACAGGGCAAGCTGGGCATCGCCAACGGCATAATGGGCCTTTATCCCGCCGACGGCAAGGTCGTATTCAAGGGCAGGGAGCTGAGCCTCAACGACACCAGGGACGCGCTCAAGTCCGACATAGCCTTTGTGAGCGAGGACAGAAAGGGCGTAGGATTGCTCCTCAACAGCCCTATCGATCTGAATATCGCTTTTACGGCCATGGAAACCGAGGGCAAGTTCCTCAAGAAGTATGGCCCAATAAAGCTGGCTGATAAGAAGGGCATAAGGGCGCACGCGGACAAGATGATAAAGGATCTGGATATTCGCTGCACCTCCGCAGCCCAGAATACCGGAGCCCTTTCCGGCGGAAACCAGCAGAAGGTGTGCGTCGCCAGGGCGCTGACACAGCAGCCTGAGCTGCTGCTGGTATCCGAGCCTACCCGCGGCATAGATATAGGCGCGAAGAAGCTGATACTGGATCTTCTTAAGAGTCTTGCGGAAGAGCGGGGCATGACCATAGTAATGACAAGCTCCGAGCTTGCGGAGCTTCGCAGCATTTGCGACCGGGTGCTCATTATATGCGAGGGCAGGGTTGCAGGCGAGCTCAAGCCCGAGGCGTCTGATGAGGAATACGGCCTTATGATGTCCTCCGCCCACGTATCAAAGGAAAAGGAGGCATAAACAATGG
>ERZ773225.4437-NODE-4437-length-11317-cov-3.301723_pt1 | contig 11317 bp, 11 predicted proteins | sample MGYA00580993_ERZ773225 | MGnify/ENA primary metagenome ERZ773225 (study PRJEB29015, sample SAMEA2737748) | human gut metagenome | biome: human gut; feature: human-associated habitat; material: faeces | place: China | collected 2012 ... | reverse complement strand
GCATGGGCCTGGTCCAGAACCCCAATGACTTCGATGTCCTGGTGCTGCCCAACTTGTACGGCGATATCGTCAGCGACCTGTGCGCTGGCCTGGTGGGTGGCCTGGGTATGGCTCCGGGTTCCAACATCGGTGCCGATTGCGCCATCTTTGAGGCAACGCACGGCTCTGCGCCTGATATCGCTGGCCAGGATATCGCCAACCCCACGGCCGAGATCCTCTCTGCTGCGATGATGCTCGATCACCTGGGTGAGAACGACGCGGCCAACCGCATTCGCGCCGCCGTCTCTGCCACGCTCGACGAGGGCGAACAGGTTACCGGTGACGTGCGTCGTGCCCAGACCGGTTCCGTTGAGGGCGCCGTGGGCACGCAGGCCTTCGCCGATGCCGTTATCGCGCACCTGGTCTAAGGCATGCAGGCTGCAAACGCCTAAATAGTACTTAAGTGTTTGCGTATAACCTAAGAATCAATACGCCCGGCGCTCCGTCGGGCGTATTCTATTGGGGACTATGTTTCCTAACAAGGAGTAACCGATATGGGTCTGATTCAAAAGAAGGACGAGAAGGACGAGATCGACGGCATCCAGATCATCGAGCGCGGCGAAGGCCCCGACGGTGACGAGGACGAGAAGATCGATCTGGTCGCCGGTACGTCTGCCGAGCACATTGCTGCCGGCACGACCGCCGAGGAAGAGGACGCTCGCCTGGAGGCAAAGATCGCCGCGGACGCCGCCGACGAGAACCTCATGTCCGAGGAACAGGGCGAGGACGACGGCTCCGACGCGGACGACCGCGCATCCAACCACAAAAAGACGATGATTGCCGCCTTTGTGGTTGCAGTCGTGATCGCTGCGGTGGTCGGCTTCTTTATTGGCAATGGCGGCTTTGGCGGCAAGGGTGTCGGCTCGGCGACCCTCACCGAGGACCAGCTCGATTCGAACGTGGCAAGCTATAGCTACAACGGCAAGAAGAGCGATATCACCGCGCGCGAGGCCATCGAGAGCCAGTACAGCCTCGATACCGTCAAGGATAGCAACGGCAACTACACCGCCCCCTCTGCCGACGTCATCCTGTCTTACGTGCGCAACAAGATTCTGCTCGATGCTGCTGAGGACGAGGGCATTACAGTCTCCTCTAAGGAGATGAAGAAGTACGCCGAGGATTCTATCGGCACCTCGGACTACGACACCATGGCCAAGCAGTATGGCGTGTCCAAGGACCAGGCCAAGCAGATCGTCCGTCAGTCCGCGACGCTGCAGAAGCTCTACAAGAAGAAGGTGGGCGATGCTTCCGCGAGCATGCCGACCGCTCCGACCGAGCCTTCTGACGGCAACGAGGACACCGCGAGCAAGGATTACGCCGACTACATCATCAACCTTGCCGGCGACGAGTGGGATAGCTCGAAGGGCACCTGGAAGGACGCCGACAGCACCTATGCTAAGGCCTTCGCCGACGATGCCTTTACCGCCGATAGCGCCACCTATAAGCAGGCCATGACCGCCTACTACACTGCCTATCAGCAGTATTCCTCGCAGGCCTCGAGCGCCAGCTCCAAGTGGACCGAGTATGCCAACGGCCTCTATGCCAAGGCCAACATCAGCATCTACGGCCTGTTTGCGTAAGATCTGTCTGCACTACTGCGCGCTAACCGATCTACCTGATTAAGCCCGCTAGAACGACAACGTTCTAGCGGGCATTTTGTTACCGAAACCACTAGGATAGGACTTGCGCCCGTGCAAGTGCTTCATCGGGTATCCTCAATTCATCCTGGAAAACGGCCGTAAACGATTGCAAATAACCGGTAAACGGTCAAAAACTACCGTTCACCGATAATATCGAAACTGGTTCTAACTGGTATTAAGTCAAAAAGACCAATTCACAAATCTTCACAATGACCTGCATTTTTTCTACACGCCATTTTTAGCCACCCTGCGTTGTTTAGACACGAAAAAAGTTCCGATCTTTGGCCAAGGCATTTCAAAACGATTACAAAACCGCAGGTAGAAGTGTTAACGAGCGGTAAACGGTCGATTTTTCGCCGTGAACGGCGCAAAAACGTTTTACTGTGTGAATCAGCGAAAGCGACCTCTTCTGTGGTGATATAGTGACAACAACACGTCACGTGGTTACTACCAGTTGAGAGACCACTGGTCTTAAAGAACGCTTTCCAAGAAGCTTTAAGGGCACCTGCCCGCTGGCTTCCGAAAACATCGGACTCGTATCGTACACACCTTCGGAAGGGAAATTTGAATGGTTGGCTTTATTCTTACCGGTCATGGACAGTTCGCACCCGGCCTCGCAAGCGCTATCGCTATGGTCGCTGGCGACCAGCCCGCTTTTACCGTCGTTCCTTTTGAGGGCGACCAGGCTGCTTCCTACGGTGAGGATCTCCGCGCCGCTATTACCGCCATGCGCGAGGAGTGCGATGGCGTGCTCGTCTTTACCGACCTGCTTGGTGGTACCCCGTTCAACCAGGCAATGATGATTGCCCAGGATGTCGACAACGTCGAGATTCTGACTGGAACTAACCTTCCCATGGTTATTGAGCTTCTGTTCCTCCGCGGCAACGCCACGCTCGCCGAGCTTGGCGAGCAGGCCGTGACCGTTGGCCAGACGGGCATCACCGCCCAGACGGTCGCTTCCGTCGCTGGTGCCGAGGATGAGGATATCTTCGGCGACGAGGACGGCATCTAATGGCCGATTTCGGAGCCAGTGTTCTGAGTTCCTCGGTCGCTCTTTTGGGCCTGCTTGTCATCATGGGCTTGATTTACACCATCTGGTCGCAAATCAACATGAAGAAGAAGCAGAAGTACTTCAAGGAGCTGCACACGGAGCTCAAGCCGGGTCAGGAGGTTCTTTTCGCCGGCGGTATCTACGGAACCGTCAAAGGCATCGAAGGCGAAAAGGTCCAGATTAAAGTCCGATCCGGTGCCGTCGTAGATGTTTCGCGTTACGCGATTCAGGAGATCAAGTAACTGTCGTCAGCAAATAACGAAAGGAAGCTGATCAACATGGCAGAACCCAACATTCTTCTTACCCGCATCGATAACCGACTGGTCCATGGTCAGGTTGCCACCCAGTGGAACTCCACCCTGGGCTCCAACCTCATCCTCGTCGCCAACGACGACGTGTCGAACAACACCATGCGCCAGAACCTCATGAAGATGGCCGCTCCCACCGGCGTTGCTACGCGTTTCTTCTCCCTGCAGAAGACCATCGACGTCATCGGCAAGGCGAGCCCGCGCCAGAAGATCTTCATCGTGGCCGAAACACCGGAAGACGTGCTTACGCTCGTCAAGGGCGGTGTGCCTATAAAGAAGGTAAACATCGGCAACATGCACATGTCGGAAGGAAAGCGCCAAGTCGCCACCTCCGTCGCAGTTAACGACGAGGATGTCGCTGCGTTTAAAGAGCTGCAGGAATTGGGGGTGGAGTTGGAGATCAGGCGCGTTCCGAGCACGCCTGTTGAGGACACGAGCAAGCTCTTCTCGTAATCCTCATGATCCACGTTGTCAGGAATGAAACCCTGACATTCTGTACGTGAAATCCAAAGTGCGTACATACATTTTGAAAGGAGGAGCAAGATGGAATACTCGATCATCCAGGTCGCTCTGGTCTTCATCGTCACGTTCGTCGCGGCAATCGACCAGTTCAACTTCCTCGAGTCTCTCTATCAGCCCATCGTCACCGGCGCCGTCATCGGTCTTATCCTTGGCGACCTCAACACCGGTCTTCTCGTGGGTGGTACTTATCAGCTCATGACGATCGGCAACATGCCGATCGGAGGCGCTCAGCCGCCTAACGCCGTCATCGGCGGCATCATGGCAGCCATTCTCGCTATTGCTACGGGCCTCGAGCCCAACGCGGCAGTCGGCCTTGCCATTCCGTTCGCTCTGCTTGGTCAGCTCGGCGTTACCCTGGTCTTCACGCTTATGTCGCCGCTCATGTCCTCCGCGGACAACATGGCTCACAACGCTGACACCAAGGGTATCGAGCGTCTGAACTACTTCGCCATGGCTCTGCTCGGCCTGATCTTCGCCGTCGTCGTCACCCTGTTCTTCATCGCTGGCGCCACCATCGGTCAGACCATCGCTTCCGCCATCCCGACTTGGCTGCAGACCGGTCTTTCCGCTGCAGGCGGCATGATGCGCTTCGTCGGCTTCGCCGTCCTGCTCAAGGTTATGATGAACCGCGATATGTGGGGCTTCTTCCTCATGGGCTTTGGCCTCGCGCTCATCACCGTTGCCAACGATTCTCTGGCAACCCCTGCTCTGCTCATCCTCGCTCTCATCGGCTTCGGCATCGCCTTCTGGGACTTCCAGCAGCAGACCGAGCTGAAGGGTGCAGCTGTTTCTGACGGAGGTGACTTCGAAGATGGCATCTAATGAGTATGTGATCCCGGAGCACTACGAGGATCTCACTCCTGCTCCGCAGCTCGACCAGAAGACCCTCAACAAGATGGCTTGGCGCTCCTGCTTCCTGCAGGCATCGTTCAACTACGAGCGCATGCAGGCCGCTGGCTGGCTTTACTCCATCATCCCCGGTCTGGAGAAGATCCACACCAACAAGAACGACCTCGCGGCTTCCATGAGCCACAACCTGGAGTTCTTCAACACTCACCCGTTCCTCGTCACCTTTGTTATGGGTATCGTGCTTTCGCTCGAGCAGAACAAGGTTGACATCCCCACGATCCGCGCCGTCCGCGTCGCCGCAATGGGCCCGCTCGGTGGTATCGGTGACGCCCTGTTCTGGCTGACGCTCGTGCCTATCACGGCCGGCATCACCTCCAACATGGCCATCAACGGCAACGCCGCTGCGCCGATCATCTTCCTGGTGATCTTCAACGTCGTCCAGTTCGCTCTGCGCTTCTGGCTCATGAACTGGTCCTACAAGCTTGGCACCAGCGCTATTGACGCTCTGACTGCCAACATGCAGGCCTTCACGCGTGCCGCTTCCATTATGGGCGTCTTCGTCGTCGGTTGCCTGGTCGTCACCATGGGTGGCACCCAGATCAACCTCCAGATCCCCAACGGCACCACCCGTGGCCTCTCCGCTACTACCGTGATCGTCTCCGAGAAGGAGGCCGAGAACTTCACCGGTATGGAGGGCATCGATACCGAGACCGCTGAGGCCGGTACCATCGCCATGACCGATGAGGACGGCAACGCCCTCACCGCTTCCGATGCCGACGGCAACGCTGTCGAGTGCGGCGTCACCGATCTGGGCAACGGCATGGAGTCCGTTACCTACGGCACCGTCACCGAGGATCCGGTCAACTTCTCTGTTGCCGACACCCTCAACACCATCGTCCCGAAGCTCGTCCCGCTTATGCTTACGCTGCTGCTTTACTACATGTTCGCTAAGCACAGCTGGACCCCGACCAAGGGCATTCTGCTGCTCTTCGTCCTGGGCATCCTGGGCGCTGGCCCGCTTGGTCTCTGGCCGAGCATCTGGTAAGGCTCTAGCTTGAGGGGTGTGTCCCTGCGCGGCTCACACCCCGACCCCTTAAGCCATGTGTATGTTAAAAGCCGCGTGCTCGAAAGAGCGCGCGGCTTTTGTTTTCTTGATGAGTCGGGTGTTGCAGACCGATAATGCTTAACACCCTAGGTAGTTAGCCGAATTCGAGCAAAAGGGAGGATAGGATGGCGATCGGAGCGCGTAGGCAGCCGCTGTACGATCAGCTGGTCGATATTCTGACCGAAAAGATTGACCATGAATATCGCGCCGGTGACATGATTCCTTCCGAGCGCGAACTTTCGGAGCGCTATGGTCTCTCGCGCACTACGGTACGCTTGGCTCTGCAGGAACTGGAGCGTTTAGGACTGGTGGTTCGGCAGCACGGTCGCGGTACCTTTGTGACCGACCGTTCGGCAAAAGCAACCAATCTTATGCAGTCCTACAGCTTTACCGAGCAGATGCGCGCGATGGGTCGAGAACCCGAGACCACGATTCTCGAGTTTTGCGAGATGGAGGCCGATAAGAATCTGGCCGAGCATATGGGATTGCGTATCGGTGATCGCATTTTTAAGCTTAAGCGCCTTCGTTCTGCCGACAACATGCCCATGATGGTCGAACGCAGCTATCTACCGGTTCGTCAATTTCTGTCCCTAAAGCGACCGCTGCTGGAGCGCAAGCCGCTTTACGATGTGATTGAGCAGGACTTTCAGCAAAAGATACGCGTGGCTGAAGAGGAGTTCTATGCGAGCATAGCCCGTCCCACCGACGCCCACCTTTTGGGAATTGTCGAGGGCTCGCCTGTGCTCGATTTGGTCAGGACTACGTATAACGAGTCATACGAGGTTGTGGAGTATACACTCTCGGTTGCTCGTGCCGATCAGTTTAAATACAAGGTTTACCACCAGCGTAGCAACTAGTGTCCGCATCGTTTCCATATGGTGATTCTTTGCATTTAACTGGTTACTACCAGATAACCAACCGAAGTGTATAATTGCACGTCAGAGGATTACTTCTAGAGAGAGGTATTAGAAATGTTCGAGAAGAGTGTCGAGGAGCTCACCGAGCTCGGCGCCCAGATCACCACGGCCGAGATTGCTCAGCAGCCCGAGCTTTGGCGTGATACGCTCAACATCTATCGCGAGAACAAGGAGGCCATCGAGGCCTTCCTGGCCGAGGCTCGTGCTATGGGCGAGGGCCGTCTGTCCGTTGTCTTCACCGGTGCCGGTACGTCCGACTACGTTGGCGATACCTGCGCCCCGTACCTGCGTCACGCTGGCAACACTGATCTCTACGACTTTAAGCCCATCGCCACGACAGACATCGTGAGCGCTCCGCGCGATTTCCTGCGCGCCGAGGATCCCACGCTCGTGGTTTCCTTTGCCCGCTCTGGCAACAGCCCCGAGAGCCTTGCCGCCGTTGCCGTTGCCAAGGAGCTCGTTCACAACGTCAAGTTCCTCAACATCACCTGCGCTCCCGAGGGCAAGCTCGCCGTTGAGTCTGCCGATGATCCCAACGCGCTGACGCTGCTCATTCCGCGCGCCAACGACAAGGGCTTCGCCATGACCGGCTCCTACACCTGCATGACCCTGCTCTCTACCCTCATCTTTGACGAGGCTTCCGACGAGCAGAAGGCCGAGTGGGTCGAGACCATCGCCAAGATGGGCGAGGAGGTCATCGCTCGCGAGTCCGAGGTTGCCGACTACCTCGCTGGCGACTTCAACCGCGTGACCTACTTGGGCTCCGGCTCCTTTGGCGGCCTTGCTCAGGAGAGCCAGCTCAAGATCCTCGAGCTCGCTCACGGTCTGGTTGCTACTTCCTACGACACCTCCATGGGCTATCGTCACGGACCTAAGTCTTTCGTCGACGATAAGACGCTCGTCTTCGTATTCGTCAACAACGACGCCTACACCCGTCAGTACGACATCGACATCCTCAACGAGATCGGTGGCGACGATATTGCTCAGCACACCGTTGCCGTTCAGCAGGATGGCGCTACTGTCTACGAGGGTGAGTCCTTCACCTTTAAGGGCTATGAGGCACTCCCCGAGGGTTACCTTGCTCTGCCGTTCGTGATGTTTGCCCAGGCAATCAGCCTGCTCAACTCCGTGCGCGTGGGCAACACGCCCGATACGCCGAGCCCCACCGGCACGGTCAACCGCGTGGTCAAGGGCGTGACGATTCACCCCTTCACCGCTTAATCGCGTCCCCCTGTAAGGGCGCCCGTCCGCTCATAACGGCGGGCGGGCGCTTTTTGTTTTACGTGAGCTGGGTATAAGCATCACCACAGTCAACTGCTTTAGAAGCAAGGAGTGCATATGAGCACGTACGCAATTAAGGCTGACAAGTTCTTCTTGCCGGCAGGCCCGCAACTGGGCGGCTATCTTATGGTCGAGGATGGCGTCTTTGGCGCCTGGCAGGCCGACGAGCCCTCTTGCGAGATTAAGGATTACACGGGATCGTGGATCGCACCGGGTATGGTCGACACCCACATCCATGGCTTCTATAACCACTCGACTACCGATAACGATCCCGAGGGCATCGATATCAGCTCGACCGAGCTCGCCCGTCGCGGCACCACCAGCTGGCTGCCCACGACGTTCACCGATGGCGTCGAGCAGATTAAGGACGCCTGCGCCGCCATCGCCCAGGCGGACGAGGGTCGCGGCCCCGACTTCTGCGGTGCTCGCATTCAGGGCATCTACCTGGAGGGCCCTTTCTTTACCATGAAGCACGTGGGCGCGCAGAACCCCGCTTATCTGATCGATCCCTCCGAGGAGGTCTTCGACCAGTGGCAGGAGGCTGCGGGTGGTCGCATCGTTAAGAGCGCCATGGCGGCCGAGCGCGACGGTGCCGCTGCTTATGCAGCTGCTCTGAACGCCAAGGGTGTGGTGACCAGCATCGGTCACTCCGACGCCACCTACGATGAGTGCATCGCCGCCATCAACGCCGGTGCCAGCTGCTTTACGCATACCTATAACGGACAGCGCGGGCTGCATCACCGTGAGCCTGGTGTCGTGGGTGCCGCCATGTCCACGCCCGAGACCTACGCCGAGATCATCTGTGACGGCAAGCACGTGAACCCTGCCGCCATCAAGGCGCTGCTGCAGGCCAAGGGCTGGCAGCACACGGTGCTCATCACCGACTGCCTTGGCTGCGGCGGCATGCCCGAGGGCAGCTACACCAGCGGCGGCATGGACGTCATCATGAAGGACAACCTGTGCTGGCTCGCCGACGGCAAGAGCATTGCCGGCTCGGTGCTCACGCTTGCCCAGGGCGTCAAGAACATTGTCGATTGGGGCATCGCCAGCGCCGATATCGCCATTCGCATGGCAACCGAGGTGCCGGCTCGCTCTGCACACATCGAGGATAAGTGCGGCAGCATCATGCCGGGTCGCGACGCCGACTTTGTCGTGTTCGACCATGAGCTCACCCTCGTCGAGACGTATGTTGGCGGTCAGAGCGTCGGCAACGCCTTTACCGAGTAACGATAGAAAAAGACGGCGGGCCCGAATCTGCTCGGACCCGCCGTATGGGTTAAACGCTCAATAGCACCTTCACAGTTACAGCTTGTTAGCAATCTTCTTTGCCGTGCGCTTAACGCCGGCCACAAGACCTCCCGCAGGATGCTCCTTCTCGTATGCTAGGCGCTTCTCACGCTTGGCGTACTCTTCGACGATGATGTCGCCATATTCGTCTTGTCGAAGAAGTCGACGGCGCCCTTAATTTCCTCCGCGGTCGGGTGTCCCTTTTGGACACCGCCGGCGAGCTTGAACGGCCCCCACGTATCAAAGCCGGGGCAGCCGTAGACACCCATAAAGATGGCCTGCCTCATGCGGCAGATGCCATCGATATCCTTGCCGTACCACTTGTTTTTGCCTCCGTAGGTCATAAGGCCAAACACCTTGTCCTGCGGCTGCAGCACGTTCGTGAGCACGCGTGCCATGTCCTTGTCGATCTCGGAGTAATAGATGCCCGTGGCGACACCGATTAAATGATATTCGTGCAGGTCGGGGTACTCGTTTTTGCCGAGTGACTTCACGTCGAGGGTATCGATCTCGGGGTGTGCCTCGACGATGGCGTCCACGAGCTTTTTCGTATTGCCGTGGTGGCGCGAGGCGTAGAGGATGATGGTTCGCATAAGAAGGCCTTTCAGCTGTAATTGCATCAATGTCTGTATGGTACCCCGTTGCATGGCTGGAAAACCGGACGCATCGATGAACGTGCGGGTTTGTCCTTTGGTCAGGGCCGAGACGGGTTCTTGCGAGCAAAAAAGCAGTTGTTCGAAAGGATGGATAATGGAATACGCTCTTTCCAACGATTCGATTTCTATCAAGGTTTCCACGGCCGGCGGCTCGTTTACCTCGATTGAGGCTGACGGACGCGAGTACTTGTGGCAGGGCGATCCCGCCGTGTGGTCTGGCCAGGCACCGATTTGCTTCCCGATTTGCGGAGGCTTGCGCGACAACAGCGCCATGACATTTGCCGGGCATCATGTAAAGCTCGCTCGCCACGGGTTTGCGCGCAAACAGGAGTGGAAGCTGTTGAGCCAAGGCGAGAACGAGCTGGCGATGTGCCTGGCTTCGGAGGATAACGCCGCATTGCTGAGTGATTATCCGTATCCGTTTAAGCTTGTCGCCCACTATGCGCTCGAGGACGCCGCCGTGCGCGTCGCCTACGAGGTGACCAACGAAGGCACCGAGGACATGCCGTTCTTTATTGGCGGTCATCCCGGCTTTAGGTGCCCACTCGATGAGGGCGAGGCCTATACGGACTACGAGTTGCGCTTCGAGAGAGACGAGGCTGCGGAGCTTTGCACCGCTGTCCCTTCGACTGGCTTGATTGATGTGGCTAACCGTTCAAAGAACCCCATGGTGGGAAAGACGCTGCCCCTGTCGCATGGGCTCTTCGATTTTGCGGAGACCATCTTTGACGTGCTCGAGAGCCGTCAGGTCACGCTTTCAAAAAAGGGCGAGGACAAAGGCGTTCGTCTGAGCTTTGAGGGTTTCCCGTATCTCATTGTGTGGAGTAAGCCCGAGGGCGATTTTGTGGCAGTTGAGCCATGGGGTGGCCTTTCGACCTGCTCCGATGAGGACGACGTGCTTGAGCACAAGCGCGGCTGCCTTGTCGCCAAGCCCAAGGAGACCGTCGTTCGCTCGTTCACGATTGAGATTCTGTAATTCCGTTTTGTCGACTCGTATCGCGAGGCATAAGGAGCCTGCGAGATAAGGAGCTAAAAATGATCCTCACCGTTACGATGAACCCGTCCGTCGATACGCGCTATCAGCTCGATGAGCTCGTCATCGACGACGTCAACCGCGTGACGCCCGAAAAGACCGCCGGCGGCAAGGGCCTTAACGTAGCCCGCGTTCTGGGTCAGTTGGGCGACGACGTTGTGGCAACCGGCCTGCTCGGCGGCCACATGGGCGCCTATATGGCCGAGCTCATGGACGCCAATGGCATTAAGAATGATTTTGTGCCCATCAAGGGCGAGACTCGCATTTGTCTCAACATCCTCCACGCCGGCAACCAGACCGAGCTGCTCGAGAGCGGTCCGACAATTGCCCCCGAGGAGCTCGATGCCTTTACCGCCAAGTTTACCGAGCTTGCAGGTAAGGCCGACGTCGTCACCATTTCGGGTTCGCTGCCCCGCGGTGTCGAGGCAGACTACTATGCCAAGATCACGGGCATTGCCGAGAACGCCGGCGCCAAGGTGCTGCTTGATACCTCGGGTGCTTCGCTCGAGGCCGCCCTTAAGTCCGAAATTAAGCCCGAGCTGGTCAAGCCTAACCTGACCGAGATCAACGGCCTTCTGGGCACGAACTTTACCACCGACGATGTGGACGAGCTCCGCGCCGCGCTCGCT
>ERZ773225.4422-NODE-4422-length-11339-cov-2.545285_pt1 | contig 11339 bp, 9 predicted proteins | sample MGYA00580993_ERZ773225 | MGnify/ENA primary metagenome ERZ773225 (study PRJEB29015, sample SAMEA2737748) | human gut metagenome | biome: human gut; feature: human-associated habitat; material: faeces | place: China | collected 2012 ... | reverse complement strand
GCTCCACTTGATTTCGGTGCCCGCCGTTATTGTGAAGCCCGTGTCTGGAGTTATTTCAATATGTTTAGCGATCAGGGAGAGGCATACCTTCCTTATATACAGGGAGAAACAGACGAACCGATGCCGTTGTTCGTGAAGCCTAACCGTAAGATTTCCGTACAGGATGTACAGAATGCCATGCGTGATCACTATGAAGGGACTCCCCTCGATATCAGCAATGATTTTGGTGCCGGCCCTTATAAGATCCCATATCGTCTTTCGCCGCTTTCTTTTAAAGTGGGTGATCAGGAATATTTCAATGAGCGCCCTATTTCCACTCAGCAAACCGGTTTTGTTTTTGTTGCGCAAATGCGTGCCAGTATGCCCGATCCGGTGGGTGGTGTACTTTGGTTTGGTACGGACGATGCCAATATGACGGTATTCACCCCGGTATACTGCTGTACGGATAAAGTGCCTGTATGCTATTCCCGTGTAGGTGGAGCCGATTATATCACTTTCTCTTGGGATTCTTCTTTCTGGATTTTCAATTGGGTATCCAATATGGTATATCCGCGTTACGATTTGATGATCGGTGATATCCGTGCTGCACAGCAGGAACTTGAAAGTACTTTCCACGAGGCACAGGCCGGTATTGAAAATATGGCTACGCGCATTTATCAAAAGGATCCGGCCGGAGCCAAGGCTTTTCTCACCAATTATACTAATATGACTGCTCAAAGTACTTTCGATACTTGGAAGCGGTTGGGAGAGTTTATCATAGTGAAATACGCTGACGGTGTGATTCGCAAGATGAAAGATGGTAAGTTCGAACGTAACTCTATCGGTCAGCCTGCCGGTGTGGTTCGTCCGGGTTATCCGAAAGAATTTCTTGAAGAATATGTAAAACAAACAGGCGAACGTTACAAAGTGAAATAATTATTTAATATATGGATATTCTGTGCTGAAAACCGCATGTCGATTGATGTATCGGCCATTATCACATTAACACAATATTCATTTATTTATTAGGAATTCTTATTTAATTCTTTTACATTTGTGACTTATAGAGATTAATGAATCATTAACCAATAAATAACAATCTAAATGGAAAATCAGGAACTCATCAAGCAGGTGACTGAGAAAGCTGAAAAATGGCTTACCCCGGCATATGATGCCGAAACTCAGGCTGAAGTGAAACGTATGTTGGCAAATGAAGATAAAACCGAGTTGATAGAAGCTTTCTATAAAGATTTGGAATTCGGTACAGGCGGTCTGCGCGGTATCATGGGTGTAGGTACCAATCGCATGAATATCTATACGGTAGGGGCTGCCACTCAAGGGCTTTCCAACTATTTGAATGCTAATTTTAAAGATATTCCGCAGATTTCCGTAGTGGTAGGATACGACTGCCGCAACAACAGTGATCTTTTTGCAAAAATTTCCGCAGATATTTTTGCTGCTAACGGTATCAAAGTATATCTGTTCGAAGATATGCGCCCGACTCCTGAAATGTCATTTGCTATCCGTCACCTCGGTTGCCAAAGCGGTATTATTCTGACAGCTTCTCATAATCCGAAAGAATATAACGGTTACAAGGCTTATTGGGATGATGGTGCACAGGTATTGGCACCGCATGATAAAGGAATTATCGATGAAGTGAATAAGATAACTTCTGCTGCCGACATTAAATTCCGGGGTAATTCTGATGCCGGTTTGATTCAGATTGTCGGCGAAGACATTGATAAACCTTATCTGGAAAAGGTTAAAACCATTTCTATCGATCCGGAAGCTATCGCTCACCAGAAAGATATGAAGATTGTTTATACTCCGATTCACGGTACGGGTATGATGCTTATTCCGCGTGCATTGAAGATGTGGGGTTTTGAGAATGTCCATACGGTTCCCGAACAGATGATTAAGGATGGTAACTTCCCGACAGTTGTTTCTCCGAATCCCGAAAATGCCGAGGCATTGACTATGGCTGTCAATCTGGCTAAGGAAATCGATGCCGACCTGGTAATGGCGAGTGATCCTGATGCCGACCGTGTGGGTATTGCCTGTAAGGATGATAAGGGCGAATGGGTACTTATCAATGGTAACCAGACTTGCTTGATGTATCTTTATTATATCATTACCCAGTATAAGAAATTGGGCAAGATGACAGGGAAGGAATTTGTAGTGAAAACAATTGTTACTACCGAACTTATCAAGAAAATAGCTGAGAAGAACGGCATTGAAATGCTCGATTGCTATACCGGTTTTAAATGGATTGCACGCGAGATTCGTTTGCGTGAAGGTAAGCAGGTTTACATCGGCGGTGGTGAAGAAAGCTATGGTTTCCTTGCCGAAGATTTTGTACGTGATAAAGATGCCGTATCTGCTTGTTGCTTGATTTCCGAAATTGCTGCATGGGCGAAAGACAATGGCAAAACATTGTATCAATTGCTGCTGGATATCTATGTGGAATATGGTTTCTCTAAAGAAAAAGGTATTAGCGTAGTAAAACCCGGTAAGAGCGGTGCGGAAGAAATCAAGCAGATGATGGTTGATTTCCGTAATAATCCTCCGCGCGAACTGGCAGGTTCTAAAGTAATCCTTTGGAAAGACTTCCAGACTTTGAAACAGATTGACGAAGACGGTCGTGTAACCAAAATCGATATGCCGGATAAGTCGAACGTACTTCAATATTTCACTCAGGATGGCGGCAAGGTTTCTATCCGTCCTTCGGGAACAGAGCCTAAGATTAAGTTCTATATCGAAGTGAAAGGAGAGATGGGCTGTCGTAATTGTTTTGCCGGTGCTGATGCAAGTGCCGATGAAAAGATCAAGGCTGTGATGAAATCACTCGGTATCTGAGTACTTCCCTTGCGGGCAGATACTCCAGATAATGGAAAATGATAGATAAAAAGGGGCTATTACCGGATTATGCGGTGATAGCCTCTCTTTTTTGTATTCTTTTTGTTTCTTTAGTCTATCGGGCTTAATCATTCTGTGTTAAACGTTGTTCTATGTGCAACATCTAAACCAATTAATATATGAAAGATCTGATAGCCGGCATCAAATACGATGCCTCGAAAGTGATTAGTCGGGCCATTGGGCCGAGTAAAGAATTTTGCATGGGATATATGAATCCGGGTATGCCGGATGGCGGAGGGTATATATCGACTATGAAACTTTCCGTTGGAACGGTCGATATCAAAGGACTTGATGTCGTGACCGAAAGTATTCTTGCCTATGACCGTTGCGGAAGGAGCGATGCTTATTTCGGACAGGTTAATATGCTGAATACCTCTTCTGCATTTTGCGGACTGAATGGGGCGATATGGGGATTGGATCTTGCCGTACACGAAGATATTGTTTCTGGAAAGGCAGTTCCTATGTACATGCAACCGCAAGTTTCCGGAAAAGAGATCCCCGTGTATAATGTTCGTCCTCTGCTGGATGCTACCGAACGTCTTTTTGGAAAGGAGAAACAACAGCGTTTTCCACCTATGCCGGGAGCACATATTGTTTGTGCCGGACAGGATGTCAGTGCGCGCGGACCATTGTGGGTGTGGGCCTGTATCGGAGTGGCTGTTCCTAAGAACAGGGATGTGGCTGCCTGCTTGTTTGTAGAAGATGCCGATACTTATGGCAATGATTCTACCACAGAGAGTGAAATGATCGGTTATCTTGAGGGTACGCTCCGTAAAGTGACCAATAGCATTGCGCTTTACGGGAAAGATCAGGAAGTGGAATACGAATGTATTTATGCCGGATATAAATATGTATTTGTTGAGTCCGATCAGGTTGGTTGTGCATTGGTGACTGTTCCTGCCGTTTATTTGGCGCAGAATGTTTTGCCCGAGGGTATGGATGCGTCTTCCTTGCACGGACTGCCGCTTGTTGAATGGGAGAAGAAATTGGATTTGAAAGAACTCACTTTCATGGAATAGCTCACGGGGTTTGTTTAAAAAGCAGGTCACGAAGATACATGGGTTTATTGATACTTTTGGAGGATGAATGCTGTTTTCATTCCATTCATAAGTTGTTCGTTTGTAGTTTATATGTACTTCGTGGCCTGTGTTTTTGTCATTTTCCGTTTTCTATCCACCAGTCTATCATTTTTCTTGCCAGACTTAGTTTTCTTGGCAATTCGGGTAAGTTGTCCCGGGTATAAAAGGCTCCGGAACTCAGCTCTTCATCCTGCAACGTGAGTTCTCCACCTGCATAGTCAGCGATAAATCCTACCATCAGTCCACTGGGATATGGCCAAGGCTGATTGGCAAAATAAGTGATATTCTTTACATCCAGTCCGGTTTCTTCTTTCACCTCGCGCGCAACGCATTCTTCCAAAGTTTCTCCGGTTTCCAGAAAACCGGCCACAAGGCTGTTGAATGTACCTTTGAAATTGCGTGCATGTACCAGCAATAATTTATCTTCTTTACGGATCAGAACTAATATTGCCGTAGAAATAGAGGGATACATCTCGTTTCCGCATTTGGGGCATTTTTTCATGATAGGTGCTTTTTGCTCCATTGCTGTGCCGCATGCGGGGCAGAAACGACTATTGCGATCCCAGTGCAGTATTTCGGCTGCTTTTCCGGCAGTCTGATATTGCTTCAGTGGAATGAAATCGTAAGATGCACGTAGTCCGGTCATCATATACTTATCCGATTCTTCTACCGGATAATCAATGGCAATCGCTTTACAGGGATGCCCATCCAACATACATATTTCATGTATGTTGGTCTCCGGAGAGATATGGATCGGAGGTTGCCCGGCACAAGGGATTGAAAATCCGTTATCTGTTTTTTTAAGTAATAACTGGTCTTTATAGAAAATGATCCACCAGGTAGTTGTTAGTTTACTCATCTTTTTAATAACTTTTTTAATTCTTCTTCATTGAACCATTGTTGTTGTGACGGACGTCCCGTACCTCGGACGACAGAAGTCTCTTGTGTTGCAGGGATTCCCATTTGACGGGTATGTACAATTTGGCAGGAGATATCCATCGTGTCCAACGGATTTCTCCTGCGAGGTTTGAAACTTGAATATTCTTTTGGAAATTCAACGCCTAATTCATCCAATAAAACTTTTAGTTGACGGCGCGGTCCTTTCGCTTTCGGGTTATCTTTCATTTGATACATCAGCTTGCGATGTTGGTCAAACGGCTCCTGGTATTCCCGCAGCATTTCCCGGTTGACGAAAGTAATGTAAGTGACCGTACCGTTTCCTGCGTATTCTATGATACTCAGCCCTTGGTTGTGTGCCAGATATTTTGTATGCCTGTGCGTACACATTGCCGTGTCGTGTATCAGTTTGGAATAAAAGAAAAGTATAAAATCGTGTTCGTCCTTGAAAGGAATGCCTTTGGGAGTCATATACCGGCTTTTGATACGTTTCATGTAATGCGGTGTCACCCGGCTGCATCTGAAACGGTCGATGAGATAGATACCTTTTTCACCATATTCGTTGGTATAGAAGGTATAGAAAGCTTCGATAAACATTTTATTGTTTAAAACGACGAGCATAATGTTCCATTCGATTCCGGTATGCGGAGAGGTGACACGTACGTGACTCTCCACCGGAAACGTCAGTGAACATCTCAATCGGGTACCGCTTCTCGCCATTAATTCCCGGTATTCTTCGGACAAGAAAGTCCATTCTTTACTTAGTTCTGCTTCTATCTGTATAGGTAGGAGGTTGTTGCTGTATTCTTTCATGAAAAAATCATTATGTTCGCTTGCGGCGTTATCTCTTAGAAGAGGATGATAAATTTCAGACAAAGGTATGAAAATTTTCAATACCTATTTCATTCACGAAATATTTGTCGTGAGAAACCACAACTACCGTGCCTGTATAATTTTTGATTGTCGCCGTGATGATTTCGATGCTTTGAATATCCAGATTATTCGTAGGCTCATCCAGAATGAACATGTCCGGAGTATTGTCACTGATCATCAGACAGCAAAAAGCAAGTCTCATCTTTTCACCGCCACTTAATTTCCGGCAAGATTTGTCCCATACGGTTGCCGGAAACAGGTAGCGGTTGAGTATGGTTTTTATTTCATGTTCAGGTAGATTACGACTATTAAAGGTTTCCGCCTGTTCGAGGACACTCTTGTCATTTTTAATAATGGAATATTCCTGATTGAGGTAAACGTATTTGAAGTCTATACGGGAAAGGCCCCCTTGTGTGGGGACAATCTCTCCGGTAATGAGTTTCAATAAAGTTGTTTTTCCCGATCCATTTACTCCTTTGATACAGAGACGGTCACCGCTTTTTAGCTGAAAACTCAAGGATTCTTTCCATAATGCGTCATTATTGTTATAACTGAAATTGATATCCTTGGCCGTAATCAATATCTTACCGGTATGTAGCGAAGAAGCATTGAAATCAGTTTTTAGCGCTGCCGTACCGGTAAGGGTATTTCTGAGTCGGTTCATTTCATTTGTCAGTTGCTCTGATTTTTCGGCATGTATGTTATTTAGTTTGGTTGTACTTTTTTCTGCTTTATCTTTTAGGGTATTCATTGCTATGCGAGGAATCCTTTTTTTTATATTCGCTTTTTCTCCACGTACGTTTTGTTTATTTTTTCGTTCTGCCATTTCTCTGGCTGTTTTCTTAGCCAGACGTAATTCTTTCTCTTTTTCTTCGAGTTGCTGCTGTCAAGCATTCATCATGATACCTTTCTGTGTAGAATTCATAATTTCCTCCATATACGTTTATGCCGCTCCGGGTAAGTTCGCAGGTAGTATTCAGTAAGTTGAGCAGTGTCCGGTCGTGGCTGACGATAATCAAAGTAGAAGAGGTCCTTTTCACAAATTCATAGAGTTGTTTTCTGCCTTCTGTATCCAGGTGGTTGGTCGGTTCATCCAACAGGATGACAGAAGGGGCATGTATTTCCATACCTGCCAGAAACACCCGTGTTTTTTCTCCGCCGCTCAGTTCGCACATTGATTGTGACGTTGATTTATCATGTATTCCCCAAGAAACTAATGCAGTTTGTACCCGCTCTTCAATATTCCAGTCATCATTCAGAATATGAAAGTTTTCTACGGAAGCATCACCGTTCAGGATAGCATGTAGTGCTCTAATTTTCGTATCTATCTGCAATGCTTCTGCAATAGTCTGATTATCGTACTGTCCGAAGTGTTGAGGGATGTAATATAAATCATCCGGACGAATGATTGTACCCGATGAAGGGGGAAGCCATCCCGCAATAATCTGTAAGAGAGTTGATTTCCCTGATCCGTTATTACCGATTAATGCTACTTTTTGTCCTTTATTTACAGATAGATCGAGGTCTTTGAATAGAATATCTTTATCTGCGTGTATGTATGTGATTTTTTGAATGGATATACTCATGCTGATTATGGTTTTGAAAGTTTAAAGATTGGGATTGGTTATCACGAAAAAGTGGGGAGGAGGGAGATAAACACAATAGTGGCCAAACATACACGTTTGTGATGCTCAGTGTCAATAGAAAAATAGCATGTAAAAAGTGATGTTTACCGAAATGTGTTGTCTTACTTGGATATTCTCATCGGAGTAGTTTAATTAATTCCGGGGGCAAAGGTAAGATAAAAAATGAAACTCCCAACACTATATTAGTATCAATATTTAATTTCCTACTAATTTCACGGACAATTTTAAGGTCGACTCATATTAAATATAGTCGCTAAGGCGTGAAAGACTCATTCTGATTAGTTTGGAAAAAGATTTTTGATTGAAATCCATTTCAAACATGTGGAGCTTAAGAACATCTGCCCTTGGAGGATAGGAAAATTTTTAAAACAGATTGATGGTTTATATAGTGAGAAAATCGCACGTCTGATTTTAACATTGTTAATCCTGTTTTCGGCATATGGTTTCTTCCGTTGCAAAACATTAATTTCTTTACCTGTAAAGAAGCGTATTCTTACCAACAAGAATACGTATTTAACACAGTATTAAAAGCGTATTCTTACAGGCTAAGAATATCAGTTTAATTGTTTATTAAATAAGTGATTAATTCTTTGATATACAGTGGTTAACGCCATTTGTGTTTGTCTCCCGGTATGGAATATCCCCTATTGGTTCGAAAAATGACTCTTTCCTGTACTTGTCAAATTAGCAACTTCAGTTGTGCCAAATTGCTTTTTATCATTACTTATAAAAGTTTCTCATATGCCATGCGGCTTCCTCTTTGATATAATATTTCACCACAATAACTGAATCCTAACTTTTCTAACATTCTGTGCATATAGAAATTATCAAAATTGGTATCTACTTTGAAACTATGAATGCCTTGACTGCGGCTTAGCTCTTCTACTTTCTGCATAAATAGAGAGGCGATTCCTTTTTGTTTCATTTCATTGGCAACGGCCAGCCGATGAACAACTACATAAGGTTGTTCGCTTAACCAGCTACCGTCAATGGAATTATAGGCAGGTTCCCCGTCAAAGACTACTGCGGCATAAGCTATGATATCGGCTTCACTGCACAATACATAGGCATAACCGTTACGAATGTCATTAGCTATATTTTCCGGTAAAGGATATGTTTCGTCCCATTGCTGTTTGTTTTGCCGAAGCATTTGTGCTTTGGCTTGCAAGATGATTTCCCATATTCTGGCAGCATCTTCGGTGGTTGCTTTTCGAAATGTCAGTTGCATATTGTTTTATAAATAACGTCTTACTGTGATAATTCTTTGAAATGAAAAAGTCTTGTTGCAAAAATAGAAAAAAGAAAGGAATCTTACCCTATAATAGTAAAAATAGCACCTGCACTTGCCGATAATTTAAGCAGGCAGGCACAGGTGTTGTTTGAGGAATTTAAAAAAAAAGTTTTTAAGTTTCCTGTTTAATCGAATGTGAATAATTGATTCAGGACTTCGCTCATACTCGGATGCGTGAAAATAAAATCACGCAGGAAGCTGTAATGTTGTCCGGACTTCATGGCTACATTGACGATATTGATCATTTCCGATGCATCTGCACAGAATAAAGTACATCCCATGATTTTTCCGGTGTGCGCATCGACGATTGCCTTCAGCATGCCATCTACCTTTTGTAATGTGCGGGCACGCGCTACGGCTGTTGCCGGTAAACGGGATACTTTAAATGAATAACCTTTTTTTATGGCTTCCTCTTCCGTGAGACCGACGTGTGCCAAAGGAGGATCTATGAATACAGAGTAAGCAAGCGGGTTGCGATCTTCCGTTGTCCGTTCTTTGTCACCGAATAGCTTGTTACGAATAATCCGGTAATCGTCCAAATTGCGGACCTCCTTTCACATCTCCCATCGCCCATATATGCGGAGTGGTAGTATGCAGATGTACATCTGTGATGATTGCACCTTGTGAATCGACTTGTACGCCTGCTGCTTGAAGATTTAATCCGTCGATCATCGGTTTACGTCCTGTTGCCAATAGGATGGCATCTCCATCTATAAAATAAGGAGTACCGTCCGAAGCGTCCGTATAGGCCAGCGTAACGCCGTCGGCCGTATCATGAATTGATTGTGCGCGGGCATTCAAACGGATTTCGATACCTTTTCTTTCCAGAACCTCCCGTACACTGTTGGCAATATCCCGGTCTTCACGCGGCATGAAGAATCTGCCCCCTTCCAGAATGGTTACTTTACTTCCGAATTCGGCATACATAGATGCGAATTCAAGTCCGATATATCCACCGCCTACAATAATGAGGTGTTGGGGAAGTAGTTCCATATCCAGTAAGGTTGAACTGGTATACACCCGCTTGCTATCACGGATACCATCGATGGCGGGGATAATACTCGTAGAACCGGTATTGATGAAAATTTCTTTTCCTTGCAATTCTATTTCTTCATCGGGGAGTGTTACTTTTACTGTGTCAGGACATATAAAGGAAGCAGTTCCGGTATAGATCGTTATGTTCGGACGGTTGGCCAGGTCATCGAAATTCTTGTCACGCAGGAATGAGGTTAATTTGTCTTTACGGGCAATGGCTAATTTATAAAAGTTACTTTGCTTTTTGTAATCCCCCTGATACATAATTCCGGATATTTCTGCTTCATGTATCAAAGCCTTGGTTGGTATACAAGCTACATTTATACACGTACCGCCATACATTTTGTCAGAGCGTTCTATCAGGGCTATTTTCCAGCCACGATTGGCCAGTTCGGCAGCTAATGTCTTTCCACCTTTGCCGAAACCTATAATAATTGCATCATATTGTTTCATAATTCTTGTCTTTTTAAGAGGTTATTATTTAGAACATAACATTTGGAAGATGACATTTGTTTCGATTGTTGAATGAGAACGGTGAGTGTGATTGAAGCCAGTTCGATGAATAAAAGGTATTTTTAACCATAATAAATTAAATTCATTAAATAACTGTGTATCAATAAGAATTGTTTGTGTAAGCATTTAAGATGTGAAGTAACGGTGAAACGCAGATGTGAAATGATAATTGTATGGTTAAAATGATATACAACGTTTGTGGATTGTAATATCTTGGTTTATAGCATGTTATATAAAAGAATTTTTTCTCGTAGAGGAGTTGGTTGAAACTCGTAGAGAAACCACTCGTTCCTCGTAGAGAAACGAAACGTTTCTTTACGAGAAAACGATGGGAACTTTATAAAAAGTTACAATATGTGTGGGTTCGACGTAAAAGAGAAGCCTTTTATTGTATGATTTGTTGAATATCTATAAATTGTTTCCGGCTTCTTTATCTGTGTAATTTCTATTCTACTATTTTTCTTGTTTTTCAGCTTCATTACGGAATTGAACGGTACTTTGTCCGGTCATATTCTTAAAAAAGCGACTGAATGAAGACTGATCTTCAAAACCTAACAGATCGGCTATTTCTTTGGAACTCTTTGTGCTGTACAATAAGAGACGTTTAGCCTCAGCCTCTATCCGTTCATGAATGATACGGAGTGGGGAGGGGAGTTTGCAAGTTGAAAAAATATTCGATAGTGTTTTCGGGGATTTATGTAGCATATCCGCGTAATCCTGCACTTGTTTCTTTTCCCGATAATGGGTATCTACCAAAATAAAGAACTGGCGGATAATTTCGAAACTATACTCTTTTTCCTGAGTAATATTCAATCGATGGCGTGCAATGCGTGTACTTTGAATAATGAAACGCTTCAATTGTATACGAAGCATTTCCTCCTGCAAATTGTCTGTGACGGAAAACTCTTTACAGAGGGTGTCGGCAATGTCATTCAGGGTTTTCTGTTCCGCTTCGTTCAATGTGAAACGTATCACATGCGAAGAACCGTTGAATAAGAATCCACTACAGGATACTTCGTGGTCATTGCCATAAATACAGTAAAAGTTGCTGTTGAACAACAAAGTCAGATAGTCTCCGTCAATAGATTTAAATTCCAGATGCTGCAAGTT
>ERZ773225.4404-NODE-4404-length-11376-cov-3.411006_pt1 | contig 11376 bp, 7 predicted proteins | sample MGYA00580993_ERZ773225 | MGnify/ENA primary metagenome ERZ773225 (study PRJEB29015, sample SAMEA2737748) | human gut metagenome | biome: human gut; feature: human-associated habitat; material: faeces | place: China | collected 2012 ... | reverse complement strand
GGTCTTGGCGGAGATGGGGCAGACAATGGTGTCACCGCCCCAGTCTTCGGCTACGAGGCCGTACTCGGTGAGCTGCTGTATTACCCGGTCCGGGTTGGCGGTGTCCTTATCTATCTTGTTGATAGCGACAATTATCGGAACGTTCGCCGCCTTGGCGTGGTTTATGGCCTCGATGGTCTGCGGCATAATGCCGTCGTCCGCCGCCACAACCAGTATTACTATATCCGTAACCTGGGCTCCGCGGGCGCGCATGGAGGTGAACGCCTCGTGGCCCGGGGTATCTATAAAGGTTATGGTGCGCCCCTTGCAGGATACGGTATACGCGCCTATATGCTGCGTTATGCCGCCTGCCTCGCCCGCGGTTATGCTGCTTTCACGGAAGGCGTCAAGCAGCGAGGTCTTGCCGTGGTCCACGTGGCCCATTATGGTAACTACCGGCGGGCGTGGTACGAGGTTCTCCTCGGAATCCGCCTCTTCAACGCTCTCGTTGAGCACGTCCTCGGCGGTCTTGGCTATGTTGAGCTCCAGCTCTATGCCGTAATCGGCGGCGATGAGCGAGCAGGTGTCGTAGTCTATCTCCTGATTGATGGTAGCCATTATGCCGAGTATAAACAGCTTTTTGATGATCTCGGCCACAGGCTTGCCTATTTTTTCGGAAAGATCCTTAACGGTTATGGTCTCGGTAGTCAGCACGGCCTTGTCGATCTTTACCGGCTCCGGCTTATGTAACGCCTGCTGCTTGCGCTTCTGCTTGCGGCTCATTGGGGCGTCGTCGTCCCAGCTGCCTGCTGCTCTGGTGTTTTCCTTCATAATGGTTTTCTTATTCTTTGGCGCCTTGCGCTCCTCATCTCTGGTCTGGGGTTTCTGGCTTCGGTTCTTGCCCTGATCCCTTACGGAAGGCGCAGCGGATTCCATGGTGCGGGCCGCCGGCTTAGGCTGGTAGCCTCCCTGTACGGGGCGCTGCTGAGGTCTGTCTGTGCGCTCCGGGCGGTCTGCGGGCCGCTGCGGCCTGTCAGTGCGTGGCTTCTGCTGCCTGCCGTCCTCTCTGCGCTGAGGTTCCCTGCGCTCATAGGCCGGGCGCTGCTGCTGTACAGGCTTATTTGCCGGTGCGGGTTTCGCCTTTGTCTCGGGCTTTTCTTCAGGCTTACTATCCGCCATTGCAGGTTCCTCCGCCTTTGCCTGTACGCTTTCCTCCGCCTTCTGCTCCTTCACCAGCTCCGGCTTCGGCTTCTCATTTACTTCGCTCTTGCTCTCTGCCGGGGCTGGCTGCTCCTCCGCCCTGTCGTCGCCTACGTGGAAGGCAAGGTCGCCCTCGCTGGTGAGGACCTCTCGGAGTCTCTCTGCCCTTTCTTTTTCCATGCGTTCCTTTTCGGCGCGCTTTTCTTTATCTATAAGCTCGCTTTCCGCCCGCTTTACGGACTGAAGGGCCGCCCCCAGATCGTTCTGCATTCGCTTTACTCGCTCCAGAAGCTCCTTTGCCTGGGTTTCAAATTCCCGTGCGGAATCCATTGTCTTGTTTGCCATAGATATTACCCCCCGGTATGTTACTTTTGCTGTGAAGTCTTATACGTCTCTTCTATCATACGGGCAAAGCCCGCCTCTGTCACCGCGGCTATCATGCGGTTATCCTTTCCTATCGCCCTGCCAAGGTCTTCGAGATACACGCAGGGTATGCCGGCTCTTTGGCACATTCCCTCGTAGCGCTCCCGCGTTGCGGCTGACACGCCGCTGTCAAGGGCTATTATGAGGGCTTTTTTGTCCTTAATGGCTCTTTCCGCGCCAAAGTCGCCTGATATGCACTTCCCGGCCTTGGCCGCAAAGCCCAGAGCTGTACGCAGACGGTCATTCTGCATCGCCGGTTATCTCCGAAGCGAGCCTTGAAAAAACCTCGTCCTCTATTCCGTGCTCCAGCGCCCTTTCCAGCGCTTTTATTTTGCGGGCCCTGTTCAGGCACTCCGCGTTGGCGCATATGTACGCGCCGCGGCCGGAGACCTTGCCGGTGCGGTCCACGCTTATTTCGCCCTCGGGAGAGCGGACTATGCGCAGCAGCTCCTTCTTTGGCTTCATCTCGCGGCAGCCCACGCACATTCTCATAGGCACCTTCTTAGCAGGCATTGCTGATCCTCCAAAACTATTCCTCGAAGCCGCCGTCCGCCTCGCTGTCGGCGTCCGCTATATCCATGTCCTCCTCGGCCTGGCTCTGGCTCTTTATATCTATCTTCCAGCCTGTGAGCTTGGCGGCAAGGCGGACGTTCTGGCCTTCCTTGCCGATAGCAAGGGAAAGCTGATTGTCTGGCACTATCACCTTTGCGGCCTTTTCCGCCTCGTTGATGTATACCATCATAACACGGGCAGGACTAAGGGACTTGGCAATATATACTGCCGGATCGGGATCCCACTCTATTATATCTATCTTTTCGTTATGCAGCTCGTTTACTATGCGCTCTACCCTTATCCCCTTCTGGCCCACGCAGGCGCCCACGGCGTCCACCTGAGGGTCGGAAGAATAAACGGCCACCTTGGTGCGGAAGCCCGCCTCCCGCGCTATGGACTTTATCTGGACTATGCCGGTCTGTATCTCGGGAACCTCCAGCTCGAAAAGCCTCTTAACAAGGCCGGGGTGGGTACGGGAAACTATTACCTGCGGGCCCTTGTTGGTCTTGCGCACCTCAAGGACGTAAACCTTCAGCCTGTCGCTGGTGTTATAAGTCTCCCCCGCTATGGTCTCGGAGGCGGCAAGGAAGCCGTCGGTCTTGCCCAGCTCTACATAGATGCCGTTCTTCTCTACCCGCTGGACTATGGCGGTAAGCACCTCGTTTTCCTTCTCTACGAATTCATCGAATATGACGCCGCGCTCGGCCTCTCTAATGCGCTGCACAACCACCTGCTTGGCGGTCTGGGCCGCTATGCGGCCGAACTTGCGGGGGTCTACCTCCTCCTCCAGAACGTCGCCTACTTCATAGAGGGAATTGATCTTCTTCGCCTCGGCAAGAGATATCTCCGCATAGGGGTTTTCCACCGTTTCGGTGACGGTCTTGGAGGCGAATATCTGCACCTCGCCCGTATCCCGGTCCACTGTAGCGCGGACGTTTCCCACTGCGCCGTAGTTGCGCTTGTATGCCGCTATCAATGCGGATTCGAATGCGTCTATCAGTATATCCTTGCTTATCCCGCGCTCTTTCTCTATGGCATTCAGTGCCTCTATGAATTCGGCGTTCATTGTCAATTCTCCTCTTCTGTCTCTATATTTTCAAAATCTGCTTCTAATTCGTCAAGGTCCTTTTCCAGAGCCTTGAAGTCTATATAGGGCTGCACCTTTGAAGCGTCCTTTTTCTGGAAGGTCATCTCCTCGCCCTTTACGCTTATGGTGAAAGAATCAGGCGTAAAGGACAAAAGCTCGCCCGTATACTCCTTTTTGCCCTTGAGCGGGGCGTAGAGCTTTACCGTAATGGGGCTGCCGAGGCTGCGCTGATAGTCCCTATCCTTTTTGAGCGGCCTGTCGATGCCTATTGAGGACACACTGAGGTAGTATGCCTGCTCTATTGGGTCTGCTTCGTCCAATATGGGGTCTACGGCCCGGCTCACCGCCTCGCAGTCATCTATGGTGGCGCTTCTTCCGTCCTGATGCTCTATGTACAGGGTGAGCACCCAATTACCCTGCTCCTTCTGAAACTCTACCTCATCCAGCTCGTAGCCCATGCCTGTAACTACCGGCCGGAGAAGATCGTCCACTGCTTGGGTGGTTTTCATTATATTCCTCCGCTATTCAAAACAAAAGAGCAGGACGCGCCCACTCTTACTTGAAAACTAAAATACAGCAAACTTGCCATATACCAACAGCAAAATTGTACCATATGCGGCACTATAATGCAAGCATATTATTTCGCATCAAAGCGCCGCACATACCGGCTTCTTTAAAACAGGCAGAGCTGATCCGTCTCGGGCAGCCCGTTCAGGCAGCCGGCTTCCGCAAGCGCCTTTATCACTGCGGAGTTGGCGCCGGTGCGGGCCTGAAAATTTTCTATGGAGGTATACTCGCCGCCCTTTGCGCCTTCGGCTATGCCTATGGCGGCGTTGGCTCCCACGCCCGCCACCGATGAGAAGGGCGGCCGTATCTTGCCGTCTTCTATTATGAACTGGCTGGCCTTGGATTTATACAGGTCCACAGGCAGCAGCTCTATGCCGCGCTTGTTCATTTCAAAGACCACCTCCAGTATTGTCAGCAGGTCTTCTTCCTTTTTATCCGCATCGTTGCCTTTTTTCTTTATGGCGTTTATGTTGGCAAGCACCTTCTGGGCGCCGCCCTCCGCCTGGGCTATGTCAAAGGCGTCCGCTCGGACGGTATAGTAAACGGAATAGAAGGCGAGGGGCATATGCACCTTGTAGTAGGCCACTCGGAAGGCCATCATGACGTAGGCCGCCGCGTGGGCGCGGGGGAACATGTACTTTATCTTTTTGCAGGAGTCTATGAACCACTGAGGCGTATCTATGGAGCGCATATGCTCCTCCATCTCAGGGGTAAGGCCTCTGCCCTTGCGGACGCTCTCCATGGTTTTGAAGGACATGGACGGGTCGCCGCCTCTGAGTATAAGGTAGTTCATTATATCGTCTCGGGTGCATATTACCTGCGACAGCGTCGCCGTACCGCTCAATACCAGCTCCTGAGCGTTGCCCAGCCATACGTCGGTACCGTGGGAAAGGCCGGAGATCCTGAGTAATTCCTCCATTGTAGTCGGGCGCGTATCCTTGAGCATCTGCCGCACGAAGGTGGTGCCGAACTCGGGTATTGCTATGCTGCCCACGTCGCAGTCCAGCTCGTCCAGTGTCACGCCCAGAGGCTCGCTGGTGCGGAATATCTTCATGGTTTCAGGGTCGTCAAGGGGTATTGTCTGGGGATCCAAGCCGGTAATATCCTTCAGCATTCTCAGCACCGTCGGATCATCGTGGCCCAGTATATCCAGCTTTACCAGCCTGTCGTCCATGGCGTGAAAGTCGAAGTGGGTGGTTATGGTATCGCCCTCGCTGCGGTCCGCCGGGTACTGCACCGGGGTGAACTCCATTATATCGTTTTCCTTTGGCACTATGACTATGCCGCCGGGATGCTGGCCTGTAGTCTTCTTAACTCCTGTGCAGCCCTGCACCATGCGGTCCATCTCGTCCTTTCCGGCGTTTATGCCGTTTGCCTCACAGTAGGAGCGGACGTAGCCGTAGGCTATCTTGTCCTTTACGCCGGATATGGTTCCGGCCCGGAAGGCGTGGCCCTCCCCGAACATCACCTCAACGTACTTATGCGCTACAGGCTGATAATCCCCTGAGAAGTTAAGGTCTATATCCGGGGTCTTGTCGCCCTTGAAGCCCAGAAACACCTCGAAGGGTATCTCGTAGCCGAGCTTTTTGTATTTTGCGCCGCAGACGGGGCAGTCCTTATCCGGCATATCCACGCCGCAGGCATACTTGGTACGGTCTATGTCGAAGTCGCTGTACCGGCAGTTGGGGCAGACATAGTGGGGCTGCAATGCGTTTACCTCGGTTATGCCCGCCATGTTGGCCACGAAGGAAGAGCCTACCGAGCCTCGGGAACCGACGAGATATCCGTCGCTGTTTGACTTGTGTACAAGGCGCTGTGCCATAAGGTACAGCGAGGAATAGCCGTTGCCTATGATGGAATTCAGTTCCTTATCAAGGCGCTTCTGCACCACCTCCGGCAATTCGTCCCCGTATATCTCGTGAGCCTTCTTCAGCGCCATATTCCTCAGCTCGTCGTTTGCGCCGGGGAACGTAGGGGCATAGGTGCCCTTTTCTGACAGGAATGCCTTCATTCTCTCGCAGCTGTCGGCTATCATGTTGGGGTTGGTTATTACTACCTCTCTCGCCTTTTCCTTGCCCAGATAGGAGAATTCCTCCAGCATCTCATCCGTGGTCTTGAAGTAGAGGGGAGCCTGCTGCTCCGCGTCGTCAAAGCCTCTTGCGTGCATTATTATGCTGCGGAAAAGCGCGTCGTCCGGCTCCAGGAAGTGTACGTCCCCCGTGGCTACCACAGGCTTGCCCATCTTGTCGCCCAGGGCTACTATCCTGCGGTTGAGGTCGCGCAACCCTTCCTCCGTGTCCACTGTGCCGTTTCGCATAAGGAAGGCGTTGTTGCCTATGGGCTGTATCTCTAGATAGTCGTACATGTCCGCTATGGACATGAGCTTTTCCTCGCTCTCCCCCCTGAGCACCGCCCGGAACAGCTCTCCTGCCTCGCAGGCGGAGCCTACTATAAGGCCCTCGCGGTGCATATTGAGAAGGCTTCTGGGTATCTGCGGTACCTTGCGCAGGTGCTCGAGGTGAGCATATGACACGAGGCGGTAAAGGTTCATAAGGCCCTCGTGGTTCCTGGCCATTATGATTATATGGTAGGTGAGCCTGCGGCCCTTTCCCTTTTCCTTGGGAACCGCGTCTATGAGCGGCAGCTTTTCTATGTCCTTTGCGGTCATCTCGGACAGTACGGCGTTCATTATCTTTGCCGCAGTCCTCGCCCTTTCCATAGCTCTGCCGCCGCAATGCTCCACGCCCAGCGCCTCCGCCGCAGTCCTCATATCCGTCTGCTTGCTTTCCCTGTGCAGGTAATGAAACAGCATGGAGGTGCTTACGCAGTGCGCGTCCAGCTCCATATCAAAGCGCAGGCCGTGCTGCCTGAGGTTGTTCAGCTCCAGCGGGTCGTGTATCACCTTCACTCCATCGCCTATAAAGTCATACAGCTGCTTCAGCCCGTCCTTCAGGCTCACGCCGCCGTTTATCATTTCGCGTGTAAGCCCTGTCTCCTCGGCCATGGCATCGGTCAGCGCCGCGCCGCTGTTGACTATTATGGATAAGCCTTCCTTTTCGCCGCTCTCGTCAAAGCGCAGCGCGGCTATCTCGAATACGTCGTCCTCCTTTACGCCGGGATACGCTACCACTCCTATCGCCGCGTATTGCTCCGGCCGCTTTATAAGCTCGCTGTCGGACATGAGGTATCCCTCGACGCCCAGCAGTATTTTTATGTCCTTGCCGTCCTTTTTCAGCTTGTCGAGGATGTATTTGTGCCGTTGGGCAATGCTGATAATCTGTGTCATTGTGTGGTGGTGTTGACGTTGAATGCTCCGGCGTCGCAGTTTGTATTGCTATTGCCTTATGGCCCCAGCGGGCTGCGGTCTTTATGGCTTCCTTAACGTCTGTCAGGCCGTCCATGCTGGACATCTTGGTATGAAGATGCAGCTCTACGCGCTTCTCCTCGGACTTGTCCGTGCGCACCGCTCTTGGCTCCCAGCCCACGTCCCGCGTGAATACGCACATTCGCCTGAGCCACTGATCCATCATATACTTTCCGGCGACGATAAGTATATCCTTCTTTTTCTGTATGCCGGCTATGGTATCGACGATGCCATTCTCGCCCTCCTCGAGAAACATCTTGCAGGGAATCGTGTTTGTATGGTCGCTTATGGCAAATGTCAGTATAGTCCTGCCGTTTTTCTGCTTTGTAGTCTCCAGGGTTAGTATCTCGCCCTTTATTGTGACGTAGCACATAGTCTCGTCCACGTCGCGCTGCTGGATTATGGCAGTCTTTTTTATGGGCTTGCCATATATCACATCCGCCCTGTCGGGGAGTGCCTTTTTCTTGGCCTCCGCAGCCTTTTTAGGCTGCCAGGAGGGCCGTTCCTCTTCCTTGGGCAGCGTCAGCTCCATGGTATCGTCCGCTGTAAGCTCTATGTCAGTCTCTATGCCGTACCGATCGAGGTAATATGATTTTACCGTTTCTCTATGTCTCGGATCCGAGACCAGTTCGAACACCCGCCCGGGTATCTTTACCTTGATCGTGCCGCTCTCATAATCCCAGACGGAGCTGTGTATCGCGGGGCGGCATACCGGAAGTATGTCGCACCATGTCTTTTTGAGTATGTTCAGCGTATCCTCGTCGCAGGCGGACAGCAGCGCCGAAAGCCCGCCGCACCTGATTATTACCTTTGTGCGGCAGCCCGGCATGAGGGCGCAAAGCTCCCTTTCAAGACAGGCTATGTTTTCGGCACTGGTTATATGGCCGCACCGCACGGTAACGGTCAGCAGATTTTCACGCTTGTTCAGTCCGGCATCTGTTATCTCGCCGTCTCCAAGGCCGTATTTTTCAAATATAGTCAAAAGCTTCTGTTCCATAGTCTATTCCATCATGGCTTTGGCCTCGGTTATGAGTTCGTCTACAGCGGTTTCCAGCGGCACCGTCCTGAAGAGCTTACCTCCCTTGAACAGGGCGCAGCCGCCCTTGCCGAAGGCCACGCCTATATCGGCTTCAGCCGCTTCGCCGGGGCCGTTTACAATACAGCCCATCACGGCAACTTTAAGGTACTTTCCCTTGGGTATCAGGCTGGAAAGCTCATGCTCCACCCTGTTGGCGGCGCTGAGAAGATCAGTGCAGGTTCTGCCGCAGGTTGGGCAGCTGACTATTTCCACTCCTTCTTTTCTGAGGCCCATGGCCTTCAGTATCTCCTTCGCTGCGTAAACCTCCTGTACAGGGTCGCCGGTCATGGATACGCGCATGGTATCCCCTATGCCGTCCACAAGAAGGGCGCCCATGGCGGCCGCAGCCTTTACAAGGGCCATTTCACCGCCGCCAGCTTCCGTAACACCTATATGCAGGGGGTAATCGCACTCCCTGCTCATAAGCCTGTAAGCCTCAATTGTATTCGGCACGTTGGAGGATTTAATAGATATGACCATGTCATAATAGCTCTGTTTTTCCAGCATGCGGACGTGCTTCAGCGCGCTCTCAACCAGTGCTTCCGGCTTTGGGCCTCCGTACTTTCGGAGAAGCTCCTTTTCCGCAGAGCCGCCGTTTACCCCTATGCGCATGGGAACATGATGGGCCTTGGCGCAATCCACCAGCCTTTTTACGTTTTCCTCTCCGCCTATGTTGCCGGGATTGAAGCGCAGCTTGTCCACGCCGTTTTCCATGGCGGCTATGGCGAGCCTCCAATCAAAATGTATATCCGCGACGAGTGGTATGTGTATCCTGCTCTTTATCTCGGGTATTGCCTTTGCACATGTCTCATTGTACACGGAAGAGCGGACTATCTCGCAGCCCGCCTCCTCAAGGGCCAATATCTGATCGGCGGTGGCTATCGCGTCCGCCGTGTCGGTATTGGTCATAGACTGTATGGTGACGGGGGCGCCGCCGCCTATCTGCACCGCCCCTGCCATAACTTTTCTTGTTTTTTTCATCCTTCCCCCACAAATCGGTCTGCCGCTATGCGGCTAAAACAGCTTTCTTACGTCCATTACCGTAAGCAGTATCATAAGGCTGAAGAGCAGCACCAGCCCCGCCATATGTATCATTCCCTCCTTCTCGGGAGGTATGGGCTTGCCGCGAACCGCCTCTATCACCATGAACAAAAACCTTCCCCCGTCCAGCGCCGGAATGGGCAGTATGTTCATTATGCCAAGGTTGATGCTGATAAGCACTCCGAGACGCAGCACCACCTCAAAGCCGGCCCTCACCGCCTGACCTATTATGCTTATGGTTCCCACCGGCCCGGCGACGTCGTCCGAGGTAACGCTTCCTGTGAACAGGCCGCCCAGCACCTTGAACATCTCTTTTACAATATAACAGGTGTAACGTACCGAATTTGTCGCAGCCTCAAGCAGGCCGTAGCGCAGCCTTTCGGGGGAGATGTATATGCCCAGCCTGTTGCTGCCGCTTTCGGGGTCGTATATGTCGCGGGCGGTGAGTGTCACGTCGCTGCCGCCGCGCCTTACCGTTACCTCTATGCCGGCGTGATCCGCCTGCCTTATGTAATCCGTGCATTCCGCATAGTAGGTTATGCTCTTGCCGTCTATGGCGGTTATTATGTCGCCCTCCTGTATGCCCGCGGCCTCCGCCGGGGTGTTCTCCCCGGTAAAGCCGGTTATCTTTGGCATATACTCGCCGTAGGTCATAAGTATGATCACGGCCAGCACCACTGCCAGAAGTATATTCATAAACGGGCCGGCCAGCACCACTATCATGCGCTTCCATACCGGCTGCGCATTGAAGCACTCGGGATCGGATACACCTTCATCCTCACCGTGAAAGGCACATAGGCCGCCTATGGGCAGCGCCCGGATCGCGAAGCGGGTACCGTTTTTCTCCTTGCTGCACACCATAGGGCCCATTCCTATGGCGAACTCGTCTATTCTGAAGCCAAGCTTTTTGCCCGCGTAAAAATGCCCAAGTTCGTGTACGAATACCAGCACCGTAAGCACCAGCAGCGCGCCAACAATTGACAACAGCGTCATTTATGCGTTTCCTTTCTCAAATGCAAGCCTTCTCGCCTGCCTGTCTGTTTTTATTATGTCCTCAAGGGAGAGTATATTCCCCCTGTCCGCCCTGCTCATGGCGTATCCGACCACGTCGGCTATCTCGTCAAAGCGTATCTTGCCCCGTATGAACATATCCACCGCCGCCTCGTTTGCGCCGTTATACACTATGGGCAGGTTTCTTCCCTCGCGCAGCGCCTCATACGCCATGGGTATGGCCGGGAACTTATCGGTATCAGGCGCATAGAAGCTTATTTTGCCCATGTCCTCAAGGCGAAGCCTTCCAAACTCGCCGGGAGTCCTCTCCGGGTATGTCAGCGCATATTGTATTGCAAGCCGCATATCGGGCCTGGATAATTGTGCCATATTGCATCCGTCCGTGTATTCCACCATGGAATGCACTATGGACTCCGGGTGTACCAATACGCTTATCCTTTCTCCGGGTATGCCGAAAAGATAGCTCGCCTCCATTATCTCGAGGCCCTTGTTGAAAAAGGAGGCGGAGTCTATAGTGATCTTTCTGCCCATTTTCCAGGTTGGGTGATGCCCTGCCTGCTCCGGCGTGACGGTTTTGAGCTGTTCCTTTGTATATTCCCTGAAGGGACCGCCGGAGGCCGTAAGTATGAGCCTTTGTATCTCGCCGTGGTTTCCCGCCGCCATGCACTGGAATATGGCGCTCTGCTCGCTGTCCACCGGTATTATGGCACCGCCCTTTTTCAGCGCGGCATTTACCAGGTCATGAGCGCAGACTATGCTTTCTTTGTTTGCAAGGGCAACGGTTTTGCCCGCTTCCAGCGCTGCAAGCAGCGGCTTCATTCCTGAAAAGCCGCTTATGCCATTTACTATTATGTCGGCGCCCTCATAGGCCGCCGCTTCCAGCACCGCCTGTTCACCGCCGGCTATTTTTGTCTTTATTCCGCTTTGCCTGAGCTTATCCGCCGCAGCCTCGTCCGCCATGGCAATATAATCCGGGCAGAATTCCTCCGCCGCTTTAAACATGGCGTCTGCATCTCTGCCCGCGCAAAGCACGGCCGCCCGGAGTTTATCCGGATTAGCCCTGATAACGTCAAG
>ERZ773225.4398-NODE-4398-length-11383-cov-15.088542_pt1 | contig 11383 bp, 8 predicted proteins | sample MGYA00580993_ERZ773225 | MGnify/ENA primary metagenome ERZ773225 (study PRJEB29015, sample SAMEA2737748) | human gut metagenome | biome: human gut; feature: human-associated habitat; material: faeces | place: China | collected 2012 ... | reverse complement strand
TCGGTTTATCCGGGGTCGGCGTCGGCTTAACGTCCGGCACTTCGGGATCGGGACGCTCATTCGGCTTTTGATCCGCATCGGGATTAACCTGGTTGCCCATCTCCAGTTCCCATTGGTTGGCGTTCTTGCCGGTAGGAGTATGTTTAACATCAAACATGTAAGGACTTCTGTAAACGCGCCAGACCTTGAAGGAATCCGCATTGCCGGTGGTATCGTTTGTCGACTGAGCAAACAGGATGCTTTCGCCGCGGATGTCCTTGTCCGAGTTCGGATAAAGCACCAGTTTGGTGGTTCCTTCGACATTGCCGTTGATGTTGAGCATATCGGCGGTTAAGTTCTCAACGTCGACATCAACATGCAGGAAACTGTTGCCGCTTGCCTTCCAGCCTTTCAGATTAACAGTATCCTGATATTTGTTGTATAGGTCAAACGCCGCATTGTTCAAAGACAGCGAAGTTACGGCCTCGGCATCCAAGTTAACAGTACCGTCTTTGTTCAGCGAAGCGACAAAGCGTCCGTGCCCGTCCCAGTTGTTGGCGGTCTTGTCCTCGTGCTGGTAAGCACCGAAGCGAAGGGTGGTTCCCTCAACCGCAACTTCGCCGGCGTTGACAATATCGTTGTTAATCGAAATATACTGGTCGGTCAGACCGTTTTCATTCAACACGCCGTCGCCGGTGAAAGCGAGATTGTAGCGGCGACTGTAATCAATTTTTCCTTCCATATCCCAGCTTATGGTGTCTGCTCCTTCAATGCTGTCATTGACAATCCAGGCGCCGCCGCCAGAGGTGTCAAAATTAATCACATGATTGATTGCTAAATTATATGTATCAAGAAAAATTGCATTGTAATTTTTACCGCGAACAACGTCTTTTGTATAATTGCCGGAAAAAAACAAATTTTGATTTTGGCTCTTGAATGTCAAAGGGCCGTTCTCTTCTCCGACATATACGGCTCCCCCCAAAGCATATCGTTGTATGTTGTACTTATCATTTTTTACGGCATAATTATATAAAAAGTTTCCGGTGATCGTCATACTGCCGTTTCCTCTAGCGGCGGCTGCCCTGATGGCTCCTCCCAACATAAAGTTACTACTGCCGCTATCATCATTTTGAATATAGTTGCCGATAAAGTTGCCGGTGATATTGCTGATGGTTCCGCTATTATAAATTGCCCCGCCTTCTGCAGAATTTCCCATACCATAAGAGTCGATATGGTTACCGATGAAGTCCCCGGCAATTCTGTCAATGGTGCCGCTATTATAGACTGCACCACCCCAGCCACCATAACCATGGCTATTGCTGCTGTAATTGCCGATGAAGTCCCCGGTAATACTGTCAATGGTACTGCCATTATTAATTGCTCCGCCAATTATAGAAGCGTAATTGGCTATAAAATTGCCGGTAATATCACCGATGGTGCCACTGTTAAATATTGCACCGCCTTTTCCAGCTGTATTCCCGATAAAATTCCCGGTAATATCTCCTATAGCGCTTTTATTATAAATCGCACCGCCATTAGACATGCTAGAAGAAGTAGCAGAATTACGGATAAAATTTCCGGTAATATCTCCTATGGTACCTCTATTATCTATTGCGCCACCAGAAGAAACAGCAGAAGAAGCAGCAGCAGAATTACGGATAAAATCTCCGGTGATATTCCCGATGGTACCATCATTATATATCACACCGCCATAAAAGTAAGGAGAAGCAGAGGAAGTACCAATGAAATTTCCGGTGATATTCCCGATAATACCACTATCATCATTATATATCACGCCGCCATAAGCAGAGCCAACAAAAGTAGCAGAATTACCGATAAAGTCGGCATTAATGTTCACATCACGGTTATCCTGAGTATTATAAATTGCACCGCCTTTTCCTTCAGAAGAAGAAATTCCGTTAAACACAACGTTGGTGACGTTGGCGTTGCCGAGGGTATCGTTAATTCGAGTATTGGTAACCGTATAATTGTCCGGCTTGGTATAGGTATATTGAAAATATTTGGTTTGGTCGTTGGGGAGTCTGACGGCAATGACGGCGCTTACTTTGCCGTCCGACAAGTCGTCGTCTTTATCGTCCTTTTGCGCTTCCGGCACTTCCGTCCATGTGATGCTTTTTGAAGTGGAAAAATTTTCCGGTTTGAGATTGATTTTGTAATATTTGTCGGTCAGATTGCCTTCCGCATCCGCTTCCTGAACGGTGAAGTTGTAGTCGTCCTTCGTTCCTTCCGCATACTCAAATACGCTGTCGGGAATCGACGCAACGTCAAAGCCGTACTTTTGTCCGTTCAGTTCAAATATGCCGTTTGCATCTTCTTTCAGGTTACCGGCCGGAGTTCCCGCCAGCGTCGCAAGCAATGCCGCGTTTTCTCCTGATGGCATAAAGTAATAACTTTTGTCACCGATCATCACTTCAACCGCGCCGGTCGGCAAAGCGCTCGTCAGTTCGCTTAAAGCGAAGTTGCCGCTCAAATCCGCTGCTTCCCTCTTAATCGTATCCAGCGTCGGCGTCAATGCTGCCACCCCCGCCGGCGAACTCAAAAACGTCGTCGCCAGCAGGAAAAGCCCGATAGTCTTGTTTGTCATCATCTTTTGTCCTCTATAATAGTTACTGATCAATTTACGCCGTTATTCTCAAAAACGCTTCTTTTTATCGATCCTTTTTTTGAACTAAAACAAAAGGTTATTGTCTGCATTTTCAAAGACGAAAAATTTGTTCAAAAATAACTATTTAGATGACTTTTGATAAATTTTCTGATATGATTTTTCCTGTGACAAAAAAAGGATCCTTTTTTTGATACATTTTAATTGATCCCCCAAAAAGAAACCCCGCTTATAAAAAGCGGGGTAAATAAATGCGGCCGCGAAATCAGGCCAGCTTGGCGGCAAGCAGCCGGTTGACCACCTGCGGATTGGCTTTGCCGCGGGATTCTTTGATCACCTGGCCGACAAACCAGCCCATCAAGCCGACTTTTCCGCCTTTATAGGCATTGACCTTATCGGGGTTTTCGGCAATCACCTTGTCGACGATCGCTTCAATCGCACCGGTGTCGGTTACCTGTTTTAAGCCTTTTTCCTCAACGATTTTTTCCGGATCTTCCCCGGTTTCGCTCATGATTTCAAACACGTCTTTGGCAATTTTGCCGGAGATGACGTCCTTTTCGATCAGATCCACCAGACGGCCCAGACTTTCAGCCGAAACGGGGCTTTCTTCAATCGTCAGGTTTTTGCGTTTGAGCATGGCGAAGAAATCGCCCATCAGCCAGTTGGCAACTTTTTTGGCATCGTGGCCGGCCGCCGCCTTTTCAAAGAAATCGGCCACTTCCCTGTTTTCGCAAATGACCATAGCGTCATATCTGGTCAGCCCGAGTTTTTCGACAAAGCGGGCTTTCTTGGCATCCGGCAGTTCCGGCAGCTCTTCCGCCACCTGCCGGATATATTCGTCGGTCAGCACCAGGGGCGGCAGATCCGGTTCGGGAAAATAGCGGTAGTCGTGAGCAAACTCCTTTTTGCGCATCACTTTCGTCTGTCCGCTGACGGGATCAAACTGGCGGGTTTCCTGCTCGACCGTACCGCCGTTTTCATAAATTTCGACATGGCGGCGCGCCTCAACTTCAATCGCCTGCATCACAAACTTGACCGAATTGACGTTTTTCATTTCACAACGGGTGCGCAACTCATTGCTGCCGGCCGGGCGGACGGAAACGTTGACGTCGCAGCGCATCGAACCTTCGTCCATGTTGCCGTCGCAGGTGCCGAGATAGCGCAAAATAGAACGCAGCTTTTTCAAAAACGCCCCCGCTTCCTCCGGCGAACGGAAATCCGGTTTGGTCACGATTTCCATCAGTCCGACCCCCGCCCGGTTCAGGTCTATGAAAGTCTTGCGCGGGTCAATGTCGTGGATCGATTTGCCGGCATCCTGTTCAATGTGCATCCGTTCAATGCGGATATCTTTGGTGCCGCCGTCTTCCAGGTCAACGGTTACCACGCCTTCGCCGACGATCGGATACTGAAACTGGGTGATCTGATAGCCGGTCGGCATATCGGCATAGAAATAGTTTTTGCGAGAAAATTCGGAATATTTGTTGATTTCCGCCCGCAGCCCCAGACCGGTTTTGACCGCCTGATGCACGCAAAAGCGGTTGAGAACCGGCAGCATGCCCGGCATGCCGGCGTCAACAAACGAAACGTTCTCGTTGGCGTCGGCGCCGAATTTGGTCGACGCGCCGCTGAAAATTTTCGACTCAGAAATGATCTGGCAATGAATTTCCAACCCGCAGACGATTTCCCATTTGTTTTCTTTTCCTTCGATAATCATGGCTATTTTAACCTTTCAAATCCGGTTTCGGTTTCTATCACGGACGCGGCCTTAAACACCGTTTCCTCGTCAAAAGGACGGCCGATCAGCTGCAGACCGAGCGGCAGCCCCGCCTTTGACAGGCCGGCCGGCAGACTCAGCCCCGGCAGCCCGGCCAGATTGACGGAAACGGTAAAGACGTCGTTTAACCACATGTTGATCGGATTTTCGCGCATGGAACGGTCACCGACGGGAAACGCCGCCGTCGGCGCCGTCGGCGTCAAAATTACGTCGCAATGCTCAAAAGCGCGGACAAAATCGTCACGAATCAGTCTGCGCACCTTCTGCGCCTTGAGATAATAGGCATCATAATAACCGGCCGACAGCACGTAAGTGCCGATCATGATGCGGCGTTTGACTTCAATGCCGAAACCGGCGCTGCGGGTATTGGCATACATGTTGTCCAGATGTTCGCCGGGCACTCTCAGTCCGTAACGCAGACCATCGTAACGCGCCAGATTGGAAGACGCTTCCGCCGGCGCGATAATATAATAGGCGGCCAACGCGTATTTGGTATGCGGCAGCGAGATATTGACGATTTCCGCACCGGCGGATTTCAGCATTTCGATCCCTTTGTCCCAATACGCCGCCACTTCGGCGTCCAGCCCTTCGGGACGATATTCGGCGGGAACGCCGACCTTCAGTCCTTTGACGCCCTGCCCCAAGACTTTTGTAAAATCAGGCACTTCGCGTTTGACGGAAGTCGAATCCTTTTCGTCGTAACCGGCCATCACGTTTAACAGCAAAGCGCAGTCGCGCACGTCTTTGGCAATCGGTCCCGCCTGATCAAGCGAAGAAGCAAAGGCCATAATGCCGTAACGGGAACAGCGGCCGTAAGTCGGCTTGATGCCGGTGACGCCGCAAAAAGCGGCCGGCTGGCGGATCGAACCGCCGGTATCGGTTCCGGTTGCCGCCGCGCAGATATTGGCCGCCACCGCTGCCGCCGAACCGCCGGAAGAACCGCCCGGCACCAGCTTTTTTTCGGCTTGCCAAGGATTGTAGGCCGGGCCGTAAAAACTGGTTTCGTTGCTGCCGCCCATGGCAAATTCGTCCATATTGAGTTTGCCGAGGCAACCTGCACCGGCCGCAAACAGCCTGCCGGTTACCGTCGACTCATACGGCGGAACAAAACCGTCCAAAATGTGCGAACAAGCCGTAGTGCGCACGCCTTCGGTGCAAAACAGGTCCTTGATGCCGAGCGGAATGCCTTCCAGCGCGCGGGCGGTTCCGTCCCGATAGCGGCGATCGGCCTCTTCGGCCTGAGCCAGCGCCTTTTCCGGCGTTTCCAGCACATAAGCGTTAAGCGCGCGTTTTTCTTCCATTGCGCGGAGATATTCGTTGGTCAGTTCAACCGCCGAAAAGCTTTTGTTCTTTAACCCGTCCAATGTTTCGTGAACGGTCAGGGAAGTTAATTTTTCCATTTTACCCTCTCCTTTTATTCCACAACCTTCGGCACCACGAAATAGCCGTATTCGGCCATCGGCGCGTTGGCCAGAACCTTATCGGCCTGACCGCCCTCCGTAATTTCGTCTTCCCGGCAGACCAGAGCCGTTTCGTTCACCGCCGACAAGGGCTCGACGTCATCGGTGTTCACTTCGTTCAGCTGTTCCACCCAATTCAGGATTTTGTTAAATTCGTTTTCGGTCGCCTCAATTTTGTCTTCGTCGATCTTCAGGCGCGCCAAAAAAGCCACCCGGTTGACGGTCTGTCTGTCTATTGCCATCTTTTTCTCCCGTATCATAAAGCGAAAAACCGTTGAACACGGCAGTCTCCAACGGCTTTTACTATAGGTTTGTCAATTTTAAAACACAAGCGTATTTTATTATTCTTCAACCAGCATTTTTCCGCATTCTTTGGCGTTGTCCAGATTGATCATGCCGACGATGTGATAGCCGGCGTCAACATGCAGAACTTCGCCGGTGACCGCGGTACCGAGCGGCGACAGTAAAGCCAGAGCCATGTTGCCGACCTCATCCTGGGTAACGTTGCGGCGCAGCGGCGCGTTCAGTTCGTTCCAGTGCAGGATCTTGCGGAAATCGCCGATGCCGGACGCGGCGAGCGTTTTGATCGGACCGGCGGAAATGGCGTTGACACGGACATTTTGCCTGCCCATGTCCACCGCCGCAAAACGAACGGCAGCTTCCAAAGCGGCCTTGGCAACGCCCATGATGTTATAGTTGGGCAGCACTCTTTCGGCGCCGAGGTAAGTCAGCGTCAGAATCGAACCGCCTTCGTTCATGATCGGGGAAGCGCAGCGGCAGGCCTCGATGAACGAATAGCAGGAAATGTGCATGGTGTTGGTGAAGTTAGCCAGAGTGGTGTCGATGGTACGGCCCTTCAGTTCGTTTTTGTCGGAAAAAGCAATGGCGTGAACCACAAAGTCAATTTTCCCCCATTTTTCGCCGAGTTCCTTAAAACAGGCTTCCACACTGGCGGAATCGGAAACGTCGCACTTGATCAGCAGCGGCTCGTTGTCAAGCTGGGCAGCCAGCGGGGCAACCCTTTTTTCCAGAACTTCGTTCTGGTAGGAAATCGCAAGCTGCGCCCCCTGGGCGTTCAATGCCTGGCAAATGCCCCAGGCAATCGACTTGTCGTTGGCCAGCCCCATGACCAGGCCTTTTTTTCCGCTCATTAACAGTTGGTTAGTCGTCATTTCTATTTTTTCCTTTGCAAATTTTAAAAAATTTATATACTAAAAAAACAGTTTTAGAGTTTTTTATAAGATTTAACCTGATTTGTAAACACATTTTTTTGAATAAAGGCAAATTTATGGAATGGAAAACCAAGCTGGCGGAAAAATCGAAACCGCTGACCGACTTTTTGTTTTTTCTGGCCAAACGGGCGCAAAACGACATGATCTTCCGGGTGGCTTCGTCGCTTGCCTACACTTCGCTGATCGCACTGGTGCCGCTGTTTGCCATCGGGCTGGCGATTTTTTCCGCCTTTCCGGTTTTTGAGGCCGTCCGCAGCCAGGTGGAAGAGTTTATCTTTCAAAACCTGACGCCGGAATTTGAACAGGAGGTAAGCAGCTATTTTGCCGCCATTGTCAAAAACGCCGGCCAGCTGACCACCATCGGCGTCGTCGGTATCGCCGTCACCTCCATTTTGCTGCTGTCGACGATCGAAAACAGTTTCAACTTTATTTTCAAGGTAACCCAGCCGCGGCACATTACCACCAAAATTACCCTTTACTGGACGGTGATCACGCTGGGCCCGCTTTTGCTCGGCACCGCCTTTTCGATGCGGGGGTATCTCTACACCCTGCAAAAATTCATGGCCGCCGACGGCGAAACCGGACGTTTCTTTTTCAGCTGCATGATTCCGCCGCTGATGACCATTTTGAGCCTGATGCTGGTCTATGTGCTGGTTCCCAACAAAAAGGTGCGGCTTGACAGCGCCCTGGCCGGCGCGGCGGTGGCGGTGGTTCTGTTCTGGTTCCTGCGGCAGGGTTTTGCGCTGGCGGTTTTAAACAACGCCACCTATAAAACGCTTTACGGCGCCATGGCGGTAATCCCGGTCTTTCTGATCTGGATGTACCTGTCCTGGGCGGTGGTCATTTTCGGCGCGGTGGTAACCGCGGCTTTGGACGAATTCCGTCAGTTCAACGGCAGGGAAATAAAAAAGGCAATCGTTGCCGGCAAATCCGGCCGGCGCTGACTTTCGGCATATTTCACGGACAACTCCGCCGCCGTTTTTTCCGACCGTTTAAACGGCAAAACCCCGCCAAACGCGGGGTTTTTGTTTTGGTCGTTTCGTTTAAGGTCACTCCGTTTGCAGCCTTTCCAGAATTTCGCCGTATTCCTCATACTTGCCGAAATAATTCCGGATCAGGTAAAGGTCGTTGCTGTCCAGCAGCACTTCCTCCACCTCTCTGTCCAGCCAGTTGACGGCAAGATAAGCGGCGGCAAATTTGCGATCGCCGGAACGGATGATGAAAACGTCCACCCGGTTGCAGAATTTGACTTTCGGGTAACGTTTGAAGTGGCGGCGGAAAATGCCGACATCGTTCAGCTTCAGCAGTTCCTGCTGTGCGGCGACGGGAAATTCGGCCACTTCCAGACTGTCAATGATCTTGACGTTGCCGGTATGGACAATCTCCATGATCTCCCACTTCTTCGGTTCCGGCGGCATAAAAGCGACATAGGCCTCAAGCAGCGGCTCGGAATTTAAACGAATCACCGATTTTTTCTCAACAGCGGTCAAGGTGTTGTTTTTCAACGCTTCGACCAAGGCAGCCTTAGCGGCGGCGATATTGCCCGACCGGTAAAGCTTTTTAATGCTTTGATAACTCATGAAACAAAATTTTTGAAATTATTTATAAATAATTGATAGCATGGTTTTACGATAGCATCAATTTTTGTCCAATTCAAGTAAAAAAACAGATTAATTTCCGGCAATTTTCCGGCCTTTTCCGCCGGTTTCCGAACAAAAGACGAAGGCTGCTGCCAACCTTCTGTTTAAACGAAAAAATTCCCGGAAACACAAACGGTTTCGGGGAATTTCTTCAATTGTCGGAAGCCTTATTTCTGACGATACTTTTCTTCCAGTTCCGTCACCCAGCGCTCAAACGCCAGCAGCTCGCTTTTCTTCTTGCCGGCAAGACCGAAGCGGTCGTAAAGCTTTTTAACCTGCATATAGACCACTACCGTCATTCCGTACCTGCTGATGTTGTCATAAGCGCCCATGTAAATGTCGTGGATCTCCTTGCTGACCCAGTCGCCTTTGAAAGAAACCTGGATCAGAATGATGTTCGGGATCTGATTGGCCAAAACATCGGCAATATAGCGGAAACAGAGTTGCTTGACCACCATCGGATTTTCCAGCTCAAAAGCCATGTTGCCTTCCGAATCAAAAAAGCCGTTGATAAGAAGAGCCTGTTCATGGGCAATTTTGTCATCCGCGGAAAAATCGGTGGACAAAGCGCGCGGGAGCAGATCCTCGGGAAAACGGCGATCGGCGGCCGGCAGCATCAGTTCCAGACAGTCGTCCTGCTTATTGCGCAAATGGTGAATCGTCTGCAGCTGAAAAAGCTTGTCCTCTTCAACCCGGCGAATTTCCGCCGTATGCTCCCCCACTCTCTTATACAGTCCTTCGTAATTGAGGTCGAGAATAAAAGGAACGGCATACTTCTGGAATTTTTTGCGTTCGGCCATATACTGGGCGGCGTGTTTCTTAACCTGTTCCAGCATTCGGCTGGGACGATGCCCGCCTTCTTTCAGCTTTTGCAGACGACGGTTAACCAAAGTTATGACATGTTCCGGCGAAACGGATTTTTCATCCAGACGGTGAGCCAGCTCGTAAGCGTAGGTTTCCGGGTCGATGCGCCAATCCTGAATCGCCCGTACCATTTTGCGGTACCAGCGGTCATAAAGTTTTGATTCCAGTTCGGCGAACTTTACCAGATTCTGTTTGACGTCAACAATGTCAAAACCCAGTTCCAACAGCCGAATTGCCGCCGAACGACAGGCAGAAGGGAGAGTTCTCAGGTCTTTTCCGACTTCTTTTGCTAATTTCATAAGCGTTATAATTATATTAAGTGAACAAATAATTTGATATCCAACTTATTATTAAAACATTTCCGCGTTTTTTTGTCAAACAAAAAGCCGGCCGGTCAACTGTTTTCGTTCGTTTTTTGCCGCACTCCGTCAATTCTTCGGAAAATTTCGCCGACACAACCGACAAAAACTCTTTCCGCAACATTTCGGAACGATAGTCTTTTTCGGAAGGCGTATCACACATATATCACGTTCATAAAAAACGCTTTTGCTTCCGGTTGCGGATTACCTTTACCGCAGCGGCAAAGGCGTTTTTTATCCGCCGAAAACAACAAAAGGAAAGAAAAAAGAGGGAAAATGCGGAGAGAAAGGAAAAAAATGCGGGAAGAAAAAAGGGAAAAAGACAAAGAGCGGGAAAAGGAAAACAGAAAGAAGGTAAAGGGAAAGAGCAAAGCGGGAAAGACGGAAAGAGCGGGAAAAAGAAGGACAGAAAACGACAAAGAGCAAAATGGAAAAAGTCATAAGTTCTCCCAACTCCGAACTATCCGTGCGGTTTTCTTCATACAAAAAAGTCCCTCCCACGTAAAACGTGTTTTTTTTCGGATGTGAGGCAATCTTCACGTGAGACGGTTTGACAGGGCGAGGACTATCGGCTTATCGTAAACAGGGCAAAATTCATAGTCAATTGACTTGCCTCCTCGTCTTCTTTTAATCGGTTCCGTATATAATCTGCTGTCTTATAGGTATTCTTTCCGATTGTATCAACATAGCACCCTTTCCACCAAAACTCTCTGCTTCGATATCGAAACTTTGCATTTTTTCATCGTTCATATATCGACAAATCACTCTTTTTTTTGAGATAGCCCATAATTGAGCTTACGGAATATTCAGGTGGCATCTCCGGTAACATATGAATATGGTCTGGATAAACCTCCGCCTCAATAACACCTATCTCTTTCCATCGGCATCATTTTCAAGTACGCTTCCTGCTTCCGGCCGAGATCTCCGTAAAACCCCTCCCTCAATATTTCAACGCTTTCTCCCAATATTTCAACGCAAAGACAACATGACATTTTAGAATTCCCCACCACGTGTGCCATCCATCGTAAGTGTGTCCATAAAAAACGCCTCTGCTTGTGTTTAAGACTGTAGGCAGACCGTCTTTACTACAATAGCAAAGGAGTTTTATTAACGCACTGAGAACAAAATGTAAAAACACGGGAGAAAAAGGAGAAAAAAAGACAAAGAGAGAGCAAAAAGATGGAGGGAAGAAAAGAGTGGAAAAAGGAAGAACAGAAAGAGGGAAAAGGGAAGCGGAAAAAAGGAAAAGGAAGAAGATCAACGAAGAAAGCGGAAAAGGGCGAAAAGCGAAGAAAAAAAACAGAAAAGAAAAAGAACAGCGAAAGAAGCGGAAAAGAGGAAAAGGAAAACAGAAAACGGACAAAGAGCAAAATGGAAAAACATAAGTTCTCCCCAACCACAAGCCAGACGCGGGGGCTTCGGGATACAAAAAACGCCGCGGTCGGAAAGACG
>ERZ773225.4396-NODE-4396-length-11387-cov-2.671197_pt1 | contig 11387 bp, 9 predicted proteins | sample MGYA00580993_ERZ773225 | MGnify/ENA primary metagenome ERZ773225 (study PRJEB29015, sample SAMEA2737748) | human gut metagenome | biome: human gut; feature: human-associated habitat; material: faeces | place: China | collected 2012 ... | reverse complement strand
CCTTTCTGATTGATAATCGTATCAACAATATGATCAATCTCAGATTCTCCATCAACAACATAATCGGATGAAGATTTAATATCTTTTTGCATTTGCATATATGCAATTCTTGCATAATTCAAATAATCATATAACCACTTTCTTATTTCTGAACCCGTTGAATTTTCCATATCTCTTAACACGCCTCTTGCAAGTGCTATATCCAAAGGAGTATCTATAAAAATTGCATAATCTATGTATTCCTTAATCATATTATTGCGATATGCGAAAGGATAATCCAATAATAAATAATCACACTCATCGCTTGCTGTCAACTTCCTAATATCTCTTAATAACGGACTCAAATTCCACACATTATAGTCAGCCCCATCATTTACCCATTTGTAAAAATTCTCTACTACACCCTCAAAATTATAATCATCAAAGTGAAGTGATTTTGTATTTGGGAATGTCTCTTTAATTTTATTTACAACAGTTGTTTTTCCTCCAGCCGTTACGGCTGCAATTGCAATTACTTTCAATTAGATACCTCCATAAATTCTAATTTATCTATCTAACCCTCTAAAAGTCCTTTGTTTTCAAGAACTTTCGCCTATTTTGTGTTCCAACCTTATGTATTTTCCCTTGTTTTTACCCTTACGAGCCGAAACAAGTGGATTATATTTATCTGAATGCAAAATATTTTTTCGGCGGGCAATAAACCCTCGTGCATATTTGCAAAGCCTCGCAGAGCGAAATACACCCCTCACACAAACCTGCGGTCTGTACTCAGCGTATTTCACTTATTCAATTGGATTCAACTCGTATATGTATTTTTGCATTCTTTTCGTTACCAGTTCATCTTTATTCATGGAGAGTAGTTCTTCTTTGCTTACCCACTTATAATCTACAGTTTCACCTTTTTGAAGTGAAATTTTATCTTTATTCCAGTCTGTAACACATAAAAACTCTATATAAATAGAGTGTGTTTTGTTATTTATCTCTCTTCCAACTTCGATAAGATCAGTAGAAATAATGCCTGTCTCCTCCCTTAATTCCCTGATTGCACATTGAAGAGGATTTTCACCGGCCAATGCACTTCCACCTGCTGTAGCTTCCCACATTCCCCCAAAATGCTTTTTGGGATCCCTTTTCATCAGCAAAAACATTCCATCTGCATGCTTTACTAAAATGTCGCACACTAAATGAAATATATCTTTCGGAATAGGTTCACCTCTAACAAGCGTTACATTTTCAATTTTATGAAAAGATGAATTATAAGCATCCCATAATTCCATTCTCTCATTCCCCCTTTTCATTTGATACCCCGACTAAATTTTTATGAATTATATCATAAATTCGTATCTGTTTCTATCGATATATGAATATATGTCATGGCAATACATGTTAATCCGTATTATGATAGTTTGTTACAAAGATTTGCTTCCCTTGCTTTTGCCCTTATAAGGTGCGAAGGTAAAAGTAACTTCATGTGAAATCGTATAAAAAGATAAGGCGGGCACATCGCGATAAATCCTTTATTTTCAAGCGTTTTGAAGGATTTTATTAAAGTCCTATGAGGGGCAGTAACCACTTATGAAATCGTGGCTTTCAAATTCAAATTTATTTATCAGAATTATATCACAATACAGGCAGAAAAGCAACCGATTGCTTTCTACCTTTTGCACAAAAGCTATTTTACCCAAGTTTCACCGTCAAAATCGGATACTGCCTTATGTCCGTTGGCGCTTTCCATAATGTCATAGTACGCCCAATATGCGTTATTTTTCATATCAGTAAACTTATTGAGTACGGACAGATTTTTTATAGATATAGTTTTCATCAGCTTTTCTGCCTGTCGCATGGTTTACCACCGTTACAACCTCCGCACGGGTGATGTTGTTATCGGGCTTGAACGTACCATCTGCATATCCATTGTGCCATCCAATAGATTTTCCGAAAGAAATATCTTTGACCGCCCAATCCGTATTCCGCAAATGATGATTCGACATTACGGTATAGACGCGCGTCTTTTCAATTCTGAAAACTGCCATACAGAAATTCCTCCTTTCCGTTGACTATTCCAATTTTTGTGATATAATATTTATATCGAAACACGAATTGCTTTTCGGTTTGGCCGGGTGTCTGAACAATAAAAATGCCGCGATTTTTTTCATTATCGCAGCATTTTCAAAGCATAAATGTATTTAATTTTGAGGTAATTACTGTTTATCGACTGTCAAAACCCTTGATTTTACTGCATTTTTGATTAAGTTCTGTAAGGAACACTCGCACCACCATCTGTACAGTACATGAAGTGCTGTACTTTTTCTTTTCCCTAAATATAGCAGACCGGCTTATGATAGATAAGATGTAACGGCCCCCTTCCCTCATTGCAGAAACGAAAAGAGGAATAAAAATGACAGAGTTAACGGTGTTAAAAAAACTTCCCTTCTGGGAACAGCTCTCAAAGGACGAAAAAGAGCTTGTACAAGCATCTTCAGCGGTGCGGCATTACTCGAAAAATCAAATCATTCATAACTGCGAAACAGATTGTCTTGGCTTAACAATGGTCTTAAGCGGCGAACTGCGCACCTGTATCCTTTCTGAAGAAGGTCGGGAAATTACGCTGTACCGGCTTCAACAAGAAGAACTCTGCGTACTGACAGCCTCTTGCGCAGTCAATCAAATTACATTTGATACGCAGATGTCAGCATCAAAAGATTGCGATTTGCTGGTAATCAATACCGCAGCGTTCGAAAGGCTTACAAGGCAGAATATTTATGTACGTTGTTTTATGTATGAATTGTTTACGGAACGTTTTTCCTCTGTAATGTGGACAATGCAAATGATTTTATTCAAAGGCTATGACCGCAGACTGGCGTCTTTTTTACTAGATGAATATAAACGCACCGGTCTGCGGAACATAAAAATGACTCATGAACAGATTGCGCAGCATACCAATTCGGCACGCGAGGTAGTAGCAAGAATGCTCAAGCGATTTGCATCTGATGGATTGGTTGCGTCTAAGCGGGGTTACATTACGCTAAAAGATATTGATGCACTTCGCCAATTGAATTAAAGGGCAGGTTACACGGAATTAAAAAGTTTCGTGTAATTTTTTTGTCAAAATGAGACTTAGTCACTTTTTCATCTAGACTTTAATGATATAATAAAATAAAATTTATTATAAATCTAAAAATTAAAGGAGGATAAGAAATGAGCCTATTTCATTTATTGAAACCCATGAATATGAATGACGGCGTAAAGAAAATGAAAAATACGCCGGGCGCTGTTTTATTAGACGTACGCACACCAGAAGAATATAAACAGGTTCATATTCCAGGCAGTATGAACATTCCATTGAATCAGTTAGAAACGGTAAATCAAAAAATAACAGACAAAAACACTCCGATTTTTGTTCATTGTCTGAGCGGAGGAAGAAGCGCGCAGGCACAGCGCGGTTTAAAGCATCTTGGATATACCAACGTTACCAATATCGGCGGTATCTATCAATATAACGGGGAAACTGAGAAAGGAGAATCATAATGAAAGTAGTGATTGTCGGCGGTGTTGCAGGCGGCGCATCTGCTGCTGCAAGAATTCGTCGTCTTGACGAAAATGCACAAATCATTGTTTTTGAACGAACAGGCTATATTTCCTATGCCAACTGCGGTCTGCCCTATTATGTCGGCGGTGTAATAACGGACGAAAATCAGCTTACCTTGCAGACTCCCGGCAGCTTTTGGGACAGATTCCGGGTGGATATGCGGGTTCGCCATGAGGTTACTGCAATCGATACGGAAAAGAAAATTGTTACCGTTTGTGGATTGGACACAGGAAAAACTTATGAAGAAAGCTATGATAAGCTGATTCTTTCTCCCGGGGCAAAGCCCACGCAGCCGAATATGCCGGGAATTGACAGCGACAAAATTTTCACGCTTCGCACGGTGGAGGATACGCTGAAAGTTCATCAATTTATCAGTGCAGAAAAACCAAAAACAGCAACGGTGATCGGCGGCGGGTTTATCGGCATTGAAATGGCAGAAAATCTTGCAGAATTAGGGTTAAAAGTATCCTTGATTGAATATGCCGACCATTTGTTGGCGCCGTTGGATTTTGACATGGCGTGTGCAGTTCATGCGCAAATGGAAAGCCACGGAATTCGTCTGATGCTGAATACTGCTGTAACAGGATTTGAAACAAAGGAGAATACTACAGTAACCAAAACAGCCGGCGGCTGTGAGATTGCATCAGATATTGTGTTGCTTAGCATAGGCGTAACACCCGATACAGCACTTGCCAAAGAAGCAGGCTTAGAGCTTGGGCTGAAAGGCAGTATTCTCGTAAACGACAAAATGGAAACCTCTGCACAGGACGTTTACGCAGTGGGCGACGCAGTTGAAATAAGGCATTTTGTAACGGGTAAAAAAGCCTTAATCTCACTTGCCGGCCCTGCCAACAAGCAAGGGCGCATCGCGGCAGATAACATCTGCGGCGGAAACAGTGTTTACCGGGGTTCGCAGGGATCATCGGTGATTAAGGTGTTTGACATGACCGCGGCCTCCACAGGAATTAACGAAGCGGCGGCAAAAGCGGCGGAGATTGATTACGAACGCGTCGTATTATCTCCGGCTTCTCATGCAGGCTACTATCCGGGCGGCAAGGTAATGACCATGAAAGTTCTTTATGAAAAGAAAACCTTAAAGCTTTTGGGTGCGCAGATTGTGGGCTTCGACGGCGTAGACAAGCGGATTGACGTGCTGGCAACAGCGATCCGCGCCGGAATGAAAGCGACAGCCCTTGCAGACCTAGACCTTGCCTATGCGCCTCCCTATTCCTCGGCAAAGGATCCTGTGAATATGGCAGGATTTATGATTGAAAATATTGTTACTGAGAAGGTAAAACAGTTTCATCACGACGAGGTGGACGCGCTTCCCCGTGACGGCAGCGTAACGCTGCTTGACAGCAGAACGCCTATGGAATATGCAGGCGGTCACGCAGACGGGTTTATGAATATTCCGGTGGATGATCTGCGGGAACGGCTGAGTGAAATCCCGAAAAATAAACCAGTTTATGTGATGTGTCAAAGCGGTCTGCGCAGTTACCTTGCCTGCCGGATACTCTCGCAAAATGGTTACAACTGCTATAACTTTTCGGGAGGCTATCGCTTCTATAATTTGGTAAAGCAAGGCAAAAAACAATCGGAAACCACATACCCTTGCGGTATGAATCAATAGAAAAAAAGAATGCCGTCTTGAGAAAATCAAGACGGCATTTAAATATTGGATATACTCTAAATGTCCTTTTCACCGTTCCAGCAATCCATATTTCACCTTAATCCGGTCCAGCTTCTCAATCATTGCGCCGGAGATAAAATAGAGAAAAAACACGGTGGCAAACGCATGAATTAAGTCAAACGGTATTCCCATCAGATAGGCTGTCATAAACGCTGCGGCATTCGGTTTTGCCTGCCACATGAACACAGACGCTGTGTTCATAATGCCGCCGTAGAGGAAAAATGTCGTAAGCCCTCCGAAAATGCACAGCGCGCTTTTCGTCTTCCGCAAAAGCCCTTTGCGGAATAGCACACCCGCAAAAAATCCGATGATGCCAAAGGAAAACATCTGCCACGGCGTCAGCGGGCTTTGTCCAAAGAAAAAGTTCGAAACAAAGCCGGTAACTGCGCCCACTAAAAAGCCTGTTTCTCCGCCGAAGCACACTCCGGCGATTATCACCACCGCTACCACTGGCTTAAACTGCGGCAACATGAAAAATGCCGCACGTCCTGCAACCGCAAGCGCGCACAGCACGCTGACAATCACCAGTTCACGGGCCTGGGGTTTCCTGCCCTCAAAAACCATGCCAAACGGCAAAAATGTTTCTAATATAATCATAAGGCTGATAAAGTAATATTTCCGGTCAGCCAGATAAAAACAGCCGATAAAGATAGTCAGCGGAACGGCAAGCAAAACCATTGCAAGCGCCGCCCATGTACGTTTGGATAAATTTCTCTTTTCTCTTTGCGGCTGAACTGACTGGTCGGCCGCCGCCAGCTCTTGTCCGGGAAAAAATGCCGAAAGAGCAAGCCCCGCTTCCAGCACAAGGGCAAACTGCACCAGATATTGCCGCCAGTCTGCAAACTTTTCGTGAAACAACAGCGCCGTTATGACAAACAACCCAATCATTCCACCGCCCAGCGCCGTTCGCTTCGGCGTTCGTTTTTTTGTTTCTTCCGTTTTTTCTTTTAAGCCCCAATTGTTCTGCACTGTGTAGCCGCTTTCGGGCTTTTGTTTTTTCTGCTCCAACACTCTGCCGCCCAATGCGAGAATCATGTCCTCAGCCAGCACCGCGTCCGGCATGGTGGTACGGGCCATCCGGTTTGCCGCCGTGGTGTAAAAGCTTTTGCCTCCGAAAAACCTGCGGGGCGTATCGCAGCTGGTAATGCCGCCGTCAAAAAACATGGCGCATCGGTCGGCATATTTGGCGCAAAATTCAATGTCGTGCGACACCAGCACAATGGTAGTGCCGGCAGCTTGCAAATCCTTTAATATTCCCGCAAGCTTTTCCTTAAAATGCCCGTCCAGCCCCTTGGTTGGCTCGTCCAAAAGTAAAATGCGCGGACGCAGAAGCAACACCTTTGCCAGCGCCGCTCTTTGCTGTTCCCCGCCGGATAGGTCGTATGGGTGCATGGTTAAAAGCGGCTCCAATTCACACAGCCGCACGGCCTGTGCAATGCGTTCTTCCTTTTCTGCGGCGGTCAGCTTTTTGCCTTTTAGCATCTCCTGCAAGTCCAGTGCCACCGTCTTTTTTACAAATAATGCCTGTGGGCTTTGCGGCAATACGCCCAAAAGCCCTCCGAATTTTTCCGCGTCGCTGATGCTTGAAAGCTTCCGTCCGTCCAATTTCACTTCACCGCGGCAGGGGTTTCAAATGCCGCTGATGATGGAAAGCGTCGTGGTTTTCCCGGTTCCGTTGCCGCCTACGATTGCAAAAAACTCGCCCTCGTAAATATCCGCAGAAAGCCCTTTCACCACATCCGGCGCATCCTTTTCATATCGAAACCACACTTCATGCAATTCGATCATCGGCTTGGTGTAGGAAAAAGCCGGGTCCTTCGGAATTTCAGACAGGTCCGGCTCCTTTTCCGCCGCAATGGTTTCCAGCCACTTGCGGCCCTCCCGAACGGTAACCGGGCAGTCATAAGCATTATCCACCCCTGCATAGACGCGCATGGGTGTCGGCAAAGCGACAGACAGCTCATGGTTCATCTGCTTCAGCTTTGCTCCCACCCCGCCCGGCGTACTGTCGGCAATCATTCTGCCCTCTTCTAAGACAATCACACGGTCAGACATGGGAAAAACGTCTTCCAGCCGATGCTCCGTCAGAATGACGGTTGTGCCTAATTCCCGGTTGATTTTATGCACGGTTTCCAAAAAATCCGCAGCGGCAATGGGGTCAAGCTGGCTGGTCGGTTCGTCTAAAATCAAAACCGACGGCTGCATCACCATAATGGACGCTAAATTTAAAAGCTGCTTTTGTCCGCCGGATAATTCCGTTACCTTTTTGTGAAACCACGTTTGAATACCGAAAAAAGATGCCATTTCCGAAACCCTTGTGCGGATTTCCGGCGTTTTGAGCCCCATGCTTTCTAATCCGAACGCCAGCTCGTGCCACACCTTGTCCGTCACAATCTGATTATCCGGGCTTTGCATGACAAAACCGATTTTTTCGCTCTGTGTGCCGTCGTCCAATTCGTCAAGGGGCGTTCCCTCAAACAAAATCTGTCCGCTTTTTGTCCCATGCGGGGCAAGCACCGGCTTGAGCTGCCGTAAAAGCGTGGTTTTGCCGCAGCCGGATTTTCCGCACAGCGTTATAAATTCGCCCTTTTGAATGGTCAGGCAAAGGTCGGAAAGCGCGGGCTTCGATTGATTTGGATAGGTAAATGTAACATGATTTATTTGAAAGCTTTCCATTTTCTGTCCTCCCAAAGCTCTATCGCCACCGGCGTGATGCAAAGAATGAAATATGCTGCAAACACGCTGATGGAATATAGCGTTACAGCCGTTCCTTTCATGGACGGAAAGTAGCGGTAATACAGCCCGCCGCAAAATGCGCCGATTACCGTATAAAGTCCGGCGGTGCAGATGGCAAGCATGGCCTTAGCATCGCGCGAATCGAAGGTAAAGATGGAAAACGCCGTTCGTCCGGGCCTTCCGTAGCCGCGGCTTTTCATGCTGTCTGCCGTTTCAATTGCGTTTTCCAGCGTCCATGTTACCATTATGGACAAAATTGTCAACCCATTTTTTGCACGCTGAAAAACAGTTCCGTTTGACACATCCCGTCCAACGCACCGCTGCGCATTGGACACCACCTGAATCTGCGCCTTGAATTTCGGCACAAACCGCAGCGCCATAGACAAAATCAGCGACAATGACGGAATGATGCACCCGAACAGATAAAGAAACTTATCGCTGGTCATAATTACATTGTAGCAGGAAAACCAGCTGATAACGCTTACCAGCATGGCTGCCGCCGCCAATCCATACATGACAGATTCCAGTGTTAAGGGATTTCCGCTGGGCAGATATGCTAAAATCGTCACGCCTTCGTGATTAAACGCAGGGTTCATCAGTGCAGAAACAAGCAGCGTGGGCACCAGAAAGAACAAATTGAATTTTAATGCCTTTGTTCCATTCAGTATCACGGAATACAAAAAACTGCACAAAAGAGAAATCAGCAGACATGCGGGGTGCCGCAAAAACATTGCGCACACCAGCACCAGCGTAAAATATGTAAAATTCACAATTGGGTGATAGCCCATAAAAGCATGCTTCATTGTTTAATCTCCTGCCGAGGCGTAATATCCGCCTACATCCACGCCTAAATCGCAGGTATATACCCATTCCACGTTATCTCCGGGCTGCAGCGCATAGCGGGAACAGCCATAATTGGGGAACCAGCCGTTGACCTGATACATCCAGCCCGACAGTTCTCCGCAGTCAAGCTCATACAGGTTGTGAATTCCCTCTATGTATGCGCTGTTGTAAATTGGAGCATTGACAAACTCCAAATGAATTTTATTTTTTTTCATCTCGCGCACCAGCAAATTAAATACGCTTTCTCCCTCGTAAAAGGTGACCTCCGTAGGCGGAAGAATTACGCCGTCTTCAGGAACGAGCTCCGTCTTTTCCGGGTCGAGCCACGCCATATTTTTCAAGATGGAATCGCAGCGCACGGAAATCGTACAGGTATGGGCGGTATCGGTAATCACCGCATCTTGCGGCTCCAGCGGCGCAGGCCTGCCCTCCGGCACAGGCTCTGTGCGATATTGGTCCTTCCCGGTTGCGTCGTTAATGTCCATTCCCTGCAGCTTTGCATATTGCTTGCTGCCCGCCTGATTTGCCGGCGGGGTTTCTCCGGCGATTTTCTCTGCTAAATCAATTTTTTCCTCTGCTGTTAAGGGCTTATTCGCCTTGCCGCCCGGCTTGTTTTCCACAGTTGCGGGTTCGTTTGACTTTTTCGCCTCCGGCGTAGCGGAAGAAGCTTCTGCCGGCGCTTCCGACGGAAGCGATGTTTGCTCTGGCTCCGGCGGAATTTCTGTTTCCTGCGGCGGAACAGAGGGAGATGTAACAACGGGTTCGCTTTGCGGATTCCAGCCCCGAAGCCCCGGGGCGTTGCCGCCCCACCAGAACACAAACGCCAAAACCGCCAAAACTGCCGCGCCGAGGATTATTTTGTTCCTGTATTTTCTCATGCCGCTCCACCTCTACAATTGTTTTGCTGCTCCTAACATCTGATAGAGCATCTGCGCGATTTCACAGCGCTTAATTTCCTGCTTTGGCAAAATTTCAATTTCTTCCTCAGATAAAATTTGTTCGCGCAGGCAAAATGCCAATGCGCTTCTTGCCCAATCGCTGGCCGTCACATAATCGGTAAAACCGGCTAAAACATCTCTTACTGCGGCTGTTTCAAGTTCCGTGTTCATACCGCACAGCTTTGCTGCCCGGGCAGTCATCACAGCTGCTTCTTCACGGGTGATGGTGCCGTTGGGGTTAAATTCCGTTTCGGAAATTCCGTTGATAATTCCATAGCTGCATGCCGTATTTACAAACGGAAAGAACCAGTCCATTTTTGTTACATCTTCGAAATTTGCTTCCTCTTTCATGGGAAGCCCTAACGCTTTTACCACAATTGCCGCATACTCCGCCCGCGTCATGGTTGCATCCGGATCAAAGGCATCTGCACTTTTGCCGTTAATAATCTCCCGGGCCGCTAAGGCTTCAATGGCCTGCTGATTGCTGTGGCCTGCAATGTCTGCAAAGGTGATACCGGGTTTTGTAAGCGGTTTCACCGACACATCTGCGTGTTTGCCGGGCAGACCAGCCGTGTTATCCGTTTCTCCGTCTTCCGTAGAAACGGGCGAATCGCTCATACGGTACAAACTGCTTTTGCCCTCCAATGCACGCTGGGCGGCAACCATGGCGTAAAATCCCTGTTCGGTTGACATTTGGCTGTTGCCGCTGTCGTATGATGTATGCTGAAAACTGCCGTCACTGTTTCGGAATGATAAAACAGCATCTAACAAAGTGTTTCCGTTTTTCACAAATCTTGCATCGCCTGCAGAAATACCGAGTTCACACAAAGCCGTTAGCATCTGCACGCTGCTTTCTAAATTTTCTGCACCGCCATGGGAATAACCGCCGTTTTCGTTCTGCATGGCAGACATGCAGGCGAGCGCTTCTTCGGTTGCCTTTTTAACCTCCGGCCTGTCCTGATACTTCGCTAAGGCTTGCAGCGCCATTCCGGTGATGTCCGGGTCGGAAACACTATTTCCGCTCTCTTCCGCCGCCGTACCGCCGAACAGCGACCATCCGCCGTCAGGGAGCTGACATTCTAAAATGCGGTTTAGATACAGTTCACGTGTTGCCTGTGTTTTCGCACCGGAATTCTGCGGCATTTCATAGCCGCCGCTGTCTAAAGCAATCAGCGCCCAGACAGGGCCGTTCAGCCCCTGCCATATGGTATTGTCGTAATCCCCTATTGCTGTAAGCAGGTTATACCCAGCCACATCCGCCGGATTTTTGCCGATGGCAGTTAATGCAACAATCACTCTGGAATATTCAGTATATTTTTTATCGTGCAGCTTGCCGCCGCAATTCTTTACATACGCTTCCACATTGCTGTAATAGTTCTGATAATAGCTGTCCGGCACATCGTATCCGCTTCGGGCCAGCCCGATTACCGCCCATTCACCGCCAATTGCGCCAATCTGGGGATTTTGCACGGTTTCATACAGATAGCTTGCCGTTTCAGCAATTGCTTCATCTAACTTCGGATTGCTTGACGCAAACACGTTCATACAGCTGCTCAGCATGATGATTGCTGTTAAAAGAATGGTAATTTTA
>ERZ773225.4394-NODE-4394-length-11388-cov-4.002206_pt1 | contig 11388 bp, 17 predicted proteins | sample MGYA00580993_ERZ773225 | MGnify/ENA primary metagenome ERZ773225 (study PRJEB29015, sample SAMEA2737748) | human gut metagenome | biome: human gut; feature: human-associated habitat; material: faeces | place: China | collected 2012 ... | reverse complement strand
TCACGAGGTCCGCTTCCTCGCCGCCCATCAGGGTGTTGACGTCGCCGAGGTCGGTGGAATCTCCGCACATGAGTCTGTGCACTCCCAAGATCCATATATCTTTCGACCGAGTTTTGGGAACGGGAGGCACAGGGATGATTTCGGCATCCTTAATTTCAGGCTGTTCACTCTCTGCCTCGTCCACGACCTCAGAATCCTCTTCGTCCGACTCTGCTTCCGATTCAAAAGACAGGAGAGCTTGGATTTCTTTCTCGTCATATCCGGTTAATTCGGATGAATAATCATGCGCGGTAAGCCATTCCAACTCTTCCTTCAAAAGGTCTTCATCCCAACCAGCCTCAAGAGCCAGTTTATTGTCGGCAATGATATAGGCGCGTTTTTGTGCCTCTGTCAGGCCGGTCAGGACAAGAACGGGCACTTCCTTCATGCCGAGGCGTTTTGCGGCCTCAAGGCGACCGTGACCGGCGATAATGCCTTGTTCTTCATCAATGAGGATCGGATTCGTCCAACCGAACTCTTTAATTGAGGCGACAACTTTCTCAATTTGCTCTTCGCTGTGAGTTCGGGAGTTTCTTTCGTAAGGAATCAGATCTTCGACCTTTCGGTAAACGATCTGGAGCTTTCTGTCTAAATCCATATTTTTTCCCATGAAAAAAGCGCCCGGAAGGCGCTTAAGTTTTTGTGTGTCTTCGATTTTTTTCTTTACATCGCAAATCTGGCGTTTTTTGCCGTCTCGAATATTGCGTTATATGTGCGATTTCCGAGGTTGCGGTAGTTCATTGGCCCGGTTGATATGGCTCAGCCGGGAAAGCCTATCCTCACTCATGATTTCCTTTGTTTTAGCGAACATGGAGAATCAAAGTTAATTCTTCAAATACTCTCATCCAGTCGTCACTGGATGAGAGTATTTTCTTTCAAGGAGAACTGCTGAAAAAGGCCTCTATTTCCGCTCAAAATCGCTTGTATGCGTTGAGCTTTAAAATGGATAGGGGAGGATATAGGGAGAAAAATAAAAGCGCTACAAAGGCGTTTTGCGCTCTTTCCGCTGAATTTTACGAAAATATAGCACTTTTTCATCAAAAATGTCGGATCGGTATTTTCCCTTAGTGGTTTCAGCGTTGTTAGCAATCTCATCTAAAGCCTCCGCAATATCCCTGTCTGCCATGCAAAGTCGATTAAAAAGAGTGTCCCTATGAACCGATAATCGAATGGCCGCTCTTGCCATACCAGTACGGACTTTTCCGCCATAGACGGCGAAAACAGCCGTTCTTTCTTCGTCCGGCAATCTGCTGATGATTTTGTCGACCCGCATCATGTAGAAATCAACGCCGGCTGCGTTAATCAAATCCTGCGGCGTCCTGGAGGAACTCACGACATCGTTACCTAAAGCCAGCAGGCAATGCATTCTGATGCGGCTTCTATTCCGCCAGTTCATCCACTTGATAAGGATGTGTTTGATTCTTGGGATTCTGGCCAATTTGTTGTCCTCTCTCTAATAAAAAATACTGGATACCGTTTGGATATAGTTATGGAACCGTTTTGGATATGGTTGTGTTTTTGTAATTGTTTGATTTATTTATTATTTTTCTTATTTGGATATAGTGGATATAGTTATTTCTATTGAAGCTCGCGCGTGAGATTTTTTCTACTTGCTCTTTATCCGTTAAACACGTGTGTATTAATTCCTCACGCGCATAAGAGTTTGAATTAACCGTATCCACCGTATCCAAGGCCACCCAACCAATTGAATTATTGAAAAAATATTTTTTCTCAACCCTATCCAAAACCATATCCAAACCGTATCCAAACGGTATCCAGTCTATGTTTTTTGACGCAAACACTCCGTCACCCTCGGCGCGGAGGGCGCCTTCGGCAGGAAGGAGGGGGAGGAGTGAATTAAATATGACCATAGTTTCGCTGCCTCCTATTGGCTTGATACAAACTATCCTGAAAATTTCTGAGCTGTTGAGACAGCTCAATCCTCTCCGGCGGATTAGCCAGCATCTCCTCTTCCGTTTTGTTCGGAAAGTAAACAGTCAGACGTTTTTCCTTGGTCTGTTTGTCATTTTTAAAATCGCTGACGGAGTATTCATGGTCATAGACTACCGCCCGAACCTTCTCTCGCCGGATCATCATCGACGACGCCGTCAATCCGAACATCGTGGCAGTCATCATTTGCCGCTCGCCGGCAGAAGGGAGCCAGAGCAAATAGGCTCTATAGAGATCCTGACTTGAGGCCGGACCGACAAGAAACGGTGTTTCTTCATTGATCCACTTAAGCAGAAACCTGCGAGCAGAATCGGTTCCGAGTTCCTTCAAATCTCGTGTGGCCTGAGTTTCAATTGGCCTTGTGCTCGGTTCAAATCCTGTCAGGTCAACGTGCATCAAGTAATGGCACAAAGCGTTAACGCCGCCGTTTTCGATTTCCTCGGCGAGTTCATTGAAGTATTGCGGCGAGAGTTCTGCGTTATACCGGATGCACATGTATCGCCTATCAAACCAATCCAGAGCCAACGGCTGCATTTCGTTGGATAGATAGACAAAGTTGGTCAGGTTATCCTCTTCGACCACGGGCATGTTTTTCTCTTCGAGCTGATGCACGGGGCTGGTGATGAGATTTTTCAAAATGCCTTTCAGTTCCCGACGCTCTTTACTGGTGACGACCTCGTCTGCGACCACAAACAATTTGTGAGACAGCCACATATTGAAACGGGAAGTCATCAGTTTCTGGTCAACGTGCCGGGAATATTCACGGCCATAAATACGGGAGACGGCATCGAAAAACATACTTTTACCGGTTCCTTCGCGCTCGCCGAAGACCACTAAGGCGGTATGCATTTTTGCGCCTGGGTGCTGGATCGGGTAGGCCAGCCATTTAAGCACCCAATCAAAGACGTGCTCGTCCTCTTCACAAATAAGGAAGAGGTGTGAAATCAATTTAGCGCAACTGGCGTTCGGGTCCGGGTTTGTTTTCCAGCCTGTAAAGGTATTTACACAGCCGGGAGGGACGACGCCGTCCGGACGAAAGACGAGTTGATCTTTCCGGATGCGTTTCAAATTGCCATAAGCATTCGTCAAATAGGCGGTCACCAGTTTGGATTCGTAGCATTGTCTGAGAACACCGATTTTGACGAGGAGTTTTTCTTTCAGATCCCAGCAAACGTCTTCCGGATAAATATGGATGTACGTTTTGCCCAGTTCCTCGACAATCCGTGCGGCCTGGCTGGCCGCTTTAGCTTTCTCTTTGGCGCGGATTTCTCTTTTTTCTTTTGCGGTCGGAGTCCGCTCCGATGGATTCATTAGTATGGCCAACTGCTCTCTGGCCATATCAATGCCTTCCTCAGAGACCAGATCGTTAAAGTCTGTTCCAAGTTTCGTAGGATCTTTAAATTTCGGGACAGTCATTAAGCAACGGTGTTTAATGGCAGCCAAGGTGGCTTTCATTACGCCGGTGTTTAAGCCGTTTCGCTGGATCGCCTTTTTCTGTCCGGGAGCTTTTTCCGAATAGTAAACACACGTTTCTCCATCCATCTCGCCCCAATAGGCTTTAACCGTCACTTGACCGGCGGGAGTTTCAATCAACTGTGCCGGGGAGCTGCGGGAGGCGCCGATTTCAAGATCAACACCATACTTTGCCTTGAAATCGTTTTTTAATTTCGTGTGGTAGTGGCAGTCATTGTCCGCTGCGATGACGATTCGACGCTTTTCAATCGGTTTGATCGCAGTGATTACGGCGTCAATGTTTCCGGCATCGAATGCAACGTAAACGGGTTTTTGGGTTGCCTGGTAAATGCTGCAACCGGTCGCCCATCCTTCACAAACGTAAACAATGTCCGAGTCCGGAGTTCCGGGAGGAGCCAGTAAGGAGAATGATCCTTTCTTTGGAGTTCCGGTCAGGAATACTTTCTTGATTTCCTTCCCGCCGTCATCAGTCTCCGCTTCAGTAATGATCTGCAGACTGACCAATGAGCGCTCTTCCGGGTGTTCCGGATTGATTTGATACATCGGAATTAAGAGCTGATTCCTCAGCTGGCGAGCGCCGATGGGTCGGATTCCTTTTTTGACAATGTAGGGGAGGGAGGCCGAGACGCTGTCTGCTGCCGCTCTCCACAATTTGAGAGCTTTGTCCTTACAAGCAGTGCGCTGATCGGCCAGCATAGCCTCGATTTTCTTGCGGTTTTCTTCCCGTTTTTCCTCGACTTCCTTTTTTTCATCAGGCGTGAAGGAATTATTGCGGGACATCTCCACCAGATACTGTTCGTCTGCTATGCCGTACTTTCCGGCGTAATAAGTTTTTCCGGACTTAGTTTGGTGTTCAAACAGGACATACCAGGCCTCTTTTGAACGCTTCCAACGGGAGTCGGCAGGCTTAAAGCGATCGAACTTGGAGCCGTTACTAACAACCAGATCATAGCCGGGAGGGACGAATATCCCGTGCTCGGCCATTTGCTCTTCTATTTCTCTTAAAGTTCTTGCCATATTTCTGACCCTTTGAGACCCTTTGAAAAGATGAGGCGCACCCGGGGCCCGGGTCTTGAAGGCAAGTGTTGCAACACTCGGTGCGCCTCGGAAAACTATGGAATCCGTTTCGGATTAACTTGCATGAATGCTCCTATTACCGGAGGAAATAAAAAACGCAGAAGACGGCCATGGCCACCAGGAGAAGAAGCGCCCAATCAATCTTGCGCGGATCAAATTTCTGCAGGCGCTCTGCATCCATCTTCTGCAGACGGCGCTCGAAATTATTTGAGGCTCTGATGCGTTCATCTTCTGTCATTTTTCTTTTCCTCTTGGGTGCCGTCTTCAACGGCGTTGTCACGGCATGTTTCGGCAAAATTTCCGGGGATTGTTTATTTGGCTGTTTCATGCCGTAGCGTTGCCGTATCGATGCCGTATTTTTCGTATTCGTTAATTCGGAAAATGGCTTTATCTCTTTTACGGAGGTCCCGAATGACAACCTTCTTAGCCCATGTGTCCATCACATCCCGAATGATCGAGTTCTGCGATTTGTCCGGATCGGCGTCAATCGTTCTGCGAATGACGGCAATGGTCACGTCAGTGAGCATCGCTCGCACCTCGTTCGTTCCCTTGTCTCTCATTGCAAAGCTCCCTGGCTTGTTCCGGTGTTATTTTGTTTAGGCGAATAGCGGCACCAATGACTTCGTCTTGCTGACGAATAGTCAATGTCTCAGGCCATTGCGAAATCGCGGATGGGCTAATTCCCAAGGCTCGACCAAGCAAGACCAAGTTTCCAAAAAATAAGGCGGCTTCTTCTCTTTTCATACACCGCATTTTAAGCACACTTAAATATTTTTGGCAAACGCTTTTTTTGTGCACTTAAACGATTCATCAATAGACTGTTTCTATGAAATCCCTAGCACAACGATTTAACGAAGCACTCTTGGCAGCCAACCTATCTAAGAAGGAACTGGCCGATGCGGTAGGCATATCTCCGTCCGCTGTAACACAAATTGCTAACGGTGAAACAAAGGAACTAAAGGCTTCGGTAGCATTGAAAATAGCGAGGAAACTCAATGTTGATCCTTGGTGGCTCGTGCTGGGTGAAGGTGATATGCAACTTCCAGAAGGCACCCAACTCGAAGAGGCTCAATCTCTTTTGAAACAAATGCCAGCTTCCAACCTTACTGCAGTGACCAACATATTGAAGCAACTTTCTGAAATCAATAAAATTTAAGCACACTTCACTTTTTAAGGCGATTTAAGTATACTAAAACGCATCTCATCAAGAGGTGCGTTATGTTATTTTCAAACAAGCCAATTCAATTCGTCTTTTTCTCTGACGAAGCAGCCAACGCTTTTAGCGATTCATCCAGACGACTTCTAACTTGGGCCGGCGAAGGTTATTCCGATAGCTGCCGCGTCTTTGCCCGAGAATGCATTTCACGTATTGAAGCTCCCTTACACAAAATTCCGCTTGAAGATGCCGAGGAGCTCCTTGCACTCCTAGGACACTGCTGCCTGACAACGGAGGTGGCCGAGCCGTCCAGAACACTCTGGAGCCAGTGCGTCCGTATTCTCTCCGATCAAATTTATAAATCGGTGCATCAAAATGAAGCGGCTTAAAAAGCAAACGGTATTCGCTCTGAAGGAATTTATCCGGGTCTATTCCCCGGAATCGACTCCGTCCGAAAAGTCCGCGATGCTGAATGAAGCCGTTAAGAATTTTGAGCTGTTCGCAAATGGAAGCGCCGGACATGACTGCTGCAAGGGAATCGTCCCCAGTGCGTCCGGGAAAGACCTTGAAATCCACTATGCGTACCAAATGCCGATGCGTCGCCCGGAGTGGATTTTTATCAATCCTCAAACGGATTTCGAGGAAGTCCATGCCTAAGTCTAAAAAGAAGCGGAATAAACCCTATCGGCCGAGAACGATCAAAGTCGGGCCGTACTGGACGCCAGAACAACAGGCCAACATTGAGGAGAAGTTGAGACGGGTATCCATGTTTGTGGAAGTCACACTTCCAGCCGGTACTGCTGCAGATTGGCAAATGGACTGGATTGAGGACACCATTAATTGGTTTTTGGGCATGTTGTACAAACGGTTCAAACACCTGGATCAGAACGAACTCAACGACGTCGGGCCCTTGCTTATTGATGCCCGTCACGCGATCAACGCAATCATGGATCGTAAAGAAAGCGGCCAAACCTCGGGATACATCGCGACTGGAGATGAGCTGAGAACAATCAGTGAGGCTTTCGCAGTCATTATCCCAACCTTGAAGAAGGCCGTTGCTCTGTCACCCCACACATGTATGAAGGAGTTCGACTGGGCTCAGAACCGAGCCAACGAAAAACTAAGAAGGAAACAAAATGAAAAGTGAAGAAACAAATGACAAAAAACTCGACGAATTTTTAACAGCCTGCGTTGTTAAACAAGTAAAAGCTCAAGGCTTTGTTCCCCTCGAAGTCACCGGAGTAGACATCGGAAAACTTGAATTGGATATGCAAAACGGGACTTATGGTGAACTTCCCTTCGTTTCTCTGTTTTGCAAATCCAGGATATCCGACAACGAAAAATATTTAGCAATTCTCCCGGTAAAAGGCGCTTCAAATTTGGCAGCAATGCTCCTAAACGCAGTGGCAAAAATTAAAGAAGAGGAGGGCGAATAATGGCTTCAGTTAACAAAGTAATCCTCATTGGCAATCTCGGCCAGGCCCCGGACGTCCGTATTACGAACTCCGGCATTAAGGTCGCCGAAATTTCGGTCGCAACAACCAGCTATTTCAATCGAGACAGCGAACGAGTTGAAAAGACTCAATGGCATACCGTCACGCTCTGGAACAAGCTGGCTGAAATTGTTGAGAAGTACACCGGCAAAGGATCAAGCGTTTACATCGAAGGACGCCTTGAAACTGACAAATGGCAGGATCAAAACGGCCAAACCCGTTACACAACAAAAATCATCGCCGAGAGCGTCCAGCTCTTGGATAAACGAGCCAGATAGTTAAAGGAGTAATTCATGGAAGGAAACAACCGTATTTTTGAGAGAGTTAAAGCTTCGTTGACTCAGAACAATAAAAATCTTTCCCCGGAAGATTTGGAAGTAGCAAAGTGCATTTTCGCGGCCCTCGTCACGGGTATCGCCTCAGAGAACAGAGGCGATACCTACTACACAGCGTTTAAATTGCTAAAAGTTGCGACGGATTTGGGATTTGTCAAGAATCCGCCCCATTCTGTCTAAATTCTTTAGGTCCCCACCGTTCCGCCGGAAAAAAGGTGAGTACCAGAAAAATAACCATGAGCGAAAAATACACAATCTTAATCAACCAGAAACAGGCATTTTTCATTCTATCTATGTTCAAAAAGCTCGATAAATTGAACGAGACGCTCAACGGAGAGCCAATGAAGTTCAATCCTGAAGCCAAAGAATTCAGACGAATTCTCAGGGAAGAAACAAAAGGGTTGGAACGTAAGGAGCAGTAAATGTTAGCTAAATTCATCCCGCTGAGAGAGGCGGCAGAGATCATCGGAGTCTCTCCGAAAACACTCGAAAATTGGCTGGCCGGCGGATACTTTGCCCGGACAGCAGACGGCAAAAAGAAGTGGGTCCCATATCTGGACGACAGCTTTATTAGGTATTGTCCGGTTCAATTCCGCGGGAAAAAGCGAGGGTTCCTGCAGCCGGATCTCAACCGTTACATTGCGAGCCAAAATGGATAAAACAAAGCCCCGGGATCCGGGGTTTTTCGTTAAGGAAATTCTGTAATACAAAAACGTTGTCTCAATCTTAGAGAGGTAAGGTCGGATTCAAGCGCATGGTGAAATATCCTATTTGCAATAATATCGGCCCCTCTCACCAACGTTCTAGTTTTGGAATCCACAAAATTTACCTTCACAGATTGTAAATTTTTGAATATCGGCTGATAAAAGATTTGGTAATTGAAATTAAAGGTGCCGTGCTTGAATTCTTGTTCTAAAGCCTGCTCTAATTCATATCTTCCGTTAGTTGCCGTTGAATGCTCATCAACGTAAAAAGTCAACTTCGTTACATCAATAGGCTTGAATACAGAGTTTTCTGCCATACTCATAAACTTGCGTTTAATACCTATTTTAAAAACGTAGTCGAGATATCTTTGCTTTGATTTTTTGTGGTTGAAAATATTTTCGTTAACCCGTTTCTGTTGGACAACAGCGCCGAATTTTTCAAAACGATTAAGCGATCTAAAGAGCTTTCCTTTTAGTGAGTTCGACAAAATGCAGGCTTTAGCCTCTTCGTTTTCTGACAAAATTTCAATTTGTTTTACATATTTCTCTGCATTGGCATATAGGCGCGTTGCAGTATCCATCTCGGCATACGATGTAAAAACAAGGCCGCCAAAAACGAAAAAATCGTTATTTTTTCGGTCCAGGACGCCTGATTCATCAGAAAAAACAATCAATTCCATTTGGAGAAATTTGAACAATAAAAAAGCCGCTTTCGCGGCTCTTTCCCTCGCGGTCGGCTATCTTGAAAGATCGCTTAAACGTTAATTCGATTCCGCGAAGTATACGGCGTAGCCTTAACTACCCGCACGCAAAGCATAACACAATCGCAGAAAAGACTTCAAGGATAAAACTGTAACAGTGTGAGGTCAAGAGTACGGAGTTGATAATTTGGCACTGAAACCAAAGGACTACTCTTTAGAGACTTTTCTTTTCTTAGAAAAACAATAATCTGCCCACGCTTGCATCATTTCTCGACGTCGCAGGAATGATTGATTTCTCTCATAGGCTCCATTGTAAATGTCCTTGACTTTGTGATGAAGACACAATTCTGCAATTCTAGGATCAAATCGCTTGTCGTTCCCCAGGGTGTCGTCCTGTGCCCATGTCCTAAACGTCGCTCGAGCACAGCCGTGAAGTGTTGGTCGGACGGTTTTCATGGTTTTCAGAGATTGAGCCTCATCCAACCAATTGTGGTCTTTTTTACAGCTTAAAGCGATGATCCGGGATACCATCGAGTCGCTTAAAATTTTTCCTTTTGGTCCTGGAAAGAGCAGTCCGGACGCATTCTCCGGGCGCCAAGAGAGCAGCCATTCAATCACCGGATCGGCCAGCGGAACGATAAGAGCACCGTTACTGCTCATTTTCAATTGTTCCGGAGGAATAACCCATTCTTTCGCATCAAAGTTGATCTGTTCCCACTTTGCTGCTCGAGCCGTCCCAGATCGAGTCGCCGTAAGAATCGCAAACAGAAAACATCGTCCGGATGTCCGAGAGCCGAACTCTGAATAAATAGAGGCGAAAAAGTCCGGCAAATCTTTAACGCTGATTGCGCCTCGGTTTTTACTGACGTGTTTATTTTGCGGGAGTAGATACTGCAGGGCTCCAGACCGATCGGCAGGATTATCCTGAGAGCAAAGCTTGTTGGCCTTTGCCCAATTGAACACTTGACGGACAAATCGCAGGCACCGGTCTACTGTATCCGGTTTATCCCATATGCTTTTGGCAATTTCGGCCACGTGACTTTCTTGAACATCGGTAATAGGGAGGTCTCCGATAACCGGCAGAATGTACATCCGCATGCGCCCCTCGAATATTTTATGGGCCTTATCAAGCTCTTCCCAGTTACCGACCTCAATATTCCAATGAATAAATTGGTCGACCACATCGCGGAAAACCAGGGATTTCTTTTCCGGCTCAAGTTTCTCTTTTTCTTTTCTGGCGGAGAGAAACTCTAAAAACACCTCGTCACGCATAGCATTCAAACGAGCAGCTTCAGAACGAGCAGCGGAAAGGTTCACTTTTGAAAACGAGCCAAGGCCGAGTTCATACCGGTTGTAATCGATACATCGTCGGTAGTACCAGCTCTTAAATTTTTGTTTTCTAACTCTGAGAAAAAGACCACTCGTAATCGGGTCTGAGTATTTCCCGTTCTCGGTTATGAGTTCTAAGTTGCGCTGAGTGAATTTCATAAGTAAATATCTTTGTGAGGCAATTTTCCTGCCCCATAATTTGCCCCACAAAAGATTTTACTTATTTTTCTATGCTTTTCCTTGTTTTTCCATTGGCTGAAAAAACAAAAAAGCCTTGGAATCCTTAAATTCCAAGGCTTTCAGAGATTTTTTTACTCGATTTTCTACGTTTTTCTATGATTTTCCAAATCGAAAAAAGAGGGGTTTTGGTGGCCCGAACCGGACTTGAACCGGTACAGCTTGCGCCGAGGGATTTTAAGTCCCTTGTGTCTACCAATTTCACCATCGGGCCGCCAAGAGATCGCATTCTAATATAAATTTCGAAAAGCTGCTTTTCCCTTTATTCAAGTCTTCGATATCAATTGTTTCTTCTCTTCGTGAAAACGACTTCGTCTTTTACTCAGATTAGGGTTTACATCTAAAATATCCTATAAAACAGGTAAGATCATAGGTAAGAAATTTGAGAAAATTGGTGATTTTCCTAGGTCGAAGGATTTTCAAAAATGATCTGTCGACCAGGTAAAAATTTAAAAGGAGGATCAATATGTCTGCGAATTTCTCTTCTGATTCGATCGTTTGGGTCGACGGACAGGTCACTCTGCCGAAGCATATTTTGAAGATTTTAGGCATCGAAAACGGTCATCGCTCTAATGTAACCTTTATCGTAGAAAACGGCGAAGTAAAAATCGTTAACAGTGCTGCCTATGCAATGAACAATCTGAAAAAAGCTAAGGATAAAGAAGCCGCTTAATGCCCTCCACACAAAGCAGCTCCAAATTACTCTTATTAAAAACCGGTCGTAATGATGCAAGAAGCATCAACGGCCGGTTTTGTATTTACAGTTACCCTTGACCCCTAGCTAACGGTGGATTAATACATCTCTCCTCAGTAATTACCCTGTTTTGCCTCTCTGAGCCTTAAGGAAGCTCTGTAAAATGCTTGATTCTTCCCAATGGCCTTTAGAGACTTAAT
>ERZ773225.4385-NODE-4385-length-11421-cov-4.035017_pt1 | contig 11421 bp, 6 predicted proteins | sample MGYA00580993_ERZ773225 | MGnify/ENA primary metagenome ERZ773225 (study PRJEB29015, sample SAMEA2737748) | human gut metagenome | biome: human gut; feature: human-associated habitat; material: faeces | place: China | collected 2012 ... | reverse complement strand
GTGTCGAATTCCGTCACAAGCATCTTACAGCTGGCGCTGTCCATCGACTACGCCATCATCTTCTGCAACCGTTTTAAAGAGGAGCATAAGTCGCTTCCCATCCGCGAGGCGGTCATTCTCGCGCTGAGTAAATCCATTCCGGAAATCGGCGCAAGCTCGCTTACGACCATCGGCGGCCTGGTCGCGATGCTCTTCATGCAGTTCAGGCTCGGTCCTGATATGGCCATTTGCCTCATTAAGTCGATCGGCTTTGCGCTTCTGTCGGCGTTCGTTGTGATGCCGGGCCTGCTGGTTCTCTTTGGGCCGCTCATTGACCGGACGGGACATAAAAACTTTGTGCCGAAGATTTCGTTCATCGGCTCGTACGATTATGCGACGCGGCATATTGTGCCGATCATCTTCGTCGTTGTGCTGTTCTTTGCGTTCCGGCTGTCAAACGACTGCCCATACGCCTACGGCTACAGCGTTCTGTCGACTCCCAAGCTCAACGAGACGCAGATCGCCGAAAACATGATCGAGGACAACTTCTCGAGCAGCAACATGATGGCGCTCGTTGTCCCGAAGGGCGACTATGAAAAAGAGGCACAGCTGTTAAAGGAGCTCGAGAGCTACGACGAGGTCGACTACACGATGGGCCTTGCCAATATCGACGCGCTCGACGGCTATAAGCTGGCCGACAAGCTGACTCCGCGCCAGTTTGCGGAGCTCGCAGGGCTCGATTATGAGGCGGCGCAGGTCGTCTACGCAGCCTACGCGGCGGAAAACGAGAGCTACGGCGAGCTTGTCGGCAACATCGCAACCTATAAGGTGCCGCTCATCGATATGTTCCTCTATGTCTGCGATAAGGTAGACTCCGGCGTCGTGACGCTCAGCGACGAGCAGACCGACCTGCTCCACGACGCGGAGGTGCAGATGACGAGCGCCAAAAATCAGCTGCAGGGCGAGACCTACAGCCGTATGCTCCTGTATCTGACGCTTCCGGTAAGCGGCGACGAGACCTATCACTTTACAGACAAAATTCTGGAGATTGCCAGAAGCTACTATCCGGACGAGGACGTGTTTCTGGCGGGCAACTCGACGAACGAATATGACTTTGAGAAGTCCTTCGCGGTTGATAACACGGTCGTGAGCATTGTGTCGGTCCTCATCGTTCTGGTGGTGCTGCTCTTCACGTTCAACTCCGCCGGTATGCCGCTGCTGCTGATTCTCGTCATTCAGGGCAGTATCTGGATCAACTTCTCGTTCCCGACCATTACGGGCAAATACCTCTTCTTCCTCGGCTACCTCGTCGTCAGCTCCATCCAGATGGGCGCGAACATCGACTATGCGATCGTCATCGGCAGCCGCTATCAGGAGCTGAAGGCGAAGATGACAAAGAAGGCGGCCATCATCGATACGCTGAACTTCGCGTTCCCGACGATCATTACCTCGGGCTCAATTCTTGCCATCAGCGGCTTCCTCATTGGCAACCTCACCTCCGAGCCCGTCATCGCGGGTATCGGCGAGAGCTTAGGCCGCGGCACGGTCATTTCGATTTTCCTTGTCATGCTCGTCCTTCCGCAGATCCTGCTGACCGGCACGGCCTTCATCGACAAGACCTCGTTCTCCATGCCGGGCGTGAGCGTCGGCGAGCACAGAGCGCTCTCCGGTAAGGTCTTCGTCAACGGCATGGTGCGCGGCCACATCAGCGGCAATGTGCGCGGCCAGATCTGTGCGATGGTCGACGGCGATGTGGACCTGAACGTCATTTCCGGGTCGGCAGATGAGAAATCAGACGCGCCGGGAGACGATACCCCACCGGACGGCGGAGATCCCGATGACCATGGGGCGGCGGAAGTTGCTCCGGAAGAGAGCGGAAGGGAGGAAGAGTGTCATGTTTAACTGCGCAAAAAAGCTTCTCTCTTTGCTTCTGGTTCTGAGCCTGCTGCTTGCGCTTCCCATGACGGCACTGGCCGCGGAGGAGGACGAGAAAACGGTCTCTATCTCCACGGCGGAAGACCTTATGGCGCTGTCTGAAAGCTGCAAGCTCGATACATGGTCGGAGGGGGTGACGGTTGAACTGGAGGCGGACGTGTCGCTCGAGGGCGTAGCGTTTTCACCCATCGCGAGCTTCAGCGGAACGTTCCACGGAAACGGTCACACCATCAGCGGCCTGAGCCTGTCCGAGGGGCTTTCCCTTGCGGGATTGTTCCAGCGCGTGCAAAAGGACGCGCGCATTGAAGACTTAAACGTCAGCGGCACCGTCAAGGCCTCCAGCACCTGCGAAGCGGCAGGCGGTCTTGCGGGGCGGAACGCAGGCACGATTGAAAACTGCTCGTTCTCCGGCAATATCGCCGGAAGCAGCACCACGGGTGGTCTCGTGGGGCAGAACACGGCGGACGGCCTGATTCGAAATTCCTCCTCCAACGGTGCGGTCACGGGCACAAAAATGACCGGCGGCGTTGCGGGCGAGAACCGCGGCAAAATTGTAAGCTGCACGAACGGCGTGTATGTCAATACCGTCAGCGGCGATCAGGCGCTTTCGCTCGAGAACATCAATCTTGATTTTTCACTCGATATGACGAAGCTGACCGCCGGCGGCGCGCTTCTTTCCTCGTTCGATACCGGCGGCATCGCTGGCTACAACGCGGGAACCATTCGGGGCAGCGAAAACCGCGCGATTGTCGGCTATCAGCATGTGGGCTATAACGTCGGCGGTATCGCGGGCCGAAGCTGCGGCTTTATTACGGGCTGCGAAAACAGCGTCGCGGTCTATGGCCGGAAGGATGTCGGCGGTATCTGCGGGCAGATGGAGCCGTACGTTGAGATGCAGCTCTCGGAGAGCATGCTCTCGAAGCTTCAGACGCAGCTGAATGAACTCAGCACCCTCGTCGACAAGGCGGCAAATGACGCGGATGGCGGCGCGGGCGGCATTTCCTCGAGCCTTGGCAGCATGTCCAATCTCGTCAAGAACGCGACAGACTCGGTAAGCGATCTCAAGGTCAACATCGACGCGAACGGCTCGCTGCTCGGACAGGGCGGCGCAAGCGGCTCTGCGGGCATTACGGTTACGCCGCCGAGCGTCTCTGTAGATGGCGGCCTTGGCCACGGCTCGGGCCTTGACATTTCGCTCGAACCGGGCTCTATCTCGATTGACCACGGCTCCGGCGCAGGCGCTGGTGTTTCGGTCGATGGGGAACCCGGCGGACTGGATATCGGAAGCGACCTGACCGCTGGAGGCCTACTCTCCGGCAATGCACAGATTGTGGCCGCGCCCGATCTTGGAAACCTCAACTCCGCCATCGGCGGACTTTCCGGCCAGATCAGCCGCCTGAATGGTGCAATCTCCGGCACGGTCGGGCAGCTGGCAGACGATATGCGCCAGATCAACAAGAAATTCGGCGAGATCACTGACACGCTCGAGACGGCGATTTCCAACGCGGCGAGCAATGTGGGCGACGTGATTACCGACGCGTCGGCCATCGACGTTGACCTGATCACACTCGGCAAGGTGCACGACAGCCGGAATACCGCCTATGTAGACGGCGATATCAGCGTCGGCGGCATTGCGGGTTCGATGGCGATCGAATACAGCTACGACCCCGAGGACGACGTGACGAGTGACCTTTCGGCGGACTATAAACGGCAGTACGAGCTCAAGGCCGTCATTCAGGAATGCACGAATGAAGGCTCCATTCAGTCCAAGCGCAGCTACGCGGGCGGTATCTGCGGCCGTATGGATTTGGGCTTGATTACAGATTGCAGCGGCTTTGGCAGTGTCACGAGCGATTCCGGCGACTATGTCGGAGGCATTGCCGGGCAATCCGGCGCGACCGTGCGCCAAAGCTACGCCAAGTGCACACTTTCAGGCGCCAAATACGTCGGCGGCATCATCGGCGCGGGTGCAGAGCAGACCGTTTCCGGCGCATCCAGCACGGTCTCCGGCTGCTACAGCATGGTGGAAATCACAAACGCCGCGCAGTTTTCCGGCGCGATTTCCGGCTCTGACGCGGGCGATTTTGCGGAAAACTACTTTGTCTCGGATACGCTTTCGGGTCTGGACACCGTGAGCCAGGCCGGTAAGGCAGAGCCGATTACGTGCGAAGAGCTTCTGGATGTGGCGACGGTTCCCGATGAGATGCGGCAGATGACGCTGAAATTCGTCGCGGACGATACGGTGCTCAAATCCCAGACCTTTGACTATGGCGACAGCTTTGACGCGGATATTTACCCGGAAATCCCGGAAAAGGACGGCTACTACGGTGCGTGGGATGTGACAGAACTGGATGACCTGCACTTTGACACGACGGTCACGGCTATCTACACCCGCTATGTCACAACTGTTCCCAGCGAGGTCAGCCGGGACAGCGGAAGACCGGTCTTCTTTGTCGACGGCAGCTATGACGACGACGCGCAGCTTTCCGCGCAGGCCATGGCGCAGACAAACTCCGGCCTGTCTCCTGTCAGCGCGGGACTGTCTGACGCGATCGGACACTTCATGTCGGTGAACCCGTGGTACACCTGGTTCTCCGCGCCGATCACGAAAGAGGTCGTCGAGCAGTGGGAGATCACGATTCCGTCGGACGGCGCTTCGACGCATACGGTGCATTATCTCTCTCCGAGTGAGTCGACAAGACATCTGTCCGTTTTCGTCCGGCAGGACGGCAGCTGGAAGAAGGCGAACGCGGATACCTTCGGCAGCTATCTGACCTTCGACATTACCGGCGAGCAGGCGGAGATCGCCATCGTCTCGGTGCTCCACATCTGGTGGGTCTGGACGATTCTGGTGGTCCTGATTCTCGGCATTCTCGTTCTGGTCATCCTCCTGATCCACAAGGCCAAAAAGCGCCATCAAAAGGTGAATCCTGTTGCGGCTGATGGCGGCGAGGAGGCGCAGAGCGAGACGCCCAAAAAGAAGAAGTTCCCCGTCTGGCTGACGGTGCTTCTGATGGTTCTTGCGCTGGCGGCAGCGGCGGTCTCTGTGTACTTCTTTGTGCTGCGCAGCAAATTTGCGCCCTATGAGGCACTTTCTGAGCTGAACAGTGCGTCGGAGCTGTCGATGAGCCTTCAGCTGGATGCGGATGTGGACGAGGAAACGCTGGATATGTCGGCGGGCGTTTCCCGGAAGAGCGTGAGCGGCCATAAGGTGACGCGCGTGGACTTCGGCGACCTGCCGCTCTACTACGCGGAAAACCTCGTTGTGCTGGAAAACGGCACAGCCTATCAGCTGACGGACGAATTCCCGGATTATTCCGCCGTTTTGTCGAACCTGACGACGCTTTACAAGCAGGCGAGCTTCACGAGCGTCAAGGATGGTGATGCGACGGTCTACGGCGTGAGCGTGGAGGGTGACGGCGCGAGAACGCTTTTGCAGCTGCTATTGCCCACAACGAGCGGCAAGCTCCCCGACAGCCAGCAGCTGTCTGCCGAGGTGCGCATGGATGACGGCGAGGTTGAAGAAATCACGATTTCGGCCTCCGGAACGATGAAGGACAAGGCGCAGACGCCGTTTACGCTTTCCGTAACACTCGATGATTTTGATGCGTCCGCCGGGTTCTCCGTGCCAGACGAGGTGCTCGAAAGCCTCGATAAGACCTACGCCGACGGTGAGCTTCCGGTCATCACGAGTGATCTCTTCCGGCTGCTGGACGGCTGGTCGAACCTCTTCGCGCGCGAGACGCTGGCGGCGGATCTGGATGTTTCCGTCGACTGCGGTCCCGTTGTCGTCAAAAACGCGCTGCGGTATTACCGGCAGAAGGTCGACGGCGTGACGGTCAACTGCATCAACAAGAGCGGCCTCAACATTTTCTTCTCCGATACGGGAAGCACCGTGAATGCCGATGGCGAGGAAGCATCCAGTGAGGCGAAGAGCCTTACCGGAACGGCGAAGCTTCTGGACGTGGTGTATCTCGTCTGCCAGAACGGCGAATTTGAAGCGTCGGAGGACGGCGGCGTGTACCGCTATACGGTGACGATGGACAGCCGTTCGATGGAGGAACTGCTTTCCGTCCTCGCACCCGACGCGGCGGATCTGGATATTGACTTCTCCGAGAGCAAGGTTGCGGTCACGATCGAAGATGATGTCGTTACGAAGCTCACGGTGTCCTGCGGCGGCTCTGTGAAGGTGCTGCTCACACAGGCGAGCGCCAGTGTTGATGCGGACATCACCTTTACCGACGCGCAGATGCCGGAGGTACCGGACAGTGTGCCCAGCGCACTGCGATAAGAATCGAAAACGCCCTCCGAAGACTTCGGAGGGCGTTTGTCTCTGTATGGAAGACGCGCACATGGAAGTGTGTAAAATTTGTGGAAAATTTCAGAAAAATTTTAAACATACGCTGAAATTTCGGCTATTTTTTATAAAAAACTGTCTTGCCGGGCCGAACACAAATGAGTATAATAGAGCCATATTTTACGGCAGAGGTTTGCAGACTGCCGAAGAAAGCGGAGGAAAAGGATGAAAGCAATTGTCAGCATCGTCGGCAAAGACCAGGTGGGCATTATCGCAAATGTGTGCAGTGAGCTCGCTGCCTGCAACATCAACATTCTCGAAATCAGCCAGAAGATCATGGACGGCTTTTTTACCATGATGCTGGTGACAGACCTGTCCGGCTGTGACAAACCGCTTGATGAAGTGTCCGATCGGCTCCAGACCTGCACGGAGGGAAAGCAGCTTTCCGTCCGTATTCAGCGCGAGGACATGTTTGACGCAATGTACAAGCTCTGAGGTGCCGCCATGCCGAGTTTACAGAAAGTCATTGACGCGATCGACATGATCGACAAGCAGCATCTGGACATCCGCACGATCACGATGGGCATTTCGCTTTTGGACTGCGCGAGCGAGGATGCGGGTCGCTGCTGCGAGAAAATTTACGATAAAATCTGCCATAAGGCCGAAAACCTCGTCAAAACCGGCGAGTCCATCGAGCGCGAGTTCGGTATCCCGATCGTCAACAAGCGCATCTCCGTGACACCGATGGCGCTCGTTGCCGGAAGCTGCCGGACGGAGGACTACGTGCCCTTTGCGCTGACGATGGACAAGGCGGCGAAGGCCTGCGGCGTGAACTTCATCGGCGGCTTCTCCGCGCTCGTGCAGAAGGGCTTTACAACGGGCGATGAAAAGCTGCTGCGCGCAATTCCGCAGGCGCTGGCGCAGACGGATATCGTGTGTTCGAGCATCAACGTCGGCTCGACGAAGGCCGGTATCAATATGGACGCCGTGGCGCGGATGGGAAGAATCGTCAAGGAAACGGCGCATCTCACGCGCGAGCAGGATGGCCTTGGCTGCGCGAAGCTTGTGGTGTTCTGCAACGCCGTCGAGGATAACCCCTTTATGGCGGGTGCGTTCCACGGGGTAGGCGAGGCCGAGTGCGTGGTAAGCGTCGGCGTGTCCGGCCCCGGGGTTGTCCACCATGCGCTGCAATTCTGCAAGGGAGAAAAATTCGACGCGGTCGCCGAGACGATCAAGAGAACCGCGTTCCAGATCACGAGAATGGGCCAGATGGTTGCGGCAGAAGCGGCCCGGCGGCTTGATACCGAGTTTGGCATCGTCGATCTGTCCCTGGCCCCTACGCCTGCCATCGGAGACAGTGTGGCGCGAATTCTCGAGGAAATGGGCCTTGCGGTCTGCGGCACGCACGGAACGACGGCGGCTTTGGCCCTGCTCAACGACGCCGTCAAAAAGGGTGGTGTGATGGCCTCCGGCCACGTGGGCGGCCTTTCCGGTGCGTTTATCCCGGTCTCGGAGGACGAGGGCATGATCGCCGCGGCGCTGGACGGCACGCTGACGATCGATAAGCTCGAGGCGATGACCTGCGTCTGCTCGGTCGGCCTCGACATGATCGCCGTTCCGGGCGACACCACGGCCGACACGATTTCCGCCATCATCGCCGACGAAGCGGCCATCGGTATGGTCAACAGCAAGACGACTGCCGTCCGTATCATCCCGGTCGAAGGCAAGACGGTGGGCGACATGGTCGAGATGGGAGGCCTTCTTGGCTCCGCGCCCGTCATGCCGGTCCACAGCGCGTCCAGCGCCGACTTCATCGCCCGCGGCGGCAGAATCCCGGCTCCGCTGCAAAGCCTTAAGAACTAACGAATCACAAAAGCAATATCTTTACCCCGGAAAGGAAGCGTATTTCTATGAACGAGAATATCCAGAACGCAAAAGCGCTCTTTGCGCCCGTGCCGCGCGTGCAGCTCGGCTTTTTCCCGACGCCGTTTTATAAGCTCGAGCGCATGTCGAAGGAGCTTGGCGTGAACCTCTATATCAAGCGCGATGATTTTACCGGCATGAACCTCTTTGGCGGCAACAAAATTCGCAAGCTCGAGTTCCTGCTCGGCGACGCGATGGCCAAGGGCTGCAAGGCGGTCGTCACCTACGGCGCGACGCAATCGAACCACGCAATGGAGACGGTTTCCGCTTGCCGCCGCTGCGGGCTGGACCCGATTTTGTATCTGACGGCGGTCGTGCAGCCGGATGAGAAGGATGTGCGCGCGAATCTGCTGCTTGACAAGGTCATGGGCGCGGAAATCCACATCGTGGACATTGAGCCCGGCGAGACGGAGGACGACGCGGAGGCGCGCTCGTTTGTCATGGGTGCGGAGCACGCGGCAAGATTGACGGCCTCCGGCACACCGTGCTACGATGTTCCGATGGGGGGAGCCAGCCACGTGGGCTCGATCGGCTTTGCGAACGGCTTTGTGGAGCTCGCGGAGCAGTTGGACGAGCTCAGCCTGAATGCAGATTATGTCTACCACGCGACCGGAACCGGCGGCACGATGGCAGGTCTTCACGCGGGCAGAAAGCTCGTCGGCTCCGACGCAGTCATCCGCTCGATCACTGTCAGCCCGAAGAACGACGCATATCTGACAAAGGTGCAGAACCTCGCCAATCAGGTGCTGACGGACCTCGGAAGCGGCCTGCATGTCGATCGTGACGTGGATCTTCACATGGACACCGGCTATTTTGCTCCCGGCTACGAGCAGCCGAACGAAAAGGCGAGCGAGGCCATCAAAATGCTCGCGCGCCTCGAGGGACTGTTCGTTGACCCCGTCTATACCGGAAAGGCTTTGGCAGGTCTCATTGACCACATCCGCACCGGCAAGGTCGAACAGGGCAGCAACGTCGTCTTCTGGCACACCGGCGGCGCGACGGCGCTGTTTGCCGAGCAGCAGATGCTGGGCGACATTTTCTGAGCAGAAATTGAAATACGCAAAAAGCACTCTGTATCATTTTGCAGAGTGCTTTTTGCGCAAAATCGCGGAAAAATCGCTGCCGCAACCAGTGGTTGACAAAAGAACAGACTCGTTTCTTGCCCGCAACCGCGCGTTATGGTAAAATAAGCCCATCAAATCAGCCGGGAAATCCGGCACAGGAGGGAATATGGACTTTTCAGAAAAGATAGCGATGCTCCGCCGCCAGAAAAACTGGTCGCAGGAGGAGCTGGCAGAAAAGCTGATGGTGACACGGCAGGCGGTCTCCAAATGGGAAAGCGCGCAGTCGATGCCGGACTTGGACAAACTTGTGCAGCTAAGCGAGCTGCTCGGCGTGAGCACGGATTATCTCTTAAAGAACGGTATGGACACGCCGGAGCAAGATGACCCGAAGCAGGTGATACGGGAAAACGCCCCGGCCAAGCGCGTGACGCGGGAGGAGGCGAGCCGGTTTTTGTCGCTGCAAGCGGCGGCAGTTCCGAGGGTGTCGCTTGGTGTGGCGCTTTGCGTGTGGTCTCCGATTGTTCTCATCGGTCTTACCGCGCTGGGCTCTGTATTTCATGTAAAAATTCCGGATTCTGTTGCGGGCGGACTGGGGCTTTGCGTGCTGCTCGGGATGGTGGCCGCGGCGGTCGCACTGTTTTTAACTTCCGGGACGAAGCTCAGAGAATTCAAATACCTCGAGCGTGAGCTGATCGCGCCTGACGCGGATGCGCGGGAGCTTGCCCGGAAGCAGGAGGCGGCGCAGGCAGAAGTATGCTCCAAACTTACCACCGCCGGCGTGGTGCTCTGCATTTTATCGGCGGTTCCGATTTTCGCCGTGATGTGCGTGGGAAGGACGCGTGATGGGTATGATTCGCTGGCGGTCTGTGCGCTTTTGCTGCTGGTCGGGATCGCGTGTCTGCTTCTTGTGCGTGCGGGCTCCATGCGCGGCGCGGTCGACAAACTGCTCGAGCAGGGCGACTATACCCGCGAGAGCAAGGCGAAAAGCCACGTTGTGGACGCGATCAGCGCGGTCTACTGGCTCGCGGTCACGGCAATTTTCCTGTTCTATACCTTCGGGCCCCACGGCAACGGCCAGCCGCAGTACAGCTGGTTCATCTGGGCGGTCGGCGGTGTGCTATACGGCGCGCTGATGGCAGGACTGTCCATCTATCGGAAAAAACGCAGATAAAATATGCCGCCGGAGAGACGAACTCTTCGGCGGTACGTTTATGCTTGTATGGAAGCTTAATACGCGGCGCAGCGCTCTTTGCCGATGGAAATGTACCCGTTCAGCACGGCGTGGATGTCGCTTCCTTCCTGCGTTTCTTCGCGGGTGAGAACCTCCTTTGGCACAGGCGTAAGATACTGTACGCCGTTTTCCTCGCGCAGGCAGGTGTAGTAGTTTTCATAGAACGAGTGCTTCTCGGGGAAGCGACCCCGCAGAACGCCCTTGCACTCGGCAGCAGGGCAGGGCGGGAAGTTGACGTTCCAGAGCTCGCCCGGGTTCAGAGGCGCAAACAGAAGCTCTTCGAGCATTGCGGGCAGATTCTGCTCGGCTACATCGACGGCAGAGGCCTTCCCCATGGAAAAGGCAATGGTGTGAATGCCGTTCAGCGCGGCCTCGGTCGCAGCGCCGACGGTTCCGGAATAGCACACGTCGTGTCCTGCGTTCATTCCGTCGTTGACTCCGGAGAGAACAACATCCGGCCGGAAGTCCAAAAGCGCATGCAGCGCAACCTTTACGCAGTCCGCAGGCGTTCCGTCAACGCTCCACGCGGCCTGCACCGGAACTGGGAAATCGTAGCGGTAGACTGCCATCTCCGGCATACCGGCAATCGTCAGCCGGACGGACATACCGCTGCACTGATGCTCGGGCGCGGCCACCCACACATCTCCAAACTCGCTTGCAGCCCTCGCTAACCGGGCAATGCCCTCCGAGCGGATGCCGTCGTCGTTTGCAATCAAAATTTTCAGCTTTTTCATCATGAACACTCCTTTGCCGCCTATCTTACCACACCCCAGGCCCACTCTCAAGCCGCAATTTCGACAAATCCTCCATTTTCCCAACAAAAAGCAGAATCGCCAGGTAGTGTGACAATTCCAAAATGCCGTCTCAGCCTCGCAACATGTTGCACTGCTCAAAAGCCTCGCAGAGCTTTGCGCCCACAGGCGCAAAATAAATTTCAAATCCATTTTATCCGGCGGCTCTCTTCAAATTGTAGAAGAAGCTCCCGCTTTGCG
>ERZ773225.4382-NODE-4382-length-11428-cov-2.556669_pt1 | contig 11428 bp, 8 predicted proteins | sample MGYA00580993_ERZ773225 | MGnify/ENA primary metagenome ERZ773225 (study PRJEB29015, sample SAMEA2737748) | human gut metagenome | biome: human gut; feature: human-associated habitat; material: faeces | place: China | collected 2012 ... | reverse complement strand
GAACCGGTGGGCATAGGATCAGCGAGGACGTGCTGGCCGAAAGCCACATCGGGGCGCGGAAGTTTCTCTACTAGCCCGTCGGTAATCATCGATTTTGCGCCCTCGGCAGTTTCTTCGCCGGGTTGGAAAAGCGTGATATGGGTTCCGCTCCACACATGCCGGTTCTCGGCCAGTACCCGGGCTGCCCCCAGACCAGCAGTAATATGCACATCGTGTCCGCAAGCATGCATTACGGGGACTTCATTCCCGTCCTGATCGTGCCGAGTGATAGTGGAGGCGTATTCCAGCCCGGTTTCTTCCTTTACCGGCAGTCCGTCGATATCGGCGCGGAAAAGCGTGGTCTGACCAGCGCCATTTTTTAGCACCCCGACTACGCCGCCACCGATTTTTTGGGTTTGATAACCAAAATCTTGCAGCTGCTGGTAAATAAAATCGCGGGTCTCGGTTTCTGCCATAGAAAGCTCGGGATGCGCATGCAGCCACTTGTAGGTTTCCTCTTGCCAGGAACCTAGCTTTTTTACCGCCTGCTCAATATCAAAATCGCTCATCTTAAACTCCTCTCAATTTTTTTTAACCCTATTTTGCTCCCGATGCAAGAGCCCCCTCCCGCTTGGGGGAGAGGGCGGCAATTTAGCCGATTTCGCTATCTGTGGAGGGTGCTTTCGCTCCCGGAGGGCGATCTTTTTCTTTGGAGGGCGATTTGGTTTAGGGAATTAGGGATAGGCGAGGTGAGGGGGTGACATTTTCACCCTCCCGATACAAAATCACCCTCCCGCGCGAATTTATAACGCGGTTTTCGGGCGATTTAGACACTTGTGGAGGGCGATTTTGTCTTTGATATGCGGCACCGGCGGGGAAGCAGGGTTAATACCCAAATGTGTGTATAAGGACGCTGTTTTTAGTGGTTTGAAACAAGCAGCCGCAGGTAGACTTGGATAGACGTAACCCCGGCGATTCAGCCGAGGCTGGTGATCGTTCCGGGGTCTTCAGTAGTCATTTTACCGTAAGAGGTGGATGTGTCAATGGCAGGTAAGACTTGGGATAGCAGCGACGTGGTGCATCTGCTTTCCGAAGAACGCATGGCCACCTACGTCACCGCTGCCGATGGGAACCTTGATAATGGGTTCGAGTTATATGCTTGGAACATTCAGCTTGCAACTGCTTTGCAGGGAGCCACAGCGATGGTGGAAGTAGTGGTTCGCAACGCGATCGATCACGCGCTTACTTTCTGGTATCAGGGGATACGTCCTGGCGGGGATTGGTTCAATCTGCCTGTATTTGATGAGCGAACTCGTAACGATATTGCTGTGGCTAGGGCTCGGGTGCGCCGCAGTGGCTCGAAGAGCACACACAGCAAAGTATTGGCTGAGCTGTCATTTGGTTTTTGGCGGTTCTTAACCTCGAAAAAGTACCTGACTACCTTGTGGACACCAGCACTGTACCGTGCGTTTCCTTATGGTGATAAGGATATTTGGACGCGGCAAAAACAGGTGACCCGTTTGCTCGGAAACATGACGTTTGTCCGTAACCGCGCTGCGCACCTCGAGCCAATGTTTCGTCGTGACGTCGAGCGTGATGTAGCAGAGGCGCGGGCGTTGATGGGTTGGATAGACCCACAAGCTCTAGCTTGGTTCAATGACACCTTGAAACTAGATGAAGTGTTGGCCACGAAGCCAGCATTCTTGAAGTGAATCAACGCTCACGCGGCAGAGCGCTGGCGGTGCTCTTAGGTGGTTTACTTTTGAAGCTGTGCGGGCACTCACTCGACATACGTGACTCTGAGAAGCGATCTGAGCATCACCGTCGCTAAACTTTCGAACTCTTTAGTTTTGCCTGGTAATTAGCAAAAAAGCAGCCTGACCCACCCTCGGCGTGCCCACCGCTTTGTATCATTTTCGGTAGCTAGATAACAACCACCCGGACTGCTTCGCAGTCCGGGGTTTGTTTTGGCTGGGAGTCAGCGATACTTGCCCTTCGAAATCGCGGGGAGATTAAGGAGTTCTCGCGCAACTTCCGCGGTAGTAACAAGAGCAGTTGGGATTCCTGAACGACACACGGCATGGATTGCTTTTGTCTTTTGTGTGCCACCAGCAACCAGCAGGACGTTAGGGACCTTTAAGATTTGCTCGACGGTCATAGAAATACGGCGATCGTTCAGGGGGAGATTAAGGTAGTTGCCGTCGGCATCAAAGAAAACGCCGTTGGAATCGGCCACTGCACCCCGCTGATCCAAGACTTCAATGTCGCTCTGAGGAAGCAGTTGCTCAAGCTGGGTGATGCGAGAATCCCAAGCGCCGACAGATAAGACTGCGATGTCAATGTCATCGAAGAGCTCAAGGATGCGAGCAACAGCTGGTTCTTTCCTCTGAACCTTCGCCGTTTCAGCTGAAGAACTGAACAGGGGGGCGATAAGGATTCGCCCTTCAACGTCAGACTGCTGGCTGATCTGTCCGATCAAAGTGATTGGAGACTTTGAAGGATCGTCACCAATTACTCCTGTAATCTGAACGAACTCTGATGGGGGAAGAGGCCCAAGATAACGGGCGATTGGCATCAAAGTACGACCCCAAGAGAAACCGATGCGATCATTCGGTTGAATACTTGTGGAGAGATATTTGGCCGCTTCACGCGCCAGAGTATCTCTTTCGGTTACAACATTTCGATTAGCTTCAACAAGACAGACATGGTCAAGATGAAGATGACGAGCAAGAAGCTGAGCTAGGTCATCAATGTTGACGCCAACCTGGGAAATTTCGATTCTGACCATGCCAATGGCGCGGGCTTTTTCGAGCAGGCGGGCAACGCGAAAACGCGAAATGCCAAACTCATTTCCGATCTGCATTTTACTGAGATCGTCAAAGTAGAAGCGGTGCGCGACTGCTTCCATGAGTTCAGATTCAGTGAGCCCGGTAGATCCTTGGTGATGCTGAGTGGGGGTGGACATGTTGCAACTCCATAATGCTCAAGCGAGGGGGATCCCACATGCCTTGAAATTATAGCAATACTATCATGTAACGCTCATATGAGCGCCATCGTAGGTGGTTGCGTGCTCATGTGATCGGTGTTAGTGTAATTTCATTCGAGCACAACGCGGTGCTCAAGTGAGCAAGGGGAAGTTATGTCGCCTCGAAGAAGACGAATGCCTCAGGAACTTGGCGTTTTCGTTGTTGTTATTTTGGTAGCAGCAGTGATGGGTATTCTTTCACCGGAGTTTCGTACCGCTAGCAACCTTTCAGTGTTGCTTCTTAACGGCTCTGTGGTCACATTCCTTGCTATCGGTCAGGCGTGCGTGCTTCTTACCGGTGGCATCGACTTGTCGGTTGGTTCGAACATTGCTTTGACCGGTGTTATTGCAGCAATTGCAATGCACGCCGGTGCACCATGGTGGGCCGGAGCCCTCGTCGCCATCGTTGTGGGCATAGCAGTCGGTGTCTTCAACGGTGTCATGGTCCACTACGGAAAGCTCCCGCCGTTCATCGTCACCTTCGCGACTTTCGGTATTTCCGCCTCAATCCCGAACATTCTGACCCAGGCCAAGTCGGTGACCATTACCGAGCCGCTCTTCGCTGTCTTCGGTCGTGGCAAGATCTTCTCCGTCCCGGTCCCGATCATCATGGTCATTATCGCGGCACTGATTATCAGCTACTTCTTGCGTCACACCGCAACAGGTCTTCACATCTACGCAGTTGGTGGCAACCGTGAAACTGCACGTCTTGCCGGCATCAATATCGCGAAGACCACGATTCTGGTCTACGTCATCTCCGGTGTGTGCGCAGCATTTGGTGGCATCATTACGGCTTCTCGTTTGATGGTCGGCTATCCGACAGCAGGTTCGGGCACCGAGCAGTTCTACTCGATTGCATCGGCAGTTGTTGGTGGCGTCAGCCTCTTCGGCGGTGTCGGCACGATTCTCGGTGCATTCATCGGCGCGCTTTTGATCGCTACCGTTTCGAACGGCATGAACGTTATCGGCGTCGACTCTTACTGGCAGCCACTCGTCATCGGCGTGATCATTCTTGGTGGTGTCCTGCTTGATACCAACAAGGCTGGCCTGAGCACCCTGACTTCTCGCTTAAAACTAGGAAAGGAAAGCTCAAAGGCTGATACTTCTCAGCCGACCCCATCCCACTGACTTGTTTCAGCAATCAGCTGAAATAACAGAACGTCTCTTCACGCAGAGAACACAACAAGGAGGACAATGATGTCTATTCGCAAGAAGCTTGGTACTACCGCAGTTGTCACTGCAGCAGTACTCACTCTTGGCGCATGTGGTGGTATCGATACGGGCACGGGTAGCAACACCCCAGCCAGTGGCAATGCAGCAGGCTCGGGTGCATCGGCAACTCTGCCGGAATCGTGCTCGTCAGACAATCCGACGATTGCAGTTCTGCTCCCGAACCAGACCAACCCTTACTACGTTGCAATGAAGGAAGGGTTTGAAACCGCTGGAACTGAGAACGGCTTCACTGCTGAAGTTCAAATTGCAGACGATGACGATGCGCAGCAGCTCGCTCAGGCAGAAGCTGCACTGCAGAAGAAGCCGTGTGCACTGGCACTGAACCCGGTGAAGTCCGAGCCGGCAGCAGCAATTGTTCGCGCCGCGAATGACGCTGGTATCCCCGTCTTTACCGTCAACGTTATTGTTAACGAAGATGCTCTGAAGGCGCAGAACGCAACGATCATCCAGTACCTGGGTGCAGATAACAAGAAGGGGGGCATTGACACCGCAAAGGTCGTCCTTGAAGACATGGGCACCGACACTGCTCTAAACATTGGTCTGGTCACCGAACCCGACGAGGTTCCGGTTGTTATTCGTGACGAAGGCTTCCAGGAAGCAATCGCCGAGAACTCGAACGCAAAGGTCGTTGCCTCTGTTGACGGCAACGTGAAGGTCACCGACTCCCTGGATGTCACCGCAGCAATGCTGCAGGGCAATCCGGATATGAACGTCATTTTCGCTTCGACTGGCCCGGCAGCACAGGGTGCGATTGAAGCCGTCAAGGCTTCGGGTCGCGACGTGAAGGTCTACGGCTTCTGCGCACCTGAAATTACCACCACCGATACATACCCGGCATGTGTGGCACAGGAACCTGCTGACTACGGTAAGCGCGTTGTCGAGCAGATCGCTGCATACGTGAAGGGCGAGACGGTTGAGTCCGAGATTCTCCGTCCGCTGAAGATGTTCCGCAATGGTGAAACCCCCGCAGCTGGAGAGGTTGGCTGAACAACATGGCAATGAAGGACATGCCCAGGGGCGCTGGAAGCTTCGAGGCTAGTGAAATCACAAAGGACTATTCTGGGGTACCTGTGCTCCTGGGTGTGTCCCTCACATTGCACCCCGGTGAGATTGTCGGCCTTGTTGGCCATAACGGTGCAGGCAAGTCGACGCTCTTGAAAGTTTTGTCTGGAGCGCACAAGCAGTCTGGTGGCACGCTTCGTATCAACGGGCAACGCGTCGAATTTGCTTCCCCCTCGGAAGCCATTGATTCAGGTGTCTCGACCGTCTACCAGGAACTGTCACTGCTTCCTAACCTGACGGTTGCCCAGAACGTATGGCTGGGGCGTGAGCCTCGTCGCGCCCCATTTTCTCTCGACCAGGCAAAGATGAAGAAGGGGGCCCAAGAACTCGTAGATGAGTTCGGCATCGATGTTGACGTGGATCGTTTGGTTGGTTCCTACCCGGTCGCAGTTCGTCAGCTACTAGAAATCGCGATTGCCTCAAGTCGTGAAACAAAGTACCTGCTGCTTGATGAGCCGACGACGGCACTTGAAGGTGACCAGGTTACGGAGCTCTTGGCTTATATCCGCAAGATCGCAAATGAACGTGGCATTGGTGTATTGATAATCAACCACAAGCTTGACGAACTCTACGGAGTTGCAGATCGTATCGTTGCCTTAATGAACGGCAAAGTTCTGCTTGACTCCTCAGTTGAGAGCATTGATCGTCACGCTGTTGTTGCCGCGATTGCTGGCGCAGATCACGCAGAGCGCGTTGAAGTTCAGCGTGAAAAGACCAGCGATCATCCCGTTAAGATGACGGTTGAAAACCTCAAAGGACACCTGTTGAACGGTGTTTCCTTCGAAGCACGTTCTTCGGAGATCCTCGGCATCTACGGTCTTGGCGGTTCTGGACGCTCAGAGTGCCTGCGTGCAATCGCAGGTATTGATCCGGCTACATCCGGAGCGATTGTGATGCCCGATGGTGAGCGTTTTCTGCCGAAGACTCCACGTGAATCGATGAAGCATCGAATCGCATTCTTGACCGAAGAACGCAAGCAAGATGGCATTGTTCCCCAAATGAACAGCTATTTGAACGCTTCGCTTCCGGTTCTTAAGAAGTTCTCCTCTTTCTCATACCTGAACAACAAGAAGCTGGTTGAATCCACGGACGAGCTACTTGAATCAACAGGTATTAAAGGTGACCCGCAGTCGCCGATTACTTCCTTGTCTGGTGGCAACCAGCAGAAGGTGATTATTGCCCGTGCATTGATGCAGGATCCGGAGATCCTGTTGCTCGATGAGCCCAGTAAAGGCGTTGATATCGGCGCAAAGTCCGATATCCATACTCTTTTGCGGAAGCTTGCCCACGAAGACGATCGCACGGTCGTCATGGTTTCTTCCGAAGAAGAAGAGATCTTGGACGTTGCAGACCGCGTACTCGTCTTTGTTGGGGGACAGGTTGTGGCCGGTCCTCTGGATGCTGCGGAACTGGATATCGCAACACTTCGTACGTTGGCATGGCACGAAAGTGATGACGACGCTACGACCCAAACCTCACACGTACATTTAGCTGAAGGTGAATAAACAATGACCCTGACTGTTTCAATGACTGACGAAGAGCTTATCGTCTTTGGACGCAACGAAGCGAGTAGCGAGCTGAGCGCTATCGGCAAGGTTGCCGACCAATTCACAGATTCTTTCGTCGAAACAATCCACGTGCTCGCAGAGTGCACTGGAAAGGTTATCGTAACCGGTAGCGGAACCTCGTCCACGATTGCACGACGCCTGGCCCACCTCTTGTCTGTCACCTGCAAGCCCGGCTTGTTCGTTCACGCCATGGATGCTTTGCACGGCACAATGGGCGCCATTGAACCCACGGACGTGCTGATCGCGATTTCGAAGGGCGGCGAGTCCGATGAAATCAATAATCTGTGCAAGCTGGTCCACGACAAGGGAACGAAGCTCATTGGACTAGGGGAGCACCCCGAATCGACCTTTGCCTCTTTGTGTGATGTGTTTGTTCACCTTCACACTGATGAAGGCGGAGACCCCGAAAATGTGATTGCAATGGGGTCAACGTTGCTTGCTGCAGTGTGGGGCGACGCGCTTGTTCGTACCATGATGAAGCTGAATGAATGGGATGTTTCCGAGTCCTTGTCGCTCCATCCCGCGGGATTTGTGGGCAAGAGTGCTGAAGAGATTCTACGCCAGCAGGAATCGAAATGACTCACGATCGCCTGGTCATCGGCATTGATCTTTCTACGCAGTCGTGCACGGTTGAAGCCCGACGCGTTGAGGATTTTGAAGTTGTAGCGCGACAACGCCTGCCGTTGGCGTCTACGACTCCGCCTGTTTCAGAACAGAATGCCGATGACTGGTGGGAGGCGCTTGTTCAGGCTTTCCATCTGATGAAAGCTGATATTGATCTGCAGGCTGTTCGTGCGATTGGTGTCAGCGGTCAGTGTCATGGTCTTGTTCCGCTGGATGGGGACAACCATGTGATTCGTCCTGTGAAGTTGTGGAATGACACAACGTCAGCGCCTCAGATTGATGCGCTTATTACTCGATTTGGCGCCGACTATTGGGCACAGAGGGTTGGTTCTGTCCCGACTGCTGCCTTCACGATCGGTAAGCTCGCATGGCTTATTGAGAATGAGCCGGCCACGATTGCACGCCTGCGCCGTATCCTGTTGCCTCACGATTACTTGGTTTTCAAGCTGACGGGTGAAGCAGTCACGGATCGTTCAGAAGCTTCTGGAACCGGCTATTTTAACTCGCAGTCGAATTCCTATGATTTCGAGTTGCTACGCGGATGTTTCGGTGACGTGTTGACGTGGGAATCATTGTTCCCGCGGGTCGGTCAGCCCAATGATGTGGCTGGAACCGTTCTTCCTGACGTTGCCAACTTGCTGGGGCTGGCCACTGATGTGGTTGTAACCGTCGGTGGTGGTGACCAGCATATGGCTGCTCTGGGACTTGGGATCAATGACGGCGACGTTGTTTTCAGCTTGGGCACCAGTGGCGTTGTGTACACGTCCAGTACCGTTCCCGTTACATCTGGAATCGTGGATGGTGTTGCGAACGTTGTGGGTGGCTACTTGCCTCTGGCATGCACGTTGAACTGCACGAAGGTAACGGATTGGGCTGCGCGTCTGCTGGGAGTTTCTGTGCAGGAACTTGATCAGCTGGCATTGGATGCATATCGCTCCCATGATCCGTTCCCTGTTTTTGCTGCGTACCTTGATGGGGAGCGTTCGCCAGCGTATCCGGGTACGACCGGTGTGATTGCTGGTTTAACCAGTGATATGACTCGTGAGCAGTTTGCTGAGGCGATCTTCGTTGGGGTTATTGCTGGACTACTGCGAGGCTTGGATGCGATTCATCAGTCTGGTGTGTCTACCGATGGGCGCGCGATTGCTGTAGGCGGTGGTGCACGATCGGCTGCCTATACGCAGATCATCGCTGATCTGCTGGGGCGGCCTATCGATGTGATTCGTGAGCCTGAAGCGACAGCACGAGGGGCCTGTATTCAAGCGTTGTCTGCGATTACGACGGGTGACGTGGTCATCGTGGCGCGTGATCAACAGCCGTCAGTTTTGGCAACGGTGAATCCTCAGGGGCACCTGTCTTGGGATGAAGTCCGCGATCGCTACATTTCAGTGTGTGACTACGCGGCTTCAACCGCGCATCTGCGTTCTTGATCAGATGTTTTGAAGCCTTACGCTTCGCCAAAGCAGATCTTTATGCGACTGCGCGTCCTTGGAGGAATAAGTGTATAGGCATTACGCGTTCAACGATGGTGTAGTCAGTCGCCTGGGTTATCGCGTGCGTATTTCTGTAGGTTGTTGCCACACCTCTTAATAACGTCTTGCCAATCGGTTTCTACATGGTTGTCGTTAGCCTAAGAAGGTAGGAGCCTAGCGTCGATAGATTGTGAGTTGTGTGAGAAGCAGCGCAAAATTCAGATATTCATTCGCGTAAGCCCTCACATACCAAAGTACGAACAGGCATCTCCTGAGCCCGCTCGTTCACGAAAGCCTTTTCGGCTTCCGACAGCCCAAAGAAATCAGCCAACTGGGAATCAATCACTGGAACTAAAGAACCCCAATCGATGCTCAAATCAGCCGGAGCCTTGCTCACCAAGTTCGGCACATTCGCCCACACCGCGCGCTTGTTATCCTGCGTCACCTTCAAAGACCCAAGAAGAAGCCTCGCGAACTTCGTATGCAAAAACGTCGCTAGTTCTTCAGCTTCCTTACGTGTCCCAAACGCGCCGATAGAAATGAATGACTGCGTATGAGCGAAACCAGGGGACAACAGAACAGGAGGAGCAAGAACCTCACCCAACTTGCCCGCGCCATTCGACTTCGCCAGCGCAACCTTCCACGCATTCAAATTCGGATGATCGCGCACGTAACGACGATTGACAAACTTCACAAGCCGACGATTATTCTGCCGGCCAAGCACTCCGATCATTCCCCTGTGGGCAACATCGTGAAAAACCTCAGGCAACACATCAAAACAATTCGTCGTCACATCAAACGAATGCCCCGCAGAAACACGTTCAATCGCCTGCGGATACTCGACATGCAACACCGAAGTGAACCGGTAGCTCTCGGGAGCAAACACAATCTGATCAAGAAAACTATCAGCGATCGCATGAACTCGAGCAACAATCGAACGCAACTGGAGGTCAGGAATGAACGAGCCGATTGGGGCCAAAGAAACGTTCGTATCCCGCAGAGTGACAGTGATCCCGCCTTTCACTTCAGCAGTAGGAAAAATGCGTCGACTATCCGCCTCGAACAAAGACACGCTCACATGCGGGTCTGAAAGAACCTGACGATTCCACTTTTTCGAAGTCTTCCCAGCATTAAACAAGAAGCGAGCCGGCGTCACGAAACACGCCAGAGAAGACACTCTAAACGCAAAATCCATGAAGTCCGGGTAAATCTGACGATCGCTAGTGCCAGCCATCGCCTTCTGATACGGCGGATTGGCGACCGTAATATCAAAGGAGTCAACAGGAAGAACAACATCCGCCCCAGATGGAGACTTCAACGTGAGCCCATCCATCTGCCAGACGTTTTGGGCAATGACATGAGCTGCTTCGGTCAGGTCGTCTGCGACAAGAGAACGCCCAAGCAGAGCCGATGTTGCTTCATCAAACGAAGCCAGGAGATTCAGGCGCGCAAGCAACAAAGAATCACCCTGAAGCTCGAATCCGAAGGTCGCCCTCAATGCGCGCAACGCCCAATTAAGCGTTGCGGCCTCGTCACCCAAAGAAATCGGAATAGCGGCCAACTTGCGGTCAAAAAACCCAACGCGTCCACCAAGAGCAATCGGTTCACCTGTCGTAGCATCGTACCGGCTGGTCAAATACGGAGCCTCGCCACACGCGACTTCAAGTACACGGCGATCCACGTAGTTTTCCCACGCTTTGCCAGACACGTCATCGAAGGCGGGAAGCGTTGGTCGAAGCGGACGCACTATACCGGCCGACGCATCAGGGATCGCATCATCATAAGGCTCGTGGCCGGCAGACCACGCATGATCTACGACATCATTTTGAAAGTTCACCAGCCACGCTGGAGTGAAAATCTCAGCGCGTTTTTTCGTTCGAACAGCCTGAGCGTCACGCGCTTTCGTTGTGCGCTGAGCAATCAAGCTAGGATTCGCGTTCAAAACATCAAGCGTGATCTGCTGATCAGCATGGATTCCCAGATCCTCATAGTCTTGAGTCGCCCACACAATATTGCGCGAGAAGACGCCAGTATCATTGCGCGAGAAGACACCAGTATTGCTATCGTCGGCGCCAGCAGGTGTATCCGCGTCAGTGGAAGTCGCATAATCTCGAAGCAAAAGTGGCAGTAGATCAGCGAAACGCACGGACAGGTCACGAGCCTGCGAGCGTTGCATCGGATCACCTCACGAATGGGATAAGACTTCCTCATAAGGCTACCGCCCGAGATACTTACGCGAACCACCTATCCTCTTCTCAACCTTGTCGCGAAGAGACATCATGATCCAACGAATGCTCTCGGTCTTCCCCGGAATCTTTCTGCTGATTACCGTTGTGACAACATCCAGCGTTGCTAGCGATGTCATTCTTTGGCCACATCCCGCACTGTGAGTGTTCTTGATTGTCTCGGCAGCAGATCGCATCTGGTCTTTAATTTCGATTCGGCAGCTGCGATCGAGTACTCCC
>ERZ773225.4370-NODE-4370-length-11455-cov-2.943158_pt1 | contig 11455 bp, 9 predicted proteins | sample MGYA00580993_ERZ773225 | MGnify/ENA primary metagenome ERZ773225 (study PRJEB29015, sample SAMEA2737748) | human gut metagenome | biome: human gut; feature: human-associated habitat; material: faeces | place: China | collected 2012 ... | reverse complement strand
GCTGGTATTTGCCCAGCGGGTTTACAAGACGCGCGGAGTGCTATCGGGCGTGAAAGCTTCTTTCAAGGCTATAGCGGTTTCCTTGAAAACTGTGGAAAGTCCACGGGTAGGCGAGTCAATACCGATAACCAATTCTTTTACAGGGTTGATGTTGGCCTTGTGCCTTGTGCCTTATACTTCGATACGGCGTTCCGCTGGATATGACGATCCTACTCAATGGCGGGAACGGATACCCTACTTGATCAGGAGAGCTCCGGAGGCCCCACTCCTACTGGGTGGGAGCGGCCGCTGGAAGCGCTTTTGGGTGCTGGTGATGCTAGCGTTTGCCCAGCGGATTTACAAGACGCACGGAGTGCTGTCGGGCGTGAAAGCTTCTCTCAAGGCTATAGCGGTTTCTTTGAGAACCGTGGAGAATCCCCGGGAAGACGGACCGATGACGACAAGGGACTGGGACTCCCTTATATATATGAAGGATGTTCTGTCCGTTTTTGCTGGTAGGACAAAAGAGGCTTTCTCTCCGGAAGCGGGACCGAATTGCCCCGACGTAACGGTTGTGGTACCTGTGTATAACGGCCTTGATCATCTTGAGCGTCTTCTGCCCGCGCTTCTGAAGCATACGTCGGAGAGCGTACGGCTTTTATTTGTAGATGACGCAAGCCCTGATCCGCAGGTCGGCCTTTTTTTGGAACAAGCGCTGGTTGGCCGCCCCGACGCGGTAATTTTGCGTAATGAGAGGAACCTTGGGTTCACGGATACGGTGAACCGGGGCATGGCCCTTGTGGAGACACCGTATGCCGTCCTGCTGAATACGGATGTGGTGATGGCGGAAAACTGGTTGCCGCGTCTGCTTGCGCCGTTCGCCAGCACCGGAAGGTCGGTCGCTTCGGTGACGCCATTTTCCAATGCAGCGGTCTTTTTCAGTTTTCCGCTTCGGGGAAAAGATAACGATTTTATCCCGCCATTCACACTTGAAGAGACAGACCGGGCCTTTGCCCGGCTGAATCCGGCTGTTGACAGGCGCTGCGAAATTCATTCCGGCGTGGGCTTCTGCATGGCGGTGAATATGGCGTGCTGGAAGACTGTTGGTCCGCTGGATGCCGGAACGTTCAGCCGCGGCTACGGGGAAGAATGCGACTGGTGCATGCGGGCTATCAGCAGGGGATGGCGCAATGTGCTCGCGCCAAATCTTTTTGTTCAGCACGTGCATGGCGGAAGCTTCCTGTCCTCGGAAAAGAAGCGATTATGCGAGGCGCATCAGGAAATTCTCCGGAAGCGCTGGCCAAACATTATGGCCGGTATTATGAAGCATGTTCAGCTCAATCCATGGGAGCCTTACAGAATCATGGCGTCATGGCTGATGAGCGAGGGGGACAACGGCTGTCTGCTGATGATTGATCTGGATGAAAACACCGGGGGTGCCGTAGCCTATCGGGAAAGCCAGATTCGTTACCTTCAGGCTGAGGGGTGGCGGATTATTTTACTGCGATACGGCCGAGATGATGGCAATTGGTTCCTTTCTATCAGATACTTGCCGGAGGAACGGCCTGTCCGGTTGGATTCTCTTCAGGACATAGAGCATCTGCTGGACGTAATTTCCGTAAAGCGGGTGTTTGTCAACAACCTGGCTTTTTATGCAAATATTGATGAGGCATTGGAGTTCCTGCGGCGGATGAAACGGAAATATCCCTTCCAGCTACATTATGTTTTTCATGATTTTTTGAGCCTGTGCCCGTCTTTTTTTCTGTTGGATAAAAATAATCGTTATTGTCAGTCCGGTACCCCGGAGCGCTGTCTTTCATGCGCGCACGGCAATTTGAACCGTGTTGTGGCTTTTGAAGATCTTCCGCGCTGGCGTTCCTGGTGGGCAGATTTTTTTGATGTCTGCGACAGTATGACTTGTTTCTCACAGACTACAAAAGATATTGTAGAGCGGGTCTATTCTCTAGGTGACAGACTGACCGTACAGGAACATATGCCGCTGGCCGTATTTACGGAAAAATTTACGCCGCCAACAGCTCCGGAATCCATGGAACTGGCATTTGTGGGAAATTTTGTGCCCCAGAAAGGTTCAGATACCATATATGAACTGGCGGAACTTTTTATTGCAAAAGGCATTAAGGCCCGGATTCATATTTTTGGACTGAGTGGAGTGAACACCCCGCATCCGCGCATTGTGCGCCACGGGACCTACCTTCGTGAGAATCTGCCAGTATTGTTCCGGGAGCAAGGCATTATGGCGGTGCTTTTCCCATCTGTCTGGCCTGAAACGTTCAGCTATGTCGTGCAGGAATGTATGGGCATGGAGGTTCCACTCGTCTGTTTTGACCTCGGCGCGCCAGCGGAGCGCATCCGCAAATATGCCTATTCGCACGCAGTACTTGCCAGAGAAATTTCGGGACAGGGGCTCTTTGATGCGCTTGATGAACTCATTCTGCGTGAGTATGGATATTCAATTCGGCTTTTTTCAATATAATTATGAGAATGCACTTATAAAAACGCTTTTATGCTCCGCCTTCTCCATGAGTGTCTCATTGAAAAATTGGTGTTCTTAATATAAAAGTACAAGAATGAAATGAAGAATATTCACCCATGGGTAACGTGTTGGGATATTGCTGCGAGCAGAGCCAGATGTACGCATTGTTGATCTATACTGTTGGCTCAACAGAAGAAATCGCCCAGCTTAAAAGGATTGTTGGCGAATAAACTCTGGATATTATTTTGAAGGATATTCCTTGAAAAATCTTTTAAAATCATCCTTAGCCACTAAGGGCCCTGTGCATCATATTCAGACAGAGCATGGCTACTCAGAATGGGGAACTCGCCGGATAATCTTGCTTCACCGTTAGTTAGCCCAAAGCATACTCTTCTTTTATCTACTCAAATGTTGGAGCTTGGAGAAGATCGACAGCATTTCGGTTCGCCCTGTCTCCATAAATTATTGCGTCGAAAAGGTCTGGCGCGGAAGCACAAACGGGCAGAACGGATCTGACCAGGAAGAAAAAAATTCGTTGCTTATATACAAACGCGTGGAGCGTCCAAGCTATACCCACATTTGAGTAATGGGTGATGAATTTTGTAAGTGATACCTATTGTTATGGGGTTATTTAAGTCGGGTCTCGAAGTGAATATGTCGCTGCTGTGAGTGTCTGTGCAATTTTTTGAAAAATATATCTTTAAGGAGAAAAGCTCTCAATGTTGATAATGATCCATAATTTAAGATACAGCCTTAGATACGTGGGCATTTGACATGGTGTGCAGATAGAGTTACTCGCCCTAGCAAAACCATGGATATTCGAATAAGATTACCATTGTACCTCCTTAATCTCTGATGGTATTTTATAGCATTATATATTATGGTTATAAATTTAGATGATGTATTTTTTGACGTTCTAGATATTTTTCGATAAGATCAGTCGGATAATTTTTATCAGTACATACAGATTTCCAATTTTTAATTCTATGCTGATAATTTTTTCTTATAAAAAATTCTCGCTTAAGTATAGGAATGCCTGACTTGATGATCTCTTCCCAAAATTCGAATGTATAATTAAGTTGCGAATCCATAGGAATAGGGATATATGCAGCAGGATGAAAATGATGTAGAGAAAGCCATAGAGAAAATGATGTTTCATAGAATACAGCATTATCCCTATCCCCAGAAAGAGAAACTCTATCAAAAAAATTTTTAAATGCAGGATGCATGACTACTTGCTTTTTCAAGACTAGGTAATAGCTCTGTAGGTGTGGACGAATCTGATTACATCGGACAAGTCCCCAGAAATCGCAAGGAACCTCCATCATTTTCCGGTGCACCGTTTCAAAGGATCCGATCGGAGAGAAATAGCTGTCATTGGTGAGAATGACCTCCCGAGCGGAGTACAGGGAAGGAAACACCTCAAGAGCGGCTTTCCAGCTTGTAAAATCATATCCGCCACACGTTCTGAAAACAAAGGCATCCAACCAATCTGAACAGGATTGAACATCAAATCTCTCCGGTTTGGCAGATGACGTCAAAAGTACTTTAAACCCAAGAGATCTGAAATGCTGACACTGATGAATAACATAAGGATCCACAAAATTATCAGGATCCCAGTGTGCGATAACGGCAACTCGTTCACCTTTAAAGAAACTTCCCTCTCCGAAAAAGCAGTGTGCATATTCTGAAATAGAGATTTTTTTTTCAGAAAATTTCTTAATGAGTTTGTGGGCCTGTTGCCGGGCCTCTGTCGTATTTTGCAGAAGTCCCGGCACAAGATCAACCTGTGCCGGGGGAAAATGTTTGAATTGATATTTCAAACCCACCCCGGATAGGAAGGCACGTCTACAGCCAAAAAGCAACACCCTGCGTGCGAACCTAAGAGGAAGCCCTACTAGCAGGCGATGTATAGTATTTCTCTTGCACTCTTGGGTAATGAGCTCATGAATATTGTCTTGAATGGGGAGAATAAAGTTTTTTCCTGTTCCAAATGCGTCGAACCAGTCTTTCCATGTCTGGTAAAACACAAAGGTTGCAGGGAAGAGGCAAATCCCGAGGATTCCTTCGCGGACGATTTTTATCAGTAATAGACAGTTGTTCATATCCTTTTCCACAGGATCCGCCGCTCTTCTCTCACATGACTATGGGAAGAGGAGGGATTTTTCTATTAGAAGTCTGCCTTCATGAACTCTTCAAGTGCCACTTTCCAGTCGGGCATGACGGGCAGTCCGCACAGCCGCAGCATTTTCTTTTCAAGTCGAGAGTTTGCCGGGCGGCGTGCCGGTGTTTTATACTCATCCGAGGTACAGGGAATGACTTTTTGAGGATTTCCAGCGAGTTCGAAGATTTTACAGGCGAATTCGTACCAGCTGGCTTCGCCTTCGCAGGTCAGATGGAAGGTGCCAACAAGCTCTGTGTGTAATAGTATTTCCCGTAGGCCTTTCGCTACGGCAAGAGTGCTCGTAGGGTTGCCGCGTTGGTCATCTACAACCCGCAGGCTGTCCCGGCTACCGTCGGCAAGCCGCAACATCGTATGTACGAAGCTAGGCCCTCCGGGGCCGTACAGCCATGAAACGCGCGTGATGACATGGTTGGGGCAATGGGTACGGATAGCCTGTTCACCGGCCCATTTGCTCTGTCCATATACGTTGATACCTCCGTTCGGGGGATCGAATTCGGTATAGGGGCCTTGCACGTCGCCGTTGAAGACGTAGTCTGTGGACATGGCGATGAGCCGAATGCTCTGTCGATGGCAGGTAGCAGCGACATTGGCCGAGCCGACTGCGTTAATCTGCCACGCCAGTTCCTGATCCGTCTCGCACTTGTCCACGGCGGTCATGGCGGCACAGTGGATAACCACATCGGGGCGGTGCGCCCGGCACAGGGCATCGAATCCGGCGGCATCGGTAATGTCCGCTTCCGGGAGATCAGTGGGGATCAGCTCAAAGTCACGAAGTTCGGAACACAGGGTACGTCCGAGCATCCCCTTGCCGCCGGTCAGAAGAACTTTCATGGTGCATCCTTGATCTTTTTTCGGGGGTACGGCCCCCGTACCCTCGTCGGGGGGAATGATTCCCGCCGGGCCCCTCACAACGGGTCTGCATGCCCGTTGTGAATGGAGGAACCCACCTACGGTGTTTCCTATTGTAGGGGCCAAGGAGGTCCCTTGCCTCCCCGGGCGGGTTTGGGGCAGCGCCCAAAGTCCTTACGCTCCAAGCTGACGTTTCAGCTCAGCAAAAAACGGCGCGCTCTCGTCCTTGGCGGACAGTTTCGGAGCAGAGATGGGCCACGCGACATTCAATTCCGGGTCGTTCCAGCGGATTGAGCCTTCATCTTCCGGGTGGTAACGTTCGGTACACTTGTAATGAAAGTGGGCCGTTTCGCTGGTGACGACGAAACCATGCGCCAGCCCCGGGGCAATCCACAGCTGCCGCTGGTTTTCCTGCGTTAGCTCGGCCCCGTACCATTGGCCAAACGTCGGGGAATCCCTGCGGATGTCCACCGCGACATCGAAGACACTCCCCAAAGAGACGCTGACCAGTTTTCCCTGCGGAAAGCTCTTCTGGAAATGCAGGCCGCGCAGAATGCCGTAGCTTGACTTCGAATGGTTGTCCTGCACGAAGGGGAAATTAATTCCGGCGGCTTCGTAGCGTTCCTTCTGCCATGTTTCGACAAAGTAGCCGCGGGAGTCTCCCCACACTTTCGGCTTGATGAGCATGACGCCCTGAATCGGAGTTTGGACGAATTCCATGACTACTTCTCCGGATCCACAAGTTCGAGCAGATATTGTCCATAGCCGTTCTTGGCCATGGGATGGGCGAGACGTCGCACATCATCGGACGAAATATACCCCTTGCGCCAGGCAATCTCTTCAAGACAGGCAACTTTCAGCCCCTGCCGAGTTTCCACTGCTTGCACGAAGGAGCTGGCTTCCAGCAGGGAATCATGTGTACCGGTATCAAGCCACGCAATCCCACGCCCCATCAATTCTACATGCAGATCGCCGCGTTTCAGGTACAGATTGTTGACGTCGGTGATTTCCAGTTCTCCGCGAGGGGATGGCTTCACCTGCTTGGCTATATCCACGATGTCGGCATCGTAGAAATAAAGTCCGGTCACGGCGAAATTGGATTTCGGTTCCTTCGGTTTTTCCTCGATACTAAGAACCCGCTGTTTTTTATCAAACTCGACCACTCCGTAGCGGTGTGGATCGCGGACATGATAGCCGAAGACGGTTGCTCCGGTGCCCCGCTGCATGGCGGTTTCAAGCAGATTCCCCATGCCCTGCCCGAAGAAAATATTGTCTCCGAGCACAAGGCAGACGTTGCAGCCCCGGATAAAGTCTTCCGTCAGCAGAAAGGCCTGTGCCAGTCCTTCGGGACGTTCCTGTACGATGTATTCGAAACGGCAACCCCACTGGGAGCCGTCACCAAGCAGTTTCCGGTATAGGGGCAGGTGTTCGGGCGTCGAGATGATGGCAACCTCCCGGATACCCGCCAGCATCAACGTAGACAGGGGATAGTAGACCATCGGCTTATCGTAGATGGGCATGAGCTGCTTGCTGACGCTGCGCGTAAGCGGATAAAGGCGCGTTCCCGAACCGCCGGCAAGGATAATCCCTTTCCATTCTTTCATGATTAGATCCTGCCTGCGTAGTTGGCCTGCATCCAGTTGCGGTAGTCGCCGCTCTGAACATTTCTTACCCATGTTTCATTGTCGAGATACCACTGGACGGTGTCCTTTAGCCCTTTCTCAAAGGTATGTGTAGGATGCCAGCCGAGTTCGGAAGATAGTTTTGCGCAGTTGATTGCATAACGGAAGTCGTGTCCGGGGCGGTCCGTCACAAACTTGATTAGATTGGCGTACGGCCCTTCGGCAGAAGGGCGCACCGCGTCAAGCACGGCGCAGATACCGTGAACGACCTGAAGATTGGTGCGTTCGGAGTTGCCGCCGATGTTGTAGGTCTGTCCGATGCCACCAGCCTCAAGGACCCGATGGATCGCGGAACAATGGTCTTCCACATGGAGCCAGTCTCGGATGTTGGAGCCGGTTCCATATACGGGTAGGGGCTTGCGGGCCAGCGCATTGAGCGTCACCAACGGGATGAGCTTCTCGGGGAACTGGCGGGGGCCGTAATTGTTGGAACAGTTGGTGATCAGCGTGGGGAAGCCGTACGTCTTGTGGAAGGCGCAGACAAAGTGGTCACTAGAAGCTTTCGAGGCGGAATAGGGGCTGTTGGGGCTGTACGGCGTTGTTTCGGTAAAGGTGGGATCGCTGGGTTGAAGCGTACCAAATACCTCATCCGTAGAGACATGCAGAAAACGGAAGGCAGCCTTTTTGTCCGTGTCGAGCTCGTTCCACCAAGCCTTGGTGGTACGTAAAAGCGTGCAGGTCCCAAGCACATTGGTGCGTACAAAGGTTTCGGGATCGATGATGGAGCGGTCTACATGGCTTTCGGCTGCAAAGTTGACCACGGCGTCGGGCTGATGAGTTTTGAGCAGATGCTCGACAAGTTCCTCGTTGCCGATGTCTCCGTGCACGAAAATGTGGTGCGGGCACTCATGCAGCGAGGCAAGGTTTTCCAGATTTCCGGAGTAGGTCAGCTTGTCCAGATTGACAATGGTATCACCCGCTGCGCAACGGGCAAGAACGTAGCAGGAGCCGATGAATCCGGCTCCTCCGGTCACGAGCAATGTAGCCATATATTCCCCTTGTTTTCTAACGGATTCGATTTTGTATGCATCGCAGTGTTTCGCGTACCCCAGACTGATACGCGATCAGATAAAAACGGGCAAGCAACCGCACCCAGAAGGGACAGCTCAAAAAGAGAGTTTCCCAATGTTTTCCGGTCTCCCAATACTGGGTCCGTAGTCTTCGGAATCCGTTCCAGAGCCTCCTATTATCCTTAATATACTGAAGAAGAGAAATTCTGTGATTATAGCTTCCTGCATGAAGTCTCCAGACCGTCAGTTGTTCAGGAACAAAAGAAAAGGCTGTTCTTTGGGCAACCTGTGTCCATATCCACCAATCCAGCCAGCGTGGAACCGGAGCATCCAGAGAACATTGCCGCAATAGTTCGGCGTGAAGCATAACGCAGGAAAAGGTCGGAATTTTATTTTCAATTAGAGAAGAGGAAGAAAGCTGCACAAGTTCTCCCCGTTTTATCCTATAAGTGTGTTCTCGCATGACCCTTGGGACATAGGAGTCAAACCAGCGAGTATCCGCTCCCGGCATGACCAGGGGACGGATGGCATTAAAAACAGCTTTTGCCTGAGTGTATTGTAGTCTTTTCAATCTTTTTTCAAGACATTCCGGCTCCCAAATATCGTCGGATTCGAGAAATGCAATCCATTCTCCCCCCGCATTGGCAATACCCAATTTCAACGTCTCCGGAAGGCCATGATTTCCTCCATCAGAATGACGAATCACTCGTACTCGTGGATCTTTTTTGGCAAAAGACTGTGCCAATTCTAAAGATCCATCCTGTGATCCGTCATCAATCACAAGAAGTTCAAGATCACCGAAAGTCTGCGTGAGAACACTCTGAATAGCTTTTTCAATGTATACTACATAGTTATAGCTAGTCATTAGAACCGAAATCATATTTCTCCCTTTCTCGAAATGATATCTTCCTATCCGGTATAGGAACCAGATAAGTTTTCAATAATGAGCAGCTCTATACCGAGATTCTTTAAACGATGGAGAGCACCTTGCGGAATATAGGTGGACTGGTTTCCCGTATATCCAGATATCCATACCATTGGCTATTTCCGTTGTTTCACTTACATTGACTCAGTGTTAGGTACGGTGATGATGCACCTGAAGAGAAAGCTGTGCACCATGGTTGACTGTAATCCTCTTGATTTAAAAACGGGATCTGATTGCCAGAGATTTATAGCTACCCCATGATAGGTATACCAAATGTTGAAAACGATATTTTATTTAAGTAGTTATATAATATGTTTTCCGATCTGTGTGAAGGTAGCTAAGATAGAGTTTTATTTTCTATTGCGGAAATGTTATGAATATTTAATATATCACAATTATGTGTGTCCAATAAATATAACAGTCACAAATTTTCTCTATATCATTGATACAAATACTACTGTCATTGCCTTTTTCTCTGAGCTGATAGAAGTCCACTCATGGCCTACCCTACTCCATTTAAGAATACACGCTGTACTTTGAGCCGTATACTCTATAACCACATAGTCGATGTAATTCGAAGGTGATGCTGTGAGAGCTACCGTTTTGAGGTGGCCAAAGACACCATCTTCACTGCGCTCTTTCCATACCCTTCACCTCTGCTTAAATATATTCGGCGCGTAATTGGCAACTCTTTAATGTATATGGATACTCGGAATAAAATATGCTGCTGTTCCAAAATATCCAATTTTTAATCATGGCAGAAGCCGTTGCATCATCAATTTTTTTCACAAAACATGCAATGCTAACACACCAGAGAGAGGCTAAACGTTACTATAACGAACCGCTTGGGCAAGAAGCGAATCTTTTTCACTCCTCCCGTTTGAGTTGCAAGCGATAAGACTGTAATGGCAGGGACAGTATTACGCGGAATCGTTTCCAGAATAATACACCCGTAAGTCCGGCACTCAGATAAAGACGATGTCCTTATTGTAAACAGCAAACATCCCCTCGTATTTCGAAGGTCAATGTACGCTTCACAGTATCTTTGAATAGCGTTCTTCCTCTACCGAGATCGACGAGCTACTTAGGGTATATGGCGTTGTTTCCGTGAAGGCCGGATCGCCGGGCTGAAGTGCCCCGAACACCTCGTCCGTGGAGACATGCAGGAAGCGAAAGGCGGCTTTTTTGCTGGCGTCCAATTCGCTCCACCAGGCTTTGGCGGTGCGCAAAAGCGTGCAGATTCCGAGGATGTTGGTGCACACGAGGGCTTCTGGATCAAGAATCGAACGTTCCACATGGCTTTCGGCGGCAAAGTTGACCACAGCGTTGGGCCGATAGGCCTTGAGGAGATGCTCCATAAGCTCTGCATTGCCGATGTCGCCATGCACGAAAATATGCCGAGGATTGCCGGACAGTGAGGCCACGTTTTCGGGATTGCCGGAATAGGTAAGCTTGTCCAGGTTGATAACCGTATCCCCGGCCGCACATTGGGCAAGGACATAACAGGAGCCGATGAATCCCGCACCGCCGGTAACAAGGATAGTTGCCATAAAATTCCTCGTAGTCATCGAATACACTTGTGTATCTGTTTGGATATATCAAGTATGGTTGGACTGATACGCTATCACGCCAAACCGGGCAAGTCGCCGTCCCCATGAGGGGGATAGCAGAAACCGGGACTCCCTTCTTTTATAATGTGGCTAGTTAGTAAACGTTCAGGTCCTTTCGATTGGAGCGGTCGCCCCCTCGATTTATTTTCTTGTTTTTTTGAGAGAGTTTTTAATTTATTGATTTTTATATTGTAGTTAATAGTGCTTCGATATTTCTTGTTACGGCACTGAATTACCTTTGTCCAAGCCTCGTTTTGCCGGATAATCCGAGAGGCAAGTTTCTTTACCGCCTTCAACCAAAATATTTTTCTGGTTTGCAGTGAAAAGAGGTTACCAGTTGCTCGCTGAGGCGGAACGATAGGAAGATGAGCTAAGTGTCATCGGTCTTTTTATAGTGAGCTGGTCAGAAATAGGGACGGAAATATTTTTCGGATATAAAAAAAGGACTCAGATTTTTACATCCAAGTCCTTGATTCCATTCTGGTGCGCCCGGCGCGATTCGAACGCACGGCCTTTAGCTCCGGAGGCTAACGCTCTATCCGACTGAGCTACGGGCGCGGAGTTTCCCCGGAAGGGGACACTACAGAGTTGGAAAGCTAGCTCTTGTGCCGCGTCCTGTCAAGCTGTATGCTCCGGTACCGGGAGCGTGCTGCGGCTCGTTTGGTGTCGGGGCCGGGTTTTTGTGTCCATCCGTTTGTTACGCTTCCCCTTCTTTTTCTTT
>ERZ773225.4369-NODE-4369-length-11459-cov-2.727902_pt1 | contig 11459 bp, 7 predicted proteins | sample MGYA00580993_ERZ773225 | MGnify/ENA primary metagenome ERZ773225 (study PRJEB29015, sample SAMEA2737748) | human gut metagenome | biome: human gut; feature: human-associated habitat; material: faeces | place: China | collected 2012 ... | reverse complement strand
CGCTCCAGGTCTTTGCGGGCGGCGCCTGCTACGGCGCGATGGCCACGACCTACAAGCTCGCCTACGCCGCGGGCTTCACCTCAGCGCAGGTGGTGGCGAGCCAGGCGTGGTTCGGCTGCCTCTTCTTCGCCCTCGCCACGCTCGCAGGGCACGCACTCGGGCACCGCTGGCAGCGCGTGGGCTGGAAGCTCGCCCTCAAGCTCATGGGCCTGGGAGCCCTCACCTGCCTCACCTCAATCCTCTACTGCTACGCCATGAGCGTGCTGCCCGCCCCGGTGGCACTCACGCTCCTCTTCCAGTTCACGTGGCTGGGGCTCGTGTGGCAGACCGTCATGACGCGCCGGCCGCCGAGGCTCCTCCAAGTGGCCTCCGCCCTGGTCATCGTCTTCGGAACGGTGTTCGCCAGCGGCGTCTACAAGACCGGCATCACCGGGTACGACCCCGTGGCCCTGCTCTGCGCGCTGGGGGCGGCCGTGTCCTGCTCCCTCTTTGTCACCCTCTCCGGCAAGGTCGAGGCCCCCTGCTCGTCCGAGCAGCGTGGCGTCATCGTATGCGCGGGCTCCGTGGTCATGTCGCTCACGGTGTGTCCGGACTACGTCGTCTCGGGCGTCCTCGCCCAGGGCATCCTGCCCTTTGCCGTCATCGCCGGCTTCTTTGGCATGCTCTGCCCGGTCCTGCTCTTCGGCATGGGCTCTCCGCACCTGCCCGCGGGCCTGTCCACCGTCATGGCCGCCGCGGAACTCCCCGCCGGCCTGCTCATCGCCATGATCGTCCTCGGCGAGCCGCTCGGCGTCGTCGAGTGGCTGGGCGTCGCCATCATCCTCGCCGGCGTGTGCCTGGCACAGGTCCCCTCCCTGCTTGGAGGCCGGGAGGCACGTCGCGCCGCCGCAGGACAAGCCGTCAGCTAGTCACCCCTTCACAGGCGGCCCGCGCGCATCAGGGAAAGGGCCACGGGCCAGGCGCGCGAGGCCGCAAGGACGTTATAAAGCGTCCCCCGCAGAGATGGGGGCGCCAGAGAGAAGGAGGCACCATGCCATTTCCAAAAGGGTTCCTTTGGGGAGGAGCCACCGCCGCCAACCAATGCGAGGGAGGTTATGACGAGGGCGGCCGCGGCCTTGCCAACGTCGACGTCATCCCACACGGGCCGGAGCGCAACGACGTAAGCCGCGGCCTGAGGCGCATGCTCGACTTCGAGCCCGGGTACTACTACCCGGCCCAGACGGGCATCGACTTCTACCACCACTACCGCGAGGACATAGCCCTCTTCGCGGAGATGGGCTTTAAGGTCTTTCGCCTCTCCATCGCCTGGAGCCGCATCTTCCCCAATGGCGACGAGGAGGAGCCCAACGAGGCCGGGCTCGCTTTCTACGAGGACGTGTTCCGCTGCTGCCGCGAGCACGGGATCGAGCCCCTCGTGACCATCACGCACTTCGACTGCCCCATCCACCTCGTCAAGAAGTACGGCGCCTGGCGAAACCGCACCCTTATCGAGCTCTACAAGCGGCTTGTGACGGTGCTCTTCAACCGCTACCGCGGCCTCGTGCGCTGGTGGATCACGTTCAACGAGATGAACATGATCTTGCACCGTCCCTTCATGGGTGCCGGCATCGTCCTCGAGCCCGGGGAGAATGCCCGCGAGGCCGAGTACCGCGCCGCGCACAACGAGCTCGTGGCGAGCGCCTGGGCCACCAAGATCGCCCACGAGGTCGATCCGGAGAACAAGGTGGGCTGCATGCTCGCCGCGGGAAGCTACTACCCCTACTCCTGTCGTCCCGAGGACGTTCGCGCGGCGCAGGTCAAGAACCAGGAGGACCTCTTCTTCGTGGACGTGCAGGCGCGCGGTCGCTACCCCGGCTACGCGCTCAAGATGCTCGAGCGCGAGGGCATCGACGTGGGCATGACCGCCGAGGACGAGCGCATCCTTGCGGAGAACACCGTCGACTTCATCTCGTTTAGCTACTACTCCTCGCGCTGCACCGCGGGCGACCCCGACTCCGTGGGCGGCGTCGCCGAGGGCAACGCCTTCGCCGGCGTGGAGAACCCCTACGTGCGCACGAGCGACTGGGGCTGGGTCATCGACCCGCTGGGATTCCGCATCACGATCAACGACCTCTGGGACCGCTACCAGAAGCCGCTCTTTGTGGTGGAGAACGGCCTCGGCGCCTATGACGAGGTGCTTCCCGACGGCACGATCGAGGACGACTACCGCATCGCCTACCTGCGCGAGCACATCGAGGCCATGCGTGACGCCATCGAGCAGGACGGCGTCGAGATGCTCGGCTACACCACCTGGGGGCCGATCGACCTCGTGAGCGCGGGCTCCGGCGAGATGGAGAAGCGCTACGGCTTCATCTACGTGGACCGCGACAACCTGGGCAACGGCACGCTCGAGCGCAGGCGCAAGAAGAGCTTCTACTGGTATCAACAGGCCATCGCCACCAACGGAGGCGACCTGGGCTAGCCGCCCGGGCAATATCACTAAGGAGAAAATAATGGCTGAAAAATACGACGATCTGGCCAGATCCATACTCGAGAACGTAGGCGGCACAGAGAACGTCGCCAGCGTCGCGCACTGCATCACGCGCGTGCGCTTCAAACTCAAGGACGAGTCCCGCGCCAACACTGCCAAGATCGAGGCCCTCAAGGGCGTCATCCAGGTCATCCAGGCCAACGGCCAGTACCAGGTGGTCGTGGGTAACATCGTCGAGGACGTCTACGACGCGGTCCTGGAGGCCGGCAACTTCTCGGGCGGCGCAAGCGCCGACGACGAGCCCCAGGGCGATAAGACCGTTGCCTCCGTCGTCATCGACCTCATCTCTGGCATCTTCCAGCCCATCCTGGGACCGCTTGCCGCCGCAGGCATCATGAAGGGACTGCTTGCCCTCATCACCTACTTCGTCCCGGCCTTTGCAAACGACGGCCTCTACACGCTGCTCTACACCGTGGCTGACGGCTTCTTCTACTTCCTTCCCGTCGCCCTGGCGTTCAGTGCCGCGCGCAAGTTCCGCATGAACGAGTTCACCGGCGTGGCAATCGGCGTGGCGCTTCTCTACCCGACGATGGTCGCCCTGACCTCGGGCGAGGCGCTCGGCAGCATCGACCTCGGCGTGGCCGGCACGTTCTCGTGGTACGCCACCGCCCTCGGGCTCCCCATCATCATGCCCGTGTCCGGCTACGTGAGCTCGGTGATCCCCGTCCTTCTCATGGTGTGGTTCGGCTCTATCCTTGAGCGCTGGCTCAAGAGCTGGATGCCGGCTGCGCTCAAGATGTTCCTTGTCCCGCTCGCCACGATGACGGTCTCCATCGTCTTGGGCTACCTCATCATCGGCCCGGTGGCCACCCTCATCACCAACCTGCTGAGCGCGGCATTCTCGTTCATCTTCCAGCTCCCCGTGGTTGGTTCCGTCCTGGGCAGCGCCCTGGTTGGCGGACTGTGGATGTGCCTCGTCATCTTTGGCTTCCACTGGAGCCTCATCCCCATCTCCATCATGAATCTGAACACCCTCGGCCACGACAGCGTGCTCGCCGCCACCATCGGCCACGGGTTCGCGCTCGGAGCGGTCATCTTTGCCATGTACCTCAGAAACAAGGACGAGCGCTTCCGCGGCATCGCCCTTCCCGCGATGATCTCCGCCTTCTTCTTCGGCGTCACCGAGCCGGGCATCTACGGCATCGCCCTCCCCAACAAGCGCGCGTTCGTCGTGGCATGCCTGAGCTCCGCCGTGGGCGGCGCCATCGTGGGAATGACTGGCGCTCTCATGTACATCTCGGGCGGCCTCGGCGTCTTCAACCTGCTCAACTTTATCGACGGGACCCCTGGTGGCGCCGGGATCTCCCACATGATCTTCGCGATCATCGCCTCGCTCGTCTCTGCCGTCCTGGCCTTTGTTATCGAGTTCATCACCTACCGGCCCAACGACGATGAGGAAGGCACCCGCTAGCCTGCGCCCTCCTCAATCAGCTCTATGTAATTGAGGGGCAGTTGAGGTGGGTGAGGGCCGAGGGCGATCAAGGTGGCCGCCCTCGGCCCGGGACAACCTGCCAGAAGGCGTTTAGCTTTCTCGGGCGGCGCTGAAATGAACTGCGCCCCGATACTTGGACGGGTCAATTAGCGGCCTATGCCGCACATGGGGACTGATTTCGGAACTCCTCCGGGGTCAGTCCCTTTTGCTTAACCCGCCTCCTCTTGTTCCAGTGAACGGTATAGGCTTCGAGGTCCCGCTTGAACTCCTCGAAGCTCCGCCACGTCCGGCTCCTGTAGAATTCGTCCTTCAGGCGCCCGGGCAGCAGCTCCGTCGCATGAGCTTGCCCTCGCACGCCGCCGGCCCCGGCCGGGTCCGGGCACCCTTCGGCCTCCCGCTGGCCTTCGGCGCGCCCGCACCCCCTGTCGCAAAGCTCTGCTGCAAGAGTCCTCAGCGTGGCGTCGTGCCTGACTCTCCCGTCCATAAAGAAGCCCCCATTTCTAATGTTCAAGAAATGAGGGGCGGTTCAATTTCGGGACGGGGATTAAATAATCATTCGGAGCAAATCTATTTTTATCCCCGTGCCAGAAAAATCATCGGGCGTGGTCTGGGGCAAACAGTCTAGTTGCGCTTGAGGTGGACGACGGTTTCGCAGTGGAAGGTTTGCGGGAACAGGTCAACTGGCGTGATCTTTACGGGGGAGAAGGTGCCTTCTTCGACAAAGCGTTTGAGATCGCGTGCCAGGGTGGCCGGGTCGCAGCTCACGTAGGCGACATCGCGAGCACTCGTGCTGGCGATAAGGCCGATCGCTTCGGGGGCGAGGCCTGCGCGCGGCGGGTCGACCACCAAGACGTCGGCATCCTGGTCGGGGAACTCGCGCACCGCGTCTCCGCCAATGACGTCGACGTTATCAAGCTTGTTGATCTCCAGATTACGGCGCAGGTCGCGCACGGCGGGGCCGTAGGCCTCGACGGCGGCGACAAAGTCGCAGCGGCGGGCGAGCGGCAGGGTAAAGGTGCCGGCACCGCAGTACAGGTCCACGGCAAGCTCGTCTTCCTGCGGGTCGAGCGCTTCCATGACAAGGTCGATCAAAATCTCGGCACCCTTGGTGTTGACCTGGAAAAAAGACGGGGCAGACAAGCGCATCTGGCCGTCAGCGATGTTCTCGGTCCACGAGCCCTCTCCGGCGAGCATTTCGACCTTGGAGACACGGCGGGCCTTCTTTTCACCCTTGCTCATAACGCGCACTATGCTCGTGGGGTGTGCGGCGTCTGCCAGCACGCGCGAGACCTGTGAGCGCGGGAAAGAGCCCGTAGGCGTCCAGAGCGCCACCTCGAGTGCCTTGGTGCGACGCGAGGCGCGAATGCCCACGCGCTCCAAGCCCAGGTCGTGGCTGCCGCTCAGATAATTGAGCGCGCCGACAACCGATTTGAGTGCCTTGGGGAAGCGTTTGTCGAACAACGGGCACGAATCGACGGTCACAATCTTGCTGGGATCGACGCCGTGCATGCCAAGACGCACGCGGCCGTTTACAACGGTCGGTTCGAGCTCAATTTTATTGCGGTAGCCCCAATCGTCCTTGGTGTGGCGGATGGGCTGCACCAGCTCGTCGACTTGCTCAGGGGTGAACTTGCCGATGCGCTCGAGCGTGGAGCGCAGGTTTTGCTCCTTGGCGGCAAGCTGAGCGGTGCGTGAGAGGTTGCCCCACGAGCAGCCACCGCAGATGCCCACGAAGGGGCAGGGAGGCTGAATTCGATCGGGGCTCGGCTCCAGAATCTCGGTGGCGCGGGCGCGCATAAACGACTTGCCGTCCTGCACGATCTCGGTCTCGACGGTGTCGCCCGCCACGGCGCCCTGCACAAATACGGCTTTGCCGTTATCGGCATGCGCCAGACCATCGGCGCCATACGTCATCGATTCTATGGTGAGCTTCATATTCCTGCCCGTCATTCGCGTTGTTGTCCGCAACCATGGTATCAGGGAAAAGCGCCCCGCATCCGAGGCTTTCCTCAAATGCGGGGCGCTTCTACAAACGTCTATTTCGTCTTGCCGGTAATGAGCGTCTTGAGTCCTAGGCCGATTAGGCCCAAGCCCATGCGCACGCGACCGGGGCGATGGCGCTCGATGGCTTTGGTCTTGCCGGCGGGTTTCTCGCGGGCGCTTGCCTGGGGCGCGGGCTTGGCGGTCTGCGGCTGAGGCTGGGGTGCAGGCTCGGGCTCGGGCTCCAGGTCGGGCTCGATGACGGTCGCCTGGACCTTCTGTACCTTAGGGGCTGCCGGCTGTGGCTCGGGCTTGGGACCCAGAACAGGTGCGGATTCCGGTTTTGCTTTGGCGACGGGCTCCGAAGCCACGGCTGCGGACTCGGCGTTGCGATAAGCGCGCTCCAACAGGAACTCCTGCGAGTTAAAGGGCTTCTCACCCTCTTTTCGCTCTACGGGAACCCAGGTGCCGTCGCTCGTCAGGCCACGTGCCTTCACGTTGTCGCGCAGCTGCACGCCCATGTACTCGTGCACCAGCGCGCGGCAGGTGGGGTCGAGCACGGGGAAGGCGATCTCCACGCGATGCTCGGTGTTGCGCGTCATCATGTCGGCAGAACTCAGGTAGATCATGTCCGAGTCCACGCCGAAGGCATAGACGCGCGCGTGCTCCAAGAAACGTCCGACGATAGAACGTACGTGCACGTTTTCGGTCTTGCCCGCAATGTTGGGCTTCAGGCACGAGATACCGCGGATGATCATGTCCACGCGCACACCGGCACACGATGCCTCGGCGATCTTGTCGATGACCTCGCGGTCGGTCAGCGAGTTGAGCTTAAAGAATACGCGCGCGGGCTCGCCGGCGAGAGCGCGTTGTATCTCGCGGTCCAGACCGCGCATGATGAGTGGCTTGAGACCGACGGGCGCCACGCCCAAAAAGCGGTAGTCGCCGCGCAGGTTGCCCAGCGACAGGTTGCGGAAGAACAGGTTGGCGTCTTCGCCGATGCCGGGATGGGCGGTCATGAGCATAAAGTCGCTGTAGAGCTTGGCCGTCTTCTCGTTAAAGTTGCCGGTGCCCAAAAGCGTGAGTCGAGTGAGCGCCATGCCCTCGCGATAGGTGAGCTGGCAGATCTTTGAGTGGCATTTAAAGCCCTCGGAGCCATAGATGACGGTGCAGCCCGCTTCTTCCAGACGCTCTGCCCACTCGATGTTATTTTGCTCGTCAAAGCGCGCGCGGAGCTCCATGAGCACCGTGACCTCTTTGCCGTTCTCGGCGGCGTCAATCAACGACTCGCACAGACGACTCTGCTTGGCCACGCGGTAGAGCGTGATGCGCAGCGAGATGCACTCGGGGTCGTATGCGGCCTCGTGTACCAAGTCCAGGAACGGATTCATGGCCTCGTAGGGGTAAAAGAGCAACTTGTCGCCCTGCAGCACCTGCTCGCGAATGGAGCGGGACATGTCGATGGTGGGGTTGGGCTGCGGCTTAAACGGCGTAAAGAGGAGCTCATTGCGCAGGTGCTCGGGAATTTTGCCCTCGATGCCAAAGACGTAGCCCAGGTCGAGCGGGATATCGCAGGTAAAAACCGAGCGGCGCGAAAGCTCGAGCGCTTTGCGGATGGTCTTGAGCGTCGCCTTCTCGAGCGAACCGGAGACGGCAAGCACCACCGGTTGCAGGCGCAGACGCTTCTTGAGGATGCGCTTCATGTGCTGGCGGTAATCCTCTTCCTCCTCGACGCCCTCGCCGTCCGGGTCGATATCGGCATTGCGGGTGACGCGGATCAGAGCGCGGTCGAGCGGCTTATAGGAGCCAAAGCAGCTGTCCAGGCAGGCGAGAATGACGTCCTCGAGCAAGATGTAGGAGTAGGTGCCGGCGGGCGAGGGGATCTCGACCACGCGGTTCATCGAGGCGGGAATCTCGATAAGGCCCAGCAGGCTCTCCTCGTCCGTGACACCGTCCAGTCCGCAAGCTAGATAGAGTGCGCCGTTGCGCAGGTTGGGGAAGGGGTGGCGCGGGTCAATGACCAACGGCGAGATGACCGGCGACACATAGGCCTGGAAGTAGCGGGTGACAAAGGTGCGTTCCTCGGGCGTAAGCGAGTCGATGCGAGCGCGGTGAACGCCCAGGGCGTCGAGCTTGCCTTCGATGCTCTTGAAGATGGTCTCCCAGCGGGTAAGGAGCCCGGGCAGCTCTGCCATGACGGCATCGACCTGTTCAGAGGCGGTCATATTACTCTTGTTGTCCACGGGCTGTTTTTTGAGTTCTGCCAGGTCGGACAGGCCGCCCACGCGCACCATGAGAAACTCGTCGAGGTTGGACTCGAAGATTGACACGAACTTGAGGCGCTCAAACAGCGGGACGGTCTCGTCGAAGGCCTCGTCAAGCACGCGGTTGTCAAAGCGCAGCCAGCTAAGCTCTCGGTTTTGCGTATACGAAAAATCACGCGGCGGCTTGCGCAGCTTGGCGGCCTTTTGCTTCTTTTCGATTTTGCTCGGCATATGCATCTGTCCGTTCAGTCCCCGCAGGGGACGATAGCCTAACTCTATTCTATTGTCTCAATTTAGTTGACCGCTGGCACGGACGTATCGCGTGAACGGTATCTTTACCTATTTCTTACGATGCCCGGCCATAGAACGAACGCTCGCGACGCAATTGCTAGCGTTCAATATTCTCACTCAACTGATAGGGATGCGTGAATAAGAATGATGGTGAGCTGAATATCATCGAATTCGGTCCAAAACGTGAGCTAGCTTCATTTATATACATAAAACCGTTTTACCTATGCAATTCTGAATCATGGATTTATAGATGCGATGGGGGATAATTTATAGGAAAAAGAGCGTTTACCTTAGAAAAGTTACTTTAGAGCGCCGAAGTGCATCATGGGGGAATCACATGCGATATACCGTTCATCGCACTTTGTTGACCGTTCGGGGGCGAGGTGGAATTGCGGGTGGAATTTGGATATAACTAGAGCTGTCAGCAAGCAGCGCCCGTTACGGAAGGGCGCTGATAGATTCGGCCGAAAGGCCCGAAAGAAAGGTAGGAGGCCATGACGAAAGGTCTGCACGTGCCTTCCGAGATCGGCAAGCTCAGGAAGGTCTGCCTGCACCGTCCCGGCGACGAGCTCCTCAACCTGCCGCCCGACGAGCTCGAGCGACTCCTGTTCGACGACGTCCCGTTCCTTGAGGTCGCGCAGCAGGAGCACGACACCTTCGCCCAGATCCTGAGGGACCAGGGCGTCGAGGTGCTCTACCTCGAGAACCTCGTCGCGGAGGTGTTCGACCAGGTCCCCGGCGCCCGCGCCGAGTTCACCGACCAGTACATCGCCGAGGCGGGCATCCGCGGCCAGCACATGCCGCAGATCGTCCGCGAGAAGCTGGACTCCATCGAGGACAACCTCGAGTTCGTCAAGAAGACCATGGCCGGCATGACCAAGGCCGAGATCGACATGCCCCTCACGGCGTCCACGACCCTCGACTCCCTGGTCAACTCCGAGTCCGAGTCCGACCTGATCATCGACCCGATGCCCAACCTCTACTTCACCCGCGACCCGTTCGCGGTCGTCGGCGAGGGCGTCAACCTCAACCGCATGTACTCGGTCACCCGCAACCGCGAGACCCTGTACGGCAAGTACGTCTTCAAGTACCACCCCGACTACAAGGACGTCTCCCTGTACTTCCGCCGCGACTGCCAGTTCCACACCGAGGGCGGCGACGTGCTGAACATCAACGAGAAGACCCTCGCCGTCGGCATCTCCCAGCGCACCCAGGCGGCCGCCATCGACGTCATGGCCCAGAACATCTTCTGGAACTCCGACTCCAAGGTCGAGCGCATCCTGGCCTTCGACATCCCCGTCTCGCGCGCCTTCATGCACCTCGACACGGTCTTCACCCAGATCGACGTCGATAAGTTCACGATCCACCCCGCCATCATGGGCACCCTGCGCGTCTACGAGCTGACCGCCGGCAAGAACCCGGGCGACGTGAACATCCGCCTGATCGAGGACACCCTCGAGCACGTCCTGGAGGACGCCACCGGCGTCGACCAGGTCAAGCTGATCCCCTGCGGCGGCGGCGACCCGATCGCGGCCTCCCGCGAGCAGTGGAACGACGGCTCCAACACCCTGTGCGTCGAGCCCGGCAAGATCTGCGTCTACGCCCGCAACACCGTCACCAACGACGTGCTGTACAAGGAGGGCCTGGACCTTCTCGTCGTGCCCTCCGCCGAGCTCTCCCGCGGCCGTGGCGGCCCGCGCTGCATGAGCATGCCCTTCTGGCGCGAGGACCTCTAAGTCTTTCCGTTTCCGGTGCGGTCTCCCTACAACCGCACCGGTTTCGCCCGTCAAACGGGCACCACTAGTATTTGCGTAATTCATTTCTTCGAAAGGATTCGAACCATGGGTGTTAACCTCTCCGGCCGTAGCTTCCTCAAGCTCCTCGACCTCACCACCGAGGAGATCGAGTACCTGCTCAAGCTCTCCAAGAACTTCAAGGACATGAAGCGCGCTGGCGTTCCGCACCGCTATCTCGAGGGCAAGAACATCGTCCTGCTCTTCCAGAAGACTTCCACCCGTACCCGCTGCGCCTTCGAGGTCGGCGGCATGGATTTGGGCATGGGCGTCACCTACCTCGATCCGGGTTCGTCGCAGATGGGCAAGAAGGAGTCCATCGAGGACACCGCCCGCGTTCTCGGCCGCATGTATGACGGCATCGAGTTCCGTGGCTTTGCCCAGGACGACGTCGAGGAGCTTGCCGCTAAGTCCGGCGTGCCCGTCTGGAACGGTCTGACCACCGAGTGGCACCCCACTCAGATGCTCGCCGACATCCTGACCGTCCAGGAGAACTTCAACTACGACATCAAGGGCAAGACCCTCGTCTTCATGGGCGACTGCAAGAACAACGTCGCTCGCTCCCTCATGGTCGTCTGCTCCAAGCTCGGCATGAACTTCGTGGCCTGCGGCCCCGAGGAGTGCATGCCCGCTGACGACGTCATCGAGGCCTGCAAGCCCATCGCTGAGGCCAACGGCTGCACCATCAAGCTGACCACCGACGTCAAGGACGGCGTCACCGGTGCCGACGTTATCTACACCGACGTGTGGGTCTCCATGGGCGAGCCTGACGAGGTCTGGGCCGAGCGCATCGCTCAGCTCACCCCGTATCGTGTCACCTCCGAGGTCATGGCTATGGCCAACCCGGGTGCCATCTTCCTGCACTGCCTGCCCAGCTTCCACGACACCAACACCACGATTGGCGCCGAGAAGTGCGAGCAGTTCGGCATCACCGAGCAGGAGGTCACCGACGAGGTCTTCGAGAGCCCCGCTTCCAAGGTCTTCGACGAGGCCGAGAACCGCATGCACACCATCAAGGCTGTCATGTACGCTACGCTCAAGTAAGAGCTTCTAGCATCTCGCTCGGGGTGCATTGCTGCGCACCCCGAGCGCTTTTGTCTGGTAAAAATCTCGCACTGAGCGACATGCACGGCACGGAAGAGCCGCTTCGGGCGAGATCAGTAAATGAT
>ERZ773225.4363-NODE-4363-length-11470-cov-3.250022_pt1 | contig 11470 bp, 10 predicted proteins | sample MGYA00580993_ERZ773225 | MGnify/ENA primary metagenome ERZ773225 (study PRJEB29015, sample SAMEA2737748) | human gut metagenome | biome: human gut; feature: human-associated habitat; material: faeces | place: China | collected 2012 ... | reverse complement strand
TAATGAACTTTATCAACGAGAGGAGCAAAGAAAAATGAAAAAGCATGTCAAAAAACTGATTGCAGCGGTTCTGGCCGGAGTTATGGTGCTCGGTCTGGCCGCATGCGCATCGCAGAAGCAGCCGGCACAGGAGACTGCTTCTCAGGAAACCGCATCCCAGGAAACGACCGCTCAGGAACAAACGCCTGCCGTAAAGAGCACGATGGCGGCCATGATCGTCTCCATCCCGCAGGGAGACCCGTTCCTTCAGCTCTGCTATGCAGGCGTTGTCCAGCTGGCCGATGAGTACGGCATTGAGCCAAAGATCATCGAAGCGCTCGACAAGTCCGAATACAGCGAGCAGATCAGAGCTATGGCAGAGGCCGGTGCAAACCCGATCTACTGCGTGTGGGACGATCTGGCAACCGAGGCGGTCAACCTTGCCGCAGAGTTCCCGGATACCAAGTTCATCAACGTCGACTGCTATGTGACGAGCGATCTTGACAACCTCAAGACGATCGTTGTTGAGCCGCAGCAGGCTTCCTTCATCGCAGGCGTTGTTGCAGCAGAGACGACGAAGACCGGTAAGGTCGCGTGGCTCGGCAGCATGGACGGCCCTGTTATCAACAAGTTCCGCATCGGCTTTGAGGCCGGTATCAAGTATGTTGACAACGGCACGACCTGCGAGTCTTTGTTTATTGGCGATGCAAACGACCCCAACAAGGGCGCAGAGCTTGCAAAGCAGGTCATCGGCAAGGGTGCTGATGTTGTCATGCATTCTGCAAACCAGTCCGGTCTTGGCGTCATCAGAGCTTGCGAAGAAGCAGGCGTGAAGGCGATCGGTGTTGACGACTGGCAGGGTTCGATCAACGAGGACATCGTGTTCTGGTCCGCGCTGAAGGATATCACGGGCGCAGTCTACAGCGCTGGCAAGAGTGTTATGGACGGCACTTTCGAGCCGGGTCTTCTCGTATACGACTCCGCGTCCGGCGCTGCTCTGTATGACAGCAGAGACTATGACAAGCTTCCTGATGATCTGAAGGCAACCGTTGACGACGTTGTTGCAAAGCTGGCCAGCGGCGAGATCGTGATTGAAGACGAAAACTAAGATTCACGAGATTTTTTGTCAGGGCGTCAAGCGCCTGATGATGATTGTTGTCCAGCAAAGGCATCCTCCTGTGCAAGCAGGAGGACGCCTTTTGACAAGGAGGGTCGTATGGATTACGTTCTGGAATTAAGCAATATAAACAAGTATTACGGAAGTCTTGCAGCGAACAAGGATGTAAGTCTGAACGTGAAAAAGGGCAGCGTTCATGCTATCGTCGGCGAAAACGGCGCCGGAAAAAGCACGCTGATGAATATCATCGCCGGCGTAATTAGTCCGGATTCCGGTACAATTAAGCTGAACGGAAAAGAGCAGGTTTTCCGTAATGCGAATGATGCGAATAGGGCGGGAATTGGTATGGTGCAGCAGGAGTTCATGCTGTTCGACCGTCTTTCTGTTCTTGACAATATCATCATGGGTTATGAGGGCGTTGAAAAAGGCTGCTTTATCAACAAAAAAGCGTGCGAGGCAAAGATCAAGGAGATCTGCGAGGAATACGGCTTCCACTTTGAGCTTCACGCGCTGGTTCGAGATCTGCCGATCGCTGTACAGCAGCAGGTAGAGATCGTCAAGGTGCTTTACCGAAAAGCGGATATCATTATTCTCGATGAGCCGACAGCCGTTCTTCCGTACCAGGAGGTACAGGGACTGTTCAAGGCCATCCGTTACCTGATCAGTCAGGGCAAAACGGTGCTTTTTATTACGCATAAATTAAAAGAGGTTTTGGAGATCTCCGACGTTGTGACCGTTATGAGAAACGGACAGATCAGCGGCGAGATCAACACCAAAGACGCGACCGAGACGCTGCTGACAAACATGATGGTCGGTCGTGAGGTCATGCTTACGATCGACAAAAAGGTCACGGAGCACAAAAAAGACGTGCTGAAGATAAACGGACTGAATGTCAGAGACGACAGACAGATCCTGCGCGTCAAGAATGCCTCGTTCACGTTAAAAGAAGGCGAGATCCTCGGCATCGTCGGCGTGTCCGGAAACGGACAAAACGAGCTGGTGGAAGCCATAACGGGACTCAGAAGCTGGGAGAGCGGCGAAGTGCTACTGGACGACGCGCCTCTTGCGTGCGGCTCCATCAGAAACAGAAGACTCAATAAGATCGGCTATGTCCCGCAGGACAGGATCCGTTACGGTAGCTCGAGGGACTCTTCCCTTGTAGAAAACTGCATCATGGGATACCATTTGCAGCATCTTAAAAAGAAAAAATACCTTATGGATTACAATGTTGCCGAAAGCTTTACAAAAGACATCGTTTCCAACTATAAGGTCAAGGCGGGATCCATTCAGGATAACGCAGGCTCTCTTTCCGGCGGCAACCTTCAGAAGCTGATCGTGGGAAGAGAGTTCTCGCAAAACAACAAAGTTCTTGTGATCGAAGATCCGACCAGAGGTATTGACGTCGGCGCGATCGAGTTTATATGGCACGAGATCCAGAAGCAGGTCGAAGAGGAAGGCGTTTCCGTCATTCTGATCACCTATGATCTGAATGAGGCCATGACGCTGAGCGATCGAATTCTGGTTATGTTTGACGGCAATTTCAATCACGAATTTATGGGGCCTGACTTCGACGAAAAGGAAATCGGCCTTTATATGATGGGAGGTGGAAGCAATGAAAAAGATGCGTAATGTTTTAAGCGAATGCACAAGCTATGTGGTCGCCTTTATTCTGGTCGTCATCATTGCTTCTGTCCTTATTGTTTTTCAGGGTGCAAACCCGATCGAAGCGTTTGGCTGGATGATCAAGGGCGCAGTAGGCAGCAAATCTGCGATCGCCAGCAGCATCCGGTGGAGTACGCCGGTGATCATTGCTTCCACGGCCGCAGTCATTGCGCAGAAATCTGGCATCAATAACCTGGGCATCGAAGGTCAGCTGTATTTTGGCGCATTGACGACGGCAGTCTGCGCGGTATATGTGCAGGGGCCTGCGCTTGTTGTGATGCTGGTATCGATCCTTGCAGGCGCATTAGCTGGCATGCTCTATTCCGTAATCCCGGCGATCTTGCGGCTGTTTTTTAACATTGACGAGATGCTGACGTCTCTGATGCTGAACTATGCAGCGATCCAGTTTACGGAGTTTATTACCATGCAGGTCATGGGTCTGGATTCCAATACGAACCCGGACATGATCGCAACGGCAGAGATGCCCGAGGGGATCGGATTGTTCCGGTTCATGCAGCCGTATCAGGCGGATATCGGCTTCTTTATCGGTATTGCATTGGCCGTTCTGGTCTATCTGCTGTATCGTTACACGAGAGTCGGCTATGAGTGGAAGCTCATCGGCCAAAACCCGGAATTTGCAAAATACGGCGGCATCAATCATATCAGCAATTATATGATGATCTTCCTGCTGAGTGGCGCGGTTGCAGGCGTCTGCGGCGCAATGGAAATGCTCGGCCCGCACAGAAGATTCCGGACAAAGTTCTCGAGCAATATGGGCTGGGACGGAATCATGGTCGCCCTGATTGCAAGAAACCATCCGATCGCTGCAATTTTTGTATCGATCATTTGGGGCATGATCAAGGCAGGATCTATGAATATGGAGCGTATGACGAATGTGAACCGCGCGCTCGTTACATTGGTCCAGGCGCTGTTTGTGCTGTTTATCACGGTTGACTTCAAGGGACTTTTCCAGAAGGTCATGAAAAGAAAGGGGAGCAAAGCCAATGTATGATCTGTTTCTATCCCCGCTGGTCATGGCATCCGCGCTTCGGCTGATGACGCCGGTCCTGTTTGCTGCGATGGGTGGTTCTTTCGGCCACAAAGCGAAGGTGCTTTGCCTTGGCCTGGAAAGCTTTATGGCGTTTGCCGCTTTCTTTGCCATGTATGGAAGCTATACCTTTGAAAGCGCGTATGCAGGACTGCTGTTCGGTGTTCTTTCTGCAATGATCGCGTCGTGCATCTTTGCGGTGTTTGTCCTGATTTTCAAATCCACGCCGGTCATCGTCGGTATTGCCCTGAACCTTGCAGCTTGGGGCGGAACGACGTACCTTCTGAGCATGATCTTTAAGACAAGAGGCGTGTTCATTGATCCGCAAATCAAAAGCTTCGGTTCGATCGATATTCCGCTGATCAAGGATATTCCGTATATCGGTAAGTTCCTCAGCGGACAGAATATTCTGGTCTATCTGAGCCTTGTTTTCATGATCATCGCCTATATCATTATGTTCAAGACACCGTTTGGACTGCGTCTTCGCGGTGTGGGTATCAAAAAGATCGCAGCGCAGACCGTCGGCGTCAACGCGACCAAGTATCAGTTTATTGCAATTCTGATTGGCGGTATGCTGTGCGGCTTCGGCGGCTCGTTCCTGACCATCGGAGGCTCCTCCATGTTTACGGAAAACATCTCCGCAGGTAAAGGCTTCCTTGCCCTTGCGGCCATCATGGTCGGCGACGGCCATCCGCTCAAGACCGCGCTTGCGTGCTTTGTCTTTGGCTACACCGAGGCGATCTCTGTTTCGCTGCAAAGTGTTGGTCTGCCGTCCCAGGTCGTTATTTCTGTGCCATACCTGATCACCGTTCTTGTGATGTTTGTCAGTGCGGTCGTAGAAAAATGCAAGCTGAAGATGGCAAAAGCAAGATAGGTAGATGGCTATGAATATAAGCATGTTGTGGCCGATCGTACTGATCGTTATTTCCAGCGTCTGTTATCAGATCTGCGCGAAATCATCCCCGAGCTTCATGCATCCGTTGGCGGTTCTCGTGATTGCCTACGCGGTAGGCGCTGTTGGCTGCGCGATCCTTTACATGGTGCTGAACCGCGGCGGAAATTTGCTTGCAGAGATCAAGAGCAGCAATAAAATTCCGTATTTGATCGGAATTTGCCTGATCGGCTTGGAAGTGGGAACCATTTATATGTACAAGGTCGGCTGGGCTGTCAATACCGGCTATATTGTGCACAGTTCCCTGATCGCTGTTGGCTTGCTGATCGCAGGGTATGTATTGTTTCGAGAGCCGATCACAGTAAATAAGGTGATAGGCATCGTGATCTGTATGATCGGTTTGTATTTTATCAATAAATAAGAAACGCTGGAAGGAGTGAACGCCATATGAAACAGAAAGAACCAGCCAGAATGACGGCTGCACAGGCGAGAGTTGATATTTGGGAGAAACTTCGGAAAGTCGCTCGTCCGGACTCTCGATTCAGCTGGGAGTTTTCTGAGTTTATCACAGACTATGAGGGCAGCGACAAGTGCGCGGAGCTTCTGACCGCGACGCAGATGTACAAAGACGCCAAGGTTATTTTTATTACACCGGATAATAACCTGGAAAAGTTCAGAGAGCAGGCCTTCCTGGACAAAAAAACTGTCGTCATGACAAACTACGGCATTACCAGAGGATTCTTCCTGATCCGTCCGGGCATGATCCCGGAAGGGAAAGAAGAGCTCGCGTCGCTTCTGGACGGTGTAGCCAGATACTGGAAACATCGCACGCTGGAGCAGCTGAAGCAGGAAGTCGGACACATTGATATGATGGTCACCGGCGCTTCTGCGATCACGCCGAGCGGCATTCGTTTTGGCAAAGGACACGGATATTTTGATCTGGAATGGGCCATGACCTATACGGTAGGACTTGTCGATGACAGCACGGTGATCGTAGCAGTCGGACATGAGTGCCAGGTCGCGGACGCGGACGTTGAGGTGCGTGAGTTTGATACGGCGATTGATTATATCGTTACAAACGAACGTGTCATCAAGACCAGAAATGAATATCCCAGACCGACGGGTGGAATTTTGTGGAGCCAGCTGGCCCCGGGAATGAGAGAACAAATTCCGCCGATCCAGGAATTGTGGTGCAAACAGCATTGCAAATAAAAAGAAGCATATTTCTATAAAGAATACTTGCTTGCGCATCTGCGCTATCGTATGGCAGCTGCGCGTCAGAAGACAAGAAAGCAGCAGGACGTAAACCACTGATATGCTCCCTCTATGAGAGACAGTGAAATAAAACACTGTTTCCATAGGGGGAGATATTTATGTCTAAAAACAAGGTTTCGTACGAGAAGAAGGTAGAAATTGTAAGAGATTATCTGGACGGACGGGTGGGATATCCCACGCGCCCTTCCAGACAGTCCCTTGCAATTCTCTGGGGACTCTCGAAAAATGGTACCTTTTTTACAGAAAGTCTGGTTTTGATGCTTTGGTTCCCACCGGACGGTCTGACTGCGGTGTAAGCCGGAAGATTGATGAAGACCTGAAATTTATCTGAAGCATCATTATCCCCGGATGTCCGCAGCTGCGATATATAAACAGCTCCAGGATAACGGCAGCATCCGCTCCGGCCAGCTTTCAGAATCTACGGTATGCCGTTTTATCAACTAGCTCGTCTTACTGGAAACATAATGTAGATGCTGGGATATCATTTTGCCTTAAGTATACCAGCAAGCCCATTTGGGCACTCAATAGACATATGATTGTCTGGTTTAAGTCTCAATTCTGCGATCAGCCCAATTTGAGCAGCAAAGTTGTTTGGATGAATCGTATAACGACACATCCCATCGCCAATATCTTCCTTGTCAACCGTATACCCATCATCTGTATCATCTGAAAACCGCGTATCTCGCCGCACGACTGTTTCTAGATAGTTTTGCCCACTGACACCGCTTAGTCCGCGGTAACAGTCCGCTGTAACTGTGTCCATCGGCTTCCCGCAAAAATACCGACTTTCCTGGCTATCTGCCGGAATCCCGCAGATTTGCGCCAGTACGTTTTCATAGTGCTCTTTCGCCAAGCGAATACCTGTTCCGCCAATTTGTTTTGAAGTACTATCTTCCAGATCCAGCGCAGAAAATCGAACACCGCAGCGCTGAAAAGACGCTCGGATAAAATCGGTCAGCGCACTGCGTGAGATGCTTCTTCGTGGATCATCTCGATCGGAGACGACTGGAAAATTGGAAAAGCCGCGTGTATAGTGCTCATGCAGCCAGTCATACCGTGCCCGTAAAATCTCCTGCGCAAACGGAAGCGGTGGACGCGAGTAATTGTGCGTCGCGCCGGCGTTGTCCGACTGCAGCTCCAAATACGCCTGATTATTCTTGCATTGAACATCACGCCAATACAGTTCGCGCATCTCGTCGATCCCCAGCCCTGCGCCAAGCGCGAGCACAATGGCACATACGCGACCATCTGCGATATGATCTTTCGCCAGCTTGAGCAGCGCACACTCCGCTTCGCCGGATATGCCGTGCATTCGCGCAGCTCTGGCGCGTTCTGCACTGTAATTACGTGTGTGCTTTTGTGTTGGCATATATTCCAAGATTGGATTTGCACACGCGAAATCCCCACGGTCTTTACAAAAATCAAAAAAGCGTGCAGTACGGCGGAGTTCCGTGTTTGAAAACTGCTTGCTTAGATAGGTGACATCTTTTGCAGATATACAGGAAATAGGTTTGTCGCCCAAGGAAGCACATATCTTTTGCAAGCTATTTTGATTTCTGCGTCTGGTCTGCTCCTTCGTCGGCACTTCAGTGGCAAAAAATGCTTTTGATCTGGCGTAAAACAGCCCCAGTGCCGTGGCGTTTTGCCCTAACCCATGGTTTTCTAATATGCGTGCAAGCGTCGGCTGTGCCTCAGCATAGAGACGCTCTGCTTTTCCTGCAACTGCTTCTTTTATTGCGGTGTTGGCACTTTGCGGAAAAACTACAACGTGCGTCATTGGATCAAGATCAACACCGGCAATTTCAACATCCAATTCCTTTGTCGCTTTTAACTCCCGTGGTCGTTTTTCTGTGCGGATGCGCGCTTTCTGATCCTCGGCTCGTTTCGCGATCAGCTCCCGGCGGCGTGCACCGTCAAATAGAAAGATTTTGCCGTCTAATGGCGAAATCAAGCTGACCCGACCGGTTACACGAGTGCAGCAGCTGCCAATGGTATGCACCTCGAAGCGGCCCTCAATGCCGCAAATCATAAATGTTCCAGCCAAGCTGCAATGCTGCTTTTGTTCGTTATAGCGACTTTTTATTTCTAAAAACTTTACGTTTTCCACTTCAATTTACCTCTGTTTCCCGCACGATTTGCTCCGCGCGCTGCAAGCAGGCATCATACCCACAATTCGGCGCACACGACTGCAAAACAGTGGTGCCGCGCTGTGCTGGCTTGGCGGGCAGCAGCCGAACGTGTTGAATTTGCAGCGCGCCGCGAGGCGCAGTAATCACGAGGTCTTGCCCCGGTTCTAACGCTTGAATATCCAAGTTAACAGTGCGGTCTTCCCCTGTGATAAACTGGTGTCGGATATTTTCCTCCAAAACAAGTGATGTGTTATTTGGGAGAATCAGTGGTTGAGCGGCCGGAGATTGCGATAGCTGTGGGATTAAAACGCATCGGTCGATGATAGCTGCGATTCGCTGTTGCTGCTCTGGTGTGGTATAGTCGCGCTTTGCGTTATCACGCCGCGCATGACCAAGCAGTTTGTCAAGCATATCCATCGGCATGCCGCAGCAATTGGCCATCCGCGTTGACCAATCGCGTCTCAAAATATAAGCCGAAACGTCAGTGCTGTCTGTCTGTATAGCTTCTGCGGTACTTTCCGTAATGATTTGCGAGTTACACCCCGCAAGCAGAAGCAGCCTCTTTACACACGCAGAGAGTTCTGAGGCATTTGTTGTTCCAAGCGGCATATTTTCGATTTCTTGCGCCGTGTATCCCTGCGCTTGCAGTTGCTTGATACGAAGCCGAATGAATTGTACCATTTCACTGCCCAGAATAATGGTGCGATAGCCAGCCTGCGTTTTTGGATATGGTTCATAAATGCCGCCGCGGATTTTACCGGCAACAAAATAGCTGCCGTATTTGTCACTAGCTGCGAGTGCGATGTCACCGATCTTTGGTGCAGCAGCTTCGCCGGTCCGCAATCCGACATATAGCATCAGAGCCGCATTATATGCCCGCGCGTCGCCCTGATTGGCAAGGAGCCACAACATGTTTGCAAAAACCACTCGCGTGTCGGCTGGCAGCTCCTTCGGCTGCTCCACTTTTGATACTTTTACACGTTCGTACACGGGAAAGTGCACATCCGGCAGGCCGGATTGTGGATACTGTGTCCTTGCCAATTCATAAAGCCGTCTGCACCGATCCAGCTTGGCAATGACCTGCTGTCGCGCGGCGGCAACATCTTTTTCGGCGGCGCGTCCATCCGCAGCTGTTTTTCCTCGCCTAGACTTACTGGCTCGTTCGATCAAATCATCTGCTATCTTTTTAAGATCCTCATTGCAAAGATCTTCGCCAAAGCGATCCATACGTGGAGCAATGCTGTCTCTCAAGTAGCTGAGAGTCCCGTCATAAGTCGATTGCGCCCATCCTAGATCGGTGGGATCAAACTGCACAACTTGAAAATAGTTTGAAACTCTGCCGCGCTGCATTTTGCAATGCGGATTTTTGGCATTTTCCGCTGCTGTCCATTTATGCCATACAGCGTGGATCATTGTATCAATTGCAATGGGAAGCAGTTTTTCGCTTGTGATTGTCCTTGTAGTGTCACGCGCACCTAAAATAGGGCGACAGTCTGCGCCGCACAGCACGCCGCGCAGTCGGATCGTGCTGGCCTGCATTTGAAAATAAATTTTAATCAGATGTTGATGATCCGGCGCATCAAAAACGTCGTTGACGCACCGTTCTGTCCGCAAAGCAGACAGGATAGCTTGAATTGCTGTTGATTTGGGCATTTCTCTGTCCCTCCATCGCTGTCGATGGGATCGCGCGGGTGAATGCAGCATTGCACTGCGGTTGCTTTTGAGTAAAAAAACAGCCCTTTGCCAAATAGCAAAAAGCTTCAGAATCAATTATTTTTTAGAGACAAGCGCAGCGATCCCTTAAGCGGCGGGAAGAGACGAGCCTTTTCGAAGGGAAATAGATACCTTTCAAAAGGCAACAGAAACTCTATATTATTATGATACACGGATCAGATATCTGTGTCAAGATTTCAGGCCACGCAGCTTACCACATAATAAGTTTACATAATTTTACGTATGTCGGACGTTGATGCAGCCTTCGAAAGCCTGACTGCGCTGAACGGCTTGCTGGGAAGTATCATCGGCGCTGTGCTTGATCCAATGTCCAGCGTTATCTTTGCAGCATTGCACCAGCCGCAAAGCTCGGCGATAAATTGGCTCATCGTCTGAGCCGCAGATTATCAGAGTTGCGGCACAACTGATGGACGATCCGTCATCCGGGTATATTTCCAGAATTCCGATGTGGTTGCCGTGACAGATGGAAATCGCTAGAAAAGCTGTATACGACGCTATATCAGACTGTCGGATTTCCATAAGACTAATAAAGCTGTTGCAGCATCGGCTGTGCCAAACAGCGCAGTGTGGTGCGCTGATCATTTTTCGGGCGTGTGCAATTTGCAGCGCGTCGCAAACCAGAGCGAAGCGTATGGGAAGAGCCGTAAAATCAAGCTTTCCGCACCCGATCACATCGGCTGGAAGCAGCTCAGCATTGCCATTAGGGGATGATTGATTTGTACTATACGCGATTCCGTGCAGTGCATTAATTTTCGATAATCTCCCTCCCGTAATCTGAGATTGTAACTGTCTGCTAGAAGATCGGATATACTCATACTTTGGTGTACCACAGAGCGGACTTTCTGCGCGCATTGTGTAAAGCCGTGATACAGGAACGGAGCAAGGCGCGCTTGTGCTGCTGTCCAATGGGCGCGCAGCATCTGCACCGGAACTTTTACTGAAATCGGTTTTTGACACTCCGTATATGTTGCTTGATGCCGGGTGATGATCCACAATGACAATCTCGCGAGGATTTGGCAAATTACGAATGCGTAGGTGCACAACGAAGCGATATGTTCCAAACTGAAGATACGCTATCTCTAAGCAGCCATATGGCAATTGTGGCAGGTAGCAGGAGAGTTTCCTTAAAACGGCGCATACGTAATCGACTCGTCTGATTGAAGAACAGCGTGTGTTTGCTCTGCAAACTGGTACTTTGCCGCGCAATAGAGCCAAGCTCGGTTTTGCTCCGCCGCAAGGCAGCTCGGACGGTCATCCCGCAACTCGATTTGATATTTGTCTGAGCATGGTATCGGTCCTGAATTCATAATATAATTTTCGATAATTTCTCCCGTTAGAATCGACCGAATCAATGCACCGTCACAGCACGCTGTGAGTGCTGCAAACGCCACGGTATCCGGAATTTTATAAATTATTTGCCCCGCCTGAAACGTATGGAATTTTTGAAGAAATATCTCGGGACGTCGAAATAGATCCAGCTCATATGGTGCTGGACATTTTGCCAATTCCGTGTCTACACAAATTTGATGACAGTCTATCCTCGCTCGTTGAATGCGCTTACCAGCAAGGCTGTGGCTTTCGGGTGTCACGCTGTCACGCAGCGTTTTGTAGCGATTCCCAATATGCAGCAACCC